>Ga0156634_1037_pt1 | contig 9927 bp, 7 predicted proteins | sample RifOxyC3_FD_110708 | JGI IMG/M metagenome (GOLD analysis project Ga0156634, IMG submission 110708) | Bacteroidetes bacterium RIFOXYC12_FULL_35_7 | reverse complement strand
CTGTTAATAACCAAGCGTACAGCATCGCCTCCGGTAAAACACTATTTGCATAGGTCAGATAAGCTTCATACCATTCCCATTTTTCATTGGATTCATGCTTGTACATTTGAACTAAGCGATCGGCAAAGGTTTTTAAAAGGTAAAAATTTTCAGATGATTTTACGGTACTGTAATAATAATATATTCCTTTTATTGCGAATGCCATAGCACGGGTAGAATGAACCGTATGGAAGCGTTTTAACGATTTTTCAATTATTATTTTTGCTTGTGCAATGATTTCCACGGGTAATAATCCGTTTAATGAAATCAGGTATCCTAAAGCCCATATCGCTCTACCGTTTGCATCATCAAGGTTTGTTTCTTTATTCTGATCTGTAAATTTATGATCTTTATCTACATAATTAAAAAAACTACCATCTGTCTGCTGGCAAAATTCAATAAAGTTTAAATAAGTATGAATATACTTTACACTTTCCTCATTATTATTAAACTCAAAATACATACAAGCAGCAATCAATGCTCTTGCATTGTCATCCAAGGTATATCCTGATTCAATATCCGGTTGATTAATTTTTGAAAATTGAATAATACCTGTTTGTGTTGTTAGATGCTTTAAATGTTCCAGATTTATTACCGGAAGCTTGTAATGCGTTTTTATTTTACCCTCCACTATTTTTCCGAATAGCATTGCGTGTGCTACCGCAGAGTTTTCCCATGATGTGGACACTATATTCTGCAATGTATTTAAACTGATATTCCTACGCAACTCATTATCGTTAAGCAAGCGTATAACACCTGCTGCTAATTGATCTGAATTGCAAAAATCAAATATAATTCCTTTGTCCTCCGTCAAAAATTCTTTTGCATGCGGTATAGGTGTCGAAATGATAGGACAAGCACAACTCATTGCATAGGCAAAAGTCCCACTAACAGCTTGATTCGGGTCGTTTGTTGTAAAAAGATAAATATCTGTTAGCTGCAAGTATTCAAGCAAATCGGGAAGAGCCAGATATTTATTTATAAAAATAACATGATCTCGCAAATTATTTGAGTCAACTTTTTGTTCAAGTTTTTCACGGTATTTTTCACCCTCTTCTTTTTGAACTTCCGGATGCGTTTTGCCGATAATCAAGAAAATAACCTCAGGATTTTTCTTAATAATAGTGGGTAAAGCGTTTAAGGTTGTTTCAATACTTTTCCCTGAACTAAGAAGACCAAATGTTGTTAATACGCTTCGTCCCGTAAGGTCATATTTTACTTTTAATAATTGCTCACTCAAATGAGGAACTAAATGAGTGCCATGCGCTATAACTGAAATTTTTTGTTCTGAAACATCATAATCTTTCATTAAAATATCAGCAGAATTATGAGTCATAACAATGATTGATTTACAAATATCAGCGATGATTTTTACCTTATTTTTTAAATTTTCATCCGGATGTGGCAAAACAGTATGAAATACTATTGATATTGGCGTTGAAAGGTCGAATAAAAATTGCAGAAAGGCCTGCTCCTGTGTTTTGAAAAAACCAAATTCATGTTGAACCAATACAATTTTAACAGCGAGATCTGAATTAATTTTTAAAGCTAATTTACCATATTTAGTTGCGACAGAGCTATTCAAAACATATTTTACTTCTTCAGGATAAACATTATTTGAATTATAAGATTCAACAGCGCAGACTTTAACCGTAAGTGTAGTGTTGAATTTATTATTTAAGGCTTTGATTAAATCTTGAGAGTAGGTTGCAATGCCACATTCTCTTGGAGGATACGAAGTGATAACCAAAACTTCTGATATTGATTTTTTTAAAGCAAGAGTTTTGTCTTTTGTTGTTTGAATTGTTTCTTTTTTTTCTTTTTGCGTTACATATACATCTGATAATACTTTTTTAGGAGAGATTATTTCTTCAAATGCAGTTAATAAAGTTTCATTATTCATTTTTGTTTTTATAAATTAATAATTCTGCTAATAGTTCAGGTAAACTGACAGAAGCGCATGCTATACATGTATCTGCCGCACCATAATAAATAAATAAAGTGTTTCCAAAAATGGCTGTACCTGTAGGAAAAACAACATTATTTACTTCTCCTTTTAATTCCCAATCATATTCCGGAGAAAAAAATACATTTGGTAGTCTTGATAATTCGATGGAAGGGTTGTTTAAATCTAATAATGCAGCACAGGCTGAATATACCAGACCCTTTTTAGTTTCTTTTACACCATGATATATTAACAACCAGCCGTGTTCTGTTTCTATGGGAGGACAACCACTTCCAATATAGCTTAATTCATGAGGAAAAACAGGGTCCATAACAATATGATCTTGCAAATTGATAAAATAATTTTCCCAGAATTCCTTTGTTAGATCCGACAAATTATCTATAGAAACTATTTGAATACCCGGCCTGATACGATGAAGGAAAACTAATTTACCTTTTATTCTTCGAGGGAAAAAAATTACATTCTTATCCCATAACATTATCTTTTTTTCAGGATCTACTTCCTGATAATAAAATTTATAATTTCGATAATAATTTTCATTTACTTTTCCTGCTGTTTCTGCAAGAAATACAAATTCTGCATAGGTTATAGGCGGAACAATAAGTCCTTGTTTTTTAAATTGCTTTAAATCCTTTGACGTGGCTAATGCTCCACGCGCATTTGTTCCATCATATCCAGTGTATGTTAAATAGTATAAATCGTCAATTTTTACAATACGTGCATCTTCAACACCCTGTGATTCATATTCAAATTCAGAAGATATTAATGGTTTATCCCATCTTTCTACAACTGTCAATGGACCATCTAATTTACAGTAACCAATGCTTGATCGGTTTCCTTGTTGCACAGCTCTGTAAAAAAGATAAACATTATCTCCCTCGCGAATAACTGCCGGATTCAGTACGCCTTCATTCTCAAATTCAAATGAAGTCTTATATAATAGTATTCCTTCTTTTTTTACTTTTATCATTAAACATTATATATAGATTTTTTTAAAGTGAGTTTTAATATTCGACTAACTGAATTTTCGCATGAAAAAGAACTATATATTTTTGTAATTTGATACTATTAATAAATATTAATTCATGCAAAAGATATTCCTGTACTCTGCACCTTGTTTTTTCTATGCCTTTTGTATTTTACAAATATTTTGCGGCTCTGCCGCTGCATTCCAAATATAGCAGTAGAGCTGCGATAACATTTGTAGCAGCAATAGCTGCGTTGTTTAAAAAGGTGCAGCGCACCGTAATATTTTTTATTTTGATTTCAGCCACAATTTTTTGTTAAAAAAGATAAAGCAAAAATTATTTTTATACTCTTGAAAAAGGCTGATGAAATCATTTTTTTTCAATTTAATTTATGCGAAAGTTCAGTTATATAAATAAAAAATAACTACTCCATAGACCAATCCAATAACCTTTGAGGAGCCTTGCTTCTGTTTTCCGAATAAATATTTATATTCTGATTTTTTCTGATACCTACATACAAAATATTTTTTTTAATATCTGCCATGATAATGGCGCCGGGGTCACCTCCACTGTGAGCCTGCATTGCATAAGCATAAAAAAGCCCATTATTTATTTCGATGGGAGCTTCCTCTTCCCATATTTTCTTAAGATAATCATATTGCTTTCCAATCATTTTTTTCAATCTTTTTTTTATGACAGGATGATCTAATAAATTAACGTCATCTGGATATTTGCCTTTATATTTATTCAAAAAAACAAGATCATTTGGCATATTTTTTTCTAAAATATTTTCTTTGATACTTTTAAATGTATCATTGGGAACAGAAACCAGTTCTGCGTTCTGCGCTGTTTGCTTTTTGTTATTATTTACGTTAGCATTAAATACTGTGTCTCTCGTTGAAGTTTCTGTGTCGCAAAAACTAAAGAGAGCTGCAATCAGTAATGTCAAAATAAAATAAAATATTTTTCGACTCATTTTGTTGAAATTTATCTTTAATATCAGGGCTTAATTAATTCAGGTATCTAAAAAATCGGTTATACAAAAAACATTCCATTCGTAATTATTCATATAAAAGTTTATTCAATTCTTTAAGATCAGGAGACAGTATAACTTCTGTCCTGCGGTTGCTGGAACGCCCTTCTTTTGTTTCATTTGTTTTAACAGGATGAAATTCCCCTCTACCGGAAGCGGTTATACATTTTGAATCAAAGCCATATTCTTTCGTTAATAAGCGTAAAATTGTATTTGCTCTTGCAGTACTCAGTGCCCAATTATCTTCAAATTGCTTTGTTTTAATAGGAACATCATCGGTGTGTCCCTCTATCATTACTGTTATATCTTTTGTACTATTTAATACTTTTGCCAGAGATTTCAACGCCTCTTTTCCTTTAGTATCCACTACAGCGCTGCCGGATTTGAATAGCAATTTTTCTTCAAGAGAAACATACACTTTACCATCTTTGATGTCAACATATATTTCATCTGCCTTAAAATTCATTAATGCTTCTGATATTAAATTTTTGAGTTTACTCATAACATCCTTCTGTGTTTGAATCATATTTTGAAGGTTTTTCAAACGCTTTGCTTGATCTGCAATTGTTATTTTTGAGTCAGTGGAAAGCGATTTTAAATTATTGTTAATAACAAAATTTTCATTTTGTAAAAATGACTTATCCTTATTTAGGTCTGCCACCTGCTTGTCTAATTCATCTATTTTGCTGATTTTTTCAGCATTTTCTTTTTGTAGTTTATTAACCCTGGCTTCAGAATCAAGAAGTTTTTTACTGGGTCCGCAGGATGTAAATAGCAAGCTGAAAACCATAATTGCAATTGCAATTAAAAGACTTGTCTTTTTCATTTTTATTTATTTATGTTAATACTATCACAAAGATGGATATTTTCTTTATTTTGAATGTTACATGACTTTTTAAATTTATTACATGATTCACACAATAAAAAGCTGACTCAGATTGGAGGTGGCTATATTGGTTCTTTGTACATGTAAGAAATAAACTCGACAAAATAGTTACTATTAAAATGTCTATATTGAATTATTCAAAAACTTAGAAATGTAGGAGTAGGAGTAGCTTGCCAGACCCGCCTCCTGCGTAGCGGGCAGGGAGTAAGAGTAGACTCCCGACTTCTGATTTCTGACTCCTCCAACGCAGTAATCAATAAGCTCAAGATTTAATTTTAAATAATTGTTTCGCTTTATAAAGAGCTTTTTTAATCTGCATGCGCTTTTTTTCAAATTTCTTTCGCGCAAATTTATGGTCTAATTTATCCATTTGGTGATAAGCTTTGATTAAGGCCTCAGGAATATCTCCGATATATACGATTTTATAAAATGAAAAACCATTATAAGGGGTGTTGCTTTCGGGGATGTGAATCTTAATTCTTCGACTTATTTTTTTCTCTTTAAAACTTAACATAAAAGCGTTTTTTCTTCTTTTGCATAATAGTTCAAATTGCGAATTGACAAGCATTGTTCCACAAAACTTTTGGCATTTATCCTGCATTGTAAATAATAAAGTATTTCCGACGTATCTGGTTACAAAACGGACAAATACACTATCTTTTACAGACATATTTTCAATAATCAATGTATCATCTTCAGTAAGGGACGCTGCTTTTTTATGCTGGGTTAATAAAAAATATTTTTTCTTTGCCTCGAAAAACAAAATGGATTCTTTTTCTTTCTCTGTATAAACCATTGGATGAACTGCGATTGTTGCATCAGGATTATCAACAAGAAAATCTGCCATTTTATTTATAAATTTTAATTGATTAGGCGACAACGAGCTTTGCTGCATTTCCCAATTCAATACAAGTGATTTTTTTATTTTATTTTCTGTCTTTCTCACATACATCCTGTAAGGAGCAGTAGGTGGCTTTAATAAAAGATTTTTCAGCAAATCAAAGATAACATCAGACAAATGAAATTTTGGGTCTTTCAGATTGCCTGTAACAGGAATATCATAATCAATAACATTGCTGCGTTCAAGAACAAAGGATAGAATCAAAGGTAAAGGAATCCATTTTGTATCTTTATTTTTTTGATGCCTGATTACCTGCGGGTCAATTAAGAGCAAATGATTGCTGCTTTTCAAAATTCCATTTCTGACAGTCCAGTTACCATTTAGTTCTAATGTTCCCCTGTCTGCACAAAAAGAGGTATAAGAAATTAAATACGGATTAAACATAGACGCTGCTATGCCCTGAACATTATAATTCATGTCAAAATCAACACTGTCTTCAGGATTTATTTTTACATTTAAAGAAGCTTTACCATAAGGCTTAATGGATGATTTAAGAACTAATCGGATCCATTTATTTTTTTTATTTACAGAATCAGCAAATACAAAAAACGGATTAACTTTTATTGAAAATTTCTCTGACTGTGAATAATCATTTGCTTCGAAACAGCCATTATGTATTGCCAACTTATTAAGCCTGTAATCATTCTGAAAGAAATTTTTTGATAGTAATTTTACATAATCTGCAATGACAAGAATCAGATTAAACCCGATTGTGTCAGATTGTGCAGATGAAATATTCGATCCGTTTTTACCAAACATCATTTCAAGATTATCGAGATAATCATACTTTTCGTATTTGAAATATGGATTATAAAGCAAAATGGAATCATAATAAAACTTATGATTTTTCGGATTTATTTCTTTAATTGCTACTACTAATTTTTTAAAAGAAGCATAAGCTTCAATTGTGTTTTTACCTAAATGAAAATCATGCAGTACAATTTGACCTTTCGTATTTATATTTCCCTGTTCCTGTAAATTTCCTGATATCTGAAGATCTGCATCTAATTTCACTTTAAAATATCCAAAATTCATTAAATCTTTAAGATATTGATCAATAAATTTCAAATTGTATTTTTTAATCTTAACTGCCAGATGGTAATCAAGATTTTTGAAATAAATTGTAAAATCTCCTTTTGAGCTGCCACTTCCGGTTCCTGATAAAAAAGTAAAATCTGCACTGATTGAATCACTGTCCCATTGCATTCCGGCACTTTCAATATTTACATTTGTTATTGAATATTTTACAGGAATAATTTTTTCATGATAATAAAATTTACCATTATTAATTTTTATATTTAAAATGTTAAAATGAATTTTTGATTGTGTTTTAGCTGAAGAATCCGGAGTGAATTTTTTAATAATATCACTAAAGTTGAAATCTGCATCCTTGTGAATAATTATTCCTTTTGGATTAAATAATGCGATCTCTGTAATTTCAACATTTTTTGAAAACAGTTTATGTATTGCAAAATCTGCGTAAATTTCTTTTGCTGAAAAAAAAATACTGTCTGATTCTTTCAGTGCAGAGGAACAATCAGATTCATAAATTAAAAGATTGCTTATGTGAACATACCCGGTAAACGGATTTGTATAAATCCAGCCAGTTTTAATTTGCCTCCCGGTATATTTCTCATCATACCTTTCTATCAGATATTTTGCAGCAAGCGAGGTCAGGAGTATAAGTAATAATCCGAAAAAGAGAAGAGCTCCCGTAATTATTATAAGTCTTTTTATTAATCCAGATTTATTTTTCACTAAATATCATTATAAATAATTTTTTATTTATTAATCTGAACTGTATATGAATTTGGAATTATTTTTTTTCCATGTGTGTTTGCAAAAACTTTTGTAAACTCTGCACCGAAATAGAGTATAATCGCAGAATAATAAACCCAAACAAGGATAATAATGACAGAACCGGCAGCTCCATACGCTGAAACAATACTATACCTGCTGAGATAAAAGCCTATCGCAAATTTGCCAATCATAAAAAAAAATGCAGTAAAAGCAGCTCCCACAATACTATCTCGCATTGCAATTTTACCATCAGGAAGTGTTTTAAAAATAATAGTAAATAAAACTGTGATGATAATAAAGATAACCATGATTGTAATAATACGGAATAACATAATTGAATCTTGTGGGAAATAAATAGCCAGACGCTTACTCAAAATATCTATAACGGAATTCATTATTAGACTTGCCATTAATAAAAAGCCTACAGACCCTATCATTGAAAAAGACATCAAGCGGTTATAAATAAACTTCATAAATCCACGTTTCGGTTTTGCTTTAATTCCCCATATATAATTTATTGATTCCTGAATTTCGGCAAATACACCTGAAGCGCCTATTATTAATATAGCAAAACCCAATATTGTTGCGTACACATTACTGTTGTAAAGCTTAACATTTTTAATAGTCTCCTGAATTTGCAATGCGGCATCGTTTCCAACCAAGCCGTTAATCTGTCCGAAAATCTCACCTCTGACAGCATCATCACCAAAAAAAATACCACTCAGGGAGATTATGATGATTAACAAAGGAGGCAAAGAAAATATAGTGTAATAAGATAATGCAGCACTTAATTTAAGTCCACTGTCGGTAATAAATCCAATAAAGGTTTCTTTAAAAAGATCTCCAATTTTTTTAAGTGTCTTTATTGCATACATAGCGTACAATTGTAAATCTCTGTCGTGGAAATTATATGTTTATTAAATAATATTCGTTATTGTAAATTCAAAAATAATTTCTAAAATAATCCAACAAAATTATTTTGAATATTTATTTATCATTTTAGATACTTTTTTACTGATTCTTTTGATATTTATTGTGGTCTGATTAATATTTTCAGCCATGACTGAATCCTGAATTAATCGTCCAAGTATGCCTTCTCCATTATTTATCTTTACCATTATTTCCGCCAGTTGTTCTGAAACAATTGCTGCATTATCTGTTGTAATTTTAAGACTGGCAATGATGGAGTCTGTTTCAACAGGTTCTGTTGAAGCAATGCTTTGACCATCGGTTACCATACGAGAATTTTTACTTCCTTGAGTAACAATCATAAGCCGATCGCCTATTATTCCTGAAGATCCGATACCTGCCTCACTGTCCGTTTTAATAAAAGCCTGAACACTTTTTTTAATAAGCATATCAACACGAACCATTGTATCATTTATAATTTTGATATTATCAACGGTTCCTACATTAATTCCGGAGAAACGAATATTGCTTCCGACCTGTAATCCGCTCACATTATTAAATGTTGTTGAAAGTTTAAAAACTTTATTGAATAAATTCTTTTGTTTTCCGATTAAAAAAATTGCAATAACAAAAAGAATAGTCCCTCCAACAATAAAAAGACCAAGCCTGATTTTATATTTAATAGTGTGCGTTTCCATATTTTAGTATTTAGTATTAGAATTTGCCTTTGGCACTTTGCGATATGATTTGAAAATTTATCAACCTGCCTTGTCGGCAGACAGGTTTGAAAATTATTTGCGAACACTAAAGCACCGAAGTGTACGACTTATAATCAACTGAAATTATAGTTTAAAAAATGATTTGATAAAAGGATCATCTGATTTTTCAATTTCTTCCAATGTTCCTTCCTTATAAACAACACCATCCTGAAGCATCAGAATACGGTTGGCAGTTGTACGTGCACATTCTATATCATGAGTAATTACGATAGATGATGTTTTATATTTTTTTTGTACTTCATTAATAAGAGAACTAATTTCATCCGATGTTATAGGATCCAATCCAGCAGTGGGTTCGTCATACAGCATGATTTTAGGATCTGCAATAATTGTGCGTGCCAGACTTATTCTCTTACGCATTCCTCCTGAAAGTTGTGAAGGCATTTTATCCAAAGCATCTGCAAGACCAACGTTATCGAGAACAGTCAATACTTTTTCATCTATTTCTTGTTGTTTTAAATCCTTATTTATTCTTCGCAAGGGAAATTCAAGGTTTTGTTTAACAGTCATGGAATCATACAATGCGCCACTTTGAAAAAGAAATCCGATTTTTTTTCTTAATGCATCCAATCCTGCACTATTTAATGTTCCAACATTTTCTTCAAGTACATTAATTGTTCCTTCATCGGGTATCAGCAAGCGTACA
>Ga0156634_1073_pt1 | contig 10126 bp, 5 predicted proteins | sample RifOxyC3_FD_110708 | JGI IMG/M metagenome (GOLD analysis project Ga0156634, IMG submission 110708) | Bacteroidetes bacterium RIFOXYC12_FULL_35_7 | reverse complement strand
AAAATCAAAAGAAATATTCCTATGGAAGCAAGCGTAATAATGAGCTTTTGTCTTTTCACTTCGGAAGCATAAAATTCTATTTCCTGTTCTTTTTTTTCAACCTGATATTTTGTTTCCAGCTCCATAATTTGCTTATGCTTTTCTTCGTTCATTATTTCCTGCTTGCGACTTGTATATTGCTTGTAATAGTCGAAAGCCTGCTCAAATTGCTTCATGGAATAATACAATTCGCTTAATGCTACAAAACTGTTTGCCTGCGCGGGAAGCAGCTCAAGACTATCTGCCAGAGATAGACTTTTATTGAAAAATTCTTTTGCCTTGTCGTATTTTTCTGATTTAAAATACGTGTAACCAATATATAAATACGTGTTGGCAAGCCCTTCTTTAAATTTATTGCTTTCTTCTATTTCGCGGCACATATTATAAAACTCCAGCGCGTTTGTGTAATTTTCATTTTCAAAATATATACATGCAATGTTGAAAAAAGAATTTGCCTGTCCCTTGGTGTCGCTTGTGATTATTTTTAATTCTATGGATTTCTGAAAATACTCAATCGCCTTATCATATTCTTTGGTGTAAGAATAACAATTTCCAAGATTATTATAAGAAGCGGCTATTCCCTTGTTGTCTTTTAAAATTTTATTTATATCGAGTGCTTTGTTGTAATATTCCATTGCCTTATCGTATTCTTGTAGCTCGTCATATACCACCCCTATATTATTAAGGGCTTTTACAGAAATTTCTTTAAGGTTTTTCTTTTCACTTATTTTAAGCGATTGCCTGTAAGATTCAAGCGCCTGATCGTAAACTCCGGTATGGTATTGCAATATTCCAATCATGTTATACATGTTTGCCTGGCCTTCAAAATTCTCGCAATTCTGATATGCTTCGTTGGCAATAATGTAAGAATTTATTGCTTTGTCGTATTTTCCCTGTGCCTGATAAAATTTTCCTAAAAGTGCTATAGATTCTGCGCCAAGAATTTTCTCGTCAAGATCTTTGGCTGTTTGTATCGCATCTTTAATAAATTCAAGACTTTTTTCAGGATTTTTATTTAAATACTTATCTGCAATACGATTTAAAAGAATTATTTTTTCTTTTCCTGAAGCATTGTCCAATAAAACAAGAATACTATCAGGAATAGCTATATTAGCGGCTTTAACACCCATGCCAAGTAAAAGAAAAAATGAAAAAATTAAAAATATTTTCAGCAAACAGGGTTTAATCATTTAAGTTAATTTTTTTCAGGAAAAAGTTTCTGTTAAATGTAATATGAATTCCATAAGAGTAATCAAAATTTTTATCATACAATTCATAATAGCCTTCAAAACGCACTTCAATAGTAATGTCTTTATGAACCTTCTTTTTTAATCCGATTTTGCCGGTCAGCAATTGATTGTGCGGAACAAATATTCCCTTGTCTTTAACAGAAACTGATGAGTACAAAGGTTCTCCTCTCGGTGCGATAAAATAATTTCCATCCCAGTATGCTGCAAAAAGATTAACATATTTTGTATTTATCCATGCTTCTGAAAAGATGCCGTATCCGCTGATATAGGGCTGAAGCTTCGTGTGGGAAATATCATTGGATGCAACATACATGCCGTTAACGCCCCATGAATTAATAAAGTCTGATTTGATTTTATGCAGAAAAGAAATACCTCCGGCAAGATTTGTGAGCGATTCTAAAGGTTCGTCTTTTGCAGCATCAATCTGCCCGCCTTTGTGCGTAAAAATTCCCTGTACAGGAATGGAAAAAACAAAATCAGAGGCCGTATCATTCAGAAAAATTTGCGTGTTTGTTCCTACGGTAAACTCTTCTTTAAAAGGGTCGCCGGGAAGAATAAATTTTTCCCAGTTCAGCCATATATCTGATTTAATTCTGGCGTAACGTGTTAATATCTGAACACCGTTTTCCCAATTGTTTTCAAAGTGCCGCTCCGGTTTGTAGAGTGGCTCTATGAGTCCGTGATTATATCCGCTATACAGAGAACCGAGCAAAACATCCAGTCCCTTGACTACATTTACCTGAAATGAAAAAACAGGATATACTTGCGATATTTTTTCTGTACCAAAATATTTCAGCAAATGCACACCTGCCTGTAGTTTTGATTTTGATGAAGGATAATAGACAAAGCTTGGTTTTAAAAGAGAGCCAAGCGTAGTGTATCCATCTTCCAGCACGCCGAAATATTCATTGTTCTTGAAAAAATTTGCATTTTCAATGCGAAAAAAAACTTTATTGCTATCCTCCGCTTGAATTTCAGAGCTTGTGCGAAACATCTCGTTAAAGTCCTGCGCTAACAGAAATAAGGGTGAAAATGCAAACAAAATTGCTGAAATAAATTTCATGAGTATAATATATATTTCATGCAAAGTTAAGTTTTTCATTTTGAAATGGAAATTTGTTGCTATTTTTACAATTCTAAAAAATAAAAATATGGCAGACGATAAAAAAATAATTTTCTCAATGGTTGGGGTAAACAAAATTTTTCCGCCCCACAAACAGGTGCTAAAAGACATTTACCTTTCTTTTTACTATGGTGCTAAAATCGGAATTATTGGTTTAAATGGTTCCGGAAAATCTACTTTGCTGAAAATTATTGCCGGCGTAGAAAAATCATTTCAGGGCGAAGTCGTTTCAGATAAAGAATATTCGGTGGGCATGCTCGAACAGGAGCCGATTCTCGATGGCTCTAAAACGGTTAAGGAAATTGTCGAAGAAGGCGTGCAGGATATCGTAAATCTGATGAAAGAATACGAAGAAATCAATCTGAAATTTTCAGAGCCCATGAGCGATGAAGCGATGAATAAACTCATTGAACGGCAGGGTGTGGTAACTGAAAAAATTGATCATGTAGGTGGCTGGGAGCTCGATCATAAGCTGGAAAGAGCTATGGATGCATTGCGTTGTCCTGATAGCGATCGTATTATCGAAACGCTCTCCGGTGGCGAGAAACGCCGTGTTGCTTTGTGTCGTCTGTTATTAAAGGAACCCGATGTGTTGCTTCTTGATGAACCTACCAATCATCTGGATGCTGAATCAATACAGTGGCTCGAAATGCACTTGCAGCAATACAAAGGAACGGTTATTGCCATTACGCACGATCGTTATTTTCTTGATAATGTTGCAGGATGGATTCTTGAACTCGACCGTGGGGAAGGCATTCCGTGGAAAGGAAATTATACTTCATGGCTTGAACAGAAATCGAAACGATTAGAGCAGGAACAAAAACAGGCGAGCAAACGGCAGAAATCTTTGGAACGAGAGCTGGAATGGGTACGAATGTCGCCAAAAGCAAGGCAGGCAAAAGGAAAAGCCCGTCTCTCTGCGTATGAAAAAATGATGAATGAAGACGTAAAAGAAAAAGAAGAACGCCTCGAAATTTTTATTCCCAATGGACCCAGACTTGGTCAAATGGTAATAGAATCCAAGGGTATTTCAAAAGCTTTTGATGATAAATTACTTTTCGAAAATCTGAATTTTTCTTTGCCTCCCGCAGGTATCGTTGGGATTATTGGTCCGAACGGTGCTGGTAAAACCACACTTTTCCGTCTTATTATGGGACATGAAAAAGTAGATAAAGGAATATTTGATATTGGAGACACTGTTAAAATAGGGTATGTTGATCAGACACATGCAGCCATTGATCCGGAAAAATCTGTTTTTGAAGTAATTTCTGGTGGGCTCGAACATCTGAAAGTTGGCGACCGTACAATGAATGCCCGCGCTTACGTTGCCCGGTTTAATTTCAGCGGCGCAGATCAGGAAAAGAAATGCGGCATTCTTTCCGGAGGAGAAAAAAATCGTCTGCACCTTGCCCTAACACTGAAAGAAGAAGCAAATGTTCTCCTCCTCGATGAGCCAACGAACGATATTGATATCAACACCCTGCGCGCACTTGAAGAAGGTCTTGAAGGTTTTGCGGGTTGCGCTGTAATTATTTCGCACGACCGCTGGTTTCTCGATCGTGTTGCAACACATATCCTCGCTTTTGAAGGCGACTCGCAGGTCGTGTATTTTGAAGGAACCTATTCTGAATACGAAGAAAACCGGAAAAAACGAATGGGAGATGAAGAACCGAAGCGCATCCGTTACAGAAAACTTATGGTAGATTGATAATGTACGGACGATGCGTGCATCGTCCATACGTTACCGGAAGTTTTTTCTACTCTTTTATAAACTTTCTCAAATAGCTTTTTTCATTAGAAATAATCTTTATTAAATAAACTGCGCCGGGCAAAGCAGATATATCTACTGTGGCTTTTTTATTAAATTCTGAGCACAAAATTTTCTGACCGAAAATATTTGTTATTTCAAATTTAGAAACATGCTGCAAATCGCTTTCAATAATCAGCTCGTTTTTAGCAGGGTTGGGATATACTGTAAATTCAACATCTGTAGCTTTTAGCAGTTGTGAAGAAACCGGATCAATAATGCCGTTATCCTCAATATTTGAAAGGGATTGACTGAAAGGTCCACCCATTTCTTTATTGCCTGTCGGATTACATACATAAGGAGAATTTACCGTTATCATATAATTCAATTGTCCCTGATTCGGAGGCAAATCTGTATAGGAATTATATCCTGTAGCAATGCTATCAATCAACTGCCAGCCTGTAGAGCTCATGTAGCGATAAATATAATATCCAGGGAAATTAAAGCCTTCGTATTCTGTCCATATTAAATTCCATGAACTACCAATACCATCATTGATGGCAAGATGAAGTGTTTTGTGAGGAGTGCTTGCCTCGCTTTCATTTCCGCAATGGTCAACAGCCGTTATTTTATATCTGTAAGCGCGCATAGCCGGATTAGAATTCATATCTACAAACTGACTCACCTCGCTGTATAATTTTGTCCCTGCAAGCGCGTAATAGCCAGCCCAGCTTCCCTCACGATAAATGTTGTAGTGGTCAATGTCGCTTGTAATTTCTTTTTCCCAGACAATCAAATTTTTTCCTTCGGAACTGTCAACTGTAACAATGCAAATTTGCGGCGTATTAATTTCCATATATTCAATTGTTGCATTAAACGCACCTATACAACCTGAAGCATCGGTAACGGTTAACTGATAATTTCCGGTGCTTAAACCTGTAATATCTTCGCTTGTTTCATTATTCGACCAATTGTACATATAGGGTTGTGTACCGCCTGAAACGCTTACATACACAGCGCCATCATTGCCCGCGCAGCCGGTTTGTAAAACACTGTCGGATGTAATTACAGGGCCTCCGGTAGAATTAATAGAAACCATTACAGGAGAAGAGGAACATGCGTTCGCATCTGTAACAGTAATCATATATACTCCGGCAGATAATGTGTCAACAAAATTTGTCTGCAAGCCATTGCTCCAGTTATAAGCGTAGGGAGGAGTTCCACCATTAGCAGTAATTGTTGCGCTACCATTGGCTGTTCCGCAGGTTGCAGAAGTACTGTTTGCTGTTGCGTTAAATGCCGGGGCTTGCGATACAAAATAACTCGCTGTTGCCATACAACCTGCATCGTCGGAAACCTCCACTTCATAGGCGCCTGCTGTAAGTCCGCTTATGTTCTGGGTTGTGGCACCGTTGCTCCAAAGATAAGTTGTTTGCAAACTTGCGCCACTTACTGTAATTTGTATAGCACCTGTTGCTGCTCCGTAACAATTTACATTTGTGATACTGTGCCCTGTAATTTCGGGTCCTCCTGTATTGCTGATACTTGCCATACCCGTAATTACACAAGCATTCGCATCACTCACGGTAAGTAAATAAATACCTGCGCTCAGGCTGTCTGCAAACGCAGTTGTATGCCCGCTTGTCCAAGTGTAAGCATAGGGCGTTGCTCCACCGCTTACTACTGCTGTTGCGCTCCCGTTTTCTTGTCCGCAGGTAGCCGCTTGTATGTTAATATTCAGCGTTAAATTTGTTACGGTAAGGTTGGTGGTGATAATGCTATCGCAGCCAAATACATTCACATAATTATCGTAATAAGTTCCCGTTGTTGTTTGATATGCGCCCCCTGCAAAATAAGATTGTCCGTTGCAAATAACAGGGTTGTTTGTGGCTGAATAAACAGGGTTGAAATCAATAGCGACAGTATCTGTAGAACTACACGCATTGTAATACATATTTCGTTCTCTCCATATAAAATAATAAGTACCATACGAACTAATCTGAACCGATGTAGAAGGATTTGTCATATCAGAAAAAACAGGATTTGAAGAAGGGCCTGAGAACAACGACCATTGCCCCGCAAAAGCAGTAAGGCTGGGTTGTGCGTTCATATCGGTACTTAAACCACAGGTATTCTGATCTGTTCCTGCATTTGCTATCGGTCTTTGATAGAATGTAACATTTACTATATCTGAAGCAGTGCAGCCACTACCGTTTGAAACTGTAAACAACATGGCGGTCGTGTATTTTGATGAATCGCCAAAATCAGTAAGCGCCGGATTGAGACTTATCATTGGGTCTTCTGAAAGTGGATCACTGATACTAATATTAGAAGAAGATGTTGTCCATGTTGTAGTAGTACCTGCAATATAATTTGTACCATTTAATATTGCTACTGTATCGCATAATTCTAAATCAAAACCTGCAACAACCTGTCCCGGACCTGCAAAAGGCTGAAACGAAATTACTACTTCATCAGAATCATGGCAAACACCTTCGTACTGATGCCACCAGAAACTGACATCTATCTGTGTTGTAACGGGAAGAATAATAGCTGTAACAACATTAGAAGTATCATTTGGTTGATAAAGCGTTCCATTAGGACCAATCCAATGTCCGTTAAATACACTGCCATTGGGCGTTCCTGTAAGATTAACCGTATTACCGCAAACTGTCTGATTAGTACCGGCGTTTGGAACAGGCACGTTTATAAAGTGGACTTGTACGGTATCTGCTTCGGAGCAAGTGCCATTGCTTACCGTCCAGACAAAAGAATACACGCCGGCAGAAGAAACAGTAACAGATGATGAATTTGATTGTGGATTAGCAAAAATCACACCTGCATCAGCGCATGACCAATTACCGCTTGTACCTGTTCCCGGGCTGTTTGCCTGAAGTGTATAAACCAGTCCGCAGACCTGATCATCAGATCCTGCATTGGCAGAAGGTTCTGACAAAAAGCTAATATTTATTATATCACTTGAATTGCAAGTGCCTGCTACAGCCGATAACTGGAATGTATATATTCCGGGCAATGATACTGTTACCATTGTTGAGGCATTGTTTGTATTTGCAAAAATAGCAGTGCCCGGACCGGATACCATCTCCCAACTTGCTATTGCTCCTGTAACGGAACCTTGCAATAAATACGAAAAGGCGCAAACAGAAGCATCTGCTCCGGCATTTACAGGAGGCGGCTCACAACAGCTTGGACTTGCAGCCTGCACAACTTGAATTTGTTGCGTTGTTGTAGCCGTACAACCCGAAGGATTGGTTACGGTAAGGGTAATATCGTAATAGGTAGCAGAAACAACATCTGCCCAATAAACATTTGAAACATTTTGTGTGGTAAAAGTAGTTTGTGGCATCGCGTTTTGCACTGTCCACTCATAGGTAGCATTGGGCTCTGCAGTACCGTTAAAGGTAATGCTTGCATAATTTATAACACCCGGCGGAATGGATGCACAAACCGGCGGAGCTGTAAAGGTTACAATAGGTATGCTCCCTGTATTTTGTAGAATGTGAGTGGCAATAACACTATCGCAGCCCGCACTGTTTTGAAGTGTTACATAGTAAGTGCCAGCCTGCGAAACCACCGCATTATCAGGCAGTGTATAAGATTGCCCCTGACATATAGTGGCATTTACCTCAACTGTATCGGCCACACAATTGGTGATGGTAACAGTACCATTTTCAATGTTGTTAATGGTATCGGTATTGTAGAGAAAATCTGTAATAAGCAAATCGGAAACACCTGCCTGCAAGGGATTAAAGAGCAGTTTTAAAATAGCTCCTGCTCCGCTTAATGGGGTTGAGGTCATATAACTAATTTGTAGTTGCCCGGGTGTAGAATTATTTACTGTAGCTGTGCCACCACTTGCAATGGTTCCGGTTAAACTGTAGTTGCTGTATTGCAGTTTTGTGTTGTCGTAAGCGAGGTTGAATTGATAGGAAATAATGTTGTCGGAGGTGTTTAATGTGCTTGTGTTTACTGGTATTTCGAGAGTTTGTGTTATGTTTTGGATGGTGTCGGGGATTGTTATGGTGGCTTGAATACCTTGTCCTTCGAGGTAGAGAGCTTGGATTTCAGCTTCGGTTAAGGCGCGGTTGTAGATGCGGATGTCGTCGATGAGACCATTGAAATAACCTGTCTCAACTGTTCCATGATATCGACCAAATGTAATAGGAATAACTGGCGAAATATTTGTTGAATAACCACTAAACGTAAAGCAAACATTCTCTAAAAGTACACCATTTTTGTAGATTTTAGCCACGCTTGTATTATTACCAATTAGCCCATCATAAACAACTGTATAAAAATCCCATGTGTTACTATGATTTGTTGTAAATCCAATGTTATCATAATAAGTATCAAAAGCTATAGAATTTGGTCCACAATGTGCATTAATAATAATACGAAAATCATTACCACCAATACCATCGTTTCCATAACCAATAATGTGACCCGATGTTGTAGTATTTGTTTTAATCCAAAAAGTTGCAGTAACTGTTGGGTTTCCTGTTGGGCCACCATTTATACATCTAATATAATCATCCACCCCATCAAAGCTATATGCACTATTCACATTTCCAAACCTATCAGTAGTAAGCGTAGCCCCATTTACCGTTCCATTATTTCCATTTCCACTTTCATCGTTTGCATTGCCGTTGAATGGGTAGTGGGCAACGAGTCCTTGGTTTAATGAAGACCAGCCACCTTCTTGGTAAAGGGCTTCGATTTCTTGTTCGTTTAAAATGCGGTCATAAATTCTGTAATCGTCTAATTTGCCACTGAATGTTTGATTAGAACCAGACCAAGTTGAAATATCGCCAAATTTCAAACCACAATCATAAGAAATTGGCGTTAAATTGCCAACGATAGTATTTTCAATATTTCCATTAATATACGATTTATATAAATCCCCATTTTTTTGAAACGTAAAATGATACCATTGATTATTTTGAAAATTGTCAGTGATGCTGCTATCGTTAAGTACATCCCACGACCACGGGGTAGATGGATTTGAATTTACATAATAATATACTTTATTTGAACCAGTTTGGTTTAAAACTAAACTTACACCATTATGTGGTATGGTATTAAAAAATGATTGCAATGTTTTACTCAGGTTATCACTACAAAACCAACCTGAAATTGTGTAATCTTGCCAACCATTATTAAAAAATGTACTATTAATATCTATACAATTGCTAACCCCATCAAAACTATAAGCCTTCCCCACATTCCCAAACCGATCCTGTGTAAGTGTTGCACCATTCACTGTTCCATCGTTTCCATTTCCGCTTTCGTCGTTGGCATTGCCGTTAAAATAATACTTTGCAACAAGCCCACTTTCGAGGTTCACTTGTGCATAACCATTGCTCAGTCCAAACAAGACGAGCAGTCCGCATAAGGCGGAAAAAAACGTAAAAAACTTTTTCATAAATTATGTGTTAAATTTGTATTTTTGTAAAAAATAAGAATTATGGAAACAATTATACGATTAGATATTTCGGAATTAAATATGGCTTTTATACGGTGGCTTCGACTTCGCTCAGCCACCGGGGAGACCCTCAGCCACCGGACTTGCGGTGGCGGAGGCAAAGAGTTGCGTAAATCGAAATGCTATTGAAACTATCATGGTTTAATTTTATTATTTCGTGATTTTTTATTATTTTTGAATTAATTAACAATATTTTCAGGTAATATGCAAAGCCTTATAATTCCAATAGAAAGTCAAAGCGACCTCTCGTTGCTGATGGCCATACTTGAGAGAATGGGCATCAAGGCAAGCCTTGTGAGCGAAGATGACACCCGGATGCAAGCCCGTAAATCTCTGGTTTCCTATAACCGGAAAATCAAAAAGACGAATCTTTCGGAAAACGAAATTCACGAAGAAGTGAAAGATTACAGAAAAACTAAACATGTGCAAAAATAAGATTAAAGTCGTTTTTGACACTAATTAGT
>Ga0156634_1002_pt2 | contig 10130 bp, 9 predicted proteins | sample RifOxyC3_FD_110708 | JGI IMG/M metagenome (GOLD analysis project Ga0156634, IMG submission 110708) | Bacteroidetes bacterium RIFOXYC12_FULL_35_7 | reverse complement strand
TTCAGGACTTCTCAAAGAAATTAAACCTGCTGCTGAAATTGTACAGGAGATTATATTTGAATACAACAAAGCTTTGAAGGAATTAAAAAGTTGTTAGTAAAATGTTTGATTTAAATTCTTTTTAAATGAATAACCTCATCCAAATTCAAGGAAAAAAAATCTGGTATAATTTTATTTCTCCCAAACGAAGAGACGGCAAAAAGCCATTAATTATTTTTTTACACGAAGGACTTGGTTGCTCCGAGCAGTGGAAAGATTTTCCTGAATTAATTTGCAATAATTTCAATGTGTCTGGATTGGTGTATGACCGCTATGGATATGGAAAATCGCAGGAAATAGGGGAGAATAGAACTACAGATTTTTTACAACAAGAAGCATTTGTTTTTCTTCCCGATTTAATTTTGAAGTTAAATATTACGGAGCCTCTTATTTTTTTTGGACATAGCGACGGGGGCACAATAGCACTGCTGTATGCATCTAAATTTTCTGAAAAAATTTCTGGTCTGATTACCGAGGCGGATCATGTTTTTATCGAACCTCTTTCTGCTAAGGGAATACGTAGCGCTGTAGCTTCGTATGACAAAGGAAAGCTTAAATCATCGCTTGAAAAATATCATGAGGGAAAAACTGAATCAATGTTTCGCTCTTGGAGTGGGACATGGTTATCTGAAGACGGATTGAAGTGGAATATTGAGTCCCTTTTGCCGGGCATTAATGCTCCTGTGCTTGCAATTCAGGGAAAGAATGATAATTATGGATCAGAATTACAGTTAATATCTAAACTTAAAAATATCAGCGGCAGGGTCGAAATACTTTATCTCCCAAATTGCGGGCATCATCCGCATCATCAGGAAAGGGAAAGAGTTCTGCAAAAAACAATAGATTTTATATCCGGAATTTTGTAAATTCAATTTTTCGTTTTAGTTTTATAGCTTTTTAAGAAAATCCTATTATCATTAACTTTAATATCTACTATTATGAATTTTGAATTTACTGAAGAACAAAAAATGATCCAGCAGGCTGCAAAAGATTTTGCAGAAAGAGAATTACTGCAGGATGTAATTGAAAGAGATGAAAAATCTTTATTTCCAACAAATCATATTAAAAAATTATCAGAACTTGGTTTTCTGGGTATGATGACCCATCCTAAGTATGATGGCGGTGGAATGGATACAATTTCGTATGTTCTGGCAATGGAAGAAATCTCAAAAATTGATTCTTCAGTTGCTGTAGTGATGTCTGTTTGCAACTCTCTTGTAAACTGGGGTCTTGAAACCTACGCAAACGAAGCTCAGAAAGAAAAATACCTGAAACCTCTTGCAAGCGGACAGAAAATCGGAGCATTCCTTCTTTCTGAACCCGAAGCCGGCTCTGATGCAACATCACAGAGAACTACTGCAGAAGATAAGGGTGATTATTATCTTGTGAATGGAACAAAAAACTGGATTACCAATGCAAATTCAGCATCTACCTATATAGTGATATGTCAGACACACCCCGATAAAAAACATAAAGGAATCAATGCGCTGATCATAGATAAAAATACTCCTGGAATCACACTTGGCCCTCATGAAAATAAAATGGGAATGCGCAGCAGTGATACACATTCTGTAATGTTTAATGATGTTAAAGTTCCTAAGGAAAATCGTATCGGCGAAGATGGCTTTGGATTTACTTTTGCAATGAAAACCCTTGATGGCGGTCGTATTGGCATTGCATCACAGGCATTAGGAATTGCGCAGGGTGCTTTTGAAAGAGCATTGAAATATTCTAAAGAAAGAAAAGCTTTTGGAACAGAAATTTGCAATCATCAGTCTGTTGCTTTTAAACTGGCAGATATGGCCGTGAAAATTGAAAATGCACGCAATCTTTGTCTTAAATCTGCATGGTTGAAGGACCAGCACCAACCCTATGGAATTATGAGTGCTATGGCAAAACAGTATTGTGCGGATATAGCAATGGAAGTTACTACAGAAGCTGTTCAGATTCATGGCGGGTACGGATATGTTAAAGAATATCACGTTGAACGCCTGATGCGTGAAGCGAAGCTTACCCAGATATATGAAGGAACTTCAGAGGTTCAGAAAATTGTAATTTCACGTTCGTTATTAAAAGATTAATTAATAATAAATATTGTTAAGATATGAAAATTTGTATTTGTATAAGTAATGTCCCGGACACTACAACAAAAATTAAATTTGTTAACAACAATACCGCTTTCGACAATGCCGGTGTACAATGGATTATCAATCCATGGGACGAACTCGCCCTTACCCGTGCTCTCGATTTGAAAGATGCGAATGCCGGAGCTATAGAAAAAATTACCGTTGTAAATGTAGGTCTTGCAGATGCTGACCCGACAATACGTAAAGCGCTTGCCATTGGTGCAGATAACGCAATTCGTATCAATGCAGAACCTAAAGATGCATATTTTATTGCAACACAATTGGCAGAGGTTATTAAAAAAGAAGCTTTCGATATTATTTTATGTGGTATTGAGTCCTGTGATTACAATGGAAGCACTGTTGGCGGCATGTTGGCTGAAATGCTGGCTTATCCCTCTGTTTCATCTGCTTCTTTTCTCGACATTCAAAACGGACAGATAATTGTTAAACGCGAAATTGACGGTGGTCAGGAATTGCTTGGGACAAAGCTTCCTTTCATTGCAATTGTGCAAAAAGGTATTGCTAAAGAACCCCGTATTCCATCAATGAGAGGGATTATGACCGCTAAAACAAAACCCCTTCAGGTTGTTGAAGCCGTAGCAGGAGAACCTTTTTTAAGTTACAACAGTTTTGAACTCCCAAAATCCAAAGCTGCCTGTAAGAAAATTGATCCTGAAAATGTTAAAGAACTCGTGAATTTATTACATAATGAAGCAAAAGTAATTTAACCCTATTGTAACATCGTCCCATGGGACGATGCTACAATAGGTAAAGGGACGATGTTACATTAAGGTAAAATATTAATTAAAAAAACCGAAAAAATGTCAGTACTAGTATATACAGAAAATTGGGATGGAAAGTTTAAGAAACTGTCCTTTGAATTAATTTCTTATGCAAATGAAATTGCAAAAAAACTGAATTCAACAGTAGTTGCGCTATCTATTGGAAATGTTGCTGAGGATGAATTAAAACTTCTCGGCAATTATGGCGCTACAAAAGTTTTGTCTGTTGTTCATGATAAAATAAAAGGACTCGACAATCAGGTTTTTACTTCTATTATAGCGCAGGCTGTAGAGAAAGAAAAATCAACAGTTGTCGTATTCGCACATAATAATACAGGAAAAGCTATTGCTCCTCGTCTGTCAGTGCGCCTAAAAGCCGGATTGGTAGCCGGAGTTACTGCTGTTCCTGCTTCTTTTAAACCTTTTACAGTTGTGAAAAAAGTTTTTACATCAAAAGCTTTGTCTACAGTTGTTGTGAATACTCCGGTGCAAATTGTTACTCTTTTGCAAAATACTTATGGAATAATTGAAACGGCTACTCCTGTTGTGGTTGAAGCATTTCATCCACAGATTCAGGATGCAGAATTCACTACAGATATAAAAGAAGTTTCAAAAGTAACGGGTAAGATTTTATTAACCGATGCAGAGATTGTTGTTTCTGGTGGTCGTGGTATGAAAGGTCCTGAAAATTGGGGCGTAATTGAAGAATTGGCTTCTTTACTGGGTGCAGCCACAGCATGTTCCAGACCTGTTTCAGATGAAGGTTGGAGACCGCATGATGAACATACTGGTCAAACCGGTAAAGTTATTGCGCCGAATCTGTACATTGCAGCAGGTATTTCAGGAGCTATTCAGCATCTTGGAGGTGTCAGCGGTTCAAAATGTATTGTTGCAATAAATAAAGATCCTGATGCTCCGATTTTTGAAGCTGCAGATTACGGTATTGTTGGCGATGTACTGAAAGTACTTCCGGAAATGATTGCTGCTGTGAAAGAATTGAAAAATAGTTAGTAGTTTTTTTTCATTATTAAATTTGTTTTTTATTATAGCAAAAATCGTCATTCTGAATTTCAGGATGACGATTTTTTTATGATTTATTTGTTAATTTTTTTCTGATAAAAATCATCTAAATTGATTTAGATTTATTGGTTTAAAATAATATATTTGCAAAAAAGAAAATAAGAAATTTTTAAAAATAATGATTATGGCAAAGAAAATATATTTAGCATTAATTTCTGTAATGATGTTTTTCCAAATCAATGCAGGAAATGTAAATGATTTAACTCATGATCTGGATGGAGCAGTAAATTGTTTTATAGAATATAATGGAAAGATTTACGCCGGTGGTTCATTTGAGATAAATGGCAAGCTGGGAAAAGGAATAGCCTTGTGGGAAAACAAAAAATGGAACTGTGTGGGCGATGGCATTACTGAAGGAAACATTCAGTGTTTTGCGGAATTTAATGGGAAACTTTATGCCGGCGGAAGTTTTAAGCTTGCCCATTCCCGAGAAATTGCTTCTGTTGCATGCTGGGACGGGAAAAAATGGAAACCTGTAGGGAAAGCTTTTAATAAAATGGTTTGGACTTTAGGTGTATTTAATAATCAATTATTTGCTGGAGGTTATTTTACACAAAATGCTGAAAATTCTACAAAATATCTGGCAAAATGGAACGGTAAAGACTGGACAGAAGCAGGCGGTGGCATGAATAAACATGTTTTTACACTCAAAGTTTATAACAACGAATTATATGTTGGCGGGGCATTTACCAAAGCAGGAGAAGCCGATGTAAAATATCTCGCAAAATGGAACGGTTCCGATTTTCAAGCTTGCGAAAAAGGTGTGGACGGAATGGTAAAAAGCCTTGCTGTATTTAAAGAACAGCTCTATGTGAGCGGTTATTTTACACATGCCGGAGATTCTGTTTCTGTTTGTATTGCTTCGTGGAATGGAGAAAAATGGTCAGCAGTGGAAGGTCTTGACATTGATAATTACATCAGTGATATGGCTGTTGCGGGAGACAGATTGTTTATTGTCGGTAATTTTGAACATCTTTCCAAATTGAAACGATCAAACGGCATTGCTGAATTTAATGGTAATAAATGGACAAATATTCCAACGAAATCTGTAAACGGTGCTACTTCCGTTTATTGTCTGCCTAACGCTATTTATGTTTCCGGTTCTGATAGTGATCGGGAAATAATGAAACCCAAAGTTTTAAGAATAACGAATTAGAAAAAAGGCTGTTCGAAAGACAGCCTTTTTTCTTGGCTAATCAAGATGTTCCACATCTTAAGGTGTTTGTGCACATTGTCCAATATCACAGGATGTGGAACATCTTGATAGTGGAGCATCTTAATAATAATCTCTAATAAAGTTTTTTATTAGAAAATAAAGTAATTATTTTGCTTTACAATCAAACAATCATTTGTCATAATGAATCTTTTTCTTCAAAAATTAATTATAAATCTTACGTTCCTTGGAAAGAAAGCGCATGAACGCGCCGGGTATTTAACAAAAAGAGAGCGCTTACAGATTTTAAGAAATTTCAGGATTAATTTAAAACGCTCGCTGCTCGATACAATGTTTATTTCTATGGGAGTTTTAAGCGCGGGCTTTGGCTTGCGTGGTTTTTTGCTGCCCAATAAATTTGTTGATGGAGGTGCTACAGGGGTTTCTCTGCTTATATCTCAAATGACAGGTCTGGAGCTTGCTTTTTTGCTTATAACGATAAATATTCCTTTTATTTTTCTCGGATACAAAGTAATAGGGAAATTATTTTCATTAAAAACAGCTCTTGCTATAACCTCTCTGGCTATATGTGTTGCCGTTTTTCCTTATCCGGAAATTACAAATGATAAACTTCTTGTAGCAGTGTTTGGCGGTTTTTTCTTAGGTTCCGGAATTGGCTTGTCTATCAGAGGGGGTGCTGTTATTGATGGTACAGAAGTTCTTGCTATTTATCTGAGTAAAAAAATTAAATTTACAATTGGCGATATTATTTTAATTATTAATATAGTGATTTTTTCATTCGCTGCTTATTTATTATCTGTTGAGGCTGCATTGTATTCGATTTTAACGTATATTTCAGCTTCAAAAATGGTTGATTATATTACAGAAGGTATTGAAGAATTTTCAGGAGTAACAATTATCTCAAAACATTCTGATAAAATAAGGGAAATGATTATAAATAAAATGGGCAGGGGTGTAACAATTTTTAAAGGAGAAAGAGGTTTTGAGAATAAGCGGCAGAATGTTGAAATTAATATTGTTTACACTGTTATTACACGACTTGAAATAAACAAGCTGCAAACAGAAATTGAAAAAATTGACGAAAATGCATTTATTGTAATCAATAGTATTAAAGATACAAAAGGGGGGATGATAAAAAAACGACCACTAAAAAAATTATAATATGGATATCCGTACGAATTACCGCTTTTTCAGAGAACTTAAAAAAGATACACTCAGCTTTGTTTATCAGGGAGTGATAAATGATGAGTTTACGGAAAAGATTATGAGTATGACATCGCAGAATCTTTCAAACGAGAAAGAAGATACGGTTATCAGAAAAAGATTAGCCTTTCTTGTTGCAGAGAGTTTTCAGAATATAGTTAGGTATGCCGATCCCCCAAAAGAATCTGTTAATCTTACCCAGAAAAAAAGTATTTTTCTTCTGCGCGAATCTGGAAATTTTTATTTCGTAATTTCTGCAAATATCATTGACAAAAAGACTAAAGACGTTATTTCAAAAAAACTTACAGGTATCAATAATTTATCACAGGAAGAGCTTAAAGCTTTATATCTTGATATATTAAGCAATCAGAGCTTTTCTGAAAAAGGGGGTGCAGGGCTTGGAATGATAGAAATGGCGCGTAAAACCGGACAAAAGCTGGATTTTCATTTTGAAAAAATATCTGAAGAATTTTATCTGTTTTATTTTCAGTTAAAGCTATCAAAAGGGGGGAAACAGAATGCCGCGAGTTCCTGTGTTACCTTATCGCTCTCCGATTCAATTCTGCTGCACTCATTAATGGCTGAAAACCATTTACAGATGATATTCAAGGGCGATCTTAGCTCCGATTCAATACAGCCAGTTTTAAATATTATTGAACGTAATATTGATACATCTGATGAGCTATACAATCTGAAAAAAATTATGCATCATTTCCTGTCTGAATTATTGCGAAATGTAGCAAAACATTCTTACAGTAAAAATAAAAGGGCGCATGGAATTTTATCTATCGCAGAAGAAGAAGGAAAGCATATCATTTCTACAGGAAATTATATTTTAAATACACAGGTTCCGGCATTGAAATTATATCTTGATAAGCTGAATGCAACGAATAAAGATGAGTTAAATCTAACCTATTACAAGCATTTAAAAAATTGGGATCAGATAGAGACTGATTTTTATGGTTTCGGTCTTATTGATATAGCACGTAATACCCAGGTTAAAATTAGCTACGATTTTGTTGAAGCCGATGAAGAGCTTTCTTTTTTTACGATAAGTATTATATACTGAGAATAAGAGTTTTTTTGCAACACTATACACCAAACATCAACTCCACAATCCTCTTATAATCCTCTTCCTCTAATTTATGATGATATCCGGTAATTTTATTTTTTGAAAGAAGCTCAAAGATTTCTGTTTTATGTGAATCATTTAATCCTAGTTCTTTAAGAGAAACAGGGCAGTTCAGTGATGCGAAAAATTTTTCAATTTCAGATATAGTTTCATTGGCATTGTTAACTCCGAATACATTTTTTCCAAGCAAAGAAATCCGATCTTTAATTTTTTCTTTTTGTAATTTCAACCAAGCAGGATATGCTACAGATAATGTTGCGCCGTGAGGAAAATCATAGAGCATAGATAAGGTATGACCAATATCGTGAACGCCCCAGTCGCCGGATGTTGCCCGACCATAGCTTGTAGAGCCATTAAGCGCACAGGTAGCCGCCCACATGACTCTCGAACGGTAGTGATAATTTTCAGGGTTCGCTAAAAGCAAGGGCGCAATTTCTATAGCTTCTTTAATTATAGATTCTGCAAAACGATCTGAAAGGCTTGCATCACCATAAGCAAAGTAGGCTTCAAGTGTATGAGCAATCAGGTCAACGATTCCATAAGCAGTCTGGTCTTTGGGGACTGAATAGGTGTATTGCGGATCAAGAAATGAATATTTGGGATACATGAGATTCATTCCGAAACCGATTTTTTCTTTTGTTTCGTGGTTTTGTAAAACAGCATAGGGATTCATTTCTGTGCCTGTTGCAGCAAGTGTGAGAACCGCTATAACGGGAATGTTGGTTCGCGGCTTTATTTTTGACTTCATCACATCCCACGGATCGAGAGGTTCTTTTATGCAAACAGAGACCAGTTTTGCTGTATCTATAACACTTCCTCCGCCAACAGCCACGATAAAATCTGCCTGGCTTTCTTTTCCTTTTTCAGCAGCCTTTCTTGCATCATCAATAATGGGATTGGCTTTTATTCCACTATACTCTGCAATTGTAATTCCACAATCATTCAATTGTTTTACTACTGCATCATAAATTCCGTTTGATTTTACAGAGCCTTTGCCATATATGAGCAATGCTTTGTTCCCTAACGGACTTACTGTTTTTTGCATTCCCTGAATTACATTTTTTCCAAAGAACACACAGGTTGGGTTGTATACGATGAAATTTTCCATTTTCTTGTTTATTTGATTTAATTTGAATTGTGTTTGTAAATAATCGTTCCATGGAACGATTCTACAATTCACAATCAATAATTCTTAATTCTTCTTTTCCCTTTTTGCCTTAACCTCCATTGCTTTGCTGATATATAAATCTGCCTTTTCTTTATTGTTCAAATAACCGTAAGTAACGCCAAGGTTGTAATAAACCTGGTCATCGTTCGGGTCTAATTGCATTGCTTTTTCGAAGTTTTCAATTGATTTTTCGAATTGTTTTTTCATACCATAAGCAACGCCTAAATCGCGAAAGGCTGTTGCGCTGCTGGCTTTTATTTTTACAGCTTTTTCAAGAAAAAAGATGGATGAATCGAGATTATTTTTATATCTTCCATATAGATTTCCCAGGCCATAGTTTACCTCAAATCTATTCTGATTTATTTTATATAAATCGTTCCAGATACGGAATTTATGTTCGAAATTATCGTAGCGCGCAAGAATAATATCCATATTCGTAAAAACTCTTTCATAATTCGGATTTTGCTTTAATATTTTTTTGTAAGCAATAACAGTGCTGTCATAATCTTTGTTGTACTCATAATGCGCATTTCCAAGAAGTAGCAGCGCATCCGTGTATGTCGGATGAATGGCAACCGATTTTCGTAAATATACAAGCGCTTTTTTCAGAAACGCATCTCTGTTTGCTTCATTACCGGGCTTTGTAGCGGTTTCAATAAGTTTTCCACCTGCCGAACAATTACTCTTTGCGCTGTTTTCAGAAACAGTTACATCATGTGTAAAAAGAGTTAAATCATCTTTCCAAACAGGATTCCTGCTTATTGTTTTAAAAGAATATAATCCGAGAATTGCAATAATCATAAATCCTAATACCCCCGCAGACACATTGCCGGGTAAGAATTTTGAAACACGTGAAACAAGATAATAGGAGAGAATAAGGCAAAAGCCCAGGGATGAAATGTAAACAAAGCGTTCATTCATGAATGTTCCGACTGGGAAGAAAATGTTTGAAACAATAGAGATTGTACTTAAAAAAAGAATAACGCCAAATGCTACGATAGATTTTCTTTTCAGTCCTATGAGTGCATAAACTCCCAGTAACAGATATGCAACTGCTGCAATAACCGGAGAAATATCGTCCCACGACATTTTCGGAATATGATAAGGATAGTAATCAAATGTAAGCGGATGTGGGAAAATTATAAGTTTTATATATACGCCGAGGGTGTAGAAAATAGTTGCAAATTTTTCACTGCCTGTCATATATAAAAAAGGATTGTTCATTAGTTCTTTCGCAACTTCAACAGAAAAAGTGCCCAAAACTTTCTGGCGGATAATAAGGAAAATGATTGTTGCGAAAATAAGAGGGAATAATGATTTTAAATTTTTTCCGATTTTATAATCAGTGAAGATATAGACAGCGATTGGTATCACAGCAAGAAACGTAATGGCATTTTCTTTAGACATGAGTCCAAGAAAAAAACAA
>Ga0156634_1068_pt2 | contig 10232 bp, 7 predicted proteins | sample RifOxyC3_FD_110708 | JGI IMG/M metagenome (GOLD analysis project Ga0156634, IMG submission 110708) | Bacteroidetes bacterium RIFOXYC12_FULL_35_7 | reverse complement strand
AAATGGCTTGCTCTAACTGTTGAACAAGAAGGTATTGACCCGATTTATTATTATTATTATGCTCAATCCCTGCGTAGCAACTCAAAATACAGTGAGTCGCAGAAATGGATTGAAAAATTTAATGAAAAAAAAACCAATGATACACGTGGTGCTAAGTACAAAAATGCAACGGACTTTGTAGCTAAAATTAAACAAAAAGATACGAAATTTACACTTGAACCTTTCGATGTAATTAATACTGAAAATGCAGAATTCGGTGCAACATTTTTAAATAATAATGTGCTCTTTTCATCTGCCAAAAATTACTCTCTTTCCGTAAAAGATCAGTATGCCTGGAATGAAAAACCTTTTCTGGAATTATATATTTATAACCCTGACGATAAAGAGAAAAATAAAGAAGGCAAAGGCAGTATCAAAGCTTTCAATAAAGATGTAAATTCTAAATATCACGAAGGGCCTGTAACATTATCACAGGATTTTAATACCATTTATTTTACCCGCAATTATGTGAAAAAGGAGAAGAAAATAAAGAGCGATGATGGCACAAACAATTTGATGATTTACCGTTCAAAATTTAAAGATGACAAATGGACCGATTTTGAAAATTTATCTATCAATAATAAAGAATATTCTGTAGGACACCCTTCATTAACGGCAGATGGGAGAAAATTATTTTTCTCTTCAAATATGTCAGGAGGTATAGGTGGTACCGATATCTATTATGTAGATGTTAATCCTGATGGCACACTCGGACAGCCGGTAAACCTTGGTCTCGAAATTAATACAGAGGGCAATGAAATGTTCCCTTTTATTCATAATTCAGGTATGTTGTTTTTCTCCTCTGACGGTCATGTTGGCTTGGGTGGTCTGGATGTTTTTTATACCCGTGAAAACGGAAACACATTTAATCAGGTTGAAAATATTGGGATACCTATCAACAGTCCAAAAGACGATTTTTGTTTTGTGCTTGCACCCGATTCAAAAACAGGTTTTTTATCTTCAAATCGTGATGGGGGAAAAGGGGATGATGATATTTATAAATTTTTATTCTCCGGAACTTTTGAGAATAAAATTTCTGCAGAAATTATCATTGTAGATAAAAGCACCAAAGCTGTTATTGCGAATGCTGCTGTTGTTGTGAAAGATGAAAAAACAGGAAAAACAGATACACTGACAACAGATGAAACAGGAAAACTCAAAATAAAAGTGAACCCTGAAACAGATTATAGAATTTATGCAGTTGCTGATAAATATTTATCCACAGACAAAAGCATTACTACAAAAAATTTGAAAGGAACGGAGTTAAAAGAAACACTGGAGCTGGAAAAAAATATCGGATTTTCATTGTATTGTCTAGTGCTTGATAAAAAAGATAAAACTCCGGTAAAAGATGCAAAAGTTACGATTAAAGATAAAATTTCAGGGAAAGAATTATTTGTTTTTACAACAAACGAATCAGGCGATTTTAGCCAAATTCTTGCTGATGCCAAGCTTAATGATAAGCTGGATTTTATTATTACCCTATCATGCCCCGGCTATCTTGAAAAAACACAGGATTTCACAAAAGTTCTTGACAAACCCGGTCAGGTAAATTTGCACGAATATCTTGACTTTAATGTTGACAAAATAGACATTGGTACCGATCTTGCAAAAATTATTGATATTAAGCCCATATACTTTGATTTGAGTAAATGGAATATCAGACCGGATGCTGCTGCCGAGCTTGATAAAATAGTCAAAGTTATGACTGAAAATCCCAAAATGGTAATTGAACTAGGTTCTCACACCGACTGTCGTTCAAGTGCTGCATCCAACATGGTGCTTTCAGATAAAAGAGCAAAGGCATCTGCAGAATACATCCAAAAACATGGTATTGGCAAAGATCGTATTTATGGAAAAGGATATGGTGAAGCTAAGCTGATTAATGGCTGCGCCTGTGAGGGAAATGTTAAATCTGACTGTCCCGAAGAAGAACATCAGAAAAACAGAAGAACAGAATTTATTATAGTGAAAATGTAGATTTAACCCGTTTATTTTCTCGTAGTGGGGGAAAAGGTTTGTCAGCAATGGCAAGCCTTTTATTTTACAGATTGTATTCTTTTTGCTCACCTCTCTTTTTATGTTTCTGCTGTTTCTTCTTTGTGAAACTTAAAAATTCTGTTATTTTTATATCGGGATTACAAATATGAAATTATATCGTAATATTATTTTCAGGCTTGTTATGGCACTTGTGTTAATAACGTCTTTCTCTTTATTCGCTTCTTCTGAAAAATACAAGATTTTTCACTTTGAAGAAAATCTCTTTGACCAGAAAAATCCAGCACGTTTTATTAGCTATTATATAGATTCCGAAAGCCCATCCTCTATAGAGCAGATTTTAAAAAAATATAAGAATAATGTTTTTGTTTCAAACACGAAAGAGACTTTAAACTTAGGCTATATGCACAATTCGGTTTGGTTTCATATTCCGGTGCAAAACAGGAGCGAAGAGGAGCGTCTTATTGTAGAGCTTGATTTTGCAAATTACAACGAGGTAGAATTATTAGTACTTGATAGCAATTTTAATATTATAGAAAAACAACTACAGGGAGTATATCATCTGAAAGAGCATTATCCTGATGTGCATCGTTGTCCGTTTTTTGAAATTAATTTACCCGAAAACCAAATATATCATTTGTTTTTTAAAATACGTAACGAAGCGCCTGTAATGTTTCCGTTATCTTTTCATACCAACCGAACTTATTTATCAAAGGAAAAAACAAAAAGACTTATCTCTTTTACCTTGTTGGGCATTGTAATCGCTACTGTAATTTTCAACATGATATTTTTCTTCATAACACAAAATAAAGCATACCTTTTTCTATCACTTCATTTGCTTTTTACTTTCGGAAACCTCCTGTTTTATTTTGGATACGGATATGAGTATTTTCCAAATCTGGAGCCTAATTTTCTATTGATGCTGAAGTTTGTTTTTTATACATTATCTGCTATTGCTCATGGCTTATTTTTTATCTATTATTTATCACTTTATAAATATAAATATCTATTTCGGATAGAACTTACCTGTATTTCCATAGCTATCGTATTTTTCTTTGCTGCAATAACACAAATAATATCTGTTTACAATATTGCAATTTTTGCTATATCTTCTTATTTTATCTTTTCTATAATAGGAATTGTTATCGCCTTTATTATATTGTTCAGGAAAAACAGGAGTGCTTTATATTACATTACAGCTTATAGCATTCACGTCTTGGCCTCCGTAATATTTTTTATGACTACAGTGGGGACAATGGCATATTCTGAATTTAACCTGAGTGTGCAGATGATTGCTACTGCTATTTTTGGTATTGTCCTGAGCATTGGGCTTATTGAGCAATTCACTATCTCTAATAAAATAAAGGCCAGCAATATTCAGCTTGAAAAAGATAAAATATTACTAACCGAAGAAATTGAAGAACGTAAACGTGTTGAAAAAGAACTCTCGGAAAGCGATAATAAATTCAGAATGTTGTTTGAACTATTGCCACACCCGCTGATTCTTACCGACTTTGAAACTGGGAATGTAATAGACGTAAACGAATCTCTGTGTGCTTTTTCAGGCTACACAAAAGAAGAATTGGTCGGGCAACCAACCCCAGAAATTGGTTTTTGGAAAGATGAAGAACGCAGTGCCTATCTTGAGGGTTTAATGAAAACCGGAAAAATAACGGCAAAGGAAGTTAATATATGGTTAAAAGACAATAAATTAATTGAAGTATTGATGTATTCAGAAATAATTGAAATAAAAAAACAGAAATGTATTTTTACTTTAGTTGTAGATATTTCTGATATCAGGAAACAAGAAAAAGCATTAGAAGAATCAGAGAAACAACTGCGCCAGCTCAATGCTACAAAGGATAAATTTTTCTCTGTAATTGCCCACGATCTTCAGAATCCGATGCAGGTATTGCTTGCTTATAGTAAGGAGCTTGTGGGTGGGATGAAAGATAATGATGTTGCAAAAACCACAAAATATGCCGCTACAATAAAAAATATTGCAGAGAATACAACAAGTCTGATTCAGAATTTACTTTCATGGGCAAGGGTTCAAACCGGTCTAATGAAGTATCATTCGGAACCGATTCATGCAAAAAACTTTTTGACTTCTGCTGAAAGTCTTTTTATAAATGCGGCTTTATCTAAAAATATTAAAATTGAATATCAATGCCCGTCTGATTTAATAATTTATGCTGATAATAATATGATGGGAGCTGTGTTGCGCAATCTTATTTCAAATGCAATTAAGTTTACAAATCCGGGTGGTGCAGTTTCTGTTACTGTATATAAAAACGAGCAACTTTTTTTTATTGAAGTTACCGATAATGGTATTGGAATGTCGGATACTTTCAAAAATAATTTATTTAGAATTGGCGAGAATTATCATTCAAAGGGAACTGGAAATGAAACAGGAACAGGTCTTGGCTTAATTCTTTGCGCCGAATTTATGTCATTGCACAAAGGAACAATAGAGGTTGTCAGTAATCATGGAAAAGGAAGTATTTTTACAGTAAAATGGTCTGAGAAAAATAAGAGAAATGAATAAAAATAAAACAATACTTTTAGTAGATGATGATATTACCATCATTAATCTGCTTACAGATATTTTATCTGATGAAGGGTTTTCTGTTGTGCCTGCATACAATGGTTTGCAAGCGATTGAAAAGGCAAAAACCGATTCGGTTGATTTGATTATTCTTGACTGGAATATGCCTGAAATGGATGGATTGGAAGCTTTGAAAATTTTATCCGCAAATGAACTTACAAAAAATATACCTGTTGTTATGCTTACAGGGGTAATGACCGATTCTGAAAATCTTAAAACAGCTTTAGAGGCTGGCGCATTTGATTTTATCAGAAAAAATTTCGATAAAATAGAACTCATTTCCCGAATTAATGCTGCCTTGAAATATGTACAGGCAAACAGAGAAATGATGCATATTAAACAAAATGAATTGGTAGCTGCCGCTCTTCAAATAACGAAGCAGAATGAATTTATTCAGTTGCAGTTGAATTATATTAAAGATATTATAAAAGATTGTAAAAAAGGGATTCGTGTTCCGGAAAAGTTAGAAGCACTGTATAATGTGCTGCTTTCTTACCAGAATTCCAGTAGCTGGGAGCAGTTTAATGAACATTTTAGCAACGTGAATCCTGAATTTTATCGAAATCTTTCATTAAAGCATGGTGATTTAAGCCCTTCCGAAATTAAGTTGTGCGCATTGCTTAAGCTCAATTTAAGTACGAAAGAAATTGCAGATATTACGCATCTGGCAAACGATTCAATCCGGACTGCGCGGGTAAGACTTCGTAAGAAACTGAATCTCGATTCAGATATTAACCTGACGAATTATCTGATGCAGTTTTAAAGAAAAAGCCTTTCAACATTTTTTTCGAATGGCTTGGGTTTCATTATTGAGCTCTCTGGTTATTTCGACCTTTCAGAAATCTATCGCAACTTTTTACTTTAAGAAAAACTTTCTCCGTACAACTATTAATCTATATACCGCTAGTCGCTGCTAATAACAATTTCTTTCAATTTGTTCTGCTGTTATCGGTGCATATACACCGAAATATAAATGCGGTATAAAACCAAAAAATAATACTATTTTTGCAACGTTTATTTATTGCATGAGAATAAAAAAGCTCCATATATTTATTATCAAATCTTACGTTAGCCCGCTGGTAATGACTTTTTTCATTGCCTTGTTTGTTTTGCTTATGCAATTTCTTTGGAAATACATTGATGATATTGTCGGGAAAGGGCTTGAATGGTATGTTATTCTCGAATTACTTCTTTACACATCAGCCACATTGGTTCCGATGGCTTTGCCCCTTGCTATTTTGCTTTCATCTATTATGACTTTTGGAAATCTAGGCGAAAATTATGAACTGGTTGCTTTAAAATCATCGGGACTTTCATTAACCCGTATCATGATGCCCCTGATAATTTTATCTGTTTTTATTAGTGGAATTGCATTCTTTTTTTCAAATAATATAATGCCTCTTGCTAATTTAAAATTCAATGCGCTTTTGTATGATGTTCGGAATCAAAGGCCGCAACTTACTATTAAAGAAGGAATTTTTAATAATGATATTGAAGGGTACAGCATTAAGGTTGGTAAAAAAGATAATAATAAGAATATGTTATATGATATTCTTATTTATGATCACAAAAACAGTATGGGTAACAAAAGAGTAACGGTTGCAAAATCCGGCTCTATGATTATGACGAATAACAAGCAGTATCTTATTCTAACGCTTTACGATGGTGTCGCTTATGAAGAGGGAAATGAACGGGAAAAGAAAAAATATGAAAAATCACTTCCGCACCAGCGTGAAAAATTTGCTGAGCAAACTGTAATGATAGAACTTGCAGGATTTCGGTTTTCACGCACCAGCGAAAATTTATTTAATAACAACTATCAGATGTTTTCGTTAAGACAACTTACTATTGCTATTGATTCTCTCTATATCGGTATTGATAAATCTTATTCTCAGCTATCACAAAATCTTATACGTAATACTTTTTTTCGAAAAGAATTTTTACAGGATGCAGATGGAATTAAAGCCGGAATGTTGGGTGCTTTGAATGTGAGCAAAAAAAATATTGAGGATAGCTTGAAAATTAAGAAAGAAAAAAAAGAAATCTTGCAGAAAATATATTTTACCGGAAAAATAAATATTGACAGTATTTATTCAAATATGGATACGAAACGGAGATCTGAAATACTTGATTATGCTGCCAATGCTTCGCGTAATACAAAAACGTATCTGAATTCATCCGCTGAGGAATTTAAGTTCCGGTTAAAAAATATACGAAGGCACGAGATAGAGTGGCATCGTAAGTTTACTTTGTCTTTTGCTTGTATGGTATTATTTTTTATAGGTGCGCCTCTCGGGGCAATCATTAGAAAAGGAGGCTTGGGAATGCCTGTAGTCGTTTCCGTATTTTTCTTTATTGTGTATTATGTGATTTCTATTTCCGGAGAAAAAATGGTAAGGGAAGAAATGCTTACTACCTTTCAGGGAATGTGGCTTTCGTCTGCTGTGCTTCTGCCTCTTGGCATTTTTCTGACATATAAAGCTGCCAATGAATCTGTGATGATGAATCCTGAAAATTATCTTGCAGGGATTAAAAAATTCTTCAGAAAAAATAAAAAAGTTTCCCCCGATGAGAATTCTGCAGATAACAAATAAAGTTCCTTTTCCACCTGTTGAAGGAGGGAGTATTGCTATAAATATGATTACTCAGGGCTTGCTCAAAGCAGGTCATAGTGTAAAAATACTTGCAATGAATACTCCTAAAAATAATATTGATATTCATTCTTTACCCGAAAGCTACAGGAAATCAACAAATGTTGAAGCTGTATTTGTTGATAACAGAGTTAAAATTATTGACGCTTTTCTTAATCTCTTTTTTTCTAGAAAATCTTACCATGTTGTCCGTTTTATAAATGATTGTTTTGAGTCTGCGCTGGAAAAAATTTTACAAAGAGAAATGTTTGATATTGTACTGCTGGAGATGTTATATGTTACTCCCTATATTCCTGTAATAAGAAAAAATTCGGATGCGAAAATTATTCTTCGTACGCATAATATTGAGCATTTAATTTGGGAACGTCTTGCATATAATAGTGGTTTTTTGAAAAAAAAATACTTGCAAATAATAAGCAAAAGACTCAAGAAATACGAAATTGAGCAGTTTTCAAAAGTGGATGGTATAGCGGCAATTACAGCTTTAGATGCTACGTTTATTAGGAAATACGAAAGGAACATTCCTTTAACAGATATTCCTGTTGCTGCGGAACCTGTTGATGATAGTGATGATTCGATAAGTCCTGAATATCCCGGCTTGTTTCATTTGGGTTCTATGAACTGGATGCCAAATTTTGAGGGCATAAAATGGTTTATTTACAATGTTTGGCCATTGATCCATTTAAAGTTTCCGGGTGTGAAATTGTACCTCGCTGGTCGTGCAATGCCCGACAGGATAACGAATTTGAATAATGAGCATATTATTGTAATAGGAGAAGTTCCTGATGCCGGTAAGTTTATGAAATCCAAATCGGTCATGATTGTTCCGCTACTCTCAGGCGGTGGCATGCGTGTGAAAATTATTGAAGGCATGCAATATGGAAAAACAATTATTTCAACTAAAATAGGAGCAGAGGGAATTGATTGCGAACATGAAAAAAATATTTTAATTGCAGATACTCCTGATCAATTTGTTGATTGTATCGGAAAAGTTATTCAAAATGAAAATTACGGAAAACAATTAGGTCAAAATGCAAAACAATTGATTCATGAAAAATACGATAATACTACTGTTACAAAAAGACTGCTTGCTTTTTTTGAAATGCTGCTGAATGCATCGTCTGCATAATTTTTTTTTCTTTTCAATTTTCAGAAGAATCATTTCCAAATGATAGAGTAAATGAGCAATATGCAAGTTATTTTTGTTCATTTTATACCATTTCAAATTTATGGTTATTCGCAATAATTAGTGGGTAATATTTTTCTAAAGTTTATTTATAAAAACGGATTTGAAATATAATAATAGCCATAGACCTGCCAAACGCAGGTTGGTCTGTAAATCTGCGACATTTTTTTTACGTAACATCCGTTAATAATACGAAATTTAGTCCTGCGAACCGCATTGCGTATTTGCATTTTGCGGTCATTCGCACAGCCATCATTTCAAAATTAAATATAATTAATTGTAAATAAACATTCTAAAAAGATAAAAAAAATGTAGATTTTAATTTGCGTTTGCTAAAATTTTTAGTATTTTTGCTAAAATTAATAGCAATACTACCTTCGAAAGACGTATGATGATCGCTGGTTTTTCTTCATACGTCTTTTTATAAACAAAAAATGTATGGATTTGAATCTGCATGAAAAATTAAAAATACTTGCTAACGGAGCAAAATATGATGTTTCCTGTTCTTCCAGCGGAAGCAGCAGAAGTAACAACGGAAAAGGTTTGGGAAACACAATTGCAGCAGGAATTTGCCACAGCTTTACTGAAGACGGAAGATGTATTTCTCTGTTGAAAATTCTATATTCGAATCAGTGCATGTTTGATTGTGCATATTGTATTAACAGAAGAAGCAACGATATTCCGCGCACAACTTTTACTGTAAAAGAAATTGTTGATTTAACCATAAATTTTTACAGGCGCAATTATATTGAAGGCCTTTTTTTAAGTTCGGGTGTATTCAGAAATCCTGATCATACAATGGAGCAAATGGCGCTGGTAGCAAAAGAGTTGAGAGAAAAAGAAAAGTTTTTCGGTTATATACATTTAAAAGCAATTCCCGGCGCACATCCTGATATAATAAGAAAAGCAGGGCTTTATGCAGATCGTTTGAGTGTAAATATTGAAATTCCTACAGAAAATAATTTGAAATTTTTAGCGCCTGAAAAAAACTATCAAGGAATTTTCCAGCCTATGAATTTTATGAGTGAGAAAATTGCAGAAAACAAAGAAGAACGAAAAAAATTCAGGAAAGCACTTCCCTTTGTTCCGGCTGGACAAAGTACCCAATTAATTATCGGCGCATCTCCGGAAAATGATTTTCAGATTCTTTCTCTGGCAACCAATTTATATAAAAACCAACAATTGAAAAGAGTTTACTATTCGGGTTATACACCGGTAAACGATTACGATAAACGACTGCCTGCAATAATTAATCCGCCTTTGATTCGCGAAAACAGGCTCTATCAGTCAGACTGGTTGATGCGGTTTTACAAGTTCCGAAGTGATGAAATTGTGAATGAGATGCATCCCAACCTTGATCTGGAGATAGACCCGAAGTTGAGTTTTGCATTGCGCAATCCAGGGTTATTTCCTGTTGATGTAAACAAAGCAGATTATGAAATGATATTGCGGATTCCCGGTATTGGGGTCAAGTCTGCTCAAATGATTGTTAATGCCAGAAGATTCGGAAAACTAACTTCTTATACTTTAAAAAAAATCGGAGTTGTTATGAAACGCGCACAATACTTTATTACTTGCAATGAGTTAACGTCAGGCTTGCGTGATTTTGAACCGGAAAAAATTCGTGAAAAAATTTTAGAAAAACCAAAAAATAAAATTAATGTTTATGATAGTTTACAGTTGAAGTTGTTTCAGGAGTGAGGATGAGAGGTATAAGTTAAAAGTCATAAGTCGAAAAAGTCGGCAGTCA
>Ga0156634_1045_pt3 | contig 10590 bp, 7 predicted proteins | sample RifOxyC3_FD_110708 | JGI IMG/M metagenome (GOLD analysis project Ga0156634, IMG submission 110708) | Bacteroidetes bacterium RIFOXYC12_FULL_35_7 | reverse complement strand
AATTCGGACGGCTCACAGAAAGATGGCTTTCTTAAATATGAAAAAGGAAAAGTTGTTGGATTTTATGACCTGACAAAGAAGGCTTATGTTGTAGTTTCTGAGCTTCAGCCAAAATGTGATGATGCGCTTGGTAAATTGCCTGCATCTGTTCAGCCCTGGAAAGCTGTTGTTGGAAATCCAGCTAAAGAAGAGGTTTTCAAAACGTATTTCAGCGAATTAAAAGGTATGAGTACATTTGGAGCAGAACTGGCAAATAAATATGCTATAAGGTCGAAAGAAATCGGATTAAATCTTGTTAAAGACAACGTGGCTTTTAACGATGCAGATGTGAATACCGTATTGCTGACAGGCTTTTTCCATGCGTATGGTCCGATAAACGAATATTTCAATTAAGGTAAAGATATGCCACTAAATCACGAACCTGCCTGTGCTGTCGCTTCGACAGACAGGAATACGAAAGCTCACAAAAATAAATTAGAGCATTTATCTCTTGAATTGGAAGATATAGCAAAGAAAATTGTTGATGCAAAACAGGAATCAGAAGACTTAATTTTTTTTACAACTTGCAACCTGGGTTTCGACTCCCTGCCTACCGGACAGGCAGGCGCTCAACCCCCGGTTACCCTGCAACGATCAAATCATTAAAAAAAAATTCATGAATTATTTTGGTTCGTGCTTTCGTGGCAAAAAATAAAATAGAAATTTAAAAATCAAAAAAATATGACAAAATTAAGAAGAAAAATATATATGGTGGCCGGATATAATACCATTTCTATGGGTTCTGGCAGAAAAGAATTTCATCCGAAAAAAGAACGTCCCGGATTAGAAGAATACATTAAAGAAGCGGGTCAGGGTGTATTGAAAGCCATTGGTGGAGCAAAAAATGTAGATGAAACCGTATTCGGAAATTTCATTGCATCGCGTTTTAACCGTCAGGCAAACATTGCCGGGTTTGCTCCTTTTATTGATGAAGGTTTAAAATACAAACCGGCAACACGTGTTGAAGGCGCATGTGCTACGGGAGCTCTTGCTCTTGTGGCTGGTATTAAATCTGTTTTGGCTGAAACTGCCGAAGTTGTATTAGTGGTGGGCGTTGAAGTACAAAATACGGTTAAAGCAATCTATGGCGCAGATATTCTTGCAGCAGCAGGTTGGGCTAAAGAACGCAAAGATGGACATGCCTATTTTTTTCCTGGAAAATTCAGTGATCGGTCGAAAGCTTATGCTGCAAAATTTGGAGCAGAAAAAACCCGTGAAGCTATGGCAAAATGGTTTACCAATGCCATAGAAAATGCCCGCCTTTGTCCTACAGCTCAAGAATATCATAACACAACAAAAGACCTCGTTGCTTGTGGTATGGTTAAACCAAATCCAAAAGGTTTTGTTGATTCATTAAATGTTTTTGATTGCTCAAAAGTATCTGACGGCGCTAGTGCTATTGCTATTGTTTCTGAAGAAGGATTAAAACGTTGCGGAATTTCGAAAGCCGATGCTGTAGAAGTAATGGGTCTTGGTCAGGCTGAAGATGATATTACAAGAACACCTGAAGATATTACTGTACTCGGAACTACAAAAGCAGCTGTTACAAATGCATTTGCTTCTGCATGTATAACAAAGGATAAGATTGGAACGGTTGAATGCCACGATTGTTTTACTATTGCAGGTATTATGGCAATAGAAGCTATTGGTTTTGCAGAACATGGAAAAGGAACTGAATTCGTTCTTGCCGGAAACACTACCCGCGAAGGAATGGTTCCCTTTAATACCACAGGTGGATTAATCGGCTGGGGGCATCCTACAGGAGCCACAGGCGTACATCAGGCTGTAACATTATGGGAACAACTTACAGGTAAAGCAGCAGCCAATCAGATAACGTTTAAACCCGAACGTCCTTATGGGCTTTCAATAAACATGGGAGGAGATGATAAAACATTAGTTTCTATAGTTTACAAAAAAGCAGAATAAAACAAATTGATATTTGTAAAAAAAACCGCTCCGAAAAGAGCGGTTTTTTTATAAGTGTTAAGTTAATTTTTCTTTTTTGTTAGATATTTAGATATAAATACCATATTTTTTTAATTTATTATTGATTAAATTTTAGCATGGAATCCTTGTAGAGTCGAGTCTTTGGCTCTTAACCATAACGGTAGTATAAAGTAAGCAACGAGTCTTCATTCTTTAATGTTCATCATAATCATGTTCATGCTTTTCTTCCTGTTTTTTTTCTTTCTTTTCTTTCTTTTCTAAAGAAAAACGTAATCCAACATAAAACATTCTGCCATCTAAAGGTCCCCAAATCCGCGATGTATCAAAATAGTCGCCAAAAGGATCGTTTGCAGCAATAATTGCATGATGTTGTCTGAAATCCAAAAGATTTTCCACCCCTGAATATACTTCAAAATATTTGAATTTCTTTGTAACCTGCGCATGAATAATTACATATTGCGGAGATCTTTCATTACTCATAAAAATCGTTGAATCCATCTGCACATCGGGCAAGCGGGTGCTTCCGTTAAACTGCGCTGTCAAATCAAATTTCCATTTATCCAATCTTGTTGCATAAGAAACGGCAATAACACCTTTGTAACGGCTTACATAAGGCTTATCAATGAGTTTATTATTTATCGTTGTCTTCACATCATTCATACGAAATGCAAGGCTTACATCCATATGCTGAACAGGGTTAATGGTAAAATCTGCCTGCAAACTGTTTGAATACGATTTTCCGTTCAAATTATAAAACATAAGCTTACCCGGCTGCTGCTCTATATCCACGATGGTTTGATTTACAAAATCGGTTCTGTAAAAATCAAGTCCTGCAGTTATTTTTCTTTTTTCATCCAGATCATATTCTTTCGTGAAGTTTATGCCATAGTTCCATGCTTCTTCCGCTTTCAGTTTTTCTACAAAAATAATTTCTTTTGAAGAAGCAAGAGCTGCCGTATTTTCAGCAAAAACAAGAGGACTCCTGTAACCCCTTCCTGCTGATCCTCTTATCACAAATTCTCTTCCTGCATCCCACTTTGCATGAATTCTGGGTGTTAAAAATATACCATGATACGAATTATAATCAGCCCTGAAACCAAAAGTTAATTTCAATTTTTCAGGTATTGAATATGTGTATTGAGAAAATGCTCCCGGAACAATTTCTTCATGTTTCAACAAAGTATCATTGCCAGTACCGGGCATGAATCGTTCTTTATAATCATCGTAAACAGTACTGACTCCCGAGCTTAATTTATGATTCGTATTGTTCAGAATCGTTTCATAAATAACATTCATGTACGCTCCAGCCTGTGAGCCATTATATCTTCTCAAACCAAAAAAAGATTTCTGCTCGTGATAATTTATTGCGCTTTGAATGCCAATGCTGGTTTCAGGACGTTTCAATAAAAACCCATTCTTTGAATACACCTGAAAATTATCAGAAATAATTCCTATTCCATAAGAATTTTGAGTCAGATAATCTTTGTCTTTATCAAAGGAAAGCTGCCCCCCGTTTCGTTCCTCGTGAAGATAGCTGAATCCAATCTTACTTTCTGCTTCGCCATGTCTATCATAAGACCAGCGATTAGATACATTTAATTGTTTTGTTTTTGGAATATCAATAAAGCCGTCGCTGTTATGATCGGTGTGCATCGTATTTATTGATGCGTGCGTCAATAACATTGTTGCCCATTTTTCATTTATCTCTTTTGCAGAAATAATATTCGCCTCTGCTCTACCCTCATGATTCGCGAATAAATTCACGAACAAAGGATCGGCTTTCTGTGGTTTTTTAAATTCAACATTGATTTGCCCTGTAACCGACTCATAGCCGTTGATCACAGCAGAAGTCCCTTTAGAAATCTGAATGGATTCCATCCATGAGCCGGGGATATAGCTGAGTCCAAAAGGCGAAGATAAACCACGAATCTGCGGAAGATTCTCAGTAAGCAATTGTGAGTATACACCGGCAAGTCCGAGCATCTGAATTTGTTTTGCGCCTGATACAGCATCTGTATATCCGACATCAACAGTTGCTGTGCTTTCAAAACTTTCTGACAAATTGCAACAAGCCATACGGGTTAAACCTTCGGAGGATATAACTTCTGTTTTGTGAGGTTTAAGTTTTGAAATGTAATTTCCCTCTAAACTTTCCGATACGGTTACCTCTTTCAGTTCTTTACTTTCTTCAAGAAAAACGCTCACTTCTTTCTGATCATGGGCAATTTCAACAGTATCGTTTTTAAACCCAATATAACTTATTACTAATTTATGGGTTATTATTTTTTCCGGTTTTTTAATTTTAAAACGACCGTTTTTATCCGTTGTCGTGCCCTGTTGTGTCCCAAGCCAATAAACATTCACGCCCATTAATGGCTCTGTATGGACATGCTCATCGTGCTTTTCTTTACCTGCGATTATTCCTTTTAACACTTGCTGAGCAGTACTGTTTAACGATATAAAAAATACCGAAATAATTATAAAAATAGGTTTCATGATAAAATGATTTAAACTGTAAAAAAAAAATCTGGAATTACAGTAAAAATCAATTTCGAAATTGAGAAAAGAATATATTTAAAGAAATGTTTATTTTAGGAGGTGGAGAATAATATTCAAATGCTTTTTTTACAAATTCAGGTTTAACAAAAGAATCAAAAGAATAAAAGAAAAAAATATTAGTAGAGATACAAGATAAAAAAACTGCTTTTGAAGGAATAAAAAAATCTGCAAGAGAAATGTATTTATGATAATCGGAACAACAATGAAAAGAAACAGATCCCTCGGCTTTTTCGTCATGATTGTGATGACAACAGGAATGGCTTGTACATTGACTTTCACAGTCAATATCTGATTTGGATAAAAAAGAGGAAATATGTCCGGGGTAACTACATTGATGGATGTAAAAATTAAAACCTACGCTGCTTAACGTAAAAATAAAAGCGAAAAAAAAAGTAATAATATTTCTTGTCTTAATTTTCACAAAACAAAGATACATTATGGATTTGTAGAGGGCAACATTTTAACAAAACTTTAACGTGAGGAGTTTAATTCTGATTATTCGACTTTTTAGTGGATGCTATATTTTGATACAGGTTGCAGGTTGCAGGTTGCAGGTTGCAGGTTGCAGGTCAACCTTAAACCTTTAACTTGAAACCTTAAACTTGAAACTTGAAACAATTTTCAATCTATCCATTTAACAAATTCCACTATTTTGGGCTAATAACCTTAATTCTTAATTGAACTAATGTATTTTTTAACATCAAATTTATTTTTGCAGCCATTGTAGTTCACGAAGCGAACATGGGATGTGATTTTTTATGGTTTATATTCCCATAATATTGTTCTCAAAAGGAATGATTTTTTCAACCTTATTTTTTTTCAGATAAGCCCTTATGATTTGCTGTATATCGTGGTTATCGGGAAATGAATTGATGCTTTCATGCAGGCTTTCTAACGAAATATTTTCAGAGATATCAATATAGCCAAAGCCCTTGTATGCGTTGTTTTCTATTTTAATTACAGAACGTTCATTTTTACTTCGACCCGTATCTATAATAAAAAAATTCTGTTCATGAAAACGAAAGCCTGAAAGCATTTCATCAACTCTTTTATTATAAATTCCGGGAGATTCAAACCCTATACAAGCGCCATTACAAAGACGAACCGAATAATTAAAACAAGCTCCTTTTGTTTCATACAAGCCACAAAGTTTCATACACAAAGTATGCTTATTTACTAAATCAGACAGGCTCTTTCGCGCAGAAGCAAGCGTGTCGAAAACAAGAACCGGATTTTTCTGATTCGTTAATTTTTCAATCTGCAGGCAATGGTAGCCGTTCTTATCAAAAAAAGAAAAAATTCCGAATTGAAAAATAGTACATCGTTGCGTGCGGTTGTAGAGCGGTTTTTCAGATTTAATAATATCAGATTCTTTTAAAAAAGCAACCAATTCGCTGCCGGTTAATTCAAAATCAATATCTGCAATCAAAGCGCGCATAAGCAGCCCTTTTTTAACTCTTGTATTATTAAAATGAGAGATAACCCGACTGTAAATATTTTTACTTTTCCCTACATAAATTAATTCCTTTACATCATTATAAAAATAGTAAATACCGGTTTCTTCCGGCAAGACTTTAATTTTATCACGATCTAAGACAGGATTAATATCTTGCAGCGATTGTAATTTTTCGTCGGTAAAAAGATTCAGTTTATTATCATTTACAGAAAGCAGGTACTCGAAAAGTTTAGCAGTAGCAAGAGCATCACCCAGTGCACGGTGTCTGTTTGTAATATTAATATCAAGATCGCGGCAAATTTCACCAAGACTATAAGATTTTAAACCGGGAATAAGCTTTCTGGCCAACTTGACAGTACAAATTTTCTCTCTTTTAAAATCATAACCCAGACTTTTAAATTCATTTTTAATAAAGGTATAATCAAAACCTGCATTATGCGCAACAATAATTTTATCGTGCGTCAGCTCTACAATTTTTTTTGCGATTTGAAAAAATTTAGGAGCATTTTCCACCATTTCATTAGTAATACCGGTAAGATTCGTAATAAAATAAGGTATGTTCCTTTCGGGATTGAGAAGTGTAGAAAACTCGTCAATTATTTTTGTTCCATCATGAATGATAACAGCGATTTCTGTAATTTTATCAAGTCCCCTGCCTCCAGAAGTTTCAATATCAATGATTGCAAACATAATGTATAAATAAAAACCTGTGTTTTTCTCTATTTAGAGAAATAGAAATAAACACAGGTTTAGATTTTCATGAAAAATTATTCTTTATTATACTTTGAAGAGCGATTTATAAACGCATCATCGAAGCCGATCTTTACCACTTTTTTAAGTGCTGCACGCGCATCTTTCAGCGAATCATAGCTTCCTGAAATGTAAATAAACCAGCCATTATTTCCTTCAATTTCCACTATTTCTAATCCTTTGAAGTAAGAAGTTGCAGCGCGTTTTTTAGAAGAAGCTACTTGTATTGTATAAGTACCTGTAATTTCTGAAGCAGCATTTACTTTAGAATCGTCTTTATTTTTGTCATCCGTTTCGCTGGATTTTTCTACAGTAACATCTGTTTTAACATCCTTTGTTTCGCTTGAAACATCTCTGTCTGCTTCAGAATATTTAATAATAAAAGCGTCTTTATATCCCAAATTTCTTGCTTTTTCAACTTCTGCTTTTGCTTCTGGATATCCCTTAAATTTTCCGTAATAATATTTAAAATATCCGTTAGGCGTTTGCTTTTCCTTTACATTTGGTAATTCAGAGAAATAGCCATCGGGAGCCTGTTTAATTGAAGAAGCAATCTGTATTGAATACAAGCGTGTTTCTTCAGTAATAGCTTCCAAAACAATAGGTTTCAAATTGTAAGTACGAATATGATCTGAAATATCTTCCTCGTTATAAAATTTAGATTTTAATTTTTTAAAATTGATAACGTAAGCATCTTTATACCCGGCTTGTCTTAATTTTCGCAATTCTGCAGCAGCTTCCTGCTCGCTTTTAAACACTCCTGTTGTGTAACGAACCATTCCGTCTTTACATTCGTGCTCCGTTGCATAGGAAACATTTTGTAAATATTTTGCGTTCCCGGTTTTAGCCACTGTGGCTATCTGAATTGTAAAAATATCATCTTCTGCATTCAACAATTGCTCAGTAATATCATTCAAAAACTTGCCATCCGTTTCATTGTATATTTTAACTTTATCCTTTTTCTTTTCAACATCTTCATTTTTCTTTATAAGCTCTTGCTCTTTTTTCAACTTATTTTCCTCTGCAATTTTTTGCTTTTCAATCTCTTTATTTTTTTGGTCCTGTTCAACCTGTTTTTGTTTCTCTATTTCATTTTCAGATTGAATATCTTTTCCCTTTTTACTATCATCAGATTGATTTTTTATTTCATTTTTCGAGTTATCTTCCGTAATTAAATTATTACTATCGGAAAGATGATCCTCTGTAAAATAAAGATCAGAACTTGCATGAAAATAGAGCGTGTCTTCACTAACATTTTTAAGCTGCGCTGAATAAAAACCTACTTTCAATATTTTATCGAAATCACGTGCTGCATCTTCAAACCTGTAATACTGACCATAATAATACCTGATTGTTCCGTCAGCGCAACGGTAAGCCTTTACCCCCTCTATTTCTCTCAGATATGAAGATTCCAAAGGATTTTTTGTAACTTTAATTAAAATAGTCATTAAAGTAGAGGTATCGCTTTCTGCTGGTAAAATATCAGTGTGAGTTGTATCGTCAGGAGTAATTTTCTGTTTTAATTCAGCAATTTTTCCTGTATCAAGATATTGGGATGCCATTTTATCCAGATCAGAAAAAGCAAAAGATATTTCTTTATTAGGGACAATTGTAACCCTGTAAAGATCGTATTCGGTTGTTGTATTTGGGTCAGTAAAAAACATATAACCGGAACATCCATCTTCATTTGGCCAGATGTAAGTATTATCTCCGGGAGTATTAACAGGATAGCCAAAATTCATAGGTTCAGAACAAATACCATCCTTTTGAAGCTCTACGTAAAATAAATCATATCCTCCCATGCTCGATAAACCTTCGGAGGCAAAAACTAACCGGGAGCCTTCCGTATTAATGATCGGATTAATATCATTGTAGGGCGTATTTACCTTAGGGCCCATATTAATAGGTTCTGTCCAGTCCCCTCCTTTTTTCTCAATTTTATAAATATCATAACCGCCATAACCGCCTTTTCTGTTACTCGAAAAATAAATAATTTTTTCATTTTTGGTCATTGAGGCAAAAGACTGGCTTCCTCCAGAATTTATTTTTTTCATCATTCTTTTCGGAGTACGCCATCTTTTCATCTCTAATTTCGATTCATAGATTGACTGTTTACTTTCATCATCATCACAGAACAAAAGTGTTTTACCATTAGAAGATAAAAATACAGTGGCTAAGGTATAATCAGAACCTATAACTTCGGTAATATTTTGAGAAGGAAGCCATTTATCTCCTTTTTTATATGAATAATAAATTCGTCTCTCGTCGGTTCTTTTACCGGTCAATTGTTCTGAAGTAAAAAAAATTGAAGACTCATCAGGAGTTACAACAGGATTATAATCTGAAACACCGGAGCTTAGTCCCGGTATAATTTGTTTGTTAAACCCCACAGGATATTTTATAAGCACTTTTGCAAATTCACAGTTACGGATTTTTCTATCTGCCTCATTTAATTTTTCAATATCCCGCTGATTAACTTTTGCTTTGAACACAAAATACTGATCCATTGCCTTCTCAAATTCAAGATTTCTGGATAAGGCATCACCGTATAATAACAAGGCATCATAAGGTGCTTTTTTTTCTTCAAACATGCCTTGTTTGTAAGCCGGGGTTAATTGTGTTACTGAATGGCTAAGATACTTAAGCGCTTCGGTTTTCTTATTGATTGTATTAACAAAACATAATCCAATCAAATAATTAACATTCGCATTTAAAGAATCATATTTATAAATTCGTAATAATTTGTTAAGTGCAATTTCATAATCTTCCTGAGAAATATCATAATCGGCATCTTTAAATAAATTTTTAATAGTAGAAATATTTTGGGTAAAAGAAATACCAGTAGAAATAAGTAAAAGTATTAAGAAAAAAAGAAATTTTCTCATGTTTAGTAAAAGATAAATAATTATTAAATATCCTAGAAAAATGCAAATATAATATTATTATTACAATCAGCAAGATTTGAATCATTGCTCAAATTCATTTTTTCATAAGTAACACTACATTTTCAACATGATGTGTATGCGGAAACATATCAACCGGTTGCACTTTTTCTATGTAATATTTATCGGCAAGAAGAAAAATATCCCGGGCTTGGGTCGCGGGGTTACAGCTTACGTAAACTATTTTATCAGGAGCAGCATTTAATACCACTTTTATTACATTTTCATGTATTCCTGCTCTGGGTGGGTCTAAAATAATAATGTCAGGACTACCATTTTCTCTTATAAAAGCATCTGAAAGCAAATCTTTCATATCGCCTGCAAAAAATGTAGTATTAAGAATATTATTCAGGGTTGAATTTTCTTTGGCATCCTCAATCGCTTCAGGAATGTATTCTATTCCAATTACTTTTTTTGCATTTCTTGCAATAAAATTGGCAATTGTTCCTGTCCCTGTATATAAATCATAAACCGTTTCATTTCCTGTTAAACCTGCAAAATCGCGCGTAACAGAATAAAGCCGATAAGCCTGTTGCGAATTAGTTTGAAAAAATGATTTTGGACCAATTTTAAATTGCAAGCTCTCCATTTTTTCTGTGATATGAGGCATGCCCTTGTAAAGAACGGGTGTTAAATCAGCAATTGAATCGTTTGCTTTGCTGTTAATAACATAAAAAAATGAAGTAATTTCAGGAAAAGCAGTTGCAATAAAATCAAGCAATTTTTCCTTATCCGGATGGTCATAAAATAAAACGAGGATAACCATTAAATCGGCTCCATCAGTGCTGCGAATTATCAGATTTCTTAAAAAGCCCTCCTGTTTTCTTAAATCAAAGAAAGAAAGATTATTTTCAAGAGCATATTTTTTTATCGCAAGTCGAATTTTATTTGAAGGTT
>Ga0156634_1006_pt1 | contig 10810 bp, 8 predicted proteins | sample RifOxyC3_FD_110708 | JGI IMG/M metagenome (GOLD analysis project Ga0156634, IMG submission 110708) | Bacteroidetes bacterium RIFOXYC12_FULL_35_7 | reverse complement strand
GATAGTATAAGGAATGTGTAGGAATTTATTTGATACATGTTACTAAGTTGTTTTTCCCAACGTGTTTATTCACTCACTATCCTTTAAAAAAGCAAAATTTTGTTTAGAATGAATTTCAAAAGAACTTCCCCGACTTCAGAATATTTTTTTGGACCGGTAGCTTCGAGAACCTCAGCCACCGGTGATTGAGGTTCTCGAAATCACCGATAAAATAGGAAGAAGTTAATTTGGATGTTTCACTTAAATTTTGTTGATAGAAAAATAATAATGAAAAAAATATTTTTATGTTACATCATATCTAAGTAATATTAGTAAAAATAGTTCGTTTTATAAACGCTTTTTAAAAATTATTCTATGCATACTTTTTTACATTTTTTTATTTTAAACCTTAATATTTTTATTTATGAAAAAATGTATTTTTTATGTCGGTCTTGGAGTTGTTAGTATTCTTTTTTTTAATTCATGCCAAAAAAAAGATTCAGTTACACCTCCTGAAACAAAATCTGATTTAGTCACAGATTATTATCCATTAAGCACAGGAAATTATTGGGTTTATAAGCAAACTCAATATGATAGTTTAGGGAATGTTATTCCTCAAACATGGAAAAATGACTCCATTGTAGTTAAAAGTGATACTGTAATTAACAGTAAAACCTATCATACTTTAGTAGAGTATAATTTTTTAGGATCGTCTAATCCAATATATAAATACTATAGGGATTCTGCTGATTGTATAGTAAACAATCTTGGCGAAGTTATTTTTAGTATTAATACTACAGGAGTATATAAAAGAATTTTTACTTCAGATACTGTTGCTTACATCAACTATTCGTATGTTAATACACCCACTAATATAACAGTTCCACAAGGCACTTATAATTGTCCTGATTTTTTGGGTTCATTATATCGGAAAATGGATAATTATAACAATGTTACTCTCATACATAATTATTATTACAAAAACATTGGCTCTATTAAAAATTTCAAATTTCATGTAACATCCTTGGGAAAGTTACAATTTGAATTGTTAATGTTTCATGTACAATAGCAAATAGCTTTTGTTTTTGCTATTTTTTAATAAAAAACTAAAATTATTAAGTCATACAAGTATATTTTTTAATACTTGTATGACTTAATAATTAATGTTCGCAAATTAAGAACCGATAGAGTTAATTGATAAAAAACAGTCAGGAAGATTATAATATGAGATTAACATTATACGCATTAATTAGTATCAGCAAGAAAACTCCGTGTTTGATAAAGAAAACGACAAATACAAGGCTTTCGCAGTCATGAAAATCAAGAAGTTTACTTTTGTAAATGACTGTTTTCATGACAAGAGTAACGCAGTAGTTGGCGTTTTCTTGCAAGCACTAATTATTAACTTTTTATTCTTAAGCTGCTCAACTATGAAAAAGATTACCCAATTGCCTACTCAAATAGAGTTTCAGGATATAGAAGAAGTAGTTTCTCTATTTGAAACCCAAATGCCTGTTACTATGCGGGAACAGATAGCAAATTATAATATTGAAGATTTGAATTTTGGTATTGCAGCATCATACAATGATAGTGTCTTGGAATACAATAGCGCCAACCGGAAAATAAAAAAAGCGATGATTGTTCAATATTCTTCTATTATAATGGACGCTTCTCTCGACACATTTTTAAAAGTTATCCCAATAGAAAAATGGGGGCAATATTTGTCGGGATGGAAAGAAGGAGAAGTAAAAGAAATTCCTGCTGAAACGAATATGGATTTAAAATATCAGGCAGAAAGAATGGTTCTCGGGTTGGGGAACGATATGACAAAAGCTGAAGTAATAAAAAAAACAGATAGTACCGCTTCTGTTTTCTGGAGGGTATATCATTCTGATAATAATTCTACACTTTCAGATATTGGTAAACTTGAAATCATTTCTCTGGGGAAGACTAAAATCAAAGTTATTTTTCATTCTGCACACGACCTGAAGTTCTACGGTTTAATAAGGATTCCAAAATATTTTGTTCATTCAGGACTAAAACAAACTTTTCTAAAGCATCTTAGAAACTACAAAAAGATTGTGACGGGTAGTAAAATAAAATGACAGATGGCAAACGCATCTTATTTCTTGTGTTTTTATTTGGGTGTTAACGTCAATTTTCGGGGTGTTTCAAAACCGATGGAACGTAATATCAGATATAAAGATTTATTGATGCATTGATAATTTTATAATTCGAAAAAAAATGTCTAAAAAATACAATGATTGATTGGTGCAATGAATCGTTTGTGAACTCAAAAAAAGATTATATTTGGCTTTATAAAAAATGAAAAATGAAAAACGATAAATATTCTACAACAAAATTGGAATCAGTCCAATTGAATGAAATAAAAAATGTTACAGAATCTCCTTGTCATAAAAAGGGAATTCCATTATGGTTAGTACTTTTAGATAATATTCCAACTTTAATTCTATTTGTTCTGGGAACTATCCTTGTATGTCAAATTTCAACGATTGGCGCTGTGATTTTTGGTGCCTATTCATTATTTAGTGTAGTTTTTTTCTGGGCAAAAATATGTCCATTTTGTCATCATTACAATACTTTAGCCTGCCCATGTGGATATGGTGTAATTTCAGCTAAATTATTTAAAAAACGAAATGATAAAACATTTAAAAAAGTATTCAAACAAAATATTGGGATTGTATTTCCAAATTGGATTGTACCATTTTCAATAGCAATATATTTATTAGTAACCCAATATACTAATGAACTATTTATTTTAACAATTGCATTTAGTTTGATAGGATTCGTTGTTATTCCATTAATATCAAAGTTTGTAGGATGTAAAAATTGTGAAATAAAAGAAGATTGTCCATGGATGAAGGTGAACAAAACAAGTAAAAAATAAAAAATGTATTTAAAATAGATACAATGAATTATGAAATATGATTGGGTTCCACGGGTCTGTTAGGCTGACGTCATGTATGGTTTAAGACTGTAAATATGCTGCACATATGCCAGAGCCGGAGCATTGTTAAAAACTGAACATCTCTTTTATTTTATCTGTTTGTCTGCGGGAAACTTCAATTTCTATACCTGATTTAAGTTTTAATTTTAATTTACCATTAAACCATGAAATAACATTTTCAATGTATTTTAAATTTACTATTTGTTGTCGATTTGTTCGAAAAAAAACAGCATTGTCTAAAACTGATTCGAAATGATTTAGTGATTTTAACACTAATGATTTGTTATTTTCAAAATATACCTGAGTATAATTTCCTTTTGATTCAAGCAAAAAAATATCTTTTATTTTAACAAACCAACAATGATCTCCATCTTTAATAAAAACCTGATTTATTTCAGTAAAAATATTTTTTGTACTTTGCAGACGTGCTTCAACTCGTTCAATTGCCAGACTTAATCTATCGTTTGAAATGGGCTTTAAAAGGTAATCAATAGTATTGAATTCAAAAGAACGAATAGCATATTGATCAAAAGCAGTCGTGAAAATTACCGCAGGAACAGCATCTAATTCTTCTAAAAGTTCAAACCCATTTTTACCTGGCAAATGGATATCAAGAAATAGCAGATCGGGCTTCTCTTTTTGAATAATTTTAATGGCATCTTCCGGATTTCCTGTTTCAGAAATAATATGAACCTGAGGAAATATTTTAAGCATTTCTATTAACTCTTTTCTCACCAACCTTGAATCTTCAATTATTATACTTCTTATCATTATTTTGTAATTTGAATTGTAGCTTCAACAAATCCCTGTTCGCTTTTTAAATTAAATATAGCATCTTTACCATAAAGAAACTGCAACCGTTCTTTAATGTTTTTTAATCCTAAACCATGTGATGTTTCTAATTTATTTTTATCGTCTAATGTCCCTGTATTTTTGATTTTGATCAATAAGTTGTTTTCACTTTTTCGAATATCAATAAAAATACAATTTTCTTTTTTTACTGACAAAGCAATACCATGTTTTATTGCATTTTCGACCAATATTTGTATGAGCATCGGTGGAATATATTCCCTTTCCAAGCCATCTTCAATTGTGATTTTATATTCTAATTTTTCTTCATATTGAATTTTTACAAGTTCCAAAAATTGGTTGACAATATCTAATTCATCGGAAAGGAAAACTTCTCTTTTGTCTGTATATTGTAATGAGTAACGAAATAAATCTGAAAAATTGGTTATCATTTGTCTTGCACGATTTTTATCTTCAAGAATCAACGCACGAATATTATTTAGAGTGTTAAATAAGAAATGCGGATTGATTTGTAATTTAAGAATATCTAATTGAGCTTTCTGTATTTCAGATTTCAACTTCCATTTTTCCACCTCCGACAAATGATAGTGCATAATTAAATGGTATCCAAAATAAAACAAACACCATATCATCATCATCATTCCAATAGGAATTATATTGGTCATAAACTTAACCAGCGGTAAGTCGTCTGAAAAAAGTAAGCCAAAAACAACATAAAGCAACAATAACCAAATTATTGAAAGCGTAGTTACCGAAATAAAAATAAATAGCATTAGCTTTCTTTTATTCCAGATAAGCCAATTTCTTTTTTTTAAATAGAATCGAAAACAGGTGCTGATAAGGAAGCCTCCGATAGAGAGACCTAACACATTAAAAGTAATTAGTACTGATGATACCTTGTTAAGATTTTGAACAATTAAATTAAGTACCCCAATCAGTCCCCATCCGGAGAGCTGAAATAACCAGAAATATTTCTTTTTAATCCCTTCCATTTTATTTGAGATTATTAATCCACCCTGATACTTTTGTTAATGCTGCTGGATTAACTGTTTCTTCAATTTTATTATATTCTGTCACTGCGCCTGTTTCTGCTTTTTGAAAAAGATGGTTCAATCCATCCATTGGTACAATTTCAAAATGTTTATTTTTTGCTTTTTGTAATGCCTCTTTAATCGCACCCAAATTATTTTTACAATTCACCTGGCAATCGAGGATTCCATTGATTGCTAAAACGGGACAAGTCATTTTTTCTAACATTTTACCCGGGTCATAAGTCCCAAAAAAACGATACCATTTTCCTGTATATTTTTTAACCTCACTTTTAATAATATCGTCTGTGGAAGTTCCGTTTAAAGCTTCTTTTGGATATTTTTCCAATTCAATTTTTAATAAATCGCTTAACCCTTTTGTTAATTCCTCTTTGTTTTGATTGTTATTTTTTTTCAAATATACAAGTGTTTTTTTTGTAGTCTCAATATTTAATTTTAATATATCATCAGGAATCATTTCCAGAATTGCATTATCTTTCATTTGTTGGACAAGTAGCTGGTCTATTGGCACACCTGGCCCTGCCAGTAAAATGATAAATTCAACTTTTTTATTCTTTGCTGCAACCATTGGTGCGATCATGCCTCCTTCGCTATGTCCCATTAAACCTATTGAAATATTTTTCAAATCGTTTCTTGATAAAATGTAGTTAACAGCGGCTTCTGCATCGTCTGCAAAATCAGCCGAAGTTGCATCACTAAAACTACCTGTTGATTTACCAACCCCTCTGTCATCGTATCTTAAAACTCCTATTCCTTGTTTTGTTAACCAGTCAGACCAGACTAAAAAAGGTCGGTGATTAACCACTTCTTCATTGCGGTTTTGTGGTCCGGAACCCGAAATTAAAATTGCAATTTTACTCGCTTTTTTATCTTTTGGCAAGGTCAAAGTTCCTGCAAGTTCAATACCTGCACTGTTATTTTTGAACATAATATCTTCATTGTAATATGGAAAATCTTTAGGGTCTTGAGGCCTGCTTACTATCTTTTTTTCTTTCTCTTTTCTTGCAAGCATTAATTTTAATTTTGCAGATCCTTGCATAAATGTGCCATCAATAGAATCCATTGCTTTGTTTGCAATCCCCTTATAAGAAACACCCATTGATTTAGCATTCAAAAATAATTCATTATTCATAAATGATGCCTCCTCGATTGGTAACCCTATTGCATTTTGGTTAGGACTGTCCATCGTTGCAGTTAGAACCCCGGACTTTTGCTCAACATGGAAAATAATTTTTAACTGTGTCCCCTGAACGTTTAGAAGTCCGAACCAATCGCCTGTAATAACTTGTGCTTGTAACCCTATTGCTGCAAGCATCAATACTAAAAAAAAAGTTTTCTTTTTCATATAAAATAAATTTTAATTATGCATCAAAATTATTTATATGGAACATATTAAAATAAGAAATTGTGATGAGTGGTAAAATAAAATGATAGATGGCATATGCATTTTATTTCTGGTGTTTTTATTTGCGTGGTTAAATTTTTAATTAATGTTTATTTCGATTAAGAAATATCAGCTTTTTTTAAGGTGAATTTAAAAATACTACCTTTACCTATAACACTTTCTACCCAAATTTTTTCACCATTTTTATCAAGCAACTCTTTACACAAAATGAGTCCAAGTCCTGAACCATTTTCATTTGCTGTTCCTATTGTTGAATATTTTATATCTAATCTAAAAAGTTTTAAAATATCTTCTGGTGAAATTCCAACACCTGTATCAGAAACATGTACTTCATAATAGGTGTCTTTGTTTTCACAAAAAATCTCAACAGTTCCACCGACATACGAAAATTTACAAGCATTATTTAACAAATTTCGTAATACCGTTTTTAATACATTCACATCTGTGTAAACAAAAATATCAGTGGGGATATGACAAAGAAAATTAATTTGTTTTTCTGTTGTAATTCTTGATGAAATTTGTCTTACAACAATATTGTACAAGTTAAGTTTCATGGGTTTAAAATCAATTCTCCCCGTTTGGGATAATGACCATTGCAGCAAATTTTCAAGCAAAATGCTAATATTTTCTGTTGATTTTAATAGTTTTTGAGAACAGGTGAACATCTCTTCCTTACTAAGCTCATCAAATCTTTTTGTCATCTGGTCAGTAATTGCGAACAATGCATTTATAGGACCTCTGAGATCATGAGAAATAATTGAAAAAAATTTATTTTTAGTTTGATTCAATATCATTAAATTCATTTCGGATCTCTTCTTCATTCGGTAACCAATAAAAAAGATTACCACTAAAATAATTACAAGTAGCACTATGATCAGGGAAAAAAGCAGGGTCTGTTTTTGACGAACAATAGTTTTTGATTGACTACCCAATGTAATGTTTTTATCTTTTATTTCGGAGTTCAGTCCTTCAATTTGTTTTTGCCTGATGTGTAAAATACTATCCATTTTATCTGTTTCATGCCGCTGTTTTTTTATTTCTTTGGTTTGTTTCAATAGTATATTGTTTTTCCCACTTATAGAATCTTTCAATAAATTCATTATTACTTTCTGTAAAAGTATTTCAGTCTGATATGTTTCTATTTTTTTCTCACTCTCTGTTATTAAACCTTTTTGTTTAGAAGATTCCAGTAACTGTTTCGATAATTCAGATTGTTGTTTTATAATTAAATTTTCAGATGATTTTATATTTGTAGATAAATATGCGAGCGAATCTTTCATTTTATCTATTTTTTTTTGAATATTTCTGAGGTTAATCTGCGATTCACGGTACAAACCAGAAACATCTATTTCGGTTCCACCGGCAAGCAAAATTTCAGGATCAATAATCAAACCCTGATTAACAACATTAGTTTTGTTAACCTCGAATTTTAATTGTTTTTTTGATGTTTCATGCAGGTTGATCATTATGTTCCGTTTGTTTTGATATTCCTCACTTATGAGTAAAACAGGCTTTCCTTCAAATGAATCGTATAAATCAGAAAGATAATCCGATTTATCGTTCATAAGAAGAATGATTTGCATATTTTTGGGTAAATGAAAAGATTTATACACCGTCAAGCTGATAGGTTTATTTTTTATCTTACGGTTTTTTGAGAATTTTTGTAATGCTGTTATGATATCTGAATTTTCAGTAAAAACAGCAATTCGAAAACTATCCAATTGGTTTTCGTTTGGCCATGTTGTATAGCGTGCAAAATTGTTGATGTAGGCGGTTGTTATCTGTGCCTTATCAACCTGAGCCAAAGCCCCGGATAAACCGGAAATAAATAAAAACAAAAACAGAAAATATTTTAAAATAGTGTTCATATGAGTCATTTTATAGTTGAGCCAGATACTTGGTTAAAAACATGAAAAGTGATTAGTTAGTGTCTGTCCATAAAGTCAGTGTTTCGTTCAGAATGTTAGAGAGCAAGGCTTTCGAAGAATTGAAAACCAAGGAGTTTACTTATGTAAATGACTGTTTTCAATTCGAGAGTAACGCAGCTATCGGACATTATGGACAAACACTAGTTAAAGAACAAAGATAGAAAATGAATTTCAAAAATTTGTGGAGATAGAAAAATTGTTTATTTTTAAATTTAATACAACAGAAGCAAAATCCATAATTTTTATTTTGTCAAACAAATTTACTATTCATAGCTCAAAAAACTAAAGCAACTTTGTGAAAAATGAAAAATAAATTATTTCTTAAAATTGTTTTGATATTACTATTTGCCAATATTTTTTTATTACAAAATATTAAGGCGCAGCAAGATACTTCGGGCACTGTAAATTTCTATGATTTGAGTTTTGAAGAATTGATGAAAATTGAAGTAATTTCAGCAGGCAAAACTAAAGAAAAAGCAGGAACTGTTCCTGCTAGTGTCGTAATTTTAACAAGAGAGGAGATAGAAAGCTACGGTTTTAAAACACTGACAGAAGTTATTGAACATGTATCAGGTTTTTATAATATTGATGATTATATTAAGAATACAGGAAAATTTGGAGTTCGTGGTTTTTTTGCGGAAGAAGGAGATAATCCGAATATTGCCATTTTGGTAAATAATATTCCTCAGATTTTTAATAAATTGTTTGTTCCGATTCAGGCAATTGACAGAATTGAAATCGTGCGTGGTCCTTTATCTGTAATATATGGTAGCGGTTCAATGTTTGGCGCAATTAATATTATTACTAATGAAATTGGAGACATTAATAAAAATTTACTTTCCTTCTCCTATGGAAGTATGAATTCTTATAATGTTTTTGGCAGATCAACGGGAAAAATAGATGATTTTAAATATTCGTTTAATGTTTGTTTTGATAAATCGGACGGTCGCGATGTACAATATTCAGATTTAATGCGTGAAACAGATTTTATAGCATTTCAACAAATGGAAAAACATTTTGGAGTCGACTATCCCGCAAATACAATTTCAAAAAAACAATATGAAACTAATAATCTATATTTTAATTTTAATGGAAATTTTCATAAATTTAATGTAAATTTATTATTCAATCAAAACACTTATGAACGATTTTTTATGTATCCATCAATTAAAGATGGGACTAGATCTGCTAATTTGAATTCAGGGATAACAGTTGGTTGGCAAAATAAATTTACAGATAAAATATCATTAAATGTTAGAATAAATTATAATTTTTTGTATCTTAAACAAAATTATGATGTGTTATCCATAAATTTTTATGGAAATGATTTATTAACCCAAAATAATTTAGATGCAGAAATAAATAACGTAATCAATCCAATAAAAAATTTAACTATTGTTACAGGGTTAAATTATTCTTCATATTTTAATTATGCCAATTTTCTCAATGTTCCTTCAGCCGGAGACTCTTCAATCATTAATAGCTTCAATGAGTACAAACCGAATAACCATAACGATTTAATTTCTTTTTTTACACAGGGAATCTACGATTTATTGGATAATAAATTAAAAATAATTGCTGGTTTGCGACTTGAACAGAATAATTCTTATACTCAGATTAATACAAGCAACAATGCTACAGCTAATGCTGATACAACATATTTGATTTTTGAAAAACAAAACCCGGTTTTTATTCCACGCTTCGGTGTTGTTTATTCAATCAACAAAAATAATATTGCAAAATTGCTTTATGGTGCAGCAACAAAACGTGAAAAGTATGTAGGAGTAATTCCTGAAAAAGTTCAAACTTTTGAGTTTAATTATTTATTTACTTCAAGTATATTTTCATCTGGTTTAAACATTTTTCTTAATTCATTCAAAGATCTGGTTCTAAGTGAATATTATTACAACCAATCAACACAGACATATACTGAAAAATATTCAAATTCGGGAAAAATGGAAACTATTGGAAGCGAATTGACTTTATCAGTTCACCCAATTAGAAATCTAATGTTTGAACTTGGTTTGACTTATCAGGAAACCAAAGATAAAAATAATGTGGATATTAAAAATACGTATTCACCAAACTTTTTAGGTCAGTTCAAAGCCTCATATATATTTAAAAAATTTGTGTTTGGTATAACAGGTTATTATGTTGATGCAATGGAAACATATTGGGTTGCAAAAAATCCTATCACCGGAGTTGACGCTCAAAGATTAGGGGATAAAGTAGATAGTTATTATCTTTTAGGTGCTAATTTAAAAATTAACGATATTTATAAAGGACTCTATTTTAATATCAGATGCTCAAATTTATTAGATACTAAATTTCGTTATCCTACAACCCACTTAGATGCTCAACTTACAAAAGGTACAATTGGAGATGGCAGATTTATACTGGGAACAGTTGGGCTGAAATTTTGATAGTATAAATACACAATGCTTACCGAATTTCAATTTTCAGGAATGTGTATTAAATAGGGTCTGCTGAAAAAGTCTGTCGTATGCCAGATTCGAGGCGACAAGACGAAGATGTATAATAATACTTCGAGCTTGCCTGCCGCATAGGCATGGTCGCAGGCAACAAAGAAGATGGTATGCGACAGACTAACAAAACAAAAATATAAAATTATAAAAAGAAGGTGCAAGGATTTTTAATGAATCATTTATTT
>Ga0156634_1025_pt2 | contig 11398 bp, 4 predicted proteins | sample RifOxyC3_FD_110708 | JGI IMG/M metagenome (GOLD analysis project Ga0156634, IMG submission 110708) | Bacteroidetes bacterium RIFOXYC12_FULL_35_7 | reverse complement strand
AGTAAAATTCGCTATCTGCTCAATGTGCTCAAATATCTTTTACACTACAAAAAAACTTACTGCTCTATAGTAACAGATCAGGATTCTTACGAAGGTATTACGTTAAGTTTTGCTGTATGCATCGGAAAATATAACGGAGGAGGAATGATGCCGGCACCTCTATCTGTTTCAGATGATGGATTATTTGATCTTACTATTTTTACGAATGTTACAAAAAAAGAAGTTATTTTTAACGTACACAAATTGTTTAACGGAAAAATATACAATTTAAAAAAAGTGAAATTAATCAGATGCAGTGAAGTAAAAATTGAAAGTACTCCGAATGTTTTAATTGAAGCAGATGGAGAAGTTCTTGCGAGTACACCGGCAATTTTTACAATTATTCCCCGCTGCCTTAAAATTATAACATCGGCTTGAAATATTTATTTTTATATTTCTTTATTCTTCCTCTTTTTCTTTTTGCTCAGGAGAAAGAAAAATGCAAACAAATAAATGCTGTTCGTATTAATGAATCCATTACACTTGATGGGGAACTTAATGAACCCGCATGGCTGAATGCGTCTACTGCAAACGGCTTTTATACTTATGACCCTGTTAATGGAAATCCCGCTACAGAAAAAACAGAGGTAAAATTTCTTTTCGACGATGATGCTATTTATATAGGGGCAATGATGTATGACTCCGATCCTTCAAAAATCCTGAAAGAATTCACTAAACGCGACGGAACAAATCCCAATGCCGATCTATTCTGGTTTACGATAAATCCGAATGAAGATGGTCAGAATTATTTTCAGTTTCAGGTGTCGAGCGTTAATGTGCAAACCGATATTAAAGGCTCTTCAACCGGCTCTGACATTGGCTGGAATGCTGTATGGTTCAGCGAGACGAAAATATCAGAAAAAGGCTGGTGCGCGGAAATTAAAATTCCTTATTCTGCATTACGATTTCCTAATAAAAAAGAACAAAACTGGGATGTTAATTTCTGGAGGCTGATACGCAGACACAGAGAGTCTTCTTCGTGGAATTTTATTGATAAAAAACTCGGAAACAATGATGCACAAAGCGGGAAGATTACTGGAATTGACAATATTGTTTCCCCATTACGCCTTGAATTTTATCCCTACATTTCGGGCTACATGCAGCACAACAGCGCAGATAAAAAATTCAGTTATGCTTTTAACGGTGGTATGGATGTTAAATACGGGCTCACAGAAAGCTTTACGTTAGATGTTACATTAATTCCTGATTTTGGCCAGACTAAAAGCGATGACAAAGTTTTGAACCTTACTCCCTACGAAACGAAGTACAGCGAAAACCGACAGTTTTTTACCGAAGGAATAGATTTGTTTAACAAAGGAGGATTATTTTATTCACGCAGAATCGGAAGAACACCTTCTGGATTTTACGATATGGATACCATTACTGAAAATAAGGGAAAGATTATTGAGAATCCTTCTGAATCTAAATTAATCAATGCAACAAAAATATCAGGAAGAAACAAGAACAATCTGGGACTTGGATTTTTCAATGCGGTTGTAAATAATACGTACGCCGTTGTTGAAGATTCTCTCGGAAACAGAAAAAGAATTGTAACAGAACCTTTCACAAATTACAATATAATTGTTGCAGAAAAAACATTTAATAAAACTTCTTATGTAAACATAATAAACACCAATGTATTTAGTCCTAATAACAAAACTATCGCAGATGTAAGCGGCATTTCGTTCAGGGTTTATGAACCAAAAAACATTTATGCGATTCAAGGTTTTTCAGCTCTCAGCATGAAGAAAAAAAACGACACTACAGCAATAGAAGCAGGCCGTTATCATAATCTAAATATTGGAAAATTAAACGGAAACTTATATTTTAATTATTCGATTTCTGTTATGACGGATAAATACGATCCGAATGATATGGGGTATCTTGCAAGAAACAATGATTTTTCACAAAATGCAACGGTGTCATACAGAATATGGAAACCTTTCTGGAGAATGCTCTCCTGTTCGGGAACCTTAGCATATAATTTTCAAAAACTCTACGCGCCACGTGTATTTTCTCAGACGAATTTTAATGTAAATCTAAATACAACTTTCAAAAACTATTTTTCTATCGGTCTTTACAATTCTATTGAACCCCGTGGCAGACACGATTATTATGAACCCCGCACCACGGGACGATTTTTCAATAAATCCCGCTACACATCATCTTCTTTGTGGGCTTCCACAGATTACAGAAAAACATTTGCCCTCGATGTAACAGCAGATGCTTTTTTCTCTGATGGTCCGAATGAAGGCTTATTTTTTTCAATTTCTCCAAGAGTAAGAGTCAATGATCATCTCTTGTTTACCTACGCCATAAATCCCGGAAAAGATATTAATGACAGAGGTTTTGCAAAAAAAATAAATGCAGACAGCATTGTGTTTGGGAGAAGAAATATTCAGACAATTATCAATTCTTTTAACGGGGCTTATGTTTTTAAGAACAAGTCTACATTATCGCTTACATTAAGACACTATTGGTCGAAAGTAGATTATCGTGAATACTATTTGCTGAATGACGAAGGGAATCTTGATGCTTATCTAGGCTATTCAGAAAACCACGATATAAACTTCAACACATTCACAATAGACATGATTTACAGTTGGAATTTTGCGCCCGGAAGCTACATGAATATCATGTGGAAAAATGATATTTATAAAGAAGAAAATATTCTTGAAAACAAATTCGACAGCTTCTTCCCCAACTTTGATAAAACAATCAATTCCTCGCAAATAAACAGCCTTTCAGTAAAACTAATTTATTATATAGATTATCATACCACGCACAAAAAAATAAAAAATAAAAAAACATCATGAAATAAAACCCGCACCCTTCGACAAGTTCAGGGTGCGGGTTTTATTTCAATTTATTTTTTCTCCAGCACTTCAATCCTACGCATGAGTTCATCAATTAATTTTTGCTGATTTTCAATTATCGTCTGCTGCTCCTGCACTGATTTCACGATAGGAACAACGAATTCAGAATAACGAAGACCCCATAGATTACTGCTTTTATCAACTCCGCTGAAATTATATCCTGTTTTTTTTGCGGCAGCATCTACTTCCTGCGCAAGAAAGCCACTGAAACGTATTTTTTCAACATCGTATTTGCCTTGCCAGTCCTCAGATTCTTTAACGCCCATAATTTCATTTTCTTTTCTGATGTCATAATTATAAGTAACCGGTCTTAGTTCTTTTATAAAAGCTAATCCTGACACATCTTCCTGAACATTATTTTTCACTCGCGCATCTGAATATGTTGTGAAACCAACCTGACCTTTAATGCTTGTTATAGAAGTATTACCAAATTTTATCTGATTGTCTTCTGTATCAGAAATCATTGTTCCATTTCCAATAGCAGTAGAATTATCTCCGAAAGCCTGAACTGCATAGCCCAATGCCGTTGCATACCACCAAGAATATGCAGTGTGTCCTATTGCAATACCTCTGGCAGACATAGCCTCTGAATTATGACCTATCGAAACACCATAACTATCACTTCTTGAGTTGGAACCAATAGTAACAGCTTCCTTTTCCTCACCATAAGGTCCGGAATTATATCCAATAGCAACAACATCATAAGCATTGGTTCCTGTAAGATTTTTTGCAGCAAAACATCCGATAGAAGTATTCCTGTCTCCTGCAACATTAGATAATGCCGCATTTCCTACAGCAGTGTTATTGCATGCATTACCGGATGTTGCGCCATAAAGTGCGGAATCTCCAAAGGCAGTATTAGAATAACCTGTTGTAATATTTTTACCAGCAAAATTCCCAACAGCAACATTAGAAGATCCATTCCAACTTTTGTATAATGCCTGAATTCCAAAAGCTAAATTATGAGAGCCATACAAATTTGCTTTTAAAGCAGTATAACCAATTGCTATATTATCAGAATTCGTACTGCCCGCATACAATGTTGAATCACCAATCGCAATATTTCTTGTCCCAGCCGTATTTGAATACAAAGCATAATTTCCAAATGCAGCATTTTTGCCTAAAGTTGTATTATACATTGCATAATTACCCACTGAGATTATACTTGAACCGGTTGAATTACTATTCAAATTATTATAACCAATTGAAATAATATTTGAACCGGAAGTGTTATAATACATTGCAGATGTTCCGATGCAGGTGTTGTATCCACCGGTTGTATTGTAACGAAGATTATTGGTACCGATCGCAATATTATAGCTACCCGTGGTGGATGCAGAGGCTAATGTATTAAAACCAACAGCCACATTGTACTGACCGGTTTCATTTTCAAGCAAAGCATTGTACCCGATTGCTGTGTTTGATCCGCCGGTTGTATTATCACGACTGGCACTATACCCGTATGCAGTATTGGATGTTCCTGTTGTATTAAATTGTAAGGCATAATGTCCTGTTGCAATATTATTATTGGCTGTATTTTTCTGCAAGGCATAATAACCTATTGCAATGTTCTTATCATTCGTTAGATTTTCATATAAAGCTTCTGTTCCGATTGCAATATTATAATCGCCTGTTGTATTTTTAAACGCAGGAGTCCTACCTATAGCAATATTTGAAATACCGTCCGTATTGGAATTTAAAGCCAAGGCTCCCATGGCAACATTATATGTTCCACTTGTATTCGAATATAAAGTCCGATAACCCATTGCTGTATTCCGAATACCATTAGAATTTGAATACAATGCCTCCATTCCAAGAGCAGAATTATAAGAGCCATCAACATTAGAATAAAGAGCTTTCTTTCCGCACGCAACATTTTCAGTACCGTTTGTATTGCTGAATAAAGACATGTGTCCCAAAGCAGTATTATCCCAACCAAATGCATTCGTAATCATGGAGCTGCTACCAATAGCAGTATTCCCGTTTCCTGAGGATAAAATAAGTGTCCTGTAGCCGACAGAAGTATTATCATCTCCTGTTTCATTCCATAACGAAGATTCATCACCAATAGCTGTATTCCTGTTTCCATCAACATTTGCCTTCATTGCTTCTGCGCCAACGGCTGTGTTGTTTATTCCTATTGTATTTGCCATCATTGCATTATCGCCAATAGCAACATTAAATTCACCAGAGATATTGTCTCTTAAGGCAAAGGAACCCACTGCCACATTATAACTACCTGTTGTATTATTCCGTAATGAAGTGGCTCCAAGTCCGGTATTAAAGTTCCCTGTTGTATTAGCATTCAGCGCATAGGCACCTAATGCTGTATTAGAATAACCGGAAATATTGTTTTCCATCGAAAGAGAGCCAATTGCGGAGTTAAATGCACCTTCTGTATTTAATTTTAATGTGTGATAACCACAGGAAGTGTTGTAGCTCCCATTTGTATTAGACATCAGAGCTTCCATACCCAATGCAGAATTGTAAACACCCATATCATTTTCTTTCAAAGCAGCATATCCGATAGCTACGTTGCCATAACCCACGGTGTTTTTGTGCAATGCATAAGATCCAACGGCGGTATTATTATAACCTTGATCCGTCAGCAAACCGGTTTCATTTCCAATAAATACATTTAGGTCGCCAATGTTAATAGAGTTTCCTGCTTTGTACCCCATGGTGCAATTGGCATCACCTGTTGTTAATTTATTTCCCGATTCATAGCCAAGTGTGGAATTAAATTTACCATCTGATATGGATTCTCCTGAATTATGTCCTATAAAATAATTCGTGGGATTCAATTTCATGTAACTGGTAATTGAAGAAACTCCTATATTCTGTACTCCAAAACCGGCAATAGTATCAGATGTATAAATACGCGTACTGTCAGGATTCACCAATAAATAATTATTGGTAAGTCCTTTTGTAGAATTTTTTCCGCTAACAGCAAATGCGCCACGGTTCTGAGCTTTTGTTCCACCTGGATCATTCACATAAAAATGCATACTATCTTTATATATAACCATTACAGTAAATCCTCCTTTATCTTTTATTTCAAAGATTGGCTCTGTATCTGATGCACCGGCATCCTGCTGTATCATAAACCTACCCGAAGGAGTAGTAGTACCTACTCCCAAACGTTTTCCTGTCTGATACATGAGGGATGTGTCGAGCACTGTGGATGAAGAAAATTTTGGAATATAATTCGCAATACCTGTTCCGGTAAAACTGCCTCCACCTGCAGCAGGAGTTTGCCATGTTGCATTTCCAACAGCATCTGAAGTCAACACTTTTCCGGCACCTTCAGTATCATCATTGATTCTTAATGAACCCTGTAGATGAAGAGATGATAATGGGTCGTTTGTTCCTATACCTACAAACCCGGTGTTGTTATTAAATATATTAGTATTACTTGAAGTCCAAACGCTGTTAAAAATGCTTCCTGATAAGGTTAATCCGGTTCCTGCAGAATACGTATCCCCTACTCCATCAGCGCCATCTTGCGTTAATATTTCCCAGCTTGTACCATTGTATATAAACGATTTTTTATCTGTCGAATTATAATACGCCATATTCAATGTGGGCGTTGCAGGTGCTGCTAATAAAGTTCCCTGCCATGAAATAGAGATTCCATCCAAACCATTTACACCTGGAGAACCTTGCGCACCAGTAGTGCCTATCGCTCCATCTTGAGCTAGTGTTTCCCAGCTTGTACCATTATAAATATATGATATTTTATCTGTCGAATTATAATACGCCATATTCACAGAAGGCACACCCGGAGCTGTTGCCAGCGTTCCCTGCCAAGATATTGATATTCCATCTGAACCATTTAAACCTGCTATTCCTTGCTCGCCTTGCGCCCCCGGAATCCCCTGCTCGCCTTGTTCTCCCTGTGAACCCGATGCTCCTGTTGCGCCATCTGCCCCATCCTGTGCTAATATTTCCCATGTTGTGCCATTATAAATATAAGACACCTTATCTGTGGAATTGTAATATGCCATATTAAGAGAAGGAACTACTGGTGCTGTTGCAAGCGTTCCCTGCCAAGATATGGATATACCATTCAGACCATTCGTTCCTGCGACTCCTTGTTCGCCTTGTAACCCCTGCAAGCCTTGTGGTCCTTCGGGTGCCTGAAATTCTGCCCAATTCGCTGCATCAAGATAAGGCTGTGTCGTTGATATAAATGCATTCGTATTTTCTGAAATCCACATGGAATTGACAAGCGGATCATTTGTGGAACGATCAAAAACATAATCTCCCGGATTATATTCTGTTCCGTTTAACCAGTTACCACGATTAGTAAGTCCTGTACCTGCTGCACCCTGCAATCCTTGTATTCCCTGTGTACCCTGAGGCCCGATTAAAGAAACTCCCACACCCCAAGCTCCTGCTGTTTTAGGTCCAAATAGTGTATTCGCTGTGGTATTAATATAAAAATCTCCATCTGTTCCTTCTGTTGTTGGGTCAATTGTTCCATTCAGTACAGTTTTTCCATCAAGTCCATTTATTCCATTTGCACCGGTTGTACCTTGTTCACCCTGCGCTCCCTGCGCTCCTTCTGCTCCATCCTGCGCAATAATTTCCCAACTGCTGCCACTCCATACGTAAGAGATTTTATCTGTGGAATTATAATACGCATCATTAAGGTTTGGGGAAATTGGTGATTGGGTAAAAGAACCCAACCATACTATTGATAAGCCATCCTGTCCTGCCGGTGCTTGAAACTCAACCCAATTTATTGCATCCTGATAAGGATTTACTGTTGATGAAAATGATGAAGAAGACTGACAAATCCACATCGAATTAACTAAAGGGTTATCTGTTGAGCGGTCAAATACATAATCATTCGGATTATAATTTGTGCCTGAAAGCCATGCGCCACGATTATTTAAACCGATACCGGCTAAGCCCTGTTCGCCCTGCGGACCTTGTGTTCCGGTGTTTCCTGTTGCTCCCTGCATTCCTTGCGCTCCTCTGACATGACCTGCATTAATGGTTATGTTATTGGATAAAATAATATACAAACTATCATTATTCACATACGTATTAGTAACAGATACCCCATTAATCCCATTAATCCCATCAATCCCATTCAATCCCCGAACATGACCTGTGTTGAGTACTTGTGCATTGGATAACACAAGATACAAGCTATCGTTGAAAACATAACTGCTCTGTATTCCTACGCCAGCCGGACCTTGCGGACCCGCTGTACCACTCGCTGCATACAAAGCATACGGAACACTCATCAATTGAGTCGTGCCCATTTCTGTAAACATGCTTCCGCCGGTTGCATCCATTTCTATCTTTATGAAATAGGGACCAAATGACCAGTCTATCGCAGCAAATGTGCCTGCCTGATTTGCACCGCTTCCGATTTCAAGATTTACCAAACCAAAAGTATTGGTGGTTGCAGCATGTTCTTCTGAATACACTACTGTTCCTGTTGCACTGCCCTGCAACAAAGAAATTTTCAAACTCACATTTTGTGTTTGAATTACTGTTCCGGCAGCATTGCGAACTACAGCCTGATAGCGAAAAGACTGTGGGCTTTGTGCAAATAACATCTGAGTAGCAATAGCTACAAACAGAAATACGATAAACTTTTTCATGATACAAAAAATTAATGAATAGGTATTAAACAAAAAAGGAGCAAAAACTCCATTTTTTGTAAAAATATAAATAATTAACACAAATATCAAAAAATACGGATGGGTATTTTTACCTTTTTGGTTGAAGTGTTTATTATGGATGTTTCGGATTGTTTCGCTACGGCAAATATGAGCCAGCGTGGGTTGCAAATCCGAACCAACAAGTGCAAATAATTTATTTTGTATTGATTTACGTTACCATAGCTTGGGTTGTTGCACTCGGATTGCAAATTCGAGCAAGCGTGAGAATGAAATTTAATCATTCTTATAAAAAAAAATCGTCCGTAAGCTGTAGTTAAATTATTTAAAAACCTCGAATTGCTCGAACAAAACGAGAGGAATTCTTATTGTCGCCATACCAAATGCCAGTGCTGAAGGACTTAGACCACGCATTGAAAGCACTTTGCTCGGAACTGCTCCAATACTTGTCAGTCGAAAAACCGCCAATTATAGCTCTATTCACATACAGTTCGACCAATTCGAATTTTGACGGCAAAAACCAATCATTGTAACCATTCATTACCAGATTTGCACAAATATCGGCTGCTGTCTCAGGAGTAGTGCAACTGGTTTCAATATCAATGGTGTTTTGCTTTCCTGTGCCAATTGCAGTTCCATCAGCACCTGAAATTGAAGTGCCATAACATCCCCCGGAGCGACGGGAGTAAAAAAACAATAATCGTTCTTAAACAGCAAAAAATTTATTTTGCTGTTTAAGAATGAGAAAACATTGCCTAACTCTGCCTCAAGTGCTATCTCATAATGGAAATAGCTTAAAAAGCCCGAATTGCACGCACATACGCTTGTGATAAATCAGAGTAAATCATTTAATCAAAAAAATCAACGGTTCAGACATTTATTTAAATTGTTAAAAAGACCTGACACATCGAGCAAACAAAAAGTCACCTCCCTTATCGTAGTGACCCTGACTGCCTGTATTGAAAGCCTGTTCCCATGCGTGCGTGGTTGGATACTCTGAACTACTCCAATAGTAGACGCCAGAAAAACTGCCAATTACTGTTTTATTGATGTACATTTGGTTCAATTCATCTTTGCTTGGCAAATACCAATCACTATAACCACTCAATACTAAATCGCTACAGTACCTTGCAGCCCGGTTCGCCTCTGCGCAGCCAGCTATAATATCTATAGTGTTTTGATTGCCTGTTCCTATTGTAGTACCCTCTGCTCCTGGAATTGCAACATCCTTACAACCCCACTGGATATATGCGCCTTCTTCGCTGGTTGGTGCAATTAAACCATGTTGCCCCGTACCATCAACATAAAAAACGATGCCCCCGCCATAGCTTTCTCCAATACCAAATTGAGTGGTAAGTGAAGTGACATTGAAATTATCACTGGTACCACAAGGTATAGCTGCCCGGACTCTGTAATAATAAGTTGTATAGATACTAAGACCTGTCACGTTTTTGGTATATACAAGACCAACATTGAGATTATTATAACCAGGAACAAAAGAAGAAAAATTAGAAACTGTTGACACATCAAGATAGTAACCAGTAGCACCAACAACTGTATTCCAGTTTGCAGTAAATGAATAACGCCAAATGGTCGTAGCTGCTGCAACTCCATTACTTGTGCTTACTGTAATCGTATTTGAATTTCCTGTAGCACAGGAGGTAAGTTGGGTGCGAAAGCGGTAATAATATGTAGTATTATAGTTAAGACAAGTCACACTAAAGGTAGTTACATTACCAACATTAAGATTATTATAACCTGTTACAAAAGAAGAAAAATCAGGGACTGTGGATACATCAAGATAATAAGCAGTAGCGCCTGCAACTATATTCCAGTTTGCTGAGAATGAGAAATAGGAAATATTGCTAGCTGCAATGGCAGGATTATTCAATGTGCTTACTGTTATTGTATTTGAATTTCCGGTAACACAGGTATTTTGGGAACGAATACGGTAATAATATGTGGTATTACTACTGAGACAAGTAACATTATAAGTTGTTATATCTCCTACATTAAGATTGTTATAACCTGCAACAAAAGAAGAAAAATCAGGAACAGTGGATACATCAAGAAAATAAGCATTTGCACCATCTGCTGTATTCCAGTTTGCAGTGAATGAGAAATAAGTAATGTCGGTAGCAGCTATGGCTGCATCATTCAATGTGCTAACTGTTATTTTATTGGAATTTCCGGTTCCACATTCAAGCAGGGCGCGTACCCGATAATAATATGTAGTACTACCTGCAAGGCAATTCACGTTGTATGTAGTTACATCGCCCACAAAAAGATTATTAAAGCCTGTAACAAAACTTGTAAAATTAATATCTGTTGATATATCAATATAGTATCCGGTAGCATCGATTACAGGATTCCAGTTTGCTGTGAATTTGAAATAAGAAACATTAGTAGCAGCAGTGGCTACAGGAGTAATAGTGTTCATTGTCAGATTTGCAGCATCTGAGTTTGTACCTGCTCCGCACGAACTGCTTACCACGCAACGATATTTATAATTATCGAAAGACAATGGAACATTTTGCAATGATAAATCTGCGGAAGTTGTCCCTGAATAAACAGGTGCTGTGCCACCATCAGCAATATTATTCCATATACTGCCACCATCAGTACTAACCTGCCACTGAAGGCTACCATAAGCATCTGTTGCAACACTAAAAGAAGCATTACAATTGGCTAATGTCTGATAGTCTTGCGGCTGAGAAGTTATTGTAATACTTGGTCCGCCTACATTCAGACTTACAATTTCTGAATAAGCTGCCGGAAGACAGGAACCTGTTATATAGCAACGGTATAAATAACCAATATTACTAACAGGTACATTTTCCAAAT
>Ga0156634_1584_pt1 | contig 11430 bp, 10 predicted proteins | sample RifOxyC3_FD_110708 | JGI IMG/M metagenome (GOLD analysis project Ga0156634, IMG submission 110708) | Bacteroidetes bacterium RIFOXYC12_FULL_35_7 | reverse complement strand
TATTGCAATGATTCTGAAAAACCCTCTACTGCAAATTTTGTGGCATTGTAAAGACTCATGCCCGGAAAACCGCAATGTCCGGCAACAGAAGCAAGGTTAATTATGGTTCCGGATTTTTGAGCTCTGAAATAAGGAAGCACTGCTTGTGTCATATTCATTAACCCGAAAACATTCACATCAAATTGCTTTTTTATCTGCTCTGGTGTAGCAAGCTCAAATGCTCCACTGGCTGCATATCCCGCATTATTTACCAAAACATCAATTGTACCGAAAACTCTTATTGTTTCTTGCAAAGCTTCAGAAATTTGCATTTGATTTAGTACATCCAAAGGAAGCAATAATACATTTGAAAACTGCGTCAATTCTTTTTCCTTATCAGGATTACGCATTGTTGCTGCTACATTCCAGCCTTTTCGTGCAAAATAAAGTGCAGTAGCTTTTCCAATTCCTGATGATGATCCGGTAATAAAAATTGTTTTTGCCATAAAAAAAGAAAAGGGAAACACAAGGCTTCCCTTTATTAAATTACGTTTTGTTCCATTAAAATTTAACTTTTGGGGCTTTATCCGCACCTTCTTCAGCCTTGAAATACCCTTTGGCTTCAAAACCAAATAATCCGGCAAAAATATTTTTTGGAAATTTACGGATATACGTATTATAATCCTGCGCTACTTTATTAAAATTTCCACGTTCAACAGCAATTTGGTTTTCTGTTGTTTCAAGCTGTTGCTGCAGATTCATGAACTGCGCATCTGCTTTCAGGTTCGGATATGCTTCCATAGAAACCAATAATCGCGACAAAGAACTGTTCAGATTCCCCTGCGCTCCCTGAAATTGCTCAAATGATTTTTCATTCAGGTTATCAGCGCTAATATTAACCTGCGTAGCTTTTGCGCGGGCTTCAATTACTTCAACCAATGTTTTATTTTCGTGTCCGGCATAACCTTTTACTGTTTCAACAATATTTCCAATAAGATCATTCCTGCGCTGGAATAAATTTTCAACCTGCGCCCATTGCGTTTTTACTGCCTCTTCTTTTGTTACCATTGAATTGTAACTGGTATAAGCCATGATACCAAGAATGATAAATAATACTACTAAAATTCCTATTATCATTCCTGCTCCCAGACAACCTGAACCTTTAACTTTTGCCCTGCCATCTAATTGCTGATAATTAGATGAACGACCATCTATCTGATTATTCATATTCATTTTTTTAAATTAATGCAACAAATGTAATACAAATTATACAAAAATAAAATGTTTCTAAAATGATAATTCCTATTTCGTAACCTGACAGCCGAAAGCATGCAGGCTGGTTCGTAATTCCTAATTCGTAATTCCTAATTCCCAATTCCTAATTCCCAATTCCTAATTCCCCTACATATCCCCCGAGCCAATCCCGGTCCCTCATATATAAAACCGCTATAAATCTGAACTAAAGACGCTCCTGCTTTTAATTTCTCTTTTGCATCTTGAGGCTTAATAATTCCTCCCACACCAATAATGGGAAATTCCGGTTCAAGTTTTTTTCTAAGAAAGCGAATAACTTCATTAGAGCGCTCCTGTAAAGGCTTTCCGCTAAGACCGCCATTGCCAATCTTAACGATTTCATCATCCGACAGAGAAAGTCCGCTTCTTGTTGTGGTAGTATTTGTAGCAACAATTCCGTCAATTTTAGTTGTTTGAACAATTTCAATAATTTCATCAAGTTGGTCAGAATTCAGATCAGGAGCTATTTTTAACAAAATGGGTTTTGATTGTTTTTTGGTAGCATTAATAGATTGTAATTTTTCAAGAATAGCAATAAGCGCATCTTTATCCTGTAATTTATGAAGGTCTTTAATATTCGGACAACTTACGTTCACAACAAAATAATCAACATATTCATGCAAAGCATTAAAGCAAAAAACATAATCATGAATCGCGTCTTCATTTGAAGTTAAAGTGTTCTTGCCAATATTTCCGCCAATAATCAAATTGTCTTTTCTGTTTTTTAGTCTTTCAACAGCTTGCTCAACTCCCAGGTTGTTAAACCCCATTCTGTTTATCAAAGCTTGATCTTTCACGAGCCGAAACAATCGGGGCTTCGGATTTCCTGTTTGTGGTTTTGGAGTTACGGTACCAATTTCAATGAAGCCAAATCCAAATACAGAAAGCTCACGAAATGCTTTCGCATCTTTATCTAGCCCTGCTGCAAGACCAACAGGATTCGGAAATTTTATGCCGAAAAATTCTCTTTCCAAAGAAGATGATTTCACTCGGTACAAGGCTTTCAAAACAAACAGCAATCCCGGTATAAAAGAAATAAAACGAAGCATTGAAAAAATAAGGTAATGGGCAGCCTCGGGATTTAAACAAAATAAAACAGGGCGGATGAATATTTTATACATTATATTTTTATTGACTTTATGAACTAATAGCTATGATTATTTTATGCAAAACTAAACCAAAAAATCAAAATCACATATATCCGGGATATTTTAGTCTGTATAATTCATGAACTTTAATAATGGTGTTGCATTTACAGGTTGCAAGTAAAATATTGAAAGATCAAATATCATTGAATACAACATGAAACCTGCAACTTGAAACAAAGGGTAGAAGTTTACGAATTAAATAAGTTTGATTTACTTCTAAAAAAAATATTACTATTTTCGCAGGCTAATAATAAATAGATGATGTTTCGTTTTACAATAATAATATGTATTTTTCTTTTTTCTTCTTCTTTAAATTTTAATGCAACCCCTCCACAAAAAGGGAAGAAGCAAACCCAGAAAAAAAAAGCAGGAAAAAAAACTACAAAATCTACAATTAAATGGAAAAGTCTTTCCGAAGGTTTGGATTATGCTGAAATCAAAGCGCCAGTCTATTCCCGCGTAAACGATAACCTTATTACAGCCCTGAAAATTAATCCGAAATTTTACAAATTTGAACTTGCAAGCTCCTCTGAAAACGATTCAGTAGAATACACTGTTCAGGATTGGTGCGCATTAAAAGGTCTTACCGCCGGAATTAATGCCTGTATGTACAAATTAAAGCAAGACCAAACCAGCATGGGATTCATGAAAAATTATAATCATTACAACAATCCCGAATTCCGCCATGTTTACCGTGCAATGCTTGCTTTCAACCGAATTGACAATTCAGTACCCGAATTTATGATTATTGATCTCGACCACGACGATTGGAAGCATTTAGCACCCAAGTACAACACATTTGTTCAAAATATAAAAATGGTAGACGCTAACGGCAAACGTTCTTCATGGAAAAAAAAGAAAGGACTCAGAAGCAGCATGGTTGTTATGGCTACAGATGCAGACAACAATGTACTTTTTCTTTTTACCCGCTCTCCTTACTCAATTGATGTTTTCTCTTCAATGCTGTTATCGCTTCCCTTAGACATTAAACGCGCTGCTTACCTCGAAGGTGGTCCCGAATCTTCTTTTTATGTTAATACAAAAGATACACTTGTTGAAAAAGTAGGCAGCTATGTTTACCCGGGATGGACAACCGACCTGAACAAAGAATTCCGGAAACTGCCGAATATTATTGGGGTGAAGAAAAAGTGAAATGGATGTAATGTAAAATGTTTTTTTTATTAATTTTAAAAAACCTTTGACTTATATCATTTTCTCACATGACATAAATTTTACAAAACATAAGCCTTATTATTTTTGTTTTGAGTATTTTTGCTCAATGAATTTTACTAAAAATTTTGCAAAATAATAATTTTATATTATATTTGCCTTAAAGATTCACGTGCGCTATGAAAAGGATTTTGTTGATAATAAGTTTTTTAGGATGGAATTTTTTAGGGTTTTCACAGATTGCAAATCCAGATATTTCAGATGACGGAATGGGCATAGCAGTTTCTCCTTCTTCTATGCATTTAAGTATTAAACCGGGAAAAACTGAAATCAAGGAGGTTTCTATTACAAATGACACAAAAAAAATAATAAAATTCAATGTCGGCTTTAGCGATTTTATAATGGGGACAAATGGCAAACCAAGTAGCTGCGAAAGTTCCAATAAATATGCACTTTCTAAGTATATCACAGTAACACCTACTTATTTTGAACTTAAAGCTGGAGAAAAAAGAAAAATTAAAGTGATGGTTTCTATACCTGACACAGCTTTTTTTGCAGCATGGACTATTCTTACAATTGACCAAAGCTATGACAGACCAAAATTAGATGTTCAGGGAAATGATAAAACAATTGCTATGGGTGTTGTTAACACAATGGGATTTGGCGTGTATATTTATCAAAACCCCCCGAATGTTACAGTTAATAATGTTGAAATTGAGAAATTTACTTTCGAAACGGTTGATAGTTTAAAATTATTAATTTTGAATGTAAAAAATATTGGTGATGGAATTGGATATTCTTCTACTTACGTAGATTTAACTAATTTATCAACCGGAAAAATCACTAAACTTTATGCGAAAAAATTTACTATTTTACCACAGTATACAAGGTTTTTGAAATTTGTAATCCCCGCTGACATTGAAAAAGGGAAATATTCTGCGGTCGGTGTTTTAGATTTTGGAAGTAAAGAAGAAATAAAAGCAGCAGAAATTGAATTTGAAATTCCGTAATATAAAAATTATTATGACAGCATATAGCAATATAATAAAAATCAATCCAAATAAAAGATTTGGGAAACCTTGTATTCGTGAGACACGAATTACTGTTTATGACGTTCTCAAATATTTGGCATCAGGAATGCAAATTGAACAAATAATTGATGATTTCCCTGAATTAACAAAGGAGGATATTTCCGCATGTTTGGCATTTGCAGCCGACCGGGAACATAAACTGCAATACGCATGAAAATTTTATTTGACCAGAATATTTCGTACAAAATTGCCAATAAACTCAAAAAATTATACCCAGAGGCAAGACATGTCCGGCACGTAGGATTGGAAGACAAAGAAGATTATGAAATATGGGAATACGCTAAATCGAATGGGTTTGCAATTGCTACGTTCGACTCTGATTATTATGATATAGCATTGGTCAAGGGAAGTCCTCCGAAAATAATTTGGCTAAGAACCGGCAATCTTAGTACAGATGAGATATCTGCTTTATTTCAAAAAGATTACGAGCTGCTAAAAGCGTTTCTAACTAATAAAGATTTTTTCGAAGTAAGTTGTATTATAATGACCTGATAATAAAAATTAATATATCAGAACACACTTTAAAACGTGCAAAAGAACATGGAACGAAATAAAATTTAAAGAGTTTACGGTTAATATTAAAGCAACAGTTTGATTTTGGAAGTAAAGAAGAAATAAAAGCAGCAGAAATTGAATTTGAAATTTTATGAAACATTTTGAAATAAAAAAAGTATAAATTAATGAAACCATAAATTTAATAACGGGGGATATTGTTTGTTTTTTTGTACGAAAGTTGTGAAGCACAATTTTTGCACATGCACTCCTTGGCAAAACAAAGGATTTAAATTGTTTATTTATTAACTAAATTTTATAAGCTATGAAAAAATTATTATTATTTTTAACAATTGTTGGTTTTATCTCCTCTGCAAATGCGCAGTTGATAGATGAAAAAAATGTAACTGTAACTATGGAATTACAACCCATTTTGCAATTGAACATGACTACTCCAGATCACGTTGAATTTGTATTTGATGACATTCGTGAATACTACAGTGGTATTATTAAATATGGAGCTACTATTTTAAAAGTTTCTTCTACTGTTAACTGGGACTTATATGCTGTTGGTACTTCTACTACAGGTACTGTTGCCGGTCAGGTTGTTTGGGATAATCAAATATCTTACTCAACAGCTGCTGCTGTTAACTCCGTAAATGAAATCCCAATCAGCGCATTAGAATTACATCAATATGAACCCAATAACTGTGTAACTGGTACTGGTACATGGGATGATTATTCTACTGCTTTTCCGATAGCTACCGGTTTTGTTGCTGGTCAAAATAGTATTTTTGAAAGTACAACACCTTATACTGCTCCCGGAGCAGGTGAAAAATACATTCAGGGTATGTTTGGTGTCCGCGATGTTGTTCTTGGTGATGAACAAGGCGCATTAGCAGGTAGTTATCTGACTGCAGGTTCAACTCTTCCTACAGACTATTATTATGTAATTGACTATCGTATTCTACCCGGTCTTCCAGCTGTATTTCCTGCTGCAGGATTAAATGACGGAACTGCGCATTCATTAGATATTTTCCCTGCTGCTGCTGTTCTTACAAATCCAAGCCGCTATGCAGAACCTGGTGTTTATACAATGAACGTAAAGTATGTTCTGTTAGAAGACCAATGATTCTATTTTAATTCAGGTCAAAAAAGCTTATCCTAAATGGATAGGCTTTTTTTCTTTTATTTTCCTGCCTAAGATGAAAAATCTGATTAGCTTTAAGAAAAAATTGTTTGTGTTTGTTTAAGCGAAATTTTAATTGGGTATAAATTTCCAATATAAAACTTTATATAATATATAATTTTATTATTTTAGCAGGTTAATATTTTATTTTTGTTCATGTGAAAAATACAAAAGCAGAAAATATTTTTTTTATCAAAATCTTTTTTCTTGTTATATTAATGAATATTACGAATTCTTCTTTCTCTCAAGAGTGTGCTACCTTAAATCTTTCTGCCTCTGAAATTCCTGTCAGCATTGATTTTACTTTTGATAATATTTCTGACTATGTTTCAGGCAAAACTATTGCTGGCAGAGTTCAATTAAAAATTAGCGCAACAGATATAGATGCAATACTACCACCATGTAAATGGGGATTAAAAATGAGGGTTGAAAATTATACTTTGAATTTGCCGGCTCCCCTTGCAACAGATTGGGAAGATGCTGTTTATTATGGAGCAAATGGGACACCTCCACCCATTGATTTATTATGGATTCGTGTATATAATTCCTGTAAAACCCCTATAAATGATGGGTTTGTTCAATTTGGACCTCTTCCCGGAGAAACTTTAGATGAAATTATTATTATTAATGATATTCTTGCAAATGTTGCTGTTACTCCATGTATCTCTGATGTTCAGGTTAATACGGCAGGTAGCTATTTGACTTTTTATGATCAGTTTGTTTTTAATGTTGATTTTAGAATAAAACCAAATTTAAATTTAAACAATAAACCTGGAAAATATGAAATAAAAGTATTTTTCAGGCTTTTTGAACAGTAAAAATTTCTTTAGTAAAAAGAATAATATTTATCGGACGAAAATATAATCATATAATTTTTTTACTGATATTTTTGTTTTTAATTCAAATATCAGTATTTGCTCAAATTAAAGTCGCTTCAAGAAATGATTCATATCAGGAAATTTCTTGTAAATTTACTTTAGATACACTTCTTTTTAATAAAGGAGAATTAATATCCAATACTCTTTTTGTTAAAAATAATTCCAAAGATTCTATCCAGTTTTATATTGATTTAGCTTATCCAAATGAGTGGAGGTCTTTGCTGAATTCAAACAGACTTTTTTCAATTACCCCCGGAGACTCTATTTTTATTCCGATAAGACTTTTGCCACATCATTCAATCAAGGGCAGTACGCGATATTTTTTAAGTGCTTTTTTATTAACTAAACAAGGAAAAAACATTGCATACTCTTATTTTTTCGCTCACACGATAAAGGCTGTAAAATGGACTCTGGAAATTAACCCTGCAAATAAGTTGTACTTTTTAAACGATGAAAATATTCTGTCTTTTAATACAACAGTAATTAATACTGGGAATGAAAAACAGGATATTGCAATGCAACTGAAAGACTTTTCTTATAACACTTTATTGCTTGATACAAACGAGAAACTAATTAAAAAACCCTTTTTTTCTTTTAATCTTGTTCCTTCAAAAGATACTACTCTTTTTTTTAAATTCAAGTACGAAAAAAAACCTGAAAATTTTCGTAGAATTGATTTAGACTATTATAATCCTTACTCTATTGAAGAAGGAAGAAAATACTCATTATTTATTCAAACAAAAGACCCTTTAACCAGTCCCCTTTCTAAAGGTTATTCCATGGGAAAAAAAATTGAATTTGTCAGACTTTCTGATAAAGTTAAAGTGAATGAATGGGATAATAGCGCGTTACCATTAGCTATGGAATTAAATGCATACAACCTTTTGAATGATATGCCCATGATGAGTTTGGATTTAAGAGGAAACACAGCACTAAAAAATGCAAGGTTGGGTTATAGTGCTTTATTGTTATATACGAAAAACTTCTATACGAATGATGCAATTTTAGATGCTCCCTTTAATATTGCTTATTACAGGGAAAATATGAGCGCAAGCTTTGGTCGTTATGGAAATGGGCTTGGATTAACCGGTATATATAATTTTTCAAAATATAATATGATTAATGGGTTCTATGCATTAGGACCCCATCTGAATAATATAAATTATCATACAACTGCAGTAAATCATAAGTTTAAATTTCCGATTAAAAATAATATAATAAAATCATTTGGAGTCAACTCAGGGCTTTTTGCTTCCTCATATCGTCCCGACAAAATTAACTTTCAACGCGCATATATTACTCCATATATTAATATTTATAAATTCATGTTTGGATTAACAGCAGGAGGTCAAAGAACATTTTTTAATCAAAACGACAGTACAGACTATCTAACCTCTTTTGGTGTTCAAGCGGGTTATTCTGATTTTTTTCTTAAAGAAAAATTAAAAATAAATGTAAATGGTCAATATTTTACAAAATCTCAAGCTATTTCAAATAGTTTTTACATTGGTTATTCTAGTTTTTATCAATCACAATATAATAATTTACCCAGTTATAGGGCTTTTTCTAATGTTGAATATGAATTTTCAAAAAACAGAAGAATTATTTTGTCTAGCAATATTGATGCGAGCCCAGTATATTTTAATTCTACAAATTCAACCTATTACAAAAGCTTCCAGAATACATTAAATCATAGTTTTATGATTAACAAAGTAAATTTTACTACGGGATTATTTTATCATATGTATGATATTGCAAATTTTGTGTCACATTCAAGAGGATTTGTCATTAATTCAAGTAGGTTTGATTTTTCTTCTTTTACAAGAGCTTATATTTCATTAAATTTTGGATACAATTGGGCTCCATCCCTCAGTAATAAAAATTATTTTTTCTTAAGCCAGTCCTTGATGGTTCAATACAAAACATTTTATTTTCAAATGTATTATAATTTAGGAGAGGTTCGACTTATGCCTCATAGTTATTTTTCTTATGGCAAATATCCTCAAACAATCAACCTTTCTCTTCGCTATCAATATGTTTTCCCTTTTCCTAACTTTGTAATGGAGTTGCGAAATAGTTATTCTTATTCTAATATTACTGGGCATTCTTATTCTCTTGTTCCTGAACTTTATTACTTCACAAGAAATGGCTGGCGTTTTAAAATTGGACCAGAATATTATACCTCCTTTAAGTCTAAATTAAATACTGCTCAGTCGTATTATATGCCAATTCAAACAGAAGTGCAAGAGGTAAAAGCAAAATTCAATCATTCTTTTAATTTAAATATAGGTATTCGAAAAGAATTCGGTATACCTATTCCATTTGTGAAAGTTCTTAATTGCAGTCCTGAATTTTTAGCATACATGGATATTAATGGAAACATGATTTATGATCAGGGAGAACTGGTTTTAGAAAATGTTGTGCTTAAGATTGGCGACTATGAATTGATAACAAATAGCAAAGGTATAGCAACACTTGAAAATATTGAGGTTGGCAAGCATCAATTTATTGCTTTTTCATTAGTTGATCTGGATGGATGGTTTATGAACGTTGGTTCTGATTCTATCTTGCTTGCAAACAATCAAACGCAATATATTCCATTTAGTAAAGGAATAAAAATTTATGGAGGTGTGCTAGTTGAAAGAGAAAAATATGGAGCTACGGTAGATGCGCCACTCGACCTGTCACGTATTAAAATTAGCGCAAACAATGGTAAGGTATTTACCTCACTCACTGACAAAAATGGTAATTATGAAATGTATCTTCCTTATGGAATATATACATTAACATTTGACGAAAGCATTCTTGGAGACCGCTTCAAACTTGTTGAAAACAACTACGAACTAACAATAGATAAAACCGTAGATAACCTGTATATCCCCTTCTACATAGTTGAAAAGAAACGTAAAATTTCCGTGAAAAAATTCACAAACGGAGACAGTGATTCTCCTGATATGCTGAAGAAAAAAGCGGAAGAAGAAGCCAAAAATAAAGCCGAAGAAGAAAAAAAGAAACAGGAAGAATTAAATAAGAAAAAATTAACTCCTGCTGAAAAGAAAAAACAGGAAGAATTAGAAAAGAAAAAGAAAGCTGAAGAAGAAGCGAAACGAAAGGCTGAAGCCGATGCAAAAGCTAAAGCAGATGCAGATGCCGATGCAAAAGCTAAAGCAGCGGCGGAAGAAAAAGTAAGAAAAGAGGCAGAGGATAAAAAATTGAACGATAACCAGCCACTCAAGAGAACGCAGGATGGCACTGTTGACCTTACAGACAAAGGCACGGTTACTGAAAGCGATATTGATGATATTAAAAACGCCATGCTCAATAAAATGGGCAACAAAAAAGATGGTAAGGCTAAAGATAATGCTCCTGCTACGAAAGATAAAAAAGACGCAAAAGATAAAAAAGATGCAAAAGATAAAAAGGGCATAGAAGACAAGAAAAAAGATACTAAAGATGATGCTCAGAAAAATGTTGAAGTAAAAGATATTTCTGACCTGAAAAAATTAGACCGACCCATAACAAAAGATGATTTTGGAGACATTGTTATTGACGGGCTTACGTATAGAATTCAAGTAGCTGCATCAAACGCTGAAGTGCCCAATTCCTGGCTGAAAAATCAATTCAATATTAAACAGGAAGTGTATATGTTCAAAAATGAAGATGGCATGTATAACTACGTATTAGGCGATTTCACAACAAAAAATGAAGCCGTGGGATTTAATGAAAAACTTGCTTTCCAGAAAAAAGTAAATTCTTTTATTACCTACTATTACAATAACCGCCGCATTCCTTATCAGGTTCTTGAATCTATTTACAAGAGCATCATTGAACAGCTTAATGAAGAAAAACAGCAGGCTATTGATTCAAATAAATTAGAGCAACAGCAAAAAGATTCGCTTCAAAGGCTGCAAAACGATACGATGAAGCTCATTAAAGATACGTTAAAATAATCTGATAATACTTTCCTGAAATAATTTTGCAGAGAAGATCATTTTTTTCCGCTTTTTTTGATTTATATAAGATTATTTGTATTTTTACAAGGACAATCTGAATTTTCTAATACTATCAATAATAGATACTTGCCAGAATGAATCTGATTTAAACACGTATCAGAAAACGATAAATCTTGGAATAGCACAAGGAGTACCAGCAACAACCATGGTTTTAATTATTGATGGTTTTGAAGATGA
>Ga0156634_1012_pt1 | contig 11996 bp, 7 predicted proteins | sample RifOxyC3_FD_110708 | JGI IMG/M metagenome (GOLD analysis project Ga0156634, IMG submission 110708) | Bacteroidetes bacterium RIFOXYC12_FULL_35_7 | reverse complement strand
GATCGTCTCCATCCCAATCCCCGATTTTTATATCTGCCATATTCCCACGTGCATTTTGTTGTCCCTGGGTGTTTTTCTCAAGATTTTCTTTTAATTCATTTAAGCTTATAGTATCTGTTATTTGCCTGAAAACAGAATCTTTTTTAGTTACAGGATTATAAAAGGAGAAGTCCACTGACAGCCGCGTAGGCCCATAATAATAGTAAAAAAGAAGACCTGCTTTTGTTTTTGCAACACAGGGTTTATGAATTTTATTAAGCCATGTTTGCTTTGCAGAAACAAATGACAAGCATTCATCTTTAAGAGTAAGCTTATAAGGTTTATAAAAAGTAATCAGATTTACATCATCAACACAATCTTTGTACATACCAACCGGAGTTCCGCCTATTTCTCTGATACACGATAATTTTAAATCTTTATTAACAAGAAGAAGATTTGATTTTGACAGTCGTTTTTCATATACGATCAGCAAAATATTATCTTGCAGAATTTCATAATCATAAATATGAAACTCGGTATTGCCAAATGCTATCTGAGGAACCCCAAAAATATTTATTTCAGGAATATCTAAAATATTGCTTTCAAGAAAAACTGCAATTTTATTGATTTTCGATTTAGGAACAATAACAGTATCACTTTTATACGAAATGTGTGAAATTATAAGCTTAAAATTTTCTGTATTTTTATGCACGGGCACTGTAATTCTGAATACTCCTTGCTGGTCTGTCTGCGCACCAAAAGAAGATCCGTATACCTTTATATTAACTCCTGCCAAACTCTCATCACACGATTTATCTTTAACAATCCCGCTAATATTTATAGTCTTTAGAGCAGAGCTCAGAGGTTTCAAAATTATTTTATTATACCTTTCAATATATTCTACATCATAATTTTTAAACAAAATATCAAGAATAGCACTTACTTTTTGAGTTCTGTTGATAATAAAAACTTTTTTATCGAGTGGAATTTGCGTATTGCTGTAAGTAAAAGTAAAATTTCCCTTTGCGCTGATTTCTTTCAGATACACATCAATTGTTGCGCTATGCCTACTAACAGTAACAAGTTTATCAAGCAATACAGATTGACATAATAAATTACCTGAAACAAAAAGAAAAAAAAGAAGTGAAAGAAAATTCTTCATGGGTATTGGAATTTTCAACAACCACCTTTGGTAATTATCACTTTATTTTCCTTTATTTGATATTCCAGATTAAGAAGTATTTGCAATTCTTCCAGAACTTCGTTCAATTCCTGATTCTGGTGCGTGCTTGTAAGGGTACAATTATGAATAGACTCAGTATTTACAAAAATTTCTCTCCCGTAGTATTTTGAAAGAATCGAAACCACATCGCTGAAATTACTGTTTACAAATTGCAAGGTCTTTGTTTTCCATGCAAGAAAATTCAGGTCTTTGTTTTTCTCAATACTTACCGATTTGTTATTCTCATTATATAAGCCTTTTTCACCGGGATTTAATATAACCTTTGACTCTGTCTGATTAGCTTTTTCTTCTTGTTTTTCAAGGGAAACTTTTCCTGCAAGTACAATAACTTCAACGCTTTTATTTTCAGAATCAGTTTTTACGGTAAACGATGTTCCTAATACTACAGTTTTTGTATTTCCGGCATGAATAGTAAAGGGCTCTCCGTTCTGTTTCTGAACTTCAAAATAGGCTTCTCCAATTAAATAAACAACACGATTTTTAAAATCCTGATTATAGTTTAATGAACTGTTTTTATTTAGCCATACCTTACTGCTATCAGGAAGAGAATATTCAGCATTTGCATTCAGGGATGCAATGAGTTTAATATTTTCGGTGCTGTTGGTTGCATTATCGTTATTGATATATTGGTAAATCAAGAAAGAAAAAATAAAAAGAATCACTATTGCAGCAGCAGCTTTCCATGCTAAAGTGAAATTCAAATATTTTTTTCTTTGCTTAGAAGCAAGGCGCGTTTTAAATCTGTTAACAGCAGCAGAAACATCAGGATAATAATCCGACTCATAATTACCGGAAAGATCCCATATCTGTTTAAGTTTTTTTAGCAGCGCCTCATTCTTTTTATCAGACTAAAGCCATTCAAATAATATCTGCTTCTCGGAATCAGAAATATTTCCGGAGAGATATTTTGAAGCCAGTTCCAATATTTTTTCCTCTGTCATACTATTTATAAATTATAATGTTCTTCTTTACGAATTCTTGGTACGCAAAATGTTTTTTCATTGATTAGTCCGAAGTTGGAAGTTGCTTTGCTCTCTCGTCTTCCGACTTCCAACTCCCGCCTCTCGGTGGCTGAGCGAAATCGAAGCCCCGACCTCTTTTCCCACAATTCGCGAAACATCTTCTTTAATATTCTTTAACTAAATTATTTCTGAACACCCGTAGCGCCTTGGTCATCTGATTTTCTACTGTTTTAACAGAAATACTCAGATGGTCTGCAATTTGCTTATTTGTCATTTCTTCAAAGCGGCTCATTGTAAAGATGATTTTACATTTCGGCGGAAGTGATTCAATAAGACCCTGAACCTTTTCCTGCAATTTTCTGAACGACAAAGCTTCCTCTTCTCTTTCAATATTGCTGACTTCTTTCTCATAAGCCAGAGACTCATTTAACTCGCAAAGGCTAATCTTTTTCACCTTTCTTATAAAAGTCAGCGCAGCATTTAAAGCCATTCTGTTTAAATAGGCTCCTATAGATAATTCTATGTTAAGCCTGCTTTTTTTCTCCCAAAAATTATAAAAAACATCCTGAACAATATCTTCTGAAACAATTGTATTATTTATAATACGGTTTACCCGCTTACATAATACGCCATAATAACTCGTAAACATTAGTTCCACAGCCTTGTCTTCATCTGTTTTCATTAACTGAAAAAGCTGTGTGGTTATGTCTTGTTGTTTTTGCATTAAGTTTTTTTGTTCAAAATTAAAAACAATTCCCCTTTTTCTATATAAGATGCAGAAAATAAATTTACCCCTACAAAAAATTAATGTTATTCGACAAAATTAGTGGAAGTTTTAAACTTGCAGATTAAAAATAAATTTGCAGGATTCAAGTTACAAGTTACAAGTTACAAGTTGTTTTTTACCTGCAACCTGCAACCTGATAGATTGAGCTTGTCGAAACCTGCAACGACATACTAAAATTATTATCCACTAAAATATCGAATAATCAAAATTAATGTTGCTCGGAAATTTATCATCATTTGTTTATACCCTGAGCTTTTCAAACCTTTAACCTATCCTTAACTTTTTTTAACGACACCTTAACCTTAATCAAGGTTTTTACTGCCTATTTTTGCATCATGAAAACACTATTAAATGGCAAGATGAAAAATAGATTATTAGCAATAGTTTGCATTGCTTCTTCAATAACCATGTTATATGCTTTTTTTATTAGAAGTACAGAGAAAAAAATTGAGATACAAACAATGAATAATGAGCATCTGGATTACAAGGAAAGCTCTTTTTACAGTTTGATACAAATATTCTGAAATATAAATTTAATACCTTAAAATTATGAAAACAAAAAATTTATTTACGCAAATGGTTCTTGTATCTGGTCTCTTTTTTATGGGAATGATTGTATTTAGTTGCTCATCGTATGCCCAGAATAAAAAGGAGAAAAAAAGTAAAGATATTATGCGCATCTGTATTGAAAAAGATGGAGATGGAAAAACTGTAAAATTTGATACCTTGATAAGCAGCGATAGCAATGTAGATATTGAAGACGAACTAAGATCCATGAAAATTGAATTACCCGGTTTTTCTTTCAATATTGATGTAGATGAAGATGTATCTGATGACTCCGATAAATCTCTTTCTGGAAAAAAGAAAAGAAAAAAAGAGCGCGTAATAATGAGTATGTCGTGCAGCGATTTGGATGATCTTGACAATCTGGATGAGAAAATTGAAAAAGCAGTGAAAGCAATGACTATTAATTGCATTGTAGAGGATGAGGACAATGAAAATGTGTTAATTGATTTCCCTTTTACCAGTTCTTCTAAAGCAAAAGTATATAAAAATGTCTTGCATATAGATGGCGATGAAAATGGAAAAATTTGCAAACGAATTATTATTGATATAGATGATGATACTGATACCGGGAATAGTGAGGGAGTCGTAAAAGAAACAGAATATGTAAGAATTAAAGTAAGGATTTCTGAACTAACGATAGCCGAAAAAAAACTTGTGGAAAAAGCCGGTGTTAGTGATAAAAAAATACTTTCAGTGGATGATTTGCATTTTGCTCCGAACTTAGGCAGTAAGCAGTTTGACGTAAGTTTTTCTTTACAGGAAAAGGGTAGGGCAGAGGTGAAAATTTTTGATATGAATGGAAAAGAAATTTATAGTGAAAATGTAAAAGATTTTCCGGGAACATATAAAAAGTCTGTTGATTTATCGGGCAAAACAAGCGGCATTTACCTGTTAGTTATATCTCAGGGAGGAAAAAGTTTTTGCAGGAAAATTGCAGTGCAATAATTTATAATTTTTGTAGAATAAAAGGAATTTGCTATACTCGCAATAAATCTAAAATTTTCAATTATGTTTAAAGTAAATGAATATTTCAATGGCAATGTGAAATCCATTGCTTTGCAAACAGCGGATGGTCCTGCAACAATTGGCGCAATGGCTAAAGGCGAGTATGAATTCGGAACTTCTTCAGTAGAGTTTATGACGGTTATTACCGGAAAACTTATAGTAAAATTACCGGGACACGATCACTGGCATGATTTCGGTCCGGGACAAACATTTAAAGTGGAAGCGAATGAGAAATTTCAGTTAAAAGTGCCAGAAGATTCCTCGTATTTATGTTTGTATAAGTAGTGTTTGTCCATAAAGTCTGTGTCTGATTCAGAATGTTCGAGAGCGAGGCTTTCGCAGAATTGAAAATCAGGGAGTTTACTTGAGTAAACGACCGTTTTCAATTCAAGAGTAACGAAGCTATCGGACATTATGGACGGACACGAAGTAGTTATTCGACAATAAATTTTTCTGAAAAAGATTGAGTTTCGGTTTTTACATTTAGAACGTAAATTCCTTTTTCATGTATAAAATTAAGAGGGATACTTTGTGTCCCTTTTTCTTTATTTAAAGGTGTTATTTCCTTTATTTTTTTCCCAAGTATATCCAATATCTCAATTTTGATATTTTCGGTTTTTTGAAAATTGAATTCCAAAACAGATTCGTGAGTAACAGGCATGGGAAAAATTTTTATGAATGCATCTTCATTGTTTTTATTCTCTGATGAAGAAATTGTATAACTTTTCAAACTGGGTGTCTGTAAGAATACACCTGAGTCAAATGAAGAGTCATAACAATCTGCAATTGCAATTTTTAAATGATAAACAGCAGACGGAATTACAGCTACAGTAGCTGTCAGAAATATTGTTAATCCATCATATTGAATATATAAATCATTTGAATTTTCATAGTAAAATTGTGAATTAATCACGTCATTTACATTGTTAATACTGACGGGAAGATATGTCCCGGGTAGTAATGCTATGTTTTTTCCAATATAATTGCCTCCCGCAGGGTCGGATCCGGTAATGAAAAAACCAAACACATCATTATAATTGCTATTGGCAAATTCAGGATATTCTTCAGAACCGAAGGTATAATTAAATTCAAGAACATTTCCGGATGGAATAACATTAAATTCTAAAACTGAAGCGTCATATAAATTGGAGGGACTGGTATTTATGGAATTTGCAAGATTGGTATCTGACTCAGGACCTGTAAGAGTGCCGCTGACTGAACCATTATTATTAGGCCCATTTGCATTCATTATACTGCCGGTTGAAATAATAATTCCCTCATTCATTCCTATTTGAGCATTTCCAGCATTTGAAAAAGTTCCAATACCCATAGAGTCTCCGGTGTAACGCACACTATCAATTGTAACTCCATATTGTGTAAAAGCTGCAACAAGTGATTCATAATTTGTAGCAGGTGCAATATTTAAAATATTTGTTGTATCATTTAAAATATTTGATGTATCTTCAGGTTCCGGATAATAATAGGCAATCGAAATTGTGAACATATCGCTGATGTTATTCCATACACGAAGCCAAATTTGGTTATTCGGTAAGCTGTCTGAGGCAGAAAAAGAATGTATGTTACATCCAATATTATAAAGCGAATCGCATGAATTTCCTCTATAAAAATAAACAGGGATTGTGCCGGACAATATTATTGTGCCTGTATCAGGAACAACAACTTTATACCAAATATCTTTACCTGTATTTGCATTGCAGAGATTGGGAACATTCGAATACGTTGAAGCAACAACATTATAATGTAAATAATGATTGCTTATATTGTTTTCAAGTAAAATAGCGCCACAAGGTTCGTCATTTATTGGTGGTTGCGCTTTGATAAATGAAAAACAAAAGAACAGTAAAATATTTACGAATATAAACCTCATACAATAGATATTGATTTTTTTATATAAGACAATTAATAATGAAAATAGTTGTCTGAACGTAAATTAAAACTTGTTATAAAACATTAATTTTATTTCTGTTCTTTTGTGCATGAATGAAATGAAACATTATTTTTGTTAGAAATAATTAAAAAAAAATGGTTATGGATTTAATGCAGAACATCAAAGAAAATGCAAAGAAGCGTATTAAGCGCATTGTATTACCGGAAGGAACTTCTGAAAGAACGGTAAAAGCAGCCGATATTATTCTTAAAGAAAAAATTGCGGATCTTATTCTTTTAGGAAATATTGAAGAAATAGCAGCATTGGAAAAACAATTCGGACTTGATTTATCAAAAGCTGAAATTATTGATCCCAAAACTTCTCCCAAGCGAGAACTTTACATTGAGAAATTAATGGAGTTACGTAAATCAAAAGGTCTTACAAAGGTAGAAGCCGGAAAACTTCTTGATCAGGAAATCTATTGGGGTCCCATGATGATTTTTATGGGCGATGCAGACGGTGAAGTATCCGGTGCAGAACATACAACTGCTGATACTGTTCGCCCTGCGCTACAGATTGTGAAAACGACTCCCGGTATTTCTGTTGTTAGCGGTGCTATGGTTATGGTCAGTAAGAAAAAAGAATTGGGACAAGATGGCGTATTTATTTTTGCAGATGTTGCCATTACTCCAAATCCTACTGCCGAACAATTAGCTGAAATAGCCATTTGCAGCGCAGAAACCGCGAAAATGGTTGCCGGCATCGAAATGCCCCGTGTGGCTTTACTGTCATTTTCTACAAAAGGATCTGCAGAACATGAGCTTGCTGATAAAGTTATCAAAGCAACGGCCCTCGCAAAAGAACGCAGGCCCGACCTTCATTTTGACGGCGAATTACAAGCCGATGCTGCTTTGATTGAAAAAGTAGGACAGAAAAAAGCGCCCGGTTCTCCTGTTGCTGGTCTTGCAAATGTGCTTGTATTTCCCGATTTACAGGCAGGAAATATCGGCTACAAACTTGTGGAGCGTTTAGGAGATGCTGAAGCTGTTGGTCCTGTATTGCAAGGCTTGGGTGCTCCTATTAATGACCTTTCCAGAGGTTGCAGTGTGAGCGATATCGTGAATCTTGTTGCGATCACTTCAAGTCAGGTTAAATAGTGTTTTACATGTTCAATGTTTAACAGCTAATTGAGCTTGAGGTTACAGAGTAATGTCGAAGCCGGATTCATTATAAATATATTATTCAGTACAAAAACGTTACAATAAGTAACGTTTTTGTATTTTGGCAAAGTTCAGCATCGTTACTTTTCTAAATATATTTTTATTGCATCAGAAGTTTTATATCCAAAGAATTTTAAAAAATAAATACCATTGGAAAAACGATTCAAATCAATATTAATATCTGATGATATAATATCAGATGATATAATTTTTTTCCCGGTTATATCATAAACTTCATAAAACTGAAAGTCAGTATTCGCATTTTTCACGATTAGCAAACCATTTGTCGGGTTTGGAAAAATTTCAATTTTATCTATACCAATGGTAGCAACAGAAATTAACACATCAATAACCACTGGTGTAGTTGCGAAGCAGCCATTCGCATCAATTACCGCGATGCTGTATGTTCCTGCTTGAACACCTGAAATACTGTCGGTATGAGAACCAGTGTTCCAGTTATACGTGTACGGAGGCGTTCCTCCTGTAACAAGGGCGTGAGCAGCTCCATCACTAGCTCCTGACTGCGATACCTGTGTTATTGTAACATTCAGGGATAATTGCAGTGGTTCAGAAATTGTATCTATTAAAACAATTGTACAATTATTACTATCAGTAACAGCTACAGTATAAATACCCGAAACAACACCTGATATTGTATTTGTTAAAGCTCCGTTTGACCAGGCATAAGAAAAAGGAGCTATTCCTGCTGTTACATTAACAGAAGCAGAACCTGTGCCTCCGAAACAAGCAGCATTCGTAACATTCATTACTGCATCAACAGAAGGTGTTGCATTAATCGTAACATTTATTTCTGAATTGCAAAAATTTTCATCCGTAGCAGTAACAAAATAAGTATCAGGAGCAAGATTGGTCTGCAATGCACTACTACTTCCATTACTCCATAAAAAAGTAATTGCGCCCGTTCCGCCTGTAGCAGAAACACCCGCAAGCCCATTATTCTCATTACATGTAGCATCCATCACATTTGCAATAATTTCAATATTTCCGGGCTGATAAATTGTATCAGCAATGGTAATGGAACAATTAAATTCATCGGTAATGGTTACAGAATAAATTCCGGCGGGAAGATTCGTAATATTATTTTGAGAACTGTTATCAGACCAGTTATACGTATAAGTTCCACTTCCATTAACGGTAACAGCAGAAGTTCCAGTTGTAGTACCATAGCATAAAAGATCAGTACTGGAAATACTTGCTGTAAACGGAGCCGTGTTAGAAATCACAGCACTTTCTACCAGTTCACAATTATTCAGATCTTTTATTGTTACATAATAAGTGCCTTCCGCTAAATTTGAAATTACAGAAGTAGTTTCATTTGTACTCCACATATACGTAAGACTGCCTGTTCCTCCACCTGCAGTAACAGTAGCCAAACCATTAGCCAAACCGCAACTTGCATTGGTTGTGTTTACAGAAGCAGTTATTGCAGAAGGCTCTGTCAGAGTTACAGAAGCATCAGAGGCGCAACCTGCAGCATTTATAACTGTTACGTAATAAGTTGCTGCGGAAAGACCGCTTATAGTTGCTGTATGTTCTGAATTAGACCAGTTGTAAACAAAAGGAGCAGTCCCTGTAACATTGGCAAGAGCCTCGCCGGAATTATTTCCATTGCAAGTTAGATTTGTTCCATTTATTGTAACAACAGGATATTCAAAAACAGCAACCTCCGAAACATTTGAATAAGCATCAGGGCAACCAGCTTCAGATAAAACAGTCCTGTAGTAGGTTGTTTCTGTAAGATTTGGTGTAATATAATTATTTGTAGTTGCTCCGCTTCCTCCGGTAACATTACTCCATCCGGTTGAACCATCAGCAGATTGTTGCCATTGCAACGACGTACCACTGTAAGCAGACAAACTTAATTCTGTTGAATTGCCTGTGCAGATAGAATCATTATCAGCTAAAGATACTCCTCCGACAGCACCTTGGTTGACTGTAACCTGAATTACATTCGAGTTTAGAGAAGTACAATTTCCAGATGTTACGACTGCTCTGAAATAAGAAGTTGAATTCAATGCTTCTGTCGTAACATTTTCGCTTGTTGCGCCTGCCAAATTTTCCCAGTTTGTTGTTCCATCGGATGAAACCTGCCACTGTATTGCTCCTGTGAAACCTGACAAAGAAAGATCAACCGTATTCTGATAACATACGATAGTTTCATCAACCACTGCTGTTCCTGCTACAGAAAGAGGATCAACCGTTATTTCAACAACATCAGAATAAACATCCGGACAAGCGCCATGAGACAGGCGGGCTCTGTAAAATCCGGTAGAGGAAAGTACAATCGTAGTATAAGAATCTGTTGTTGCGCCACTGCCACCTGTAACATCCGTCCATCCCGTTAATCCGTCGGATGATTGCTCCCATTGAATTGTACCTGTTGAGCCAGTAAGATTGATAATCGCAGGACTTCCTGTACAAACAGAATTCGTTACAGGAACAGCAATTCCGCTAACAGGACCGGGAGTAACTGTTACAGAAACCGTGTTGGATGTTTGACTTGAACAACCTGAAGAAGACAATACTGCACGGAAATAAGTTGTAGTAGTTAATGTGGCTGTTGTGTAAATATCAGTAGTTGCGCCCGAGCCACCGATAACATTTGTCCAACCGCTAATACCGTCAGCAGATTGTTCCCACTGGATATCGCCGGATGAACTTGCAAGCGTTAAAGTTGTTGAACTTCCTGTGCAAACAGAAAGAGAAATCGGTGAAATTATCCCACCTATAGGTTCGGACGTAACTGTAATTTGAATAACATTGGAGTAAGCATCATCACAACCGGAAGCCGAAACAACAGCCCTATAAAAAGTTGTAGTTGTTATTGAAGCTGTAGAATACGAATCTGTTGTAGCTCCTGAACCGTCGGTAACATTAGCCCAGGCACTTGTGCCATCAACAGATTGCTGCCACTGAATAGATGTTCCTGTATAACCTGATAAATTCAGTGTTGTTGTATTTCCTGAACAAACCGAATTATAAACGGCAGAAGAAATGCCGGCATCAGGGCTTGGAGCTACAGTAGCAGTAACAATTGTTCTGGTACTTGCACAACCAGTTGCTTGTATTTCCCAATCATAGAAAAAATAATAAAATCTTAAATTATCAGCATTATTTCCAGTAATACTGATAGCATTGTCAATCGTATAAGGAAAAGGTTTAATTGGCCCTATTGTTGAACCATCACGCCATAAATTATTTGCAGCTTCAAGTGTACGCAATTCATATCCTGTGCCGGGCTCTAAAAAGAAATTTAAAGCAACGCGGCTTTCTCCTTGTGGTACTGCCACGTTTGCACTTACTACTACTTCAGCACTACTGTTGATTACCTGAAAAGTAAGATTGCCACTTACATTATTATAAACCTTAACAGAAACTAAATTCAGAGGAGCAAGAACATCAAAATATAAAGTACGATTCGTGGTGCTTGTCCAATATTGACCTGTTGCAGTATTATCTGTTTCCCCAACATATTCAGAAGAAGAATAGACAAAACTCTCAACATAATAAGATGTGGTCTGAGAAATAACAGGTGTTGTATAATCCGTTCCGGTAAAAAGATAGCTACCACCCGTTGAAGCATCATACCAGTTTAAAGTACCATTGCCACTAGCAGAAAGGCTTACCGTGCCTGATCCACAAATAGAATTTCCTGTAGTAACCGGAGGAGTTGCAAGTGTTACTGCAATATAATCTGGTTTCACAACATCATCAGAACCTGCGCAACCTGAAACGGTTAAAGACACTGTATAATTACCATCAGCGCTATAATTGTGTGTAGGATTTTGTTCCGTTGAAGTAGCACCATCCCCGAAATTCCATGCCCATTGAGAAACACCGGCAACATTGCTTGAAAAAATAACTGTTCCAGAGCAAGTCGTTGTTATATCAGATAAAAAGTCGGCAACAGGAGCATTTGGAGTTACCTGCACATTCTGAATTGTAGTATGCTTGTCTGTTACACTTATTCCTGTAATTGTTTGCGATTGATAACCGGGAGCAGAATACGTAAGCGAATATGTTCCGGCTTTAATAGGTCTGTGATAATCTCCTACAGAAGCCGTACTGTAAACAAAAGAGCTGTCGTTATCCTGATCATGCGAATTTATAAAAACTTTTGCATGAACAGGCAATCCGGTGCAGGCATCTGTTATTACACCATGAATACCAAATGTTACATGCTCAAGATAATTCAGCAAAGAACGGTAATTATAATTCCAGTAATTTTGCAACTGTGATGCTGCCAGTAATTTTGTTACAGACAATTCAAGAGTAACCTCGCGACAATGATGGTACCAATTCATATAATCCTGTCTGCCTCCTG
>Ga0156634_1587_pt2 | contig 12249 bp, 10 predicted proteins | sample RifOxyC3_FD_110708 | JGI IMG/M metagenome (GOLD analysis project Ga0156634, IMG submission 110708) | Bacteroidetes bacterium RIFOXYC12_FULL_35_7 | reverse complement strand
TTCAACAAGTTTTGATACCTCATCGTAGTTGCTTGCCATGTCGAAAACAGGAATTTTAGATGTGGCAATAGCATCTGTGAATCGTGTTATCATGATGTTCCGCAACTGATTTGTAACTTCTTCTGTAGTGAAATTTCCATCAGTACCAACAATTTCTTTGATGAATTTTACTGCATCATTAATTTTGAAAGAATAATTTCCGAATGCGCGTATCTGCAAAGGTCCCAGTTCAGGGTCTCTCAACATAATCGGATTGGGTGTTCCCCATTTTTGATCGGTGAAATTTTTTGTATTTAAAAAATACACTTCTGCTTTAAACGGGCTGTTAAAGCCATATTTCCATCCTTTTAATGTTGAAAGAATGGGCATGTTTTCTGTTGTAAGCGTGTACATTCCCGGTTTGAAAACATCTGCCAATTGGCCTTCATTGATAAATACGGCAACCTGAGTTTCCCTTACTGTTAATTTTGCGCCGTTTTTAATTTCGTTCTGATGTCTTTCAAAACGATACACCATTGTGTCATTTGTGGGGTCAAGCCATTCTATAATGTCAATAAATTCCCCTTTAAGTTTATCGAATAATCCCATGATTTAAAGATTTAATATTTATCAATTATTAATTAACCCGGAATACCGGTTTTTCAAAATATAAAATTACAAAATCCTTGTTAAATAAAAAAATTTTAAAATAGAGATATATCAAAAATAAATAATCTGTATCTTTGCAATACTGCACACCTTGTAAAATTAACGAAATGAGACATCTTAAAATATCAAAACAGGTTACGAACAGAGATACTGCTTCTTTAGATAAATATTTACAGGAAATAAGCAAAGTAGATCTTATCACACCGGAAGAAGAAGTGGAGCTTGCTCGTAAGATTAGAGAAGGAGATATAAACGCATTAAATAAACTGATTAATGCAAACCTTCGCTTTGTTGTATCGGTTTCAAAGCAATATCAGAATCAGGGATTGACACTTTCTGATCTTATAAACGAGGGCAATCACGGGCTTATAATAGCAGCACGCCGTTTTGATGAAACCCGCGGATTTAAATTTATATCATACGCGGTATGGTGGATTCGTCAGTCAATTTTGCAGGCGCTGGCAGAGCAATCACGCATAGTACGACTTCCTCTTAATAAAGTGGGTGCATTGAATAAAATCAATAAAGCAACAGCTAAATTAGAGCAGACATTGGAACGCAACCCATCTGCTGAAGAAATAGCAACAGAACTTGAAATTGCCCCGGAAGATGTAAAAATTCTTATGAAAAGCTATGGTCGTCATATTTCAATGGATGCGCCTATGGCTTCCGGAGAAGACACAAATATGTACGACCTTATTCCTGATGAAGGAGCAAATAATCCTGAATCTGGCTTGCTGACAGCTTCTTTGTGTAAAGAAATAGAACGAGCACTGAGTACGCTTGCTCCACGGGAATCAGAAGTTATTAAACTTTTTTACGGTTTATGTGGCAACAATTCTTTCAGTATGGATGAAATAGCCCAGGAAATAGGTCTCTCTGCTGAACGTGTAAGACAGATAAAAGAAAAAGCAGTTAGAAAACTTAAAAGCTCCGCGAAGAATAAAAATTTGAAGTCGTATTTGGGGTAGAGGGTCGTAAGGCAAATGGAAATTGGGATATATTGTAAAATCGTGCCACCTGTGCTGAGCCTGCCGAAGTATGGCACGATTCTATAATAATCCAATTTGAATACCTGCAAATAATCTCGGTAATTCTGCTACTTTATGGCTTGGAATAAACATATTGGAAAGTCTGTAATTTGCAAAAAGAGACCAACGATTAATGCCAATGCGCACGTTAATTCCGTAATTAAATGTTTCGGTAAAATTATTTTTTCTTGTTTTTGTCATTAAATATTTTCCGTGATTAGCAGCGAGATTTTCCGGATATGGGTTTTTTGTGTAATGATAATTTGAAAACACCCATTCTCCGTATATTCCAATATCAATATATTTGCCTATTGAATTCCCTCTTTTTCCTATGTTAATTCGGTTATATAATTCAAGGGCAAGACTTGCATCGTGATATTTTTCTTTCGTGTAATGATGTGTATCAAGAAAGTTTTTATTTGTGTTTTGTTGGATATTAAAATTAGTTGCTGATAAGCTAACATCATATCCTAAAGCGTAAAATTTGTTTATTTTTCTTTTGTATCTGATTCCAATAAAATAATTTGCAGAAAGCCCATAATTGATTTTTACGGAATCTGTATTTAAATTGTCCGAGGCAAAGCCAAATCCAGCATAAAAATGCGTAAAATGTTTCAGATTTTTTCCATATATTTTCGGGAGTGTATCTTTAGCCGGATTTTCTTCCAGAAGCACTGTTTGAGCACTTGAAAAAATGCTTACGCTAATTAATACAAACAGGAGTAAAATTTTATGCATAAAAAATCAGAAACGTATTTGCAGTGAAACCCTGATACCAAATTTTGCAATATTCGGTCTGTCTAAATAAGCAAGCCTCCACAAGGCATCTACGCGAATAATTTTTAATATGTTTTCAACTCCAACGCCTGCCTCCAGATAGGGTTTCAGCTTGCCATCTTCGTTTTCAAGTGCTGTGAGCGTGTTCGGATATACAAGTATTTTTCTGTTTTCAGGGCTTAATTCTCCAATAACTCCTTTTGCTGAAACAACCTCTCGGAATTTCAGTTTACGAAAAATCGGAACACGATTCAGGAAAAAACCTTCAAGATGTTGCTCACAATAAAGTGAAACATATTTATCGCTAACAAATTCATAATAATTCATCATGTTAAAAGCCAACTCATCAAAAGTGTAGGTTTCATTTCCTTTATGTAATTCGAGAAAAGGGTAGGGGGCATTTCCGAAAACCTGCCCTGCATCTATCACGTAGCGAAAATATCCTAAAGGATATGTATTGTAGTAGTGGCGGATGTTAAGCCTTATCTTATAATAGTCATACGAAGATCCGATAACATCTTTAATTCCTGCCGTAAAATCAACAAATATTTCTGGATATTTTGTCCCGAGACTAATTCTGCTTTGTTTGCCCATTACAAATTTTTCCTGATAAGCAAATCGAGTACGTAATGTAACTTCTGCAGATCTGAGATGGAGCATCGTGTCGTTTGACCCGAAATTAATAAACTGAACAGAGTCTGTTGGGAATATAGATCTGTGAGAAAACATCAGCCTGTTTGAAAACCCGATAAACCATTCTTTTTCGTAATATCCCAGGTATTCTTCAATTCTGTTTAATTTATAATTAGGACTACGAGAAAGCGCTGATGCAAGAATATTATCGTGCATAAACGCATTTTCACTTATTCCCATTTGTTCCAGATCGTTTTTATGGAATAGCCTCAATTCATTTAATGGCGCAAGGTTGAATATAAATTTTGTACCAAAGCCATACTTTATTTTTTCATCCTGAAATCCGTAAGCTGTGTATGCATCTAATTGCAATAATTTACTGAAATTATAAGTAGTTCTGCCCCCGATTCTGACACGATGCCCTTCCACCGGATTGAAGCTGTAAAACTTAAAATAGGGACCAAATTCAACATATTTAAACTCTTTATAACCGGTTATAAATAAAGTAACAATCTCAACAAAGGTTTTAAACATTGGTACTTCCTTAATGGAGTCTACCATTGCATAAATTGATTTTTCTTTTGCAGAGAGTGAGTCATGGCGCGATTTATCCCAGTATTCATCATCTTTTTCAGTTGCGTTTTTATCAACAAGAATATTATTCATCTCATTAAAAACAACCTGATCTACCTGATTGTTGAATTTGAAGTTTTTAAATGAAGTGAATTTTCTTCCAAAGAATCCTACTTTTTTATCGGACAGGTTAAAGTCAACAAAAATTTTATCCTTACTCAGCATCCATACATCATTGTCTACTCTTTCGTATTCCTGATTAACAACGAGGTCTTTGATGAAATTTATGTTGGCATCATCAGCAATCCTAACCTGAAGTTTTTTAATTGCGAAAGTAGTATCATGTACCCAGAAATCACCGGTAAAAGTAGGCTCTTGTTTCCTCCTTGCTTTAAATGATAACTGATAACACCACTGATTTCCTATAAGTGCGCTGTCTACAAGGTAATACTTGTAATACATCCTTCCGAAATTTGCAATGGGACTTACAAATCCTTTTCCAAAAGCATCAATAAAATTATCATAAATATTTACCTTGAAATACATTTGTCCCATTAATTGGGATACGCTTTCATTTGCAACACCCGATATTTTGTTTCCTTTGATAATTTCTTTTTCAACCTTTGGATTTTTTTTATATGAATAATCAGATACGGTTTCAGAAATAAAAATAGGAAGAAAATTTTTCCCCGTTATTGCAGATGTATCTATATAGTCGAAAATAAACTGAAAATGTTTGAAGGCTTTATTTTTCTTAAATTCTTCATCAATATTATTCGCATCAATTTCTAATTTATTATACACCTCATAAGAGTACATATCAAGCTTGTCCGGATTGTTTTGTTCTTTTTTATCAATGATGTTTTTAAGGATTCTGTGAGCAGGATTTTCGCCCGGTAAAACAACAATTTCATCAAGTTTGATATCGTCTGATTCAAGATCAATATTCATTTCCTGAAATTGTCCTTTTTTAACTTTTATAGTTTGTGATTTATAGCCGATGTATGAAATAATAATAGAGTCGGTTGGAGATTTTGTTTCTAAAAAATATTCTCCGTTAAAATCGGATATTGTACCAATATTTCTTTTGTTTTGATATACAATATTTACAAAAGGGATAGGCTCTCTGCTGAATTTATCAAGAATTTTTCCTTTTATTTTTGTATCCTGTGCCACAGCATTATTTGTAATTCCTGAAACAAGAGTAAAAACTGAAATAATAAAAAATGATATGGTATGAATAAATTTTTTCACGTTGATATTTTTAAACGATTCCTTCCTGTAAAATATTATGAAGATGAATAATTCCCATGTATTTCTCTTCGTGCACAACAACGAGAGATGTTATTTTATTTTTTTCCATAGTATTGAATGCATTAATAGCTAATTCATCTTTATCTATGGTTTTCGGATTTAAAGACATGATGTCTTTTGCCGTAAGGGTTTTGATATCCTCAAATTTTTCAAGCATTCGACGAATATCTCCATCTGTGATAATTCCTGTAATGTTTTCCGATGCATCCAAAACCACTGTTGCTCCGAGCATACTTGAAGAAATTTCAACGATAACTTTGCTTACAGTATCATGAAGGTAAACTTTCGGTGCTTTGTTATTGAGATAAATATCGCTGACACGCATATAGAGTTTTTTCCCAAGAGAACCTCCCGGATGAAAGCGTGCAAAATCTTCGGTTGAAAAACCACGACATTCAAGAAGACATACTGCTAAAGCATCCCCAATAACAAGCTGTGCTGTTGTACTGGATGTTGGTGCAAGATTATTCGGACAGGCTTCTTTTTCAACAATTGCAGGTAAAACATAATCGGATTCTTTTGCTAAAAATGAGTTTAAATTTCCTACAATAGAAATTAATTTATTTCCCGATTTTTTAATTAAGGGTACAAGTACTTTTATTTCCGGTGTATTCCCGCTTCGGGACAGGCACATTACAATATCATCGTCGAGAATGATACCCAGATCTCCATGAATAGCATCTGCCGCATGCATAAATACCGCAGGAGTGCCTGTAGAATTAAGTGTAGCAACTATTTTATTGGCAATAATTGCACTCTTTCCTATTCCTGTTATGATAAGTCTTCCTTTGCTGTTGTAAATTAAATCAACACAGGCAGCGAAATCATCCGTAATAAGAGATACCAGTCCCATCAAAGCTTTTGCTTCTGTAGTGATTGTTTCTTTTGCTATTGATATCAGCTCTTCGTGTGTTTTCATATCGCCTGTGAAATTATAATTTTCTGTTTAAAAAGCCAAGAAAATCATCATCCGGCCCATCCTTCTTTATCAAGACTTCTGTATTGAATCGCTTCTGCAAGGTGCGCGGGTGTAATATTCTGACTTTTTTCTAAATCTGCAATTGTTCGTGATACTTTTAAAATTCTGTCATAAGCACGGGCAGACAAACCGAGTTTTGTCATTGCAATTTTCAGCAGGGCTTGTCCTGTTTCATCTATTTCGCAATATTTTTTCAGCAACCTGGAATTCATTTGTGCATTGCAATAAATGCCTTGTTCATTGCTGAAACGTTGTTCCTGAATAAGTCTTGCTTCAATAACACGTGCACGTATTTGTTCGCTGGTTTCTGATGGTTTCGATTCGGAAAGTTTTTCAAAAGGAACAGGTACTACTTCAAGATGAATGTCAATGCGATCGAGCAGTGGTCCGGAAATTTTATTCAGATATTTTTGAACAACTCCCGACGAGCAGAGGCATTCTTTATCAGGGTGATTGTAAAAACCGCATGGACAGGGGTTCATAGAAGCAATGAGCATAAAACTTGCAGGGTATTCTACAGAGAATTTTGCACGGGAAATAGTAACCACGCGGTCTTCTAAGGGTTGTCGCATCACTTCAAGTACCGTGCGTTTGAATTCAGGTAATTCGTCGAGAAATAAAACGCCGTTGTGCGCTAAAGAAATTTCCCCGGGTTGCGGGTATGCTCCTCCGCCGACAAGCGCAACATCTGAAATAGTATGGTGTGGTGCCCTGTAGGGTCGTGTTGTAATCAGCGATTTGTTTTGCGCAATTCTTCCTGCAACAGAATGAATTTTTGTTGTTTCAAGTGCTTCTTCTATAGATAAGGGAGGAAGAATTGTAGGAATCCGCTTGGCAAGCATGGTTTTTCCTGCTCCGGGAGCGCCTATCATAATAATATTATGCCCGCCTGCTGCTGCCACTTCCAATGCCCTTTTAACTGTTTCCTGGCCTTTCACTTCAGAAAAATCCATGTCGTGTTTATTGGCGCTGGTATAGAATTCATCATGGGTATTGATGGTTTCTTTGTGTAAAGAAGCAGTTCTGTTAAAAAAATTAATTACTTCAATAAGATTTGAAACTCCGTAAACATCTAAACCTTCTACTACTGCTGCTTCTCGTGCATTTGCTTGTGGTAAAATAAAACCCTTGAATCCTTCTTTTTTTGCTTGCAATGCAATGGGAAGCGCCCCTCTTATGGGATTCAGGCTACCGTCTAAAGATAATTCACCCATAATAACATACTCATGAATGGAATCATTTTTTATCTGTTCTGATGCTGCAAGGATTCCTATTGCTAATGTTAAATCATATGCAGATCCTTCTTTTCGAATATCCGCCGGAGCCATATTAATTACGATTTTTTTCCCGGGAATTTTATAATCATACGCACGAAGCGCAGAATCAATTCGTTGCTGGCTCTCTTTTACCGCGTTATCGGGAAGTCCTACCAGAAAAAAATTAATGCCTTGTAATATGTTTACTTCTACTGTTACGGTTGTTGCATTAATGCCCTGAACAGCGCTGCCAAAGGTTTTTATCAGCATGATTTATGAAATGAGATTTAATTTTAGTTCAATATAATGAATGAGGCAATGAATAATTTTAATATGTATTTCCTGCGCTCTGTCAGCGAATTCTGAATTGGGAACGCGGATTTCTATATCACACATTGCCGCAAATTTTCCTCCGTCTTTTCCTGTAAGTCCTATTACGTTCATGCCTTTATTATGCGCTGCCTCTGCTGCATTGAGAATGTTTTCTGAATTTCCGCTCGTAGTAATGGCAAGCAAAAGATCTCCTTTTTGACCTAAACCTTCAACAAAGCGTGAAAAAACAAATTCATATCCGAAATCGTTTGCAACACAAGAAATATGTGAAGGGTCAGCTATTGCTATTGCCGGAAGTGATACTCTGTTTTTTCGGAATTTTCCGCTCAGCTCTTCTGCAAAGTGCATGGCATCGCAAATAGAACCGCCGTTTCCGCAAGAAATAATTTTATTGCCCGCCTTAATTGCTTCAACCATTAAATCTCCTGCTGCTGCAATTTTTTTCACAGCATTTTCATCGGTAAGAAAAATGTCAAGATTTTTTCTCGCCTCATTTAGATTTGCATGTATGCTTTCTATAGGTGTCATTAAATTTGATTTTTTTCAAATGTATAGAAAATGAATAATATTTCAAAACAAAAAACCCATCGTAAAAGATGGGTTTTTTGTTTTTTCGGGGAAAATTATTTTAACTTCTAAGAGTAAGGTCAATTGTAATTACACCAATTGTAATTGTTACTTTGTTATCACATTCGTCAACATCGCCAAAATTTATTGTTTTAGCAACGCCACTCTGTGTAATAACAATGGTACCTTTTGAAATAGGTAATCCTGTTGGGCAATATCTAAAAACAAGCGGATTGGTTTGCTGAATAGCTGCTGAATAAGCAGAACCTTTAGAATTTGTTCCTGAATTAGTACCCCAAATTTCATATTTGTAATTAGTAGCTAAATAATTTAAAATCTGATCCGAGGTTAAATTTGCGGGAGGCTCAAAACCTTCAATCCAGCTTATTGATCTATCAGTTGTCCAAAGCATGTTTTCACCATTTGTAAATGTAAATTTCATGTTGGTAGCTTTGATATTAAAAGTTGGTCCACCTACTGAATTTTGTCCGAGGTAAGTAACGGTAACAGTTCCTTCGCAAAGAATACCGTTTACTTTGTAATTATTAAAAGTAACAGTAACAGATGTGTTTGGAGCTGGGTCTTTTTTCCATGGACCACTGAATTCAGCATAAACAATACCGCTTCGACCTTCTTTTATTGCAGCATCGGCAGCAGTAATTAAATCAAAATTGATGGTCATTTTTTTGGGCCATACACCAACTCCTCCTTCAACTGTAATGTAGTAAGGTCTGTCTCCTTTAATACCATCATCATTAATTCCATAATTGTTAACAGATGTAAATGTTTTCTGAACAGTTTGCTGTGCAAAAACATCGTCTTGTCCCGTTTGATAATCACTTTCCGGGGTGAGTGGGGTTTCTTCTCTTTTTTTGCATGATGTGACAACTGCGCCAATCATTACAACGATTACGAATAACTTTAATAATTTTTTCATAGTTTGGTTATTAAGTACAACATTTATTATCTGATATGTATTACAAAGAATATGTATTACAAATTTTACACCAAATAATAGACTATTTGTTAGTTCAAAAGGTTGCTTCGTGTTGAAAAAAAATTATGCCTGTGCAGTGGGTCCCCCAAAAGTCATAGGAATTTTCGGGTTGATATCTGCATTTTTAATAACGCCGTGCACAGATTCATATTTTGTAATATTATCTTTCAGCGCGAACATAAGTCTTTTAGCATGCTCAGGAGTCAGGATAATCCGTGACTGAACTTTTGCTTTCGGAACGCCGGGCATAAGCCTTACAAAATCCAAAACAAATTCAGAACTGGAATGTGTAATGATAGCCAGGTTCGAATAGATTCCCTGTGCTGTTTCTTCAGATAATTCAATATTTATCTGGTTTTGATTATTCTGATCTTCCATTTTATTCATTTTCTACGGGTACTTTAATTCCTTTGCTATGCGCTACAAGATTTTCGTATTCTTCTTTTGAACCGACAATGATTTTATCATAACCGCGGAAACCTGTTCCTGCTGGAATTAAGTGTCCGACAATTACATTTTCTTTAAGACCTTCGAGTGTATCCACTTTTCCTAAAATGGCTGCTTCATTAAGAACTTTGGTAGTTTCCTGAAATGATGCTGCAGAAATCCAGCTATGAGTCTGCAATGAAGCTTTTGTAATACCCTGTAATATCTGGCTTGATGTTGCAGGAATTGCCTCTCTTGCTTCAGCCACTTTCTGGTCTTTCCGTTTCAGCGATGAGTTTTCATCCCGAAGTTTACGTGCGGTAATAATCATACCGGGAGTATACGTTTTAGAATCGCCAGCATCAATTATAACTTTTTTGCCATAAATATTGTCGTTTTCGTCCATGAATTCCCATTTGTCAACAATTTGACCTTCGAGGAATTTGGTGTCGCCCGGATCTGCAATAAGCACTTTACGCATCATCTGACGTACAATAATTTCAAAGTGTTTGTCATTGATTTTTACACCTTGCAGACGATAAACTTCCTGAACTTCGTTTACAATATATTCCTGAACTTTTGTCGGACCTTTAATCGCGAGAATGTCCAATGGTGTAATAACGCCGTCAGATAAAGGTGTTCCGGCTTTTACGTAATCGTTTTCCTGAACAAGAATCTGGCGTGAAAGAGGTACGAGATAACGTTTGATTTCATCGGCTTTTGATTTAATCATGATTTCGCGATTTCCTCTTTTAATTTTTCCGAAAGAAACTTCACCGTCAATTTCAGCAACGACAGCAGGATTAGAAGGATTACGCGCTTCGAATAATTCGGTTACACGAGGCAAACCACCGGTAATATCACCAGATTTTCCAACAGCTCTTGGTATTTTAACAATTACCTGACCCATCATTACTTTATCGCCTTCATTTACTATAATATGAGAACCAACGGGCAGGTTGTACATTTTAAGTACTTCTTTTTTTGCCATAATCCTGACTCCGGGGTTTTTGGCTTTGTCTTTCGACTCAATAATTACTTTTTCTTTATAACCTGTATGTTCGTCAGCCTCATCTCTAAAGGTAATATTTTCAATTACATTTTCGAAAGAAATTGTTCCTGTAGATTCAGATATGATAACAGCATTGAAAGGATCCCATTCGCAGATTAGTTCTCCTTTTTTAATTTCATTTCCGCTCTTGATGTAGAGTTTTGATCCGTAAGGGATATGGTTCGTGGTAAGTGTAATACCAGTGTTTTTATCAACAATTTTTAATTCTGATAAACGACTGATAACAATTTGAACCTTTTGACCGGCATCGTCTGTTTTTTCAACAACTTTTAAATCTTCGATATCTGTAACACCATCGTATTTTGCAACAATGCTTGATTCGGTGGATACATTGGAAGCAGCTCCCCCAACGTGGAATGTACGAAGAGTAAGCTGTGTACCAGGTTCACCAATTGATTGAGCGGCTATAACACCTGTTGCTTCGCCAATCTGAACCATACGACCTGTAGCAAGATTTCTGCCATAGCATTTTGCGCAAACACCTTTTTTCGACTCGCAGGTAAGTACCGAACGTATTTCTACGGTTTCAATGGGTGATGCTTCAATTTCTTCACATATCGTTTCTGTCAATTCTTCTCCGGCGGCAATAATTAGTTTTCCGGTTGTTGGATGGAAAACATCATGAACGGTAGTTCTTCCGAGTATTCTGTCGTAGAGCGATTCAACAATTTCTTCATTATTTTTAATTGCAGAAGCTGCAAGTCCCCTGAGTGTTCCGCAATCGTCTTCAGAAATTATAACATCCTGAGAAACGTCAACGAGACGACGTGTAAGATAACCCGCATCGGCAGTTTTAAGAGCAGTATCGGCAAGACCTTTACGCGCACCGTGTGTGGAAATAAAATATTCAAGAACGGAGAGACCTTCTTTAAAGTTTGAAAGGATGGGGTTTTCCACAATTTCAGAACCTGTTGATCCTGATTTTTGTGGTTTAGCCATAAGTCCCCTCATCCCTGAAAGCTGACGAATCTGCTCTTTAGAACCCCTCGCGCCTGAATCAAGCATCATATAAACTGGGTTGAAGCCCTGATTATTAGTTGAAAGCTGTTTCATCAGCAACTGGGTAAGTTTCGCGTTGGTGTGTGTCCAGATATCAATAATCTGATTATAACGTTCGTTGAAAGTGATAAATCCGGAGTTGTAATTCAATAAAACTTCATCAACCTGACTGTATCCTTCCTGAATGAGTTGTTCTTTTTCAGCCGGAATGATAACATCGTTGAGATTGAATGAAAGACCACCCTGAAATGCAAGTTTATAACCAAGGTCTTTAATATCATCAAGGAATTTAGCAGTTGCTGCTGTTCCGGTTTTTTTCAATACTTTTCCGATAATATCCCTGAGTGATTTTTTTGTCAGAACTTCGTTGATATAACCATATTCTTTCGGAACAACCTGATTGAAAAGCACGCGACCCACGGTTGTTTCTATTAATTTTAAAACAGGAATATCGTCAACAACATCCCAGGTTTTTACTTTAATTATTGCATGTAGGTTGACTTTTTTCTCGTTATAGGCAATGATTACTTCTTCAGGTGCATAAAATGAATAACCTTCTCCTTTAATAATTAGTTCAGGAGTAGATTTTCTTGATTTAGTCATATAATACAAGCCAAGAACCATATCCTGAGATGGAACTGTGA
>Ga0156634_1515_pt2 | contig 14700 bp, 6 predicted proteins | sample RifOxyC3_FD_110708 | JGI IMG/M metagenome (GOLD analysis project Ga0156634, IMG submission 110708) | Bacteroidetes bacterium RIFOXYC12_FULL_35_7 | reverse complement strand
GTTCATACGGCGCGCAGTAGCTTCAATAATACGCATATTTGCCTGATGAGGAACAAGCCATGTAATTGTATCTGAGTTCAGATTATTACGCTCCATAATTTCAACAGAAACATCTGCCATATTTGAAACAGCAGCTTTGAAAACCGCCTGTCCTTCTTGATATATAAAGTGTTCGCGGGCATCAATAGATTCATGTGATGAAGGTTTTACGGAGCCTCCTGCTTTTTGGTGCAGGTGAATTCGTCCATATCCATCTGATTGCAACTTGGAATCTAAAATTCCAAAATCTTCTGTTGTGGGTTCAAGAAGAACAGCACCGGCTCCGTCTCCGAAAATGCAGCAGGTTTGCCTGTCTGTATAATCAACAATGGAAGACATTTTTTCTGCGCCGACAATAATTACTTTTTTATATGCACCCGACTCAACGTATTTTGAACCTGTAATAAGTGCGAAAAGAAATCCGGAACAACCTGCATTTATATCGAAACTGAAAGCGTTTTTGATGCCTGTTTTATCGCTGATAATATTTGCTGTAGCAGGAAACTGATGATCAGGAGTAACGGTAGCGCAAATTAATAAATCAATTTCTTCGGGTTTTGTTTTTGTTTTTAACAGCAATTCATTTACCGCAGCTGCTCCTACATCTGAAGAGCCTTTCCCTTCTTCTCTGATTATTCTTCTTTCTCTGATACCTATTCTTGTCATGATCCACTCATCGGTGGTATCAACCATTTTACTTAATTCTTCGTTCGTGAGAATATATTCTGGCAGTGCGCCGCCAACTCCTGTGATTGCTGCTTTTATTTTTGTCATTATTTTAAAGCTTCTTTAATTTTTTGACTCACTTTTGCTTCAATAACATCTTTTGTATGCAAGATCATGTTTTTGATAGCGACCGGTCCGGATATTCCATGACCAATCATTACAGTTGAGTTTATTCCTAGTACGGGAGTTCCTCCATACAATTCAAAATTAAATTTATCAAAGAATTCATCCGAGCGATTTCTTCTTTTGATTAGGGAATAAAAAGCTTCCGCTTCTTTTAACATAACATTTCCAGTGAAACCATCTGCTATAATGACGTCTGCTTTATCGTTAAATATTTCGTTTGCTTCAATGTTTCCAATAAAATTGAAATCTTGAGTATTTTTCATCAATTCGTAAGTTGCCTTGGTAATAAGGTTTCCTTTTTCTTCTTCAGAACCAATATTTAAAAGGGCAACGCGTGGATTTTTAATACCTGCAACGCTTTCTGCATATATTTTTCCTAATATACCATATTGATAAAGTACATCAGGACGGCAGTCTGAATTAATCCCCACGTCTAAAATATACGAATAGCCTCCATGTTCTTGAGGAAGCGGACTCATAATGCAAGGACGCATAATGCCTTCAATGGCCTTAATTGTATACATACAGCCCACGAGCATTGCGCCCGTGCTTCCCGCGCTTGCAAAACCGTCAATTTCATTTTTATGCAGCATATTAAATCCAACGGTTATGCTCGAGTTTGGTTTTTGAGAAAAAGCCTTGGAGGGGTGGTCGCCCATTTCAATAACTTCTGTTGTTGGAACAATTTCAAAACCCGAAGGGTCAATTTTTTCTCTCTGGCATATTGCTCTGATACTGTCTTCGTTGCCGATTAGTACCAGACGTATGTCAGGAGTTAGTTCCTTAAAAGCTAAAATGGATCCCAGCATTATGCCCTCAGGAGCATAATCGCCACCCATAATGTCTATTCCAATCCTCATAAGTAGTGTGGCTAATTAGTTATACTGCAACTTTCTTTTCAATAGCGAGTTTTCCTCTGTAGTAGCCACATTCCGGGCATACCCTGTGATATTGAACCTGAGCATTGCAGTTTGAGCAGGCAGCTAATGTTGGAGCTACAGCTTTGTCGTGAGTTCTTCTTTTGTTCCTTCTTTGTTTTGAAATTTTGTGTTTAGGATGTGCCATTTTATAAATATTTAATATTAATTCAATAATTTCTTTAAATCATCCCATCGTCCATCTGTAGTACTGGTTTCTTTTACTGAAAGGCTTTGAATTTTTTTAAGCATTTCCAGATTACAGGTGTTTTTTCCTTTTTTATCGTCAGGATGAACTCTTCTCAATGGAAGGCTCAAGATAACAAATTCATAGATATATTGCGCTATGCAGATTTCTGTCTGTGTTTGTGTTATGAAAACGATTTCATCGTCTTCTTTGTCATCTTCTTCAGAAATATTACGTTTTAAAAAAAGAGAACCTGTATAGCTGACAGAAACATCCATGAGATCTAAACATCTGTCGCACTCTGTCTTTATTGTACCACGAATGTCAAAGAGCAATTCTGATAAATGGGATTTTTTTATGAAACGCACTTCTACGTTTAGAATCCCTGATGCAATTGGTGATTCGGCAAACTGAACGAAAAATTCATCATCTGCAATGAATTGAAACGAATGTGTTCCTTCATGCAGTCCTCCAAAGGAAATCGTGTATTTTTCCAAATAGTTCAAACCGCCAACACTATTACTAAAATAGGGTGCAAAATTATAAATTAATATTTAAAAAAAAAATATTTGAGGAAATGTTATAACCGTCCTGATAATCAGCCTTATGGCTGTTTTTTAAGCGCGATACGGAAAGTTGTGCCCGAATTCAGCTCTGAACTTTTAACGAAAATTTTCCCGTTATGGTAAGTTTCTATAATTCGTTTTGACAAAGAAAGACCTAATCCCCAGCCCCTTTGTTTTGTTGTATACCCGGGTTGAAAAATGGTTTTAAATTTTGATTTTGCAACGCCCTTCCCAGAATCTTTTATATCTACATAAACAACCTGAACATTATCAGTGATATAGACATCAATCGTTCCGGAGCCATCCATGGCATCCACCGCATTTTTACATAGATTTTCAATTACCCATTCAAAAAGTGCTTCATTTATTGGAACATAAATTTCTTGATTTTCTGTAGCATGCAAATTGAAAACAACCTTGCTTGAGGTGCGGGATTTCATATAATTTGAGGCTGAGGAAACTACGGTATGAATGTTTGTGCTGGTAAGTACCGGAGCAGAGCCAATTTTTGAAAATCTGTCCGTTATAGTCTGCAAGCGGGAAACATCTTTTTCAAGCTCTGAAACAAGTTGTGCATCAATACTTTGAAGCTTTAAAAGTTCAGACCATGCCATAAGAGAAGAAATGGGTGTTCCCAACTGATGCGCTGTTTCTTTTGATAAGCCAAGCCATACCTGATTTTGCTCTGCTTTACGCGAAATACTGAATGCAAAATAAGATACAAGAATGAAAAGAAAAATTACCCCGAGCTGAATAAAAGGGTAATACGCAAGTTTTGTAAGTATCAGAGAATCTTTGTAATAAATAAATTGACTTTGTGTAGGACTAAATTTTATTTCAATTCGCTCGTGTTGCTGTTTCATTATTTGCAACTGGACTTTAAGAAATTCCGGCTTTAATGATTTTAACGAATCAAGATTTCTGAAACAAATAACACTGTCTTTATCGTCTGTTAAAATAACCGGAACGGTTTCATTGTTTCTTACAACTTCAAAAACAAAACTGACATCCTGATCTGTATTCTCAAGTGATGAAAGCTGCTTCATCCCCTCGGCCCATAGCTCAGCTTTTTTTCGTTCTTCGTCCGATAATTTTTTCACAAGAACATTGGTATACCACAAAGAGGAAATGCCTATTATTACAGCGGTAATAAAAAGCACAAGTTTCCATGTTTGTTTTTTTGAATAAATGTTCATTGTCTTTTAATATCTAATGTTACGCAAAATGATTTTTTGTCGGAAGTCCGAAGCGATCTTGCTCTACAGTCTACAGTCTGACTGACTGCCGACTTTTTGACTGCTGACTTCCGGCTTCCAGCTTCCGGCTTCCGGCTTCCAGCTTCCGGCTTCCGGCTTCTGACTTCCAACTCCTCAAAGACGTATTAAAAAAAATATGGTTGCAAACAGTCTCAATCTATTCATGATAATAAACCCTTTTTACCCTTCGCGAAATTCCGGTTAAAATTTCATAGGGAATTGTTCCTGTTTTTTCAGCAAGTTCTGAAACACTGATTCCTTTTCCGAAAACAATAATTTCGTCTCCTTCTTTGGCGTTAATGCCTGTTATATCTATCATGCACATATCCATGCAGATATTTCCGATAATCGGCGCTTTTTCTCCTTTAACAAGGACATAGCCAACACCGTTTCCAAGCCTGCGATCAAGACCATCTGCGTAACCAATTGGCACTGTTGCTATTACTGAATTTTTCCGTACCTGACCTTTTCTGCTGTAACCAACCGTTTCCTTTGCAGAAACGTTTTTTATCTGCGAAATGATACATTTCAGACTGCTTATTTGTTCTAATTTATTTTGATTAATGCTGCTTATTCCATAAAGACCGATTCCTAATCGCACCATATCATAATTAACTTCGGGGAAACGTTCTATCCCTGATGAGTTTAAAATATGGCGCAGCACTGGGTACTTCAACGCATCTGTGATTTTTTTACTCATTTCTTCGAATACCAGAAACTGCGAGAGGGTAAAATCATCGTGAACTGTTTCATCACTTGCTGCAAGATGTGAAAAAACGGATTTTACCATCATGCAATTTTGTGATAATAAAAACGAAATAAGCTTTTCTATTTCAGCGCTTTCAAATCCCAGTCGGCGCATTCCTGTATCAAGTTTAATATGAACAGGATAATTACGGATTCCGTTTTTTTGCAGAACGCTTAAAAATGCTTCGAGCAGCCTGAAACTATAAATTTCCGGTTCAAGCCGGTTTTCAAGCATCAGTTCAAAATTATTCATTTCCGGATCCATAACCATAACCGGAATCGTAATACCTGCGCGCCTCAGTTCAATTCCTTCGTCAACATAGGCAACAGCAAGATAATCTACTTTCTGATATTGAAGAACGTTTGCAATTTCAAAAAGTCCGCTTCCATAAGAAAACGCTTTGACCATTGCCATAACTTTTGTTTCAGGCTTTAAAAGCGATTTGAAATAATTCAGGTTATGAACAACAGCATTGAGATTTATCTCCAGTACCGTATCGTGTGTTTTTTGTTGAAGAAATTTTGAAATTTCTTCAAATCTGAATGCGCGCGCTCCTTTGAGCAAAATAGCCTCATCGCTGAAAACAATTTCTGATATATGCTCTAAAAATTCTTCTGTTCCGGAAAAAAATTTCTTTTTAATTTTAAATAGCCCTGCCTGGTGCGATATTGCCGGTCCGATTCCAATAAGCCGATGAACATTTTTCTTTAAAAGAAGATTTGCAACAGCGCTGTATAATTTTTTTTCATCCATTCCGCTTTGTAAAATATCAGAAAGGATAATGGTTCGCTTATCATGTTGTTTTTGATGATTCAAAAAATCAAGGGCGATGTTCAGGGATTGTATATCGGAATTATAATAATCGTTTATCAATGTGCAATTATGGATGCCTGCTTTCAGCTCAAGCCTCATTGCCACGGGGCTTAGCCCTTCCATTTTTAACTGAATTTCTTCCTCTTTAAACCCGAGATACAAAAGGGTAGCCCAGCAATGAATGGCGTTTTCTATGGAAGCATCATCTGTAAACGGAATTGCAATCTGTGTTGTTTTTCTTTTGTATTTTGCAGCAATTTTTGTACTTGCTTCTTTTTTCTCAATGTTTGATATATTAAGATCTGCCGGAAATTTTTGCGACCATGTAAATGTTTTTATTTTTTGGGCAAGGTCAGATGTTACAATCGTGTCTATAATCAAATAATCCCGGTTATAAATCAGTGCTTCGCATTTTGAAAAAAGCCGAAGTTTTTCTTTTGCTTTTTGTTTCTGGCTGATGAAGTTCTCCTGATGCGCTTCTCCAATATTTGTAAAAATTCCGATTGTCGGACTAATTATATTTTGCAGATTTTGCATCTCATCATCGCGGGATATGCCTGCTTCAAAAATTCCCATTTCTGTTTTTTCATCCATCAGCCACACAGAAAGAGGAACACCCACTTGAGAATTGTAACTTTTCGGGCTTCTTGTAATGTTGTATTTTTGATTCAATAACTGAAACAACCATTCTTTTACAATAGTTTTGCCATTACTGCCGGTTATACCGATAACAGGAATGTTAAATTTTTTCCTGTGAAGGGAACAAAGTGTTTGCAAAGCTTTGAGCGTGTCTTTAACAACAATAAAGTTACAATTTGAAAGTTCATCGTTGGGTTGAGGTATATAATTAACAACAAAGTTCAGCACTCCGTTTCCTGCAAGTTCAGAAATAAAATTATGACCGTCGTGGCGATCGCCTTTAAGCGCAAAAAAAAGTGAGTCGCCGGGCGATAAAAGGTTACGGCTGTCAATCAGCAAATGGTTGATAACAGGATTTACGGGATTGCTTAATGTTCCCTGAATCGCCTTTGCTATATCACTGAGCTTGTATTCCAATTTTTAAAAGAAAAAGGATTGCAAAGATAAACAAATCAATGAAAAGAAAAAGATGAAATATTTTCACAAAAAAACGGTCTGCAAAAATGCAAACCGTTTTTTGTTACTGTTTTACAAAGCGCCTTATCAGGCTTGTTTTTTCAGTATAAATTTTAACCAAATACACACCGGCAGGCAAATTCATTGTATTGAGAGTTGTTTTCCCCTCAATTGTATGTACAGAAATAGTTTTCCCGATGATATTCAGAATTTTTAAATTTTTAATTTCATCAGAATTTATTTCAATCGTCAGCTCTTCTTTCACTGGGTTCGGATAAATTTTTATTTCATCAGATTCATAAATTTGAGAAGAAATTCCTACATCAATTATACCATTATCTTCAATATTCGAAAGTGATTGGCTGAATGGACCTGACATATCTTTTGCATCGCCTTCTGCCCAGCATTCATTTTCACGTAAAGCGCTTACCTGATATTTTAAATTTCCAGTTACAGGGGCTTCATCATCGGTATAAGTATTCAGGTCTCCCGGAATACTGTCTAATGCGACCCACCCTGTTGAAGAATGATAACGGTAAATAAAGTACGTTAAATATTCATAACCATAATAATGATTCCATATCAAGTTCATATCGTCACCCTGTCCCAGATTTATTGTGAGATGTATGGTTTTATGAAAATCGCTTTGCGGACTTTCGTTTCCACAACTGTCAACCTGCGAAATTTTATAACGGTATGCGCGTGTTTTGGGATTTGAATTTACATCAATCCATTTGCTCATGGCATTATACGGAACACTTGCAGCATGAAGATAAACTCCTGCTGCAGATGATTCTTTATAAATTTTGTAATGCGAAATTCCCGTTGTCTGCGCTTTTTCCCATACCAGCATGTTTTTAGGAGATGAAAGCGTGTTGTCAACAGAAACAATACAGAGAGACTGTATTGCAGGGGCTGTAACTTCAATTTCTGCCTGAGCAATGGCCGTGCAACCTCCGCCGGTAACCGTTACGCTGTAAATTCCTGCTTCGGTATTTACAAGATCTTCATCTGTTGAACCACCTGTCCACTGATAAGAATAAGTTCCAATTGCTGGTACGCTTATATAAATAGCGCCATCGAATCCGCTGCATGTTGCATTTTTAACAGAATCAATCAGAATAATCGGCGCATCGGTTTCTGTAATAGCGGTTGTGGCTGTAATGATACACGAATTCGCATCCTGAACGGTCAGCGTGTATGTTCCGTAACCAAGATTAGCTGCGGTAGCTGAAGTATTTGTGTTTGACCAGACGTACAGATAAGGAACTGTTCCGCCACTAACGCTTGCAGTAGCAGAGCCATCCTGATTCCCACAGCTTGCATTGTTTGAAGTAATCGTAACATTAAGCTGTGGTGGTTGTGTAATGTTAATACTTTGTACAGCCTGGCATCCTGCATGGTCGGTAATAATTACTTCATACGGACCGGCAGCAAGATTGCTAATATTTTGAATACTGTCGCCGTTGCTCCATTCAAAGTGATAAGGCAGTGTGCCTCCGGAAACATTGATGGTTATAGTGCCGTTTGTTCCGCCATAGCAGCTTACATTCGTAGCTGTTTGTGAAGTAATATTCGGTCCGTTTGAAGAACTGATAAGCGCGGTGGCTGTATTTTGGCATCCATTTGCATCTGTAATATATAGCATAAAAATTCCGGATTCAAGACCCGTGGCTACATCTGTAGTATCGCCGTTTGACCACAAATAATCATACGGCTGCGTTCCTCCGGTTACAAGCGCTGTGGCGCTTCCCATTGCTTGTCCGCATAGTGTATTCGCTGCATTTATCATTATTTGTATCGGCAAATATTTTGTTACCTGAATTGTATCTCTGTCTGTACACCCGGCACTGTTGGTGGCTGTTACGGAATAATAACCGGAATTACTTACCGTAATCGAAGGCATTGTTTGTCCATTGCTCCAGATGTAGGTGCAGCCAGCTCCAGCAAATGCATTCAGGGTAATTGAGGCATTGGCGCAAATGGTGGTATCGTTTCCGAGATTAACAACAGGATTTTGAGCCTGAGATACGATGAAGGGAGATGAAGTTCCGGAGCAGCCGTTGTTGTCCATTACGGTTACGTAATATGTTCCGGGCATGGAGACGTTGCATGCAACGTCTGTACAGCCCGAAACCCATTGATAGCTTGAGAAATTTCCTGTGCTGAGCGTTGCGCTGCTTCCTTCGCAGAAGCTGCTTGCTCCTGTAATTACAGGCGTGGGAAGCGCATGAATAGTTACGTGAATAGTGTCAGCAGCAGAGCAATTTTCGGCATCTGTTACGGTAATGGAATAGAATCCGGACTCGGAGACGATGCATGAATCGTCTGTACAAGCCGAATTCCATGAATAAGAATATGGTCCGGTGCCGCTGCTTACGCTGACATTCAGTGTTAATGGACCGCCGCAAATTGTTGTATCATTGCCAAGTGTAACCACAGGTGGCTGGCAGCCAAATGAAATGATTACTGTATCGGCAGAAGTGCCGCATAAATTAGAAATAGTCCATACCAGCGTGTATGTTTCTGATGCTATACCAGAAAATGAACTGGAAGGATTATTCGCATCAAGAATTGCTCCACCTGTTCCGCTTATTAGTGTCCATATTCCTGTGCCAATTACAGGTGCGTTTGCAGCAAGAGTGGCTAATTCTCCTAAATTTATTTGTTGATCAGCTCCCGCGTTTGCTGTTGTTGGTAATGACAGCACGGTTAAATTTGTTGTAATTATACTGTCGCAACCACTAGCCATTTGTATTGTATCGTGATAAGTACCACTGCTTGTATAAGAGCTTGTACCAACTATAAATGGACCACCGCAGACAGTGGTGTCAATAGTAACAGCAACAGCAGAGCAAATGCTTTTGATACAGCGAATAGAATATCCATAATTTTTACTCAGGCTTGCTTTTCCAATAATTCCGCTGTTGTGATAAAGAACCCTGTACCACGTGTCTGTAGCATTATATTCTGAGGATGTCCAGAAAAAGGCATTCGTATTGATATTATATGAAGAGCCACCAGGAATACGATTGCCACCAGGAAGCGCTGTAAAGCCACTCTCGTTTGTTGCTGCTGTATTCGGACTGCTCCAATGTGTTAATCCTATTTCTTTCATTTTACCACTGGCGACACTTTCTCCACCAAGAGCAGATGTTAACTGAGTCCATTCCGCATCACTTGCCACCTGCCACCCTGTCGGACAAACACCTCTTGAATCATTTACCGCGTACCAGTTATAAAGCGGACCATAAGTTTCTGCATACTGGGTAGAATCGTTGTTATAATAACTCAATGCCCCGGTAGTTAAATTACTCCAATTGGTATTATTTGCTACATTCGGTATAGCAGAACCATTCTGATATTTAGTTGCAGCCAGATTCTCTTTCATCCACCATTGTGTACCAATTTTTACAATAGGATAATTCCGGCAGTCTCTTCCGTCGAGAATAAATTTGTTAATAGTATCGGTGATTGTCTGACCAGATGCAGCAACAACCAGATGAGTTGTAATGATACTATCGCAGCCACTGACCATTGGAATTGTATCAATATAGGTTCCAGCAGTTGTGTAAGAATGTGTTCCAACTGCATAAGATTGACCCTGACAAATTAATATTGATGAACTACTAGAAATATTTGGATTAACATAAACGACAGCATCAAGTGGTGCACCAAAACAACCATTATATGAAGCACTAATTGTATATGTAATCATACCTGAACCTACTAAAACATTTCGAATTGGTATGTCATTATTCAGATTACCTACAATTGAAACACCACTGGCAGAATATGTCCAATTAAAAACTGTACCAGGTTGATCAGATGTAATCATAATATTAGTTGTATCGCCGCTGCAAATAGTTTCAGTCTGTGGAGTGACTGTAATTATTGGTAGTGGAATAACTGTTAAGTTGGTTGTAATTATACTGTCGCAACCATCGGCAAAGGGGATTGTATCATGGTAGATGCCACTGTTTAAGTAAGTGTGAGTTCCAACGATGTATGATTCCCCTTGACAGATAGCAGTATCAACAGTAACTGCAACATCTTCGAAGATGTTTTTGATACAGCGGACGGAGAAACCAAAATTTTTAAAGTTTGTCCCAATACCTATCTGTGATTTATTATATGAAAGGTGTCGTATCCATGCATACTCAATATCATACTCAGTTTTCAGCCACCAGCAACCACCATTTTCAATATCAGTATATGAACCATCATTACCACGACCACTCCCAGGTAACGCAGTAAAGCCACTACTGTTCGTTGCTCCTGTGTTTGGATTATTCCAATGCAATGTGTCTATTTCTTTTAATTTACCTCCTATGTCTGTTCCCAACCAACCTATAATATTTGTATCAACGGTATTATCTAAAAATAGTTCTAATATATTCCATTCAATACTACTTGATGTATGCCATCCTGTCGGACAAATTTTTCTAGAATCATTTACTGCATACCAGTTATAAAGGGAACCATAAGTTTCTGCATATTGCAAAGAGTCGTTGTTATAATAACTCAATGCCCCGGTAGTTAAATTACTCCATTCAGTATTATTTGTTACATTCGGAATAGCTGAACCATTCTGATATTTAGTTGCAGCCAGATTCTCTTTCATCCACCATTGTGTACCAATTTTCACGATTGGATAATTTTGGCAATCTCTACCATCATGGATGAATTTATTGATGGTATCAGTATATGTAACCCCTGCAGCAAAAACAAAAAGACTTGCAGCATCTGAAGTATCTGAATCAATGCCATCGGTAACAACGCAACGGTATTGAAAGCCATTAAACCCGATTGATGCATTTAAAATTTCCAATGTATCATTTGTCGTTCCCGAATAAATTCCTTCATTCGTATTCGCCCATGAATTACCATCATGAGACTGCCACTGGTAGGTAAGTCCTGAACCTGTAGCGCTTACTATAAAAATTGTGCTGCTTCCTTCACAAACGATTTTGGGGTGTGGATTTTCAACTATTTCAGGCGGATCGTTTTTTACACAACGTACAGAATAGCCATACGATTTTCCAAAAGTTGTTCTTGAAACAGTACTGTAATAGTAGCTTAAATATCTTACCCATGCCATAGTTTCACTTGACTCATTTTTTGTCCACCATAATCCCCCCATTCCAATGTTCCAAAATTGCCCGGTATCATTCCTGTATCCTGCAGGCAAACCAGAAAAGCCGCTCGAATTGGTTGCTCCATTATTTGGGTCTGTCCAATGCGTTGTTCCTGCTTCTTTCATCTTTCCCCCTTCATTGTTTCCGCACCACGCGTTAGTAGTATTATCAAACGGAAAATCTGTCTCACAATTTGCCCCATCACAAAGAGCTCTTTCTAAAATTGTCCATTCATCATGTGTAGGTACATGCCAGCCGTTTGAACAAATTCCCCTCGAATCATCTACTGCATACCAGTTGTATAAAGCTCCATAAGTTTCTGCATACTGTGCAGAGTCATTGCTGTAATAACTGCAGGCACCGCTGACAAGACTGCTCCATTCTATATCTAGAGTTACTCCATAAATCGCTGAACCATCAGCATATTTATGTGAATTCAGGTTCTCCTTCATCCACCACTGATTACTTATTTTTACAATCGGATAATTTTGGCAATCGCGTCCATCGTGAATAAATTTGTTTATAGTGTCGGTAATTGTCACACCTGTAGCTAGAACAAAAAGAAAAGCTGCTTCGGAGGTATCAGTGTCTGCACCATCTGTAACAAAACAGCGGAACTGAGTGTTGTTCATTGAAACTGTTGCAGCAGTAATTGAGAGGGTATCGTTGGTAGCGCCACTATAAACTCCTGTGTTGGTTACATTCGACCAGAGACCTGTTGTTTTTTTCTGCCATTGGTAACTGAGTCCTGATCCAGTAGCACTAACCGTGAAGCTTGTGTTGCTGCTTTCGCAGGTGGGTTTTGTTTGCGGATGTTGTGCTATTTCTGGCGGATTGTTTTTAATGCATCGGACTGAAATGCCATTTTCAAGATTACCCCAGCTTCTGCTGATTTGCGAATAACCAGATTGTAAAGAACGCGTAAGAAAGCTGAAAGGATCATACAGTGTCTGAGTTGCAAAAAAGCTTGATGTATTCAATGCTGCATAAGTGCCAAAAACATTACGAAAACCTCCAGGCAGAGCAGTAAACTCAGTACTATTCGTTCCACTGTTTCCAGTTGCCCAATGAATTGTTCCTGATTCTTTAAGCTGAGAGCCCTCATCAGTGCCCCTCCAGTCAAAACCATCTGCTGATGATTGATCCATACCAAGCCCCATTTCCAATACCTTCCATTCGTCATCACTTGGTACATGCCAGCCATTCGGACAAATTTTTATAGAATCATTTACTGCAAACCAATTATATAATGGTCCATAAGTTTCAGCATATTGAACAGAATCGTTATTATAATAACATAATGCTCCGTTAGTGAGTCCTGTCCAAGAAGTGCTGCTTGTGTCATTTGGAATAGTTGTGCCATTCTGATATTTAGTTGCAGCCAGATTTTCTTTCATCCACCATTGTGTGCCAATTTTTACAATCGGATAATTCTGGCAATCACGTCCATCATGAATAAATTTGTTTATGGTATCTGTAACTGTTATACCTAGGACTAATACTGTAAGATTCGCAACATTACTGGTATCAGAGTCAACACCATCGGTTACATAACAGCGGTACTGAAAACCATTATACGCTATTAATGCATTTAAAATTTCAAGTGTATCATTGGTCGTTCCCGAATAAATGCCTTCTTCGGTATTTGCCCAGAAATTACCATCAAAGAATTGCCACTGGTAGGTAAGATCTGTGCCTGTTGCATTAACTGTAATTATTACACTTTCCCCCTCGCAAGTTGTTTTGGGTTGCGGGTTTAGTGTGATAACCAGAGGGTCATTTTTAACACAGCGTGCAGAGTAAGCCTTTTTTTTGCTAGTAAACCCTCCGATAATATCTTTACTATCATAAGAATAGGAGTAAAACCAAGCACTTGTGGAATTGGCTGACCCTCTCCATAAATATCCTTTGTTATTCCTGTTGACAAAAGTACCATCTGTTTGCCTTTCCCCACCAGGAAGCATATTAAAACCCGTACTATTTGTAGCACCAGTATTGGGTGCAGACCAATGCACTATTCCTGTTTCTTTCATTTTGCCACCAGCTGAATCTCCAAGAGATTGAGTCAGGTCCAACAATTCATTTCCAAAGGGTTCGCTCCAGCCCAGAGGGCAAAGATGACGCGAGTCGTTCAAAACATTCCATGTATATAAAAGACCATAAGTAGCTTCATTCGAAGCGTTGTTGTCATAATAAAACCAGTATTTCGGTTCATTAACACCACTGATATCACCGGCTGCAGTACCATCAGGAATAGCATCGCCGTTACGGTATTTTTTCGTGGAAATATTTTCTGCCATCCACCACTGGTTACCGATTTTCACAATAGGGTAATATTGACAATCTCTTCCATCTAAAATAAATTTATTAATGGTGTCGGTAATTGTTTCTCCCTGCCCTGCCACAGTAAGATTTGTGGTAATAATACTATCACAACCACCTACGGTCAGCAGCGTGTCATAAAAAGTACCACTGGTAAAATAATTATGTATACCAACCGTTAGAGACTCGCCGAAACAGATAGTAGTATCAAATATAAAAGCCACATCTTCGCAGGGACTTTTAATGCAGCGGACTGAGAAGCCGCTTACCTTCGGTGCATAATATCTATAAATACCTGAATACAAGTCATGCAAATGCCTATGCCATGCATTATCAGAATCATAAGCATTATTTGTCCACCAAACAGCTATTCTTGTAACATCATGAAATTGACCATCCTCTCCAAAGGCTCCACTTGCTAAAGCCGCAAATCCACTTTCGTTTGTTCCATTTGGAAATGAAATATCTTTTAATTTATTGCCAATATCTGTTCCAACCCACTCCATGGCTGTTGTGTCTGTTAATATATCTATACCTTTTTCTAAAATATTCCAATCCGATTCTGTTGGAATTTTCCACCCGTTCGGACATATCTTTCTCGAATCATTAACAGCGTACCAGTTAAAAAGTGCGCCATACGTTTCAGCATATTGAATAGAGTCATTATTATAATAACACAGGGCTCCAGTTGTTCTGTTTAATAATGATGCCGCACTTGTATCATTCGGGATTAAAGTTCCATCATTGTATTTATGTGCATTAATATT
>Ga0156634_1514_pt1 | contig 15122 bp, 15 predicted proteins | sample RifOxyC3_FD_110708 | JGI IMG/M metagenome (GOLD analysis project Ga0156634, IMG submission 110708) | Bacteroidetes bacterium RIFOXYC12_FULL_35_7 | reverse complement strand
AGAAAAAGCAAAAAATATTTTATTATTCTCTTGAAAAATGGCTGCTGATATCATTTTTTAGCGAATTAAATTATGCGAAAGCTGAGTTATTAACAATTTATGCTGCATAATTACATAAATCAGCATAAGGTGTTCCTCTTTTAATTACTGCAAAATCCTTGATAACAATTTATTTCTATAATAATGTAAATTATCTTTCTAATGTATTACTTGAAGCATAAATAAAAAAAGAAGAAAAAATAATAGGTTACGACTTCTGCGATTTTTTAATCCACAGCTCTTAATTCGAAAGGAATTTTAACAAGGTTCATAAATTCCTTACCTTTTGCCATAATCATCTCATCGTCTTTTCCATAACACCAAATAACTTTTACCTCGTTCTCTGTTCCATCTAATTTTTCAAGAAGGAATAATATTTCAATTATTTTTCTTGCAGAAGAAGAATTAAAATATTCAAGCTGAAATTTAAACTCAGTATAAGGATTCGGTTGTGTTATATACTCTTTTAACCACTCAAGAATAGGCATATAAAGGCGTTCGACATTTTCAGGAAATGACCTTCCGACAATTTCAAAAATTCCGTCTTCTGCATCAAGGAGGATAGTGGGTACTTCCTCTGTTCCTATTATTTTTATTACTTCTGCCATAACAATCAAAACTATGAATAATTTACTCCTAATGAGAAAAATGTGATATTATTATCTATATCTGTAAGTTTGTATACAAATTTACTTTTAGTTTCACGGGCAATATCAATAAGCCCCAAACCAGCTCCGCCATTGCCGGTAAGAACCCCTGTTTTTAAGATAACCCGGTAAAGACTGTTCCTTTCTTCCATTTCAAGACTGTTGATCTGATTAATTTGATCTTTCAATTTACGCGCCTTTTCATACTCAATAAAATTCCCTGTACTAATAAAAAACCCTTTTACATTTTTACCTACTAGAAAAATTCCTTTTTTCTTCCCCTCCTGAGCAACAGAATGTCTGCTGATATTTTGCAAAAGTTCAGTTATAATATGAAACATAATCTTACGCTCGCTGATGTTTTCAAACTGTGTCTGCTGCATATTTTTTTCCAACAACCTGAGTATGGCTATAACCGACTTTTGCGTGAAATCGCCTTTGTAAATAAGGAAAATATTTTTATCGCGCATTTTCTTGTAAAATTCACGCGCTGTTTCAATGTGAAGGTTATATCGGGTCAGTGTATCTGCTGTAACATTTAACCCACTGATTACTGTTTGAAGAAAAAGATAGGACCAAGAATCTCCGGCAGATTCAATCGCGTATTCCAATTTATTGCCGGATTTCTTTGCAAGTTCAATAACCTTTTGCATCATGTCTTTTTTCTCTGACAATCCCGATTTATTTACCATCTCTGTAAAAAAAGAATAAAATTCTTCCATATTTTCCTGATTCAAAAGATCAAGACGGTTTTTCAGGTCTTCTATATAATTATTTTCTATTAGATAAGCAGATGTTGTACAAAAAGTATCTGCAATACTGCGAGTCAGAAAAATACCAGGTTTGCTAATAAAACTGGGAGTAGAATTTTCTCCTTGCCTTACAAGGTTATAAAGACATTCTGCCATCAGAACAGAAACACTTTTTTTCAGACTGTTCGTATCCTTAGGCATATCAAGACTTGTGCTGCCTATCTGAGCTGCTTTGTCCGTTATTGCATCGCTAAAGCTACCCTGATACATAAAACTGATGTTATCATCATTCAGGTTGCTAAAAAAACTGTATGTTGATTCTATATCCATTTTTAAAGCTTCTTATGCTTAATTAGTGTTTGCGAGAAAACATCAATTTCATCGTTACGCTTGACCTGAAAAGTAGTCATGTACATTAGTACACTCCTAATTTTCAGGTCTTCGCAAGCCTTGAACTTGACGTTTTCTTATCAAGCACTGACACTGTCAATCAAAAAACATGAGTTTTCTTGCTGACACTAATTAGTGTTTGCGAGAAAACATCAAAAACATGCTTTTTTGCTGAAACTAATTATGTTTCCCTAAAGTTTAAATTTTATAAACTTCAAATATATTAAAAAAAAATATATATCGAAATTTTTTTATTGACACAAATCAATTTTGTGAAAATTTATGTTAATCGTTGTCTTCGACTCCGCTCATACAACCTAAAATCCAATCAGACAAGGTTCGGCTTCACTCAGAAACCAATTAGTATATTCAAAAAAATCTATCAATGCGTATTTTATCCCATTGATTTATTTTTTTGGGTATAAAAAGTTTTGTATTTTTGTTCGGGGAAAATGGGTTATTCTATTAATGCTATTTATGAAATTCTTATACACTCACATTACGCTTATATTACTTGCAGCACTTCCTGTAATGAACAGTTTTCTTTTTATTAATACTGAATTATTTTTTAAACCAAATCAGGAATCTTTTAAAGAAAATACTTCAACCTCTACAGAGCTGGGGTATTTCAATATTAACGCCCATAAAAACAATGTCGCTTTAAGCTGGTCTACAATTAAAGAAATAAAGAACAGTATCTTCCTACTCGAAAGAAGCCATAATGGAGGCAAATTCAGTACCCTGAAAAAAATGAAAAACACAGGAAACAACGCTACCGGAGCTATTTACAAATACTATGACCAGAACCTTACTCAAGGTGTCTATTATTACAGACTAACTGAATTATTGGACGATGATGAATACTGGTATCACACTATTGAAGTACTGAATATTCCTGAAGAAAATAATATTTGTTTTTATTCTACAGAAGCAAATCCATGTGTAGGAAAATGTACTATTTTATTTTCTAAATGCCCTGACATGAAAGAAAAAGCTAATGGCATATACATTCTCGATGCCTTTGGAAATAAAGTTTTTTCAGAAATTGATAGGAATAATACAGCTAAAATGCAAATATTATCTGATAAGACCAACCAGTTGAAACCCGCTGTATTTATTGTTCGCAGTCCAATTAAAAAAGAAGGAATTTAGCACCTGCTCCCTACTCCTTAATCCTACTCCTTAATCCCAAAACTGACATGTATCAGTTTTCTATTTTTTCTTATCATTCCATTAGTACATTTGCAATAAATAATAATTGTAATCCCTATGGAAACAACAGATATTATCAATAAATTATGGGAAGATTATTCATCTCATAATCCTTCTGTAAAAAAAATTCATGAACTTTTTTCTTCAGAAGGAGAAAAAATACAGAACGATCATATTGCATTCAGAACTTTTAATGATGAAAGAGTAAATATTAATGTTCTTTCAAAAACGTTTATCAAAGCCAATTTTGTTGAGAAAGACACCTATTATTTTTCAGAAAAAAAACTGAATGCAAAGCATTTTGAACACACAACAGACACAAAAGCTCCCAAAATATTCATAAGTGAACTTATTCTTGAAGAGTTCAGCCCTTTTATGCAGAAAACAATTCATTCTATAATTGATAAAATACCAAGTAGGATGCTGAAATCTGAAGATATTATTTTTATGGGTAATATGTGGGAAATACCATCCTTTGAAACGTATGAGAAATTAAAGAATGAATCAGAATATGCAGCATGGCTGTATGTTTATGGCTTCAGAGCAAATCATTTTACAGTTTTGACTAATTCTCTGAAAAAATATAATCGCTTAGAAGATTTGAATTCATTTTTAAAAAACAATGGATTTTTACTGAATAATTCCGGTGGCGAAATAAAAGGAAATCCCGAAGAATTATTAGAGCAGTCAAGTACTATGGCAGATATTGTTAAAATAAAATTCAAAGAAGGATCATACGAAATTCCATCATGTTACTATGAGTTTGCAAGAAGATATATAAACAGTAATGGTAAATTATATTCGGGCTTTATCGCAAAATCTGCGGATAAAATATTTGAAAGTACGAACTATTATATAAAAAAAACGGCTTAGCTAATAAAAAATTATTTTTCTATTTTTGATGCCAAAAAAAGCGGTGACAAGTTTTATCAAAGACAGGGAAATTTACGAAAAAGTTATACTGGAATTGATTCCAAAAACCCGGCAATTTTTATGGATAGCAACAGCAGACATTAAAGACATGTATATTGAAAGGAAAGGAAAATCTGTTCCTTTTTTATCCCTTTTAAATGATTTGATTCTTCAAAAAAAATCAATTCGCCTAATACATGCAAAAGAGCCAGGAGAAATGTTTCGCAAAGATTTTGACAAATACCCTGCATTATGGGATAATCTGGAACGGGTTTGCTGCCCGAGGGTTCACTTTAAAACAGTTATTGTGGACGGGCTTCATACATACATAGGTAGTGCAAACCTTACAGGAGCAGGACTGGGAGCTAAAAGCAGCAGCAAACGAAATTTTGAAAATGGAATTCTAACAGACGATGAAAAACTGATTGAACCCGCCATGCTTCAATTTGATGAGCTTTGGATTGGAAAACACTGCAAATCCTGCCAAAGAAAAGAATATTGCGGGGATAGAATAAATTTATAAAAAATATTTACCAAACAATTTAAACTAAAATTAAAACATGGTTATTATTCAATAACCACTTTTTTTTAATTTTTTTTTCCATTTTCAAAAAATGAAGCAAAATATTTTTAAATTTGCAAACACAATGCGAGAGTAGCTCAGTTGGCAGAGCATTAGCTTCCCAAGCTTTTCAGGCTGATTCCCGACAAAAAAAGAAACCAGCACTAAATTACACCAAAAAGCATCAAAAAGCCCCTGAAATTAGACCTTCAGGGGCTTTTTTCTTACCCAATGTTGAAAATTATTTTAGCATTTTGGTGAACACTTTTACATAAAAATGTTAATTTTGTTAGGCACATTATTAGGCACATTTTTATGAAATCTTCCGCAAACTTAGTCCTTGATCTCAGGCGTCCGAAAAAAGACGGTTCATATTCCGTTTGCCTGAGAGTTGTACATGATAGTACATCGTCATATATTATTCTCGATTATTCCGTTCACAAAGAACATTGGGACACCGAGAATTTTCAGATTACCAAGGAATGTAAAAAGTATTCCAATCTGGTAAGGATAAATAATTCTCTCACCAAAAAACGCCTTGAAGCAGCCGACATGATCGAGAAGCTCACGGCATCCGGCGAACTGCAAAACCTCACTATTGCAGACTTAAAAGCAAGAATCCTGAATCAGACGGAAAAGGTTACCTTTCGTGAGTTCAATCAGAAAATAGTTGATGAACTGAAGGTGGCAAAGAAGCTTGGTAATGCAGGGTGTTACGAACAGGCGCAGCGGTTCCTTGATAAACACACCAACAGCAAAGAACTCACTTTTGATGATATAAATTACAAATTGTTAAAAAGCCTTGAATCAAAACACCTTTCAAAAGAAAACTCCCTTAACAGTCTCAGTTTTTATCTTCGCACCATCCGGGCTGTTTATAACAGAGCCATTAAAGAAGGGCTTGCAAGTCGTGATGCATACCCCTTTGCCAACTATTCAATAAGGGAAACCAAAACAGTAAAACGGGCTATCCGCAAATCAGATATAGACAGCATCCGGGATATAAAATTAGAGAAAGATTCAACCCTTTGGCATGCCCGGAATTTATTTATGTTTTCCTTTTATAATATAGGTATGAACTTCGCCGATATGGCGCTGTTAAAAAAATCTAACCTCATTGACGACCGCATGGTTTACGCCCGTGCTAAAACCGGAAAAAATTATTCTGTCAAACTCACTCAACCCGCTAAAGATATTCTTGCACTATATTTAAAGGACCAGAAAAAAGATGATTTCATTTTTCCGATCATCAAGCGGAAGGAACTGGAATTGCAGCTTAAAGACCTGCAGAACGAGCGGAAAAACTACAACAATTATTTAAAGAAGATTGCCAAAAAGTTAAAAATTGAAGCAAACCTCACATTCTATGTTGCCCGTCATTCATGGGCTACCATTGCAAAAGATTTGAATGTTCCCATCAGTGTTATTTCCGAAGGCTTGGGCCATGAAGATATAAAAACAACACAAATCTACCTCGACAGCTTTGATGCGGATGTTATTGATAAAGCAAACCAAATGATTTCAGGTTCATAGTTTTAAAAAAGTTCATGTATGAAAATAGATTTAAACATATTCGATAGTATTCTCTTTGGAGACCTTCGCCCATGGTTGTCTGAGAATTTCCAGTCTGACAAATTTCAGGCAAAATTAACTCCGGTTTTTTGCTGTAAAGATGTTTCTATACAATCATGCGAAAAAGCGATTCATTCTGCAATAAAAATCCTTGCTCCAAACCTTAAAACGGACAATCCGATATATGAGATTGATGATGCAAAGGTAGTTTACAATGCAAGCGATGATCATGTTTCCGGTCCTCTGATTGAAATAGAGTATCAACATTATTTCAATAGCAAAACAGAATTTTATTATTACCTGATAAAGAATTTCACAACCTCTCAGGTTCGGAACTTATACCTTCTGATTAACTTTTCAAATGCGGATGGTATTGACAGGTACATTGTAAATAGTGCCTTTGCAAAGGTAAAAGCATTGCTTTGTGAGCTTCCCGAATTTATTCTGAAATACGGTTACGAAGACGAAATGCCGTTTGACCAGGCTGCGGATGATGCCGACCGCTTGGTAAGAAAAGATACTGATTTTATTTTAAAAACCCTTCGGACAAACCTTATCCGTGCAATCTTTGAAATGCAGGAATTATTCAGCAATTTGTTAGATACTCCGGTTCTCACCGAAGACGAGGTATATTCGCAGCTTGCAGGGATTACTTCACCCAATCAGAAACTGATAAAAGACATTACCCTGCTTAATGAATTTCTGGTGAAGCGCTTTATTTCTCAAAGGCCGTACACAAAGAAGGATGCTATTTACAGGATCAACTACACAAAAGAATTTTACAACACATACAAGGTAATACCGCTTTCAGCAAAGAATGTCTCATTCCGTAAGGATGAACTCACTTCCCATATTCGTGTATTGGAAAATCTTATTTATGTACGTGAATTTTCAGGTGCAACTGTCAATCCATCCTATGATGTTTTAAAGTCAGACGAGTTCATCGAAGAAACCCGGAAATCAGAAACCATCGCATTGCAGCAAGAACTAAACAACATTAAAAAACCGGTAGATAAAATTGATTTTATCACTGGTAAGTTGGAATCTTTTTCTTTTTTCAATTCAGGTGTGTCTTTTGTAGAATCAGATTTTAAGCCATCTGTTCCCCGTAAAATATGCAAATGGCTTGCTACGCAGGAAGCCTATATAAAAGAAAATTTACACATTGATCCTGCTTTGCTCGATACCACACCCTTACCAAAAATAAAAACAAATCTAACGGTTCAGCAGTTAGCTTATTTTTTCAGCCTGATGGAAAAGGCAGAATTATTCAGCACTTCAAACATTTCTGATATTTGCAGAACGGTTATCACTTCTTTTGAATCCAAGAAACAGGCGGATATTGATTTCAATAGTTTTCAATCAAAATTCTACAACAAAGAATTTGAGGCTATTGATTTTTGTCACGCCAAAATCAAAAAAATGCAGGAATTTGCATTCGCTGACAAGAAATATTTCGGCGCATAATCCTTATTTATCAAGCCTTTCACTCATGGTTGTACAACCATGTGCAACTACCACACGTTCATCGCTTGGCATAATTTCGCTTCCATAATCTTTCAATTGGGCCCTTTTGGAGATTTCAACAAACATTTTGTTAAATCTTTAAAATTATTGAAGAATGGAAACTGTAAATATTCCTGCTGATGTCTATAATGACCTTATCAGCAAAGTTGACAACATTGTAAGCAGGCTCGAAAGCCCGCTGGAAACATACCCCATGAAAGAGCGTTGGCTCGATATTCAGGAAACCTGTCTGTTGCTGAAAATTTCAAAACGCACCTTACAGGCTTACCGGGATAACGGCATACTCAGCTTTTCCCAGATTGGCGGTAAAATCTATTTTAAGGTGGTTGACCTCGAAGAACACCTGCGAAAACATTACGTCCGTGCTTTTTCATCTAAAAAGAATAAACGCTATGAACGTAACAGTATTTAAAAACTTCAACGAGGTCATAGTACATTTGCCCCTGTCTGCTATCCTTGAACATATCAGGGATGGCAGATACAGGGCGCAGGTCGAAACCTTGCGGAAACTCATTGCATCCGGTGATCAAAAGGAGTACGACAAGCAGAAAAAATCTCTGCTTGCCTTCACTCCATCCGGTTGTTTCGATTGTGGCCGCAAACTTCAATATCTTATTCAATATTCAGGTTTTATCATCCTTGATATTGACAAGCTCTCTGCCGAACAGTTGGATGTTGCTTTCAAAGTAGTAACCGAAATTCCCTTTACGTATGCATGTTTTCGCAGTCCAAGCAACAACGGGCTGAAAGTGCTGGTGCATTGCGACAACTCCAAATTTTCGCATTATCAGGCATACAATGAAGTAAAGGCTCACTACGAACAACTATTAAATCTGCCTGTTGACCCTTCCGGTAAAGACATCACACGCCTGTGTTTCTTTTCCTGGGACGAGGGTTTATACTTCAATAAAGAATCCGAAATTTTTAAAACGCATATTAATATGGTAGAAACCGATATTCAAAAAGTCGTTGAGCAAATCGAATCTGCACAACTCGACATTACTAATGGGTACAAGGACTGGCTCAGTATTGGCTTTGCGCTTGCCGATGCTGTGGGTGAAGCTGGTCGGAATTATTTTCACAGGGTGAGCCGTTTCAGTTCTCAATACAATGCTGCCGATTGTGATAAACAATTCGATAGTTGCCTAAAATCTAACAAATCCGGCATCACTGCAAAAACTTTTTTCTTCATAGCCAAAGATCACGGTATTGATATTTCACCAGTGAAATCAATCCCTCTGGAAACTGAGAAAAAAGAATCCGGCGAAAAAAAAGAGAAGGAAAAAGACAAAGAGAAACCGAAAAACAATCTCTTTGACATTATCGAACGCTTTTTGCTTCGCTCTTATACCTTGCGGTATAACGTGGTTACAGCAAAACTCGAAATTAAACGTATTGGTCAGGATTGCTACGAACCTATGACCGACTATATTGAAAATTCAATATTCCGGCAGCTTCACAAATCAAATATTTATGTAAGCATGTCAAAGCTCCGTAGTATTCTTCAATCTGATTTCTGCACCCGCTACGATCCTTTTCAGGAATATTTCGACAGCCTTCCCCAATGGGATGAAACAACCGACTACATTCAGCAGCTTGCCGAAACCATCAGCACCACCGATGATGAACTGTGGCAGCGTTGTTTCAAAAAATGGATTGTGGCCGTTGTAGCTTCGCTAATCGACCCAAAGGTGGTCAATCATACCGCTATCATTTTTTCCGGTGCTCAGGGCATCGGGAAAACAACATGGATGGAAAAACTTTGTCTGGGAGTGCTTCGCCCTTACTTGTTTTCAGGCACCATCAACCCCAATAACAAGGATACGCTTATTCATCTTGCTGAATGTATGCTTATCAATATGGACGAACTTGAAAACATGAACCGTACTGAAATTGGCACTTTGAAAGAAATCATTACCAAGTCTGCTATCCGCATTCGCAGGTCTTATGGGCATAACAACGAGAGTTTAACCCGCCGGGCTTCGTTTATGGGTTCAGTAAATACAAGCCAATTCCTGAACGATTCAACCGGCTCACGCCGCTTTCTCTGTTTCGAGGTAACCGACATTCAGTATCAGCACAGCGTTGATTTAAGCAGGGTATATGCTCAGGCAATTTCCCTTTGGAAAAGTGGTCTCCGTTTTTATTTCGACAAGGAAGAAGTCGGGCAGATTTCCGAGAACAACGAAAAGTATCAGATTCGTACCACTGAAGAAGAACTTTTGCTTGCATGGTTCCAGCCGGTGGCTTTGTCCGAAGCAAACTGTTTTCTTTCTGCAACGCAGGTCATTTCCAAGCTGGCTGATAAATCCCGTATCACCATTTCAAACGGTTCACTTATCAGTCTGGGCAAGGCCCTCAAAAAGCATGGTTTCACCAAAACCAAAAAAGGCGGTGTCTATGTCTGGGCAGTTAAGGAGCTAACCTACGACGAAGTAGATGCCAATTCCCGAAGGGCACCAGACGAAATGCCCTTCTGAAAAAGTCCCGCTCTGGTGCGGGATTTTTTTTTGATATTTTTCATTCTGCCCTTCATTCCTGTTTCCCGTTTTTAACTTGTATTTTATTTTTCTAAAAATTATTCTGCCTATCTGTACTAATAAGGTTGAATGTCTTCCTTTTCAGTCAATATATACTCTTTATTTCGTCGAAACTATTTTTTCAGGAACCCATTGATTTACTTCGTCAGTATTCCTGTTACAATTTGTTACAATTCTGAAATGATTAAATCACAATAGGTATGTTTCTTTGTTGCCGGAACATTTATTAACTGAAAAAATGAAGCTTTTTTTTAAAATATTTATTATTACAATTTTATTAAGCACGTACAGCAGAATAGTGTCGGGTCAGTCTGACTCCTTACCTGTTTTAGATCTTAGTACCTGTATAAAAGCAGCACTTAATTATTCACCTATACTTAAAGAAGGCTATACAAAAACCGAAATAAAAAAAAACACAATATCCCTGACAAAATCATCTCAATTGCCGTATTTATCGTCATCCGTCTCATACAATCTCACCAATCAAAATAAACTTGATAATAATTATAATTCTGCCAGCTATGGCATTAACGCAAGTCAGGTAATCTGGCAATTTGGCAAAAATAAGGCAATAACAGAGCAATCAAAGTATCTATATCAGGCAGAGGTTTCGAACTATACAGCCCTGCAACTCGATGTGATCGTCCAGGTAAAACTTTTTTATTACGAATATCTGAAATATGCAAAATTACTTGAACTCGCTAAAAATAATGTGGAGCAGGCAGAATTATTTCTGAGTGCAGCTAAAGAAAAAAAAGATTTAGGAATAGGGAAAAACAGTGATATTTTGAAATCAGAATCGGATGTAGCAGATGCAAAATACATTTATAGTGTAAATGAGAATTATATCACAAAATTGAATTTTGAATTAAGGTGTCTTACAGGATTAAACATAACCGACAGAACAAAACTACAGGATGATTTATTTAAAGCTGACATTGCCTATAGTGCTACCAACTCTGATACTTTGATTTCAATGGCTAAAAAGAATTACCCCGAATTAAAAATGATAGATGATTTGATTTTATCACAGGAAGCCTACATAAAGTCAGTAAAAGCAGATAATTACCCAAAAATAAGTGCAGGGGCAGGTTACAACTGGTATTATAATCCTCTCTTTAAAGCCAATGATTTCTGGAATGCAGGGATAACAATATCCTGGGATATTTTTAGCGGGTATCGAAAAAAGTATCAGTTGAAAATTGAAAACCTGCAAAGCGATGCATTTACATATCAGAAAGAAAATCTGCTTTTAAATCTCAGTAAAGAAATTAACAATCAATACCTGCTCTTAAATGAAAATTTGACACTGATAGGGATCATTGAAGTGCTTCTGAAAAGCACAACTGAAAATCTGAATATTGTTCTGGAAGAATACAAGCAGGGCGTTAGTTCAATGCTTGAATTGGCAAATGCACGCACTGAAAATTTTCGTGCAAATGAAAGATATATAAATGCATGGTATGTATATCAGGTTTCAAAAGTTCAATTAGAAAGAACACTTGGTTTAACAAATAAATAGTTCACACAAAATGAAAAAGTATTATCACATATTTCTTTCCATCATTACAGTTTCATTTTTTGCTTCATGCAGCAGTGATATTGATAAGAAGCAGTATGACACAATGATTATAAATCAAAAAACGATAAAAAATACAGTGGTGGCAACAGGTGTAATAAAACCACAGGTTGGTGCTGAGGTAAGAGTCGGGTCTCGTGCATCGGGCATTGTGAAAAAATTATATGTAAATGTTGGCGACAATATAAAAAAGGGCGATATGCTCGCTAAACTTGACGATACAGAACTGACAGCCCAATATAACCAGGTGCTCGCCAATCTTGAAAATGCAAAAACTAATTTAAAATACACAAAACAAGAAAAAGAAAGACAGGAAAACCTTTTAGCTAAGGGATTCACCTCACAACAAAATTATGACCTGTCTGTGAAAAATTACGAAATAGCACAGGCTCAGCTTGCTCAATACAATGCAAGCCTCGACTACTCAAAAATTCAACTTGATTACACCAACATAATTGCGCCTGTTAGCGGTGTGATCGCATCAGTATCTACACAAGAGGGGGAAACTGTAACAGCCATGTTTGCTGCACCCACATTTGTTACAATTATTGATACCAGCCGGATTGAAGTTAAAGCCTATGTAGATGAAACAGATATTGGTAAAATAGTGGTAGGTCAAAAAGCCGAGTTCACTGTTGATACTTATCCAGATGTTATTTTTGAAGGTAAAGTTGTTTCAATTTATCCTAAAGCAGAAATTTTAGATAATGTAGTCAATTATGATGTTATCATTGAGATTACTGATAAAAAAGGGAAAATACTTCGCCCTGAAATGACTACTACCGTGAATATTTTAATGGATACATTAAATAATGTTATTGCTATTCCTGAAAAAGCAATAGTCAAAGAAAACGGGGTATCTTTTGTTTTTATACTTGAAGGGGACAAACCCGTAAAGAAAATTATTACAACAGGTACGAAGAATAACTCTCAGGTTCAGGTTTTAAGTGGTCTGAAGATAAACGATAAACTGATTTTAAACAATTAATAAAATTCAACTAATATGATTCAGTTAAAAAATCTTTCTAAAATTTATGGCAAAGCAAATAGCCAGCAGGTAAAAGCCCTGGATGACGTGAGTCTTACTATAAAAAAAGGAGAATTTGTTGCCATTGTTGGTGCATCCGGTTCAGGGAAGACCACCATGATGAATATTCTTGGTATGCTCGACAGACCCACTTCAGGCGAATATTATTTTGAAAATAAAGTAGTAAGTACGCTTTCCAATAATGAACTTGCAGCTATTCGATCTGGTAAAATCGGTTTTGTATTTCAGAAATTTCATCTCCTGCCAAAAACAACTGCAATTGAAAATGTTGAACTTCCGCTGATATATACCAATCATAAAGAAACACGCCAACTGGCGCTGTATGCATTGGAAAAGGTTGGGTTGTCTAATAGGATAAAACACCGTAACAATGAACTTTCAAGCGGGCAACAACAAAGAGTAGCTATTGCAAGGGCATTGGTTAATAATCCGGAAATGATTTTGGGCGATGAGCCTACCGGTAACCTTGATTCTCAAACCGGCCTTGAAATTGTTGATATTTTTCAGAAGCTTAACCAGACCGGGAAAACAGTAGTTTTAATTACACACCAACAGTTTATTGCTGAGCATGCAAACCGGATAATTCAAATTCATGATGGAAGAATTGTAAAGGATTATCAAGTAGAAAATCCAAAAAATGCTGCCAATGAATTATTGAAATCAGGTTTAATTAATATATAGTCTACAAACAATAAAACATACAATCATGAATAAAAAAATAGTAAAGAGTGGAGTAAAATTCCTGCTTCGTCATAAGCTGCAATCCTTTTTTATGATATTTGGCGTAATGATTGGTGTAATATTTTTATGCCTGACATTTGCTGTAGGTTCGAGTACAGAAAAACAAATCATGGATAAAATGAAAAGTTTTTTCAGCTCAAATAACATTTTTATCATGGCAGGTAAAGGAATACAAAGGGGTGGTCCAAGGTCAGAAGGTCAGGTAACAACTCTCAAACTTGATGATATGGAAGCTGTGCTTAATTCAGTGCCAGGTGTAATCAGATATGACCCCATGCAGACATTATCCCCATGTGAAGTAATATACGGAAATGTAAATATTTCAACCACTATTCAAGGTCGTTCTGTTGAAGGTGAGGTTGTATGGAACAGGACAGTAACGTCTGGTGAATTTTTCACAAAAGAAGATATTAAAGGTGTTGCAAAAGTAGCATTAGTTGGTTCAAAGATCGTTAAACAATTGTTTGGCGAAGCAAATCCTATTGGCGAACAGGTCAGGGTTGGAAACGTACTGTTTACGGTAAAAGGTGTGCTGGAAGAAAAAGGTACTGACCCTCATGGAAATGATCTTGACATGGAAGTAATTGTACCCATAACAACGATGATGAGCAGGCTTAAAAATGTAGATTATATTACAGCAGCCAAACTTGAAGTTGATGAAACAAAGATGGCTGAAATAGCAGAAAAGATTAAGTCAGTTCTAAGGGAAAGGCATTCACTGAATGCTGACGTATCGGAAGATTTTTCAGTTATGACACCCGTACAGGCACAGGAAATGATACAGAAAATGAAGAAAATATTTACACTTTATCTGCCCATGATTTCAGGTGTTATTTTGCTTTTAGGTGGTATTATTATTTCTATACTGATGCTCATATCTGTTTCAAAAAGAGTGAGTGAAATAGGCTTGCGTAAAGCAGTTGGTGCGAGTCCTAAAGATATTATGCTACAGTTTGTTTTTGAATCTGTTCTTATATCATTAATCGGGGGTATTCTCGGCTTGCTCTTAGGATTAATAGGTACGTGGGCAATTATAACTAAATTAGGATATATATTTTATGTTCCCTGGCAACCGATTGTACTTGGGGTGTTGCTCCCAGTTATAGTAGGTATTTTAGCAGGCATTATTCCGGCAAGAAAAGCTGCTAATCTTGATCCTGTAAAATCATTGGCCTGAGAATGCATTATAAGTGTTTTGGTTTTTAATTATGGATAGTTTGTATCTGTGCTTTTTATGAAATTTATTAAAAATATCCGGCTGTCATGGAAGGCGTTATTACTTCATAAAATCCGTACTTTTCTTGCTATAGTCATTCTTGCTATTGGTATATCAACGGTTATGGTGTTAACTTCTGTAAGCAAAGGTGCAGAAGTTAAAATTTCCGATCAGTTTGGGATTATGGGAACAAACCTGATAATAGTTAACGCGGGAAAAATATTGAAAGTAATGGGAAGGAAGCAAAAAATCAATCAGGTAACAACACTTACATTACAGGATGCTGAAGCTATCCTTAACGAATGTCCGTCTGTTAGCAGGGTTATTCCTTCATCTGAAAAAATGGCCGGTTCGGTAAAATATGGCAATATTTCCACTAGATCAA
>Ga0156634_1529_pt1 | contig 15197 bp, 10 predicted proteins | sample RifOxyC3_FD_110708 | JGI IMG/M metagenome (GOLD analysis project Ga0156634, IMG submission 110708) | Bacteroidetes bacterium RIFOXYC12_FULL_35_7 | reverse complement strand
CCTAATTGTACAGATAATGTTCTGTAATACCAATCTATAGTATTTGAGTTTAACAGAGCCAGCAAAAATTTTATATATTTATTATTAGATATAAAATATACGGTATTATTAAAATATACACCTGCATCACTTTTTGCAAAAGTTAATTTTTGACAAATATCGTTATAAACAATTTTCTCTTTTTCAAACTCTTCAATATATGCACAGTTTCTGAGGTTTGTCCAATGGTCGCCCTGATCTGCGCGAGGTTCAAGCTTGTCTTTATATGTGAGCAAATGTTTATAAATTTCAGGATAATTTTTTTCAACATCAATACGGTTAATTTTTACGCCATTTTTTGTTTTATATCCGTTATGTGTATTTATCAACCATAAATTAGCAAACTCTGCTTTATATTTTTTTATATCCCTACCCCGCAGAACAGGTTTAATAACCTCAGCATTTTTTGGGTCAAGTGCAATAAGTTCGTCTTTCTTTTTTCCATCAATAATAAAGGCTTCGTTCAAACCGGTTAAGATGCCTCTGTAAATTGAAATATCCCAATCTTTAATTGGAATTCCCATTTCTTCTATGCGCTTTTTAATATGGTATTCATCGTTAGAAGAAACCACCCAGCTTTCCTGAGAGAGGTTGTTTAGATTAATTCCGTTTTTAATTAGGTAAGCTGCAATATCAGTGGTTTCGGTAAAACCTTTTCCAACCGTACAGGCTTTTAAATTTTTATTGTTGATTATCGTTTTTGAAAAAAATAAAATATTTGTGTCCACTGTAACAGCATCAAATACTTCGTATCCGCCAAAGTCTATAAGCACGAGCGGATTTGTTTTTGCAGAGAAAAAGCTACGTAGTTTTTCTCCATATTTGGCGCGCATCCATTTATTTGAAGTTATAAAAACAAGAGTGCCATTAGTTTTTAATAATTGGTAAGCACGTTCGTAAAACAGACAATAAAGGTCTCCTGTTTTATTAAAACTCTCAAAGTTTTGCTCTTCTAATAATTTCTGAATAGCTTGTCCGCTAAAATTCTGTATTTGCACATACGGCGGATTTCCAATCACCACATCAAAACCTTTATCAATACCAAACATCCATGTGGGGCTGAAAAATGGTGAGGTAAAACTGTCGTCAAAAGGATTCCAGTTTTTAATTTTTTCTGCTATGATTTTTAAAACAGGCTCGCTATCGGCTTCAATATTTTTTACTACTTTATCTCTTTGTTGCAGGTATTGTTTTTTTAGCTCTGCTTTATCGTTTTGCGAAACATCGGGCAGAAAAAATTGTTTGCGCAGATCTTCCAATTCTTTAAGACTATTAATTAGTGTCGTGTAAAATTTCGCATGATTAGTTTGAATAAAAGCATCAAGTCCTAAATCAATTAAGCTGTTTGCACACACAAATTTAAAATCAAGATTGGGCAGTGCATCAATACCAAAATTATTGTTTCGTGCTTCGGGTTTATAATCGGAATCCAATACAAGGCTAAGCCACGACCTGAGCCTAGCAATTTCTGTAGCCATAGGCATTATGTCAACGCCATAAATATTATTGCTCAGTATATTTAATTTCAGTTGATATGCGCTGGGGTAAAATCCCAGCATTTCCCGCAGTTCTTTTAATTTCAGCAACACGCCCATCGGGAAAGCGCCGGAACCACAGGCAGGGTCTAATATTTTTATTTCTGAAAGAAATTTATCCAACAATACTTTATCATCTTTTTTTAATCCATCGGCATTGAGTTGTGATGCAAAAAGAGGGGCAAGTGCTTTTTCAATTTTGTGTTTTTCTTCTTCTTTTATTTTTTCATTTTTTGCTTGTTCAATATGCTTCTCCCACGATGTTTGCAAATAGGCTTTAATGCTTTCATTTACCATGTAGTCTACAATCTCGCGAGGTGTATAGAATGCACCAAAAGCTTTACGCTGGTTTGCAATTTTTTCGGTTTCTTCGTTCTGGCTTGCCAATAAATTTTCAAAAATCCGGCCTAACATTTCAGGGTCAACCGCAATTTGCTGATAATTTCCTGAACTTTCATCTACAGTAAAATCATAGTTTTCCAAAACGTCAACAAATGGAATTAGCCAATCGTCGAGTTCTAAATAACAGAATAACCTATCTTCTTCATTTTCGTCGAATAAACCGCCATTCAGGTAAGGAATTTTTTCAAATAATTTTTCATTTTCCAATTCACCGTTATTACCTAATATTACTGGTCTTTCCTGTACTTTTGTATTTAGTGTATTAAAAAATAATTTCAATAAAAACCGATGAAAATAATTTGATTCTTTTTTTATTGTACTGCTACAAATTAATCGTAATGGGATAATCCCTTTTTCTTTCAAAAACCAGCAAAAAATATAACGTCCAATCAAACGAACTGCAAATTGTTTTACCTGATTTTCGCTTGCTTCAACTTTTGCGGCTTTTGCAATTCCTACCAATGCATCAAAGCGTTCTTTAACCTGTTTGTAAAACTCTTTATTTACTTCTTTAATGTCGAGGCTTTTCCAAAATATGTCCGTTATTTCAGCTTTTGATTTTGAAGCAATACATGACCATTGCTCGATAATTTTATTATATTGTGTATTGGTTAATCTGTTGCGAAAATTAAGTATTCGCTTTTGCTCTCCATTATTAAAAACTAAAACAAGTTTGTTAAATTCAGGTGTGGTAACAAAATGTAAAAAATAAGGAGCCTTTGTTATCGCCTTTATTGCATCGGGGGTATTTTGAAAACTTTCAGCGCCGGGGTCATTGTCCACCAATTGGCTGATAGTTTCTTTTTTTATTTTTTTCAAAACAGCAAAACGAACACGAATATTTTGATTTTCCGCATTCAATCTGTATAACTGGGGTTGCACAGTTTGAGGCGCAGGCAGTAAATAGTCTTTTAATTTTTGTGTTTTAGGCGCAAGCAACTGAGGTGTTTTATTAGTGGTCGGTTCAATGCCAATCCATTCTAATAAAGTATATGCAAACTCAATTACATTTTCCCTGCTCTGCGATTGAGCCAGTTGGTCTAATTTATTATTGAGGTCTTGTATATTCATTTATTTCTTTGTTACTTTTTATTATGGGGCTAAAGCCCATTTTACTATTATTTATTAATTACCATCGGCTTAAGCCGATGGTAATTAAGGTTAAAAAATTTAAAGGCTTTAGCCGCATTGCGATAACAGCTTTTTAACAAATCAGATTCTACTCTATATCCTGTGTGTAAACTTTATTTCCCAGTATTTTACTTTGATTAAAAAAATACAGGTATTTATTGTTTGACATTATTTTACTGTTATTTTTAAACTTCAAAAAATTGTACCCTGCTAATAATTTTGATTTATTTTCATTTTTAAAACCAAAAGAAACACCACCTGTAATATAAAATTCAGGAAAAGGAATTAACCTTGTAAATACAAGCATCCCAATCTTTCCGGTTTGAGAAAAACCAATATCTATAAATTGATAAATATTATCAGATTCCAAAATATCTTGTATTTCAATTTTACATTCATCGGGATAAATATTTATAACTTCAAATAAAGAAGTGAAGGCTTCAAGTTTAGCCTCTAATATTAAATTTTCATCGGTTGTTTCAGGCAAATCAAGTTCATAATATCGCTCAACAAAGTTTTTATTTTCAATGTAAATTTCATACATAGCATAATCCATTAAGACATCCATATCTTGTTCTTCATCAAAAACAAGAGTATTCCCTTCAAGCATATTTAATTTTTTGCCTGCGCCTTTTACATCTAAATTTAATTCCTCACATTTAAGCAATTTCGTATTATGGTCTTTCCCTAATGCCCGAATTTGCTTGTATTGATTAATTATATTTACTTCAGGTATATATGGCTTAATTGTATTTTTTTTCGACAAATTACTGAACATAATAGATTAATTAAAAATTTGTACTAATTCATTCAATGGAGCCTTTTCTGTCTTTTCATCAGGTTTGTACTGATGTGCCAAACTGATAAATTGTTTTATAATTTCATCGCTAACATGTTTTTGCTGTCGGACTAATCTGTTAACTGTCCTTACTAATTTCATGCTTTGCTTGTTGATATAAGCATTTTGAGAGTATATTATACAATTATATATTTTTTCAATTTCTTCAACAGGATAACCATATTCTTGCATTTTAGCCGCTAAAAAATTAATTGCATTTCGTTGCGGTTCATTATACCTGTTGCTGTGTTCATCTTCAGCAAATTGATATTGTGCCATAAAATCTAAAATGTAATCTTCTGTTTCAGGCTTGTTTTTAAATTCATCTTTAAATCGTTTATTTTGTTCGCTTGTTGCTTTGATAGATAACAAACCCTCAGTAGTTGTAAGCAGTTCCCCAATTCTATTTTTATCGAAAGCAACAAAATAACCAGCCTCGTTTTTATCGTCGGTTAAATGAGCTAAATGAATAAATTCTTCATCTTCTTTTCTCATTTGAATTTTACCCCACTTGCCCTTTGGAAGATTTTTAATTTTTTCTTTGTAAATTAATTCAAGGATTTCATTGCGGTCAAATTCTCTCAGGTCGTCCATAAATAAATCTTCGGCAGCCAAAAGTTCAGATTTTTCATATATTTTCTGAAAAGCTTCCATACGCTTCTTTTCATCACGGCTATACAAATCTTCCGTGAAATCCTGTGGTATGGGTTCTTCATCTAAAACAGACTGGTCAGAGCCAATTGTATAACGAATTAGATTTATTTTATCTTCTAATTTTCTAATTAATTGCAGATAACTTTCTAATTGTTCTGTTGGTCGGAAATTGTAAACAAAAATCTCATCATGCAACGAGCCTAAACGATTTATACGCCCATTACGTTGTATCATGCGTACAGGGTTCCAATGTAAATCGTAATTTATAATTATCCCACAATCTTGTAAATTTTGTCCTTCGGAAAGTTTATCGGTTGCTATTAAAAAATCAATTTCTTTTTCGGCTGGCTTTAAATCATATTTTTTTGATATAGGCGCAAATCTTTTAGCAAAATTTTCTATTTCATTTTTTGTACCTAAAGCAAATTCAATGTTTCTATTTTGCACATGTATTGGTAAATTATCTTTGAGATATTTAAGCGTGTCTGCAAAATAAGTAAAAACCAGTACTTTTTTATCATTATTTTTATACAGCTCTTTTGCAAGTACCAAAATTTTATCATCTTTCTTAATCAGCAAATCAATTTGTTCTTTTAAAACGCTGATAACAGAAAGGTCTTTTTCAATATCTGCTTTCATTTGCGGAATATTGAACACTCCTGCATCTGCATTTATAGAAATAAAATCATCATTTCCCTGTTCAAAATTATCAATATCAAAATCAAGTTCGTCCTCATTTGCCAGTTGTTCATTATATTCATCAATGGCTTTATTTAAAGCTGTTAAATTTTTAACTGAAACTATTTTATTAAACTTCTCTAATTTTTCTTTAAAGTCTTTAAGTTTTCTTTCATAACTGTTAACCGAAAGGCTGATTGAGTAAAGCGAAGACTCTAATCGCTTTAAAAAGATAGTTCTGAAAATTCCATAAATACCAATTTGTCTTGACAATTCACGGTTATCATCCACATTTAATTTAAAATCATCTGCCCCTCTTTTTCTTCCATAATAAGCCCAGCGATATATATTGTAGCGATAGCATGGAAAACCAAATGAAAGCAAGCTTGTATATAAAATTTCTAATGACGATTGAATAGGCTTTTCCCGCTCGATATAATGAGAAAGTAAGTCTAAAGGATGTGCTAAATATTCCAAATCTGCTAAACTTGAAATGGTGTAATTGTAAGCCTTTGTTAATAAAATATCTTTTGCTGCAAAGTTTAGTAATTTGGTTTTGTATTGATTGGAAACATCATATTCTAAATTGTCAGGATATGACTTTGGAAACTTTTGTAATTTACCATTAATTTCAAGTCCTTCGGGATATTCTTTTTCAATGCCCTGTCTTGTGCGCCTTACGATAAATCTGTTTAACAGTGGCGTTAATTGTTCTTTAATTTGTTGAAAATTTATTACTCCGGTTTCTCGTATTTGCCTACGCATTTCCGTTTGCAAAAGTTCAAGTCTTTCTTTGAGTGTAAAATATTTTTGTTTATCTCTGTCATAAAATCTGCCCAATTTATAAATATTACCACCAGAGCCAAGCATAATCTGATTTGTTAAATCTGATAATTGATTATTGATAGGCGTAGCTGTGAGCATCAAGGTTTTTGCATTTTCGTTTTCTTGTCTCCATTTAATAAAAACATCAAAACGTGAACCTCCGGCAGAACGTAAATTGTGGCTTTCATCAAATACAAATAAACCTACAGGAATATCTTTTAAATCGTCTCTTATCTGATTTATTTTATTTACATCTTGTAAACTGTAAATTCTTGGAGGGTTTTCAATTTTAAAATCTGCAAATGCTTTTTCCCATTGAGAAATTAAACCAGCAGGGCAAATAACAACAACCCGTTGATTTTTAATTTTGAAAAAATATTCAACAACTTTAATAGCAGTGTATGTTTTTCCTAAACCCACCGAATCAGAAAGCATTGCAACACCCTGAGGTCTTTCTAATTTTTTAATTATGCTGTTTGCATTTTGAATTTGAAATTTCAATAATTGCGGTTTCCCTGAATTTGGGTCATCTATTCCAACTTTATCTTCTTTTTCATCTTGCAAGTCTTGTCCGTATATACGATACAAGGCATGAATATACATTTCATAAGGACTGAAACATAAATTTCCATGCTTACTTAATTGTAATATTTCTTCTTTAAAAATACCTGACCAATCTTCGCTTTCATTCCACAATTCCTCAAACCAAATACGATGTGAAGGATGTTGAGAAATATTTTTTCTAACAAAATTTACAGTTGCATTATTGTCTTCTAATTGATTTAATTCAAGATTTCCAAATAAACCCTGTTTTGTAAAATTTGAACTTCCTATAATTCCAACAGCGTTTTCTTCATCGCATCCAAAAATGTAACATTTTGCATGAAGAAAATTTTTACGATAAACTTTAATTTGCAGTTTTGAATCGTTGTTCACATTAAGATATTTACCTAATAAGTCAGCAACTTTTTGAAATTCTTCTCTTAATTTTAAGTCCTCCAAATCTCTTTTTAAATATTTTTCAGGAAAGTCAGGGTCTTGTATTGCTGGGTTTTTAACTTGATAAGCTTTTACTGATGGTTCTTCGCCCAAAAGTAATCTTAACGTAATATTTTCTCTTTCTAAATATGTTTTAAGTTCTGCGTATATTTCAACCATTCCTGGCAAATCCCAATAGCCTGTTGCAATAGAAATTTGAGTATATGATTTATCACTAATTAAACTTTTTAAAACATTACCAAGTTGATATTCATTTGAAGAATTATCAATTAATTTTAAACCTTGTTTCATCCGAAAATAATTTGTTTTTTAAAGGTCGGATGGAACTCGCATATAAAATTTTCATCCATTGGTTTATTTAACGAATATGCTCGGTTCATTTTTTCATTTTTCTTTTTACAAAACTCATTGCATCAGGTGCTAGCCTTTTTTCTTCGCCAATCGCAGTTTCAATTTTATCAGCAAGCCATAAAATGAGCAAATCATCTACATTTGTATCCAAAAATTCAGCAATTCTGAGTATTTGCTCTTTACTGGCTTTTCTTTCGCCTGTTTCTATTTTACTTGTTAATGCAGTATCAACTTCAAGATGAGCTGCAACCTGCCTGAGAAGAAGTTTTTTTTTCTCCCTTATTTCCCTTATTTTTTTTCCTAAATGAGTCATGTCATTTTTATATAGCTTGTCAATAATTGTCAAATGTAAAATTTAAATTTGTTTGTTTTATAAAAAGTAATGAACATTTAATTAACCACGAATTTGAGCAATGGCAAAATTACTCGCTCAATTATTTTTATTTTCATAGGTGCTCGTGAGCTCCCTTCGGTCGGTTGCACTCTTCCCAGAAGCTTAGATTTAGCGGTTGGTTATGTGGCTTTTGAGACCCGCCTGCCGGACGGGTAGGTGTGTGCAACGTGTGTAAGCGGCTGTTAATCCTAATTGCCCATCAGGGCAAAAAGAGGGAAGAAAAAAACAAAATAAATTCCTCGCAAATCACTGAAGCATCAACGATGCACTAAAGAAATATTGTTATCTGATTCTTAATTTTCATGTCAGTATCTATCTACTCGGGATTTCCAGATGCCTTGACGCTAACGGCCTGCAGCTATGCCGACGTTTCGAACACCTTAGACCTACGCGCATGGCGTCAGCCTAGCGTTTTCAATAAGTGAGATATGCGACTTAGGTGCTGTTAGTACCTGGGCATTTATACTTATCATTTTTATCACAATTCACTTTATGATTAAACTCATTTCTATTTATTTTTCAAACGAGGAAGAAAAAAATAAAAAAGACAGGGAAAACAGGAAAACTTATTTCGTAGCTTTGGATATAACGAATAGGTCGTGTGGCTACGAAATGTGTTTAACTGTGTGTGCTGAATTTTGCCTGTTAAAACTTATATTATTATTACATCAACTACATCCAAAAACTTTTAAAATAATTTTATAAAAAAATCATAATACTTTAGAGTAATCAATTCTTGATAAATTTAAAACATTAATAATATCATCTTTATAGATTAAAGCAATTTCTTCATTAGCATTAACGAATGTTTTTAATTCACTATACCAAATTCGATAATCTCCCCTTCCATTTGATCGATATAAAGAAATTTCTGTTTGTATGTCTTTATCTCTATTACAGAATTTGCCGATTAATTTAACCTTATTGTCTGGACCAAATTTTTGGCTATCATAATCATGAATATTGTTAATTCTTAAAAATTCACGGACTCCTGAAACAGCATCCATAATGCCTTTATTTAATCCCGTTTCAGTTGGAATTAAAATAGAATACGAAATATTTTTCTCTTTTAATACAGCTAAATTTATTTTTTCATTGCCAATAACTTGCTTAACTGTTTTTGTAGTCAATGACTCATCAATTATTTGCTTGATCATTTGCCCTCTATGTTCTCTTGCTGCCAATTCATGACTTCCTTGTCTAGCAAATTCAAAGTATTATCTTTCATTATCTGTTATCATACTTATATCTTCATATGTAAAATAAATATCAACTTTTTTCTCTAATTCAAGCAACTTAGATTCCAGCAAATCTAAATTTATACTTTTAACATCTAACTTATAAAATTCAATTAGAAGTGAAAATAAATTTGCTTTATTAAACCAATAACTATTTGAAGAAAATTTAAGGCTATTTATAATATCAATAGAATTTATCAAACCATTTAAACACCTGCTCCAATTTTATCTATAAATGGAATAAAAATACCTATTTAAAATCTTTCGTCGGGAAAAATCTGTTATTCGTCAGGTGTGGAAACTTTTTTATCGAAAAAGTTTTCATATTGAAATATTCGGATATATATTCGCAGCATGAAAGAAAAAACAGAATCTGTAATCCGGAAAGTCCGTAACCTTTATGTTAAAAAAGGTATAAAAAATGTTACAATGGATGATGTTGCTTCTCATCTAGGCATCTCTAAAAAAACATTGTATACTTTTTTTTCAGACAAAGATAAACTCGTTGAGGATGTTTTATTTTTTCATATTTCAGAATTTAATACCCTTTTTATGGGGCTGGCAGCGCAAAAAATGAATGCCATTGAAAAATTATATAAAGTAAGCGAGTTAGTTGGTAAGTTAATAAGTAGCGTACCTCAGGTAATATTGAACGACCTTCAGAAATATCATCCGGAAGTGTTAACCCGTTTTATTGAATTTAAAAGATCTCATATTCTTTTGCAGGTTAAAAAAAATATTGAAGAAGGACTAAAAGAAGGTCTTTACAGGAAAAATATTGATCCTGAAATAGCCTCCCGTTCGTATCTTGCGCTTTCTGAAACTTTATTTGATAAAGCATTTTTTCCAGATGGAAAATATAATTCAGGAGAAGTTTTTAACGAACTTTTTATGTACCATATCCGTGGAATTGCATCAGAAAAGGGGATGGCATATATTGATCTCGGCATGTAAATACGTTGCATGCTTCGACAAGCTCAGCACAGGCGCAACGTATCATACACGATCGGCAAGTAAATACGTTGCACGCAACGTATCATATTATAATACTAAAAAATAATCATTATGAGACTCACACTAGTTGTATTTGTTCTAATTTTTTCAATTGTTTCCTGTACACAGGATAAGAAAGCAAGGCTTGATTCGCTGAAGAAAGAACAAGAAAAAATTCTTGCTGAAATAAAATCCATTGAGGCAGAACTGGGAACAGAAACAAAGCATAAATTTGTAAAACAGGTTTCTGTTGTAGATGTCAAAAAACAGGATTTTAATCATTTTGTAGATGTGCAGGGCAGGGTAGATGGTGAAGAAAATGTAACAGTAACCGCACAAACAATGGGCATTGTTACTCATATTTATGTTACAGAGGGTGCAACTGTAAGGCAGGGACAGGTTCTTGCAGAACTTGATGCTGCTGTTATGAAGCAAGGCATTGAAGAATTAAAATCTACTCTTGTTTTTTTAACAGATATTTACAATAAACAAAAGGATTTATGGGATCAGAAAATTGGCTCTGAAGTTCAGTATCTGACTGCAAAAAATAATAAAGAGAGTTTGGAAAATAAATTAAAAACGATTGAAGAGCAATTGCAGATGAGTAAAATTAAGTCTCCGATTTCTGGCACTGTTGAAGATATTCCTATTAAAGTAGGTCAGTCGCTAGTCCCAGGTTTTCCAGCTTTCAGAGTTGTTAATTTTTCTACTGTAAAAATTATTGCAGATGTTGCCGAAGCCTATACTGCAAAAATAAAAGAAGGAAATAATGTGAAAGTTTTGTTCCCCGATTTTGAGAAGGAAATTGATGCCAAAGTTCGTTTTGCCAGTAAATATATAAATCCAATAAATCGTACTTTTCTTGTTGAAGCACGACCTTCTGAAGCAGGTGTAGAGTACCGCGCTAACATGGTTGCTGTTCTTAAAATTAATGATTACACTTCAAAAGATGCTTTTGTTTTGCCAATTAATTATGTCCAATCTGAAAGCAAAGGAAAATATTTATGGGTTGTAAAATCAGAAAATGGAAAAATGCTTACACAAAAACTTTTTGTTACAACAGGGCAATCATATAATGGGCAAATAGAGATTCTGACAGGTTTGCAGGAAGGTGAAAAAGTTGTTTCTTCAGGATTTCAGGAGCTTGATGAAGCTATGGAAGTTACGATATAATTAGTGTTGTATTTGTTTAAAGTTTCAGGTTTCAACCGCTGACTGAGCGCCTGCCTGTCCGGTAGGCAGGGAGTCGAAGTCAAGGTTTCTTGTTTAAAGTTTCAGATTATAGGTTTACAAAATGAAAAAATTAAAAGAAGTTTTTAAAGAATTCAAACCTACCAGTTGGGCTATTGATAATAAAACAAGCATGTATGTGTTGGTTCTGATTCTTGCCATTTTTGGTATTCAGAGCTATAATTCTATACCGAAAGAACAGATGCCGGATATTGTTATTCCTACAATACTTATAAGTACAATATATCCCGGAACATCTCCTACAGATATGGAAAATCTGATTACACGACCTCTGGAGAAAAATATAAAATCTATTAATGGCGTTAAAAAAATTACCAGTAATTCCGTTCAGGATTTTTCATCAATTGCTGTTGAGTTTACCACAGGTATTGAGGTTGCAGATGCAAAGCAAAAAGTTAAAGATGCTGTTGATAAAACAAAGAGCGATCTTCCAAATAATCTTCCCAAAGACCCTAATGTAGCAGAAGTAGACCTTTCTGAAATTCCCATAATGGTTATTCATTTGTCGGGAAATATTGATTTGAGCACACTGAAAAAATATGCTGAAATGGCTCAGGATAAAATAGAATCCTTTAAAGAAATTACAAGGGTTGATATTGTCGGAGCGTTGGACAGAGAAATTCATATTGATGTGGATATGTATAAAATGCAGGCTGTAAGCGCTTCTTTTTATGATATTGAAACCGCTGTAACGCGCGAAAATGTTGTGATTTCGGGAGGTACTATTGATATGCAAAAGATGCGCAGATCTATCAGAGTTGTTGGAGAATTTAAAAATACAGAGGTTATTGAAAATATAATTTTTAAAACATCAAGTGGCGCTATTGTTAAACTGAAAGATATTGCGAAAGTTCGAGACAGTTTCAAGGAGCAGGAAAGTTATGCGCGCTTAAACGGAAAAAATGTAATATCATTAAATATAATTAAGAAAAGTGGTGAAAATTTATTGAATGCTGCCGATAAAATTAAAGAAACCCTTGACGAGTTGAAAAGTAAAAAATATCCCTCGAAGCTCACGGTTACAGTTACCGGCGATCAATCTTATTTTACTCGGACAACGCTGAATGAGCTGAATAATACAATTATTATTGGTTTTATTCTCGTAACGATTGTCCTCATGTTTTTTATGGGATTGACCAACGCTATCTTTGTGGGTTTAGCTGTTCCTCTGTCTATGGCTATTGCTTATATTGTTCTTCCGGGCATTGATTTTACAATGAACATGCTCGTGATGTTTGCATTTATTTTTTCTTTGGGTATTGTTGTAGACGATGCGATTGTAGTTATTGAAAATACGCATCGCATTTTTAAATCAAACAAAGGTCGTTTGGATATAGTACAAGCATCGAAATACGCCGCGGGTGAGGTTTTTTTACCTATTTTTTCTGGTACATTGACAACCCTTGCTCCATTTTTCCCATTAATATTCTGGCCGGGAACTGTTGGCGAATTTATGCATTTCATTCCCATTGTATTAATCATAACCCTCTTTGCATCTCTCATTGTTGCATATACTATCAATCCTGTTTTTGCCATCACATTTATGAAACATGATGACGATAGCGCACATAAATTTAATAAGAAAAAATTATTGTTCATTGGCGGTGCTCTCACTGGTATTGGCATCATCACTAATTTTGCAGGGCATCCGGGAATTGGAAATTTTTTAATTTTTATTGCGCTGTTTTTTATTTTTCATAATCTGATCGGGTATAAAATATTAAGAGTATTTCAATATCGTTTTATTCCTGCCGTGATGAGGCGCTATGAAAGAATGATTCGCTGGACTGTTCAAAAAAATCGCTCATGGATGTTATTGACAGGTACTGTTGTTTTGTTCTTTATTACATTTATTATGATGAGTATTGTCAAACCAAAGGTTGTATTTTTTCCAAAAAGCGATCCCCAGTATATTTATGTTTATATCAGTATGCCCGTTGGGACAGATGTTCTTGCTACGGACTCTATCACAAAATTAATGGAACAAAAGGTTATTGAAGCCGTTGGTAAAGAAAATCCCGATGTTGAGTCTATTATTGCTAATGTTGCATTGGGAGCTTCCGAAAATATGTTTGATCGTTCTGTTACATCTCATAAAGGTAAAGTTACAATTTCATTTGTAGCGTTCTCAAAAAGGAAACAAGGTTCTACAATGGATTATATTGATAAAATCAGGGAAAAAGCAAAGGATATTAAAGGTGCAGAAATCACTGTTGACCAAAATACGATGGGACCTCCTACTTCCGGAAAACCTATCAATATTGAAATAAGCGGAGAAGATATTGAAGAATTAATTGTAACATCAAATAAATTTAAAAAATATATTGATTCTCTTGACATCACAGGTATAGAACAATTACGTTCTGATTTTGACAACAGCAAACCTGAAATTATTATTGAAATAGACCGCGAGCGGGCAAACAGAGAAGGTATAACAACTGGTCAGATTGGCTCTGAAATAAGAACGGCAGTACTTGGTAAAGAAATATCAAAGTATCGCGATGGTGAAGAACAATACCCAATTCAATTAAGGTATACAGAAACTGTAAGGAAAAATATTGATAAATTGATGAATTTGAAAATTACCTATAGGGATATGAATTCAGGGCTATTACGACAAATTCCACTTTCTGCTGTTGCTAAAGTTGATTACACCAATACGTATGGAGGAATAAAAAGAAAAAATGTTAAAAGGGTTATTACGTTGACGTCAAATGTACTTTCCGGTTATAATGCAAATGAAATTAATGCGCGCATATTGAAATCTGTTCCTGCTTTCCCTCATAATGAAAGCACTGAAATTAAACTTACCGGCGAGCAGGAAGATCAACAGGAAACTATGGGTTTTTTAAGTAAGGCAATGATGCTGGCACTGTTCCTTATTCTTTTTATCATGATAACGCAGTTTAATTCCATCGGAAAACCTTTTATCATTATAATAGAAGTAATATTTAGCATAATAGGGGTTTTGCTGGGTATAATGATTTTTGGTATGCCTTTTTCAATAGTTATGACAGGAATGGGTGTTGTCGCGCTTGCCGGAATTGTTGTGAGAAACGGAATTTTACTTGTTGAATTTACGGATGAATTAATTAAGCAGGGAATGAAAACAAGAGAAGCTATTGTTCAAGCCGGGAAAACGCGTATTACTCCGGTGCTTTTAACGGCAACATCAACCATACTGGGACTTATTCCTCTTGCAATTGGATTTAATATAGATTTTGAAGGTTTATTTGTAAGCTTTTCTCCCAACATTCATTTGGGTAGCGATATTTCTCAATTCTTTGCGCCTCTTGCTTGGACAATCATTTTCGGATTGACATTCGCAACATTTTTAACACTTCTGCTCCTTCCTTCTATGTACCTGATCATGTACAAGGGAAAACTAAAATTAAAAAGAAAATTAAGAAGAAAGTGATTCCAAGCTACAAAACAATCAGCCTTTTATTAATTATTTTTCCATCAACATATATTCGTACATTGTAAGACCCTTTTGCTATATCTGATACATCAAGAATCTGGCTGCCGTTTCTCTGTATTGTCATGCGAATTGTTTTTACATGATTTCCTAAAATATTATACAACTCAATATTTATGCTTTCTTTTGAAAAGTTATTGAAAAATATTTTTGTGAAATCATTACAGGGATTAGGGAAAATCATAAGGTCGTTATTCATTTCTGATTTAAAAATTCCTGTTCCGATAGTAACATGCACCAATACAAAAGAAGTATCATTGCCACAGGAATTGCCGGCAATCAGCGAAACTAAATAATCGCCGGGATTCTGATACAAGTGATAGGGATTCGCATCAATACTGTTTGAATAATCACCAAAGTCCCAGAAAAAATTTTCAGCTTCCTGCGAAGT
>Ga0156634_1517_pt1 | contig 15553 bp, 9 predicted proteins | sample RifOxyC3_FD_110708 | JGI IMG/M metagenome (GOLD analysis project Ga0156634, IMG submission 110708) | Bacteroidetes bacterium RIFOXYC12_FULL_35_7 | reverse complement strand
TCAATACTGGGTCTAATGTCTTTTCGGTTGAAGACTATAGCACAACCTCCCTTTCTGGATTTAATACATCAAATTATATAAATGGCAATCTAAGTCGAAGAGTTACTACAGGATATGCATCTGAGGAATTTGCATCTTTGTTATATACAACAAGCAGTACAACCACAAATACAACAAAAGGGTCAATAATAAATGTTACTTCTACGAGTAATGATCCAATGATTAACATGCAAACAGTTTTAAGCGGTTTTCCATACAATCCTGCTGTTTATAAATTTGTTGAAGTACGATACCGTGTGCTATCTGGAACAGCTGGCAGTATGGAGCTTTTTTGGTGTACCGCAGCAAGACCGTGGGCAGACGGTGGTTACAGGGCTGTTGTGGGTTTAATAAGTGATGGAAACTGGCACAATACCATTGTTGACCTTCATAGTTTTTGGACGCTGACATCTGATGGATCTGGTAATGTTCCTGTTATTGGATTTAGATACGACTGGTGTACTACAGACGGAGTAACAATGGATATTGATTATTTAAAAATTACAGGTTCGCCTACTGATGAGTATGATTTTCCTGTTGGCACATCTTCTCAATATGAATTAGCAAAAATTAAAATTAATTCATCTACAGGCATTACACACATTAACTCTAATTTTGTTGCTTTTAACCCTCCGACAATACCTTATGGCAATATACAATCTGGTCTGAGTGTTAATGGAACGCCAATTACAACAATACTTGATTATGGTTATTGGAATTTTTATCCAAATACAGGAGGCACAGCCACGAGCTACGACGAATCACTAACCTCCAGTGGGCAAACCAATGGAGGATCTTCTGCCGATCAGCATACGGTTGTGAAAAGGGCTGATGCGTCTTCTGACTGGATATGTTCAGGAACACACGATAATGCTACACAAAGTGGCACGAGCACAAATCCTATTACCGCAAAAAGATCCTCTGTGAATGGTTTTTCACATCATGCTATTGGACGTTCTGATCTTATTACTTTGCCAGTTTCTTTGGTCTCTTTTAAAGGGAAATGTGAGCAAAATTTTATCCTTATTAATTGGATAACATCTTCTGAAACGAATAATGATTATTTTGAAATAGAAAAAAGTGAAGATTTATATTCCTGGCATCTTTTAACAGTGGTAAATGGCGCTGGAAATTCAAATGAGTTAAACTATTATCAGATAACAGACGTTTTTTCTGAACAAACATTATACTACAGGCTAAAACAAGTGGATTATAATGGTCAATATTTTTATTCTGACATTATTGCTGTTATATGCAACAACACACCCTCAAGTCCTTTTTATCTGCAACAGACAAATTTTGGAATTAATGATAATGAAACAGAACTTTTTTTAAACCTAACTAAAGAAACATATTTAATGATTGAATTATACAATTGTTTAGGACAAAAACTTTATCATAGCAATGTTCATGTGTTTTCAGGAAACCAAAATATTCTTATAAATTATAATCCTGTAGCAAAGGGTATGTACATATTGGTAATACATGATAAATATTATTCACAAACCTATAAAATTATTAGGCATTAGTAATTAAATATAGATAAATCATTATTCCTTTTTATTCATAAATAATACTATTGATTTCGGTTGAAATATCCGCAATCATATTTTTCTCCACCATCGCCTCTCTCAATACCTGATAATTTCCTTAAAATAATTCCTTCCCTATAACCTTATTTCTCCTCCGATTTATCAATCTCTCCCTCACTTTCCTCGTCCCATTTTATTTTAACTTTGTTTTGTTTTTTCTTCTTTTCTTCTTCTTCTTTCTTTTTCTTAAAATTGATTAATGATGTATCATTTTTAAACAAGCCGAATTCTTCTTTTAATATAGACTTGATTGTTTTCTTTTCATCTTTTACAGCTTCTTTAATACTCTCTTTTACTTTTCGCGTATCATAGCGAATCGAGAAATTATCGGTGGTTCCGCTTATCACAAGATAAATATTTGTTTTGCCACGATCATCTTCTTCTATGGGTCCAAACTCTTCTTTCTCTTTTTTCTTTGATTTTATTTTTTTGGATAGAATATCTGAAAGTAAAATTTTTACCCTGTAATCAACACGTGAGTCGAAAGTTTGCTCACCCAATAAGCTTAGATTTAATGCAGAACTGTTAATGTCCATCTGGGGAATAATAATTTTTTCATCCTTAATTAAAATATCATTTTTTAATTCAGAAAACCGGATGTTTTTTAATTCATTAATATCTACAAACTGCGCCATTTTTTCTAAAGGTTTAAAATCAATCAGCTCTCCGTTGTTTATCGTAACATTTGATGCAACAATTAATTTTTTTGTATTACAAACCAGAGCGTTTGTCCATTCAGAGGCAATAGTAATATCTGATGAAACAAAACCCCTTAAATGCTTATCTGTAATAAAGTCCTGACCAAAATTATTAAACGAAATAAACAGTTTCTGTATATTAATTTTTGATAGTTTTATTTTTGAATGAATGGAAAAATTTCCATCGTTTTCTTGCGTAATAACACCCGAAGATTCGATAGATCCTTCCATCGTTTTAAAATGAATATCCTCTGCATTAAGCTTTCTGTTTTTGTACAATAATTTTCCTTTAACATCTGTTGCCTGAAAGTCTGAAAAAATAAAATTTTTAATATCTGTACTTACATAAAATTCCATATTATCGGGCAATGCAATTATAAATTCTGATTTGTTCTGATCGCTTTTACCTGCTAACAATTCATTCATATTCAAATTAGCACATGTAACCTCGCCGTCAACTAAAAAATGCTGATCGGGTACCATAAAATAGGAGATAATATTTTTAAGAGCTCCTTTAATTGAAAAATCATTATTCCCGGCATAAAAAGAAAGCGAATTAATATCAAGATCATTATTATTAAAAGCAAAAATACCATTGATGCCCGTGTATTTATTTCTCCCTTCTTTCAAAGAAAAAGAAGCATTTTCTAAAATCAGATTTCCACTTATTTTAGAATTCATAAAATCATTTTTTGTAAAATTTGAAGGATCTTTTATCCTGCCGGAAAAATTAAAATTTGATTTAATTATGCCATCAATTTCACGAATCGTATCTACTTTAAAGAACTGCTGCAATTCTGATAACTGCGCATCAACTTCTGCATTAATTTCGACATGGGGAAATTCAGGATTTTTCATGAAAAAACTACCTGAAATATTGCTTTTACCCACAGTAAATTTTAAGCGATCAAGTAGCAATGTAGTTGTAGTAATCGAATTATTTTCACCATTGGAATAAAGTCCTGTAAGGCTTACATTTTTAAGTTTAATCGAAGCATTTTTCTTTGAAATACTTGCATTTTTCATTCCGAATTTGGTTTCGATATGAACAAAGCTGCTACTGTCAATTGCTCCTGACACATTTGCTTCAAAATATAATTCACCTTCGCTTTGATACTCTTTTTTATACGCATCAAATTTCTCGGGCAACAGAGACAGGAAGGACTGTATGTCTATATCATTCCCTTTTATCTGTAAATTTATGATGTTCTTTTTTCCGGTTTGAATAGTCCCGGTAACATTCAACGATAAATCTTCAACATCAATACTTCCATTCTTTATTTCAAACAAATTATTTTTGACCTTCATAGTAAGATTTACAGCAAGACCCGATGCATTGACATAATTTACATTATCAATTACAATGCAATCTGCAAAAAGTTCTCCGGCAGTTGACAGGGAGTAGTCATCAGAAGAAAAATCTCCGTTTAGCACAAAATTTCTTGAGTGAATCCTCAGGTCGGTATGCAGCGCATTATCTATATAAAAAACTTGTACATTATTTAATGTTATTTTTTTAAGACAAAGCTGAAATTTTGATGTATCTGTAGGATGCGAAGATTCCCAAAAATGATAATTTTCTTTTCCACGGCTGTTTGTAAGCAGATACATTCGTCCTTTTTCAATAATAATTTTTTTGATTTTATATCTTTCATAATAAATATCAATAATGTTGAATTGCAGAAATAAACTTTGAGCAGAAAATAATGTATCTTTAAAAGAGCCCTTGAATTCTGAACGATTAAAGCCCTTGGTTGGTTTTGCATAAACGTCCTGAAATTCTACAGAAGCATCGGGGAAATGCTTAAACACGGAAAAATTTACTTTACCGACCTTTATTTCGGTCTTTAGATTTTTATTGATTTCCGAAATGATAAATTTTGAAATTTCGTTTCCATAAAAATTCGCAATGATAAATCCCGCTGCAAAAAAAAGAAGAATAAGCCCACCTGTTACAGATGAAGCAATAATAGCTATTTTTTTTATTTTCTTTTTTTGCATAAAAATCCAAATTTTGAGCAATCTCAATTTTGCAAAAATACAAATTTGAATTTTGTATCAATAAATAAACTATTTTAGTATCAAAATATTTTAAACTATTGTATTATGAAAAATAAATTAATTTCCAGTTTGTTTTTAAATGTTTTATTTTTAATGATTCCTGTATTTTTATATGCGCAGGAAGAAACAGAAGAAAGCTCCCCTATTGAATTTGGAGCTGATCTTATGAGTCGTTATATATGGAGAGGCTGTGACCTTGGAGGGAAAAGCCCGAGCCTTCAGCCAAGTCTCTCGTTAAATTGGAAAACAAAAGACACTACACATGCAATAAAAATCGGAGCGTGGGGCGCGTATACATTTTCCGCAACAGCAAATGAAGAAGCAGATTTGTTTCTTACCTATACATTTAAGGATATGATCACCCTTACAATAAATGATTATTTTTTTTCGGGCCTTAATACGGGTAAAAAAGACAAATATTTTATTTACTCCAAAGACAGCACTGGTCATCTTTATGAAGGCACTTTAAGCTTTAATGGCACAGAAAAAATTCCTTTTACATTGCTTTTTGCAATTAACTTTTTTGGTAATGATGTGCGAAAAATAAAAGATGATGGTTCGGAGGGAACTATTGTTATGAGTAAATATATTGAACTTGGCTATAAGAAAACAATAAAAGAAGTGGATTTTAATGCTTTTATAGGTGCGGCACTTGATGATCCTGATGAAGACAAAGGAGAGTCCGGGTTTTATTATAACAACTCTGCCGGAATTATAAATTTAGGGATAAAAGCTTCAAAAGAAATAAAAATTACAGAGAACTATAAGCTGCCGGTACAGTGTTCTTTTATCGTGAACCCGGAGGCTGAAAAAGCATATATTGTTTTTGGAATTACATTCTGATCTATGCTTGATTTTATATCCTAATTTGAAATATCACGAATAAAAAAAGCGGTTTTTATACCGCTTTTTTTATTCGTAACAAGGAGCAGCACCCCAAAAATTGTATTTTGACGAATCGTCTCCATACATTTCGATTTTTTTATCGGTAATTTTATACGTACAATGTTCTCCGAAAACCTCAGAAAAGAAAACTTCTGATTCATTGCCATATTCATCTTTCATGATAACCATTGCAAGGTTTTTATTGAATTTTTCTGTTTGAAGGCGTTTTTGGCATACCGGACAAATAATTTCAAGCTTTTCCCCTTTTTCTAATGTAAATAAAGGATCCTTTGTAACGGAATAATCACCAATATGCGGACTTACCAAAATTAAGCCTAAAGCTTCCTTCTGATTTCTGATTGTAAAAATAATGTCATTTCCGACATTTAGCTGGGCTTTGCAATGAGGACAGTAATATTTCTTTTTCATGATAACACATTTTATTTAATGCAACAAAGATAAAAATAAAATTAAATCTGCTTATAGGCAGTATATACTTTCTAACATATCAGAGTTGAAAAAAATAATACAAAATTAGTTTATGCTTTCTTTTTGTTGACTATTTTGCAGAAATTTTTAAATAAACTATATATGCAAAAAGGAATTTATACCTTAATGATAACGCCCCTTCTTGAGAATGGTTTTCTTGATGAAGCCGGATTGCAAAAACTTGTAGAACGTCAGGTTGAAGCGGGTGTTCACGGAATAGCCCCACTAGGTGTTACCGGAGAAAATACCCTACTGACAGATGAAGAAGAATTGAAAGTGCTTGAAATTATTCTGAAAACAGCAAAAGGAAAATGCAAAGTAGTACCCGACACTTGTGCTGCAAGCTTATGGAAAGCCAAAGAAAAAGTAAAAGCTTTTTCCGATTTAGGAGCAGATTATATCTCTGTTTTTTGCCCTTTCTTTGTTTTACCAAAAACAGATGGATTGATTAAATTTTATGAAACGCTGGCCGATGCTTCTCCAGTGCCGATTTTACTGCATAACTCAAAAGACAGGACAGGTGTTGAGCTTGATCCGCCTACATCGGCGCATCTTGCAAAACATCCTAATATTGTTGGAATTAAAGATGGCAACAAAGGGCTTGACCACCTCGCGAAGCTTATTTATCTTACGAAAAATGATGATTTCTGCGTGTTCACAGGAAAAGACACAACAGCCTATCCGCTTATTTGCTTCGGAGGCGCGGGAACTTTTTCTGTTGCCGGAAACATAATTCCTGATGTAATGAAACAAATAACAGACCTTGCTTTATCAGGAAAAACAAAGGAGGCTGAAACAATACACTTTAAATATTATCCGCTTTTTGAAGCGCTGCGCTGGGAAACAAACCCTATGGCGGCAAAAGCTGCACTGAACCTGATGGGACTTCCCGGTGGTGGGTTACGCTTGCCACTGACACCTCTCAGTCAGGAAAAAACAATTAAAATGAAAGAGATGCTGATGAAAATGGATATTATTCGGTAGAAGAAGTCAGAAGTCAGAAGTCAGAAGTCAGAAGTTGGAAGTTGGAAGTTGGCAGTCAAAAAGTCAGCAGTCGAAAAAGTCGGCAGTCGGCAGTCAAACAGACTGAAGACTGTAGACTGTAGACTGAGAGCATAGCATCTTCCGGCTTCGAGCTTCTTCCTTCCGGCTAACGCAAAGAGCATTTTGTGCAACATAAGTTAAAATATAAAATAATGAAATCAATAAAATTACATGCACCCGCAACAACTGCAAATGTAGGACCGGGTTATGACATTTTTGCAATGGCGCACCATGAGCCTTACGATGAAATTACAATTTCGCTTACCAACAGCAAAGACATTAAAATTGAAATTTACGGAGACAGTCAAAATATTCCTGTGAATGTAACGGATAATACGGCAGGTCTGGCTATTCTTGAATTATTTAAAAGAAAAAATATTCAGCAGGGTGTTTTATTTCAATTATATAAAAATATGCCGTCCGGTGGTGGGCTTGGAACAACAGGAGCTTCTGCTGCTGCGGCAATTGTAGGGTTGAATAAATTACTTGACTTATCTCTTAGCGATAACGAGATGGTTGATATAGCAAGGTATGGAGAAGTAGCCTCAGGAGGTTCTCCTCATGCGGACAATGTAGCTGCAGCTATTCTGGGTGGTTTTGTTCTAGTAAAAAATTATCATCCCATTGATGTGGTAAAACTTGATTTACCAGAATTTCATATTGTGCTTGCCGCTATTCGGAAAAGTCAACGTTCTACTCGTGGTTTTATAACTTATGAAATTGGTCAGGAAAAACTAAAAGAACAAATGGCGCGCTGTGCAAGTGTTATTCATGCAATTCACACAAAAGATGTGAAAGAATTCGGCAGGGCTATTTCTGTTGATTATATCGCAGAACCTGTTCGAAGCGCAGTTATTCCTGAATATACAGAAGTAAAATTGAAAGTTCTTGAAGCAGGCGCACATGGCTTTAATATAAGCGGAGGAGGTTCTTCTGTTTTTTGTGTTTGTGATGCGAATAATCAAAATCAGATTGCCGAAATTATGCATCAGGGCTTTCAGAACAATCCAAATTTTGTAAAAGTAATTCAAACCAAAACCAGCAATCAGGGAGTGAAAATTGTGGGTTGATGAAAAATATTTGCAATAAAAAAAGCCGGCACTTCGACTTCGCTCAGTGACCGGCTTTTTTTATTGTGTCAAATTACTTTTATTTTACGATAGTAATCTTTTTAGTAACAACAGCATTTCCTGTCTGAACTTTTACAAGGTACGTGCCATTTGCAACATTAAGCTCAAAAGGAACTAATGTTTCATTGCTTGAAGAAGCAGCAACAACTTCACCCTGTAAATTGTAAACAGTTACAATCCCATTTGCAGGTTTTGAAATGAAGAATTTACTGTTTGCAGGATTTGGATAAACTGCAACATGAATATTCACTTCATTATTTGAATTAACACCTACTAATGAACTTGAAGGAATAGCAAAACCGCAAATTTCAGCATTTGCCTGGCAAAGTCCTATATCTGTAGCAGTAGCTCCAACAGCAGTATTAATGCTGAAAATATGACCTTCAACCGGACCGCTCATTGCCCACCATAACAAACTTGTATTGTCATGATCAAATTCAGCATCCTGCGCATATTGTACCTGACCTGCATTTGTTGGACCAACAAGCGTAACAGCAGCAGTTACTTTATCTATTGAATAAAGATTTGCATCAGCAGCAAGTGCATACAGATTTCCGTTTGCGTCAGCAGAAAGAGTTAAGAGGGTTGTAGTTGTTGTAACTTGTGACCCAACTTGAGTTGCTGCGCCAGAACCATAGTTAATCGTATACAAATCAAGAGTTGTTGCAGTTGCAACGATTGCATACATCGTATAACTTGTCCAATCGAAAGTAATACCGGTCATATTAAAACCAACTGGGCCAACAACTGTTCTTGCACCTGATGTAGTATCGAAATAAACTAAACTTCCTGTTCCGGTTGCAGGACTTGTACAAGCGTACCATTTGCCATCTGCCCAGCATCCGCTGAATACATTGTCTTCTGCACTTTGATCTGCAATAGAATTAATGGTTGCAGGATCTTGTAAATAGAACCATGCGGGTCCGTTAACAACAGCAGCACCGTCTGTGTAAACAACATATCCATAAGCTTTAATGAGTTCCTGTATGCTGATAGTTTGCGTAAAGGTGTTATCGTTTGGATTGGCATCTCCTGTAAGAGGAGCAGTAACATCAATTGTATAATTTCCATTAGCAGCCGTCCATGTGTTGAAAGAAACCTGCTGGCTTGCTCCGCTTGCTAATGCAGTAACAGTTTTAGTATCAGTATAGCCACCGGTAATGGTCATTGTTACATCAAAAGTCTGAACATTTAATCCATTATTTTTAACCGTTACCATAGGAATAACAGCACCCGGAGGAAGCATTGCAGGCATATCAATTGATAATACAGCGATATCATCGGCAGGGGGAGTAAAACAGCTTATAGAAGCTTCCCAACCGTCACTCTGACCGCTTCCGTCTGAAGTAAAATGAAATGTAAGTGCTCCGGCAGGATTAGAAGCTGTTACTTGTTGTAATGCAGTGGGCAAAGTAGAACCAGAAAATGGGCTACCTGCAATCTGCGGAGCATTAACATCAATACCATCATGTACTGATAAAAAGTCATAGCCACTTTCAATATCAAATGCAGTGAAAGAAATGCGAATCATATCGCCTGGATTTCCTGGGACTAAAGTAAGAACATTATCTTCACTGGCAGAATAACCAGCGGTTAAAAGTCCTGAATCAACAAATGTACCGGAACAGGTTGTATCCTGTGTATTTGTTCCCATAATATAAATATTTTGAACCGCAAGTTCCTGAGTTAAGGTATTGTCTGCTGTATTTCCATCTGTTGCAAGAACTGCTTCAACAGTAATAGTATAATTACCTTCAATGCTTGTCCATGTATTAAATGTAACCTGTTCGGTAGCTGCAGAAGCCAGTGCTGTAACAGTTTTTGTATCTGTATATACACCACCGATAGTCATGGTAACGTCAAATGTTTGTGTTGCTGTACCCATATTTTTTACAGTAGCCATTGGAGTCAGAACAGTACTGGGAAGTACGAGTGAACTAACATCAATAGAAATAACCGCTACATCGTCTGCTGCTGGCGTAAAACAGCTAACAGCTGCTTCCCAACCCGCATTCTGAACGCTACCGTCTGATTTAAATCGGAAAGTAATAGCACCTGCTGGATTCGTTGCAGTAACTTGCTGTAAAGCTGCCGGAAGAGTTGTTGAAGAGAAGGGGCTTCCTGTAATCTGGGGAGCAGTAGCATTTGCGCCATCATATACATATAAAGTATCATAGCCACTTTCAACATTGAATGCAGTAAATGCAACACGAATTCTGTCTCCGGCAGTTCCGGGAACTAAAGTTAAAACATTGTCTTCATTTGCAGCATAGGGTCCGGTAAGAGTACCAGAATCTACGAATGTACCAGAACATGTGGTATCTGCAGTAACACTGCCCATTATTATAAGGTTACCCATATTCGTAATAGTAACTGTTTTCGTATTATTTGCAGCAAACTCATCACCGATAAGGGTTACTTCTGCAACAAGAACATGCGCTTGAACAGCAGAAAAATCTGCAGTAGCTGTAAAAGTATAATCAGCAGTAGCTCCAGCAGCAACAGGACCGGCAATAGCTTCTGTTATGGTTGTTCCACTGTTTAAAGTGAAAGAAACAGGAATATTGCTTGCATCTGCGGTACCATTGTTTTTAACACGGATAGTAACTGTTTCTGTCGCTGTCATATTAGGACCGGAAACAGGAGCAATTACGCTAAGAAGCTGCATATCGTTTGTATAAGTTGTTCCGGCGGTTCCATACATTAAAAAAGGAAGACCTTGTGCGTTTGTTCCATCCATAAGATTTGCCCAGGTACCACCATTACGTTGTTTTGCATTTCCTGTTGCAGGTTGTCCAGAAATAGTAACAGGAGGAGCCCATGGTCCGGAAGCCATAGAGCCGGCGCATGTCCACTCAACCCAATAAGTTCCGGTTGTTAAAGTAAGACCTGTTGTAGCGCAAACGCTTCTCATAATGGGGCGGTCAGCACTGGCAACATCATCACCTCTATAGATACCAGAAAAATAAGTACTGGTCATAACATTAGTAGTAGAATCTCCCCAAACAACAGCACTACCTGCAATACCCGGTTCGCCGTTCCAAATTCTAACGGCATAGGTTGTCATAGTAGAAGTTGTTGTAGAACCTGTCTGGTATGCAAAAAACACAACAGAGTCAACAGCCCAATCTGAAACAGTAATGGTAAAATCTTCTGCAACGCCATAGCCTGCGCTCATTGCATGTCCGAAGCCATAATTTGTATTCGGAGCTTCAAGAAAAGAAAAATCGGCACCACCAGGTCCTCCGGCAGGGTGTGTAACCAATGGTCCATTGTCAATTAACAATTCGCCTGCCATAATTCCTTTAGGCGCAGAAATTACTGAGGTCTGAGGAGTAGCATTTCTTGGAAATGTAGTACATACATCTGCATTCAGGTTAATTGTTTTTTGAACACTTGTGTTCTTTGTTTTTTGTTTTGCTTGTTTTACTCCGGTTTGAGCAAAAACAAACACTGATGATAAAAGCATCAGCATAAAAAAGTACGTCAATCTTCTCATAATATTTAATTTAATTAATAATTTGGGTAATGCGGCGCAAATGTAATAAATAGAAATATAAAACCCTAAAAAAAGAGCTTGAATAAACATGTTCGTTAAACAGTTATGGTAAAAATCACTAGCAAAGGATTTATATATATTATAAAAAAGGTAACCGTTCACAGGGTATAAAAAACAAATTACATATTTGTAATCATCATATTATGTGTTTTTATGCAAACCTCAATATTTCCCTTAAATATTTTATTGTATTAAATATAAGCGACTTACAGTCATAAGCGTTTTTGATAGCAAAAACAAATATTTAAAACACTTGGTTCTCATTAAATTAATTCCCATAAACGGTTGCAAAAAAAGAAATTAAAGGACTACAATTTTTTCAATTTTAACCAAATCATTATTCCAATAGAATTTAACAATATAAATTCCTTTGGATATTGAGTTCAGTTCAATTGTCGAGTTCTTGTGTTCAATATAATTTTTAGCGACGCAATGGCCTGCAATATCATTCATTTCGTACATTAAACCTTTTAAATTTGAGACAACAGAAATTTCATTATGTGCCGGATTCGGATAAATTATTATTTCTGTATTCCATTCCACATTTTTAAATATAGAAGAATTATAATTGAAGAACGAAGAAATAGAAGAACATCCGGCAGCGTTGAATACTTCCACCTGAAATAAACCATTTGATTGAGGGGTATATATTTGTGAAGTAGCTCCCGGAATGGTAGCTGTGTTAAGATACCATTGGTAAGTGGTAGCAGTGCTTGTCAATAATATATTCCCATTTTGAACGATGGAGGGAATCAGTGGGTTCGCATTTACAAGAATAGAAACATTATCGGTAGCTGTACAACCGTTTGAATCGGTAACAGTAACGGAATAAGTAGTTGTTGCTGTTGGAATGAACGGAATGTCATTAATAACGCCATTACTCCATAAAAAAGTTACACCACCGCTGGCAGAGAGGGTAACAGCATCTCCTTCGCATATATTTTGATTTGTTCCGGCATCAGCAACGGGAACAGGATAAACAGTAACAATAACCTGACTGGAGGCACTGCAATTGTCTTCTGTTACGGTAACGGTGTAGGTTGTAGTACTTGATGGAGAAACAATATTAGCGGATGTATTTGGACCATTACTCCACGCATAGAGTGTGCCACCTGTTGCGTTGAGGAATGCAGTTCCTCCAAGGCAGATGGATGTATCAATACCTACACTGACCTCCGGATTATTGTTAACAGTTATAGCTATATTATCGGTTGCAGAACAACCATTGCTGTCATATACAGTTACAAAGTATGTGGTTGTGGAAGCCGGGGTAACAGTGATTGTACTCTCGGAATCTCCATTATTCCATGAATAATTTAATCCGCCTGTTGCTGAAAGAGTAGCGGTTTGTCCCTGACAAATGGATTGATCGTTTCCTGCATTCGCTGTTGGCAGAGGGTTAACAGTTATCATAACATTATCGGTAGTTGAACAGCCATTGCTTCCATAAACAGTAACGTTGTACGTTGAGGTTATTAAAGGTGTAACGGCAATAGTACTTCCAGTGCTTCCGTTGCTCCACGAATAATTTGCTCCACCTGTAGCAGTTAATGTGGCTGATTGCCCCTGACAAACCGTTTGGTCAGTGCCTGCATTAGCAGATGGAGCAGGGTTTACAGTAACAAGCACCTGATCGGTAGCAGAGCAGTTGGCTGTATTAGTAACGGTTACTGTATAAGTGGTTGTAATAGCTGGTGAAACCGTAACACTCGCTGTGTTACCGACGCTGTTGCTCCATGAATAGTTTGTGCCTCCGGTGGCTGTGAGAGTTGTTGATAATCCTTGGCAAATAGTTGCATCATTGCCTGCGTTGGCAATAGGATTTGGGGAAACAGTTACATATACAGGATTGGAAATTATCTGACCTCCGACTCCATCGTAAACGATAACAGAATAAGTTCCTGAGGCGGAAACTGCTATAGTTGGTGTATTTTCGTTCGTATTCCATAGATAAGAAACGCCAGCAGGAGCTGTCAGAGTAGCTGTCTGTCCTGAACAGATATTTGCAGATGGCGAAACCTGGATAGAATACTGAATTGGTGTGATAACAAAAGTATTATAGAAGTCTGCATCATTAAACTCAATACCTTTTAGCAAATAATGTTTCTGAGGTCCGTCTGTATTCAAATTACTTTGATAAATGTCTATGAAAGTAGCAGGAATCTGATATTTAGTTCCGTCAAATAATGTTTTTGAAGATGTTTTCAGGTAATAAATATTTGCATTACCGGTTTCAAAAGATGTAACATCAGTATATGTATAATTTTCAATATTAAATCCCCATGATTTTGGTTCCGGCATTAAATTATCGGAAATACCATAAAGTAATGTATCAGTGTCTGTCCATGAAACAAAAACTTTTTTACCATCAGGGCTTTTTGAAATATTAATCCAATGTCCCCATCCGGCACCACCACTTACCCCTGTAAATGGAGAAGCATCAGCGGCAACCATATTGGCGCGAAGTGTGTCAATGAAAATAGCGTTCCATCCACTACCTTGTTGGAAAACATCAAATAATAATTGAGGATGTGTAGCATAAGTGTAATCTAATGAATCAGGATGATTAGAATACATACCTTCAATAACGCAGGCAATGTGTAAGTTCCCATAAGCATCAACAACTGCAGGGTAGCTACTTGGGTCAAAAGAAGAACCTGCGGGGAAGTTGGGGCGGTAAACCCATTGATCCGAGGGAAGATCTAAAGAAGCTCTTGTTGGCCAAATTTGGTCTTTTATAGCAGGAATAAGATGCCAGTCATGGAAAACAGGTTCTTTAACCCAGGTTGCGCCACCATCATTGGTTTCCCAAAGAACAGGAAGACCTGTATTATATGGGCTGCTTGCAGAATCGTTACCCACGCAATAGAAGTAACCATGAAGACCATTGTTGTTCATAGCAATTCCGTCATTGAATGTCCAAGGATAATTTCCGTTGGAAAGAGCTCTAACTTTCCAGAGATTATGAATATACGACGGCGCCCAGTTTACCTGATTGGTATTAAAAACGCCATTCATAATTTTATAGTACTTTGTTCCAAGAGGCACACCACTTTCCATAGAAACAGTAGAAACGGCATTGTAATAACCATTTGCACCATCCATGCAGCTCATGAAAACAGTTGAGTCATTTGGATTTGCAATTTCCAACATATTAGGAGTTCCTCCTTTTTTATTAGAAGTATAATAGTTTGACACCCATCCTGAACCGTTTGTTTGAGGACCAGAAAGAACATAATACTGTTCATCAGGATTTGTGTTTCCTGAAGGGTTGTGGATTCTTCCGTTTGGATACCTTCCGGCTGTTGCAGGCTGGAAAGATAGGCTGTCCCATGTAGCGCCCCAGTTTGAAGTAACCTTGGAATACAAATATCCTCCGTTGCCACCCCATGCACCACCCTGACGGTGAACAAAAAGAATAGAATTTGTTTCAGGGCAAGCGTCTAACCAATGGGGCCCTTCTGCAATAATTGTAAAAATATTTCCAGAAGTTCCAATTGCAACAGAACTCATAGCCTTGTTTGAATTAGACAACATGCGAGGTTTAATCGGAACATTAAAAGATACATTTGCGTCAATTTTTGATTGCAAAGACAAAGCTGTCTGATCTGATAATTTCTTGTAAGCACTTTTGTTCTGGGCTTGTGCACCAACTATGACGCCGAGAGCCATAATCAATAGTAATACTTTTCTCATTTTTAATAAAATTGTTTGGGTGGGTTTTATAAATTCATTTCCGACAAGCTCAAATGCATAGCATTTTTCCAATTTTAATTAAAAAAAACGGAGAACTCTTTACCTTTTTTTTTATCATTTCAAATATACAATATTTTTTTAAATTTACAGCGAAAAATTTATTTTTAATCGTTTGTCTATCTGTTTGCCTCTCTATCTTCCTATTATTCTGAAAATAATTTGTTACGATACCCTTTCACATAATATAACCTGCATTATTTGCAAAGTTTATCATCAAATAATTCTGATTTTGTATTTTGACAATTGCATTTATATCGGATTTTACTTTAAGGTTTGTAGATTTAATGATAATTTTCTAAG
>Ga0156634_1496_pt2 | contig 15751 bp, 6 predicted proteins | sample RifOxyC3_FD_110708 | JGI IMG/M metagenome (GOLD analysis project Ga0156634, IMG submission 110708) | Bacteroidetes bacterium RIFOXYC12_FULL_35_7 | reverse complement strand
AACAGCTTCAGTTGGTAATCCAGGTGTTGATGCTTCAACATTAGATGTAAATGCACCCTTAGGCGGTGGAAATAGTGGTGGAGGAGGTTCTGGTAGTAATGGTGTAGCGGGCTTTGCTCCGGGTGGAGCTGGTGGTGGCTCAGGAAGTGATGGTACTTGGTCGGGTGGTGCAGGAGCTAACGGAAGAGTAATTATTCATTATCCTACTATTAGTATAGGAGCAAATGCACAGGCTCTTGCAAATGTTTGTCCTAATGTTATTGATGCTAAAATTCATAGTTTTACGGTAACAGGGGTTAATGGTGGTGGTACATTAACAGGATTATCTTTTGTTACCACAGGAGATTATTTAGCTTCAGAAATTGTAAATTTTAAATTATATTATACAGCTACAAGTACATTCTCTACATCTAATTTGTTAGCAACAATTGCCGCTCCGGCTGCTGCGGGAACACAAACTTTTCCTGCTTTTTCTCAGGCTGTGGGAACAGCAACAAATTATTTTTGGATAACTATGGATGTAGGCTCTGCTACGGTTGCTGGGCATATTTTGGCTGTTAATGGTACGTTAGTAGCTAATGTCACTGCAAATTTAGTACCCACGGGTTCAACAAGTACAGCAAGTGGAAACCAAACCATGTTAGCTCCTGTAGCTATTGCAGATGCAGATGTTATTAATGGAAATGGGTATGTTTGTACAAACTTAAGCGGAGTTGCATTTTCTTGTCCTGTTATAACCGGAGCAAGCAGTTATGTTTGGACAATGTCTACAGATGCTACAATTGCAACAGGGGATGGAACAAATTCTATTACAGTTGATTTTGGTGCTGCGGCAACTCAGGGTTTTATTTATGTTGCGGGTTCTAATGGAACATGTACAGGAAAATCATCGTCTGTAGCCATTTATTTAATGGATGCACCTGTAATAACAACACAACCAACGGCAACATATTATGGGTGCAATTCCACATCTCTTACATTTTCTGTAGTTGCAACAGGTGCTGGGTTAACTTATGAATGGCAAAGAAATACTGTGGCTGTTAGCGGCGGTGTATATAGTGGTGAAACAACTGAAAATCTTATAATAAGTGATCCTGCTGGTTTATCTGGTAGCGTATATCGTTGTGTGATAGATGGTCCTTGCGGCTCAATAATTTCTGATAATGCTACTTTAACAGTATTGGCAAGTGGTATGTCTGGATCTTATACTGTTGGAGCCGCCGGGAATTACGCCAGATTAGAACTTGCATTTACCGACATAAATAATAGAGGATTAACGGGTAATGTACAATTAGAAATTATTTCTGATATAACCGAAACAGCTACTGCGAGCTTAAATCAATGGACTAATTGTGGTAATACGGGTTATACAGTTACAATTTATCCTACTGGTTCAGCTCGTACAATATCTGGCGCAATAACAACTTCTTTAATAACACTAAATGGTGCAGACAATGTTACTATTGATGGGAGTCTTGGGGGAGGTGGAACAGATACAAGTTTAACAATTAGTAATACTGATTTAACTTTCGCTGGTTCTACAATAAAATTTATTAATGATGCATGTTATAATACAATTAAGTATTGTCGGATAAAAGGTACTGAAAATTCAACTACTAATGGCGTAGTTTTCTTTAGTACTGCCACCGCTACCGGAAATAACAATAACACAATTACATCTTGTCAAATTAGAGATGGTGCAACTAATCCCGTGGTGTGTATTTATGCATTAGGAACTGTTGGGATGGAAAATAGCAATAATACGATTTCAAATTGTTGGATTTATAATTTTTGGAAAACCTCAAGTGTTTCATATGGTATGAAAATATATGGTGGTAACACGAAGTGGACTATTTCAGGGAATAGTATATTTCAGAAAGCAGCTCGCCAAAATTGTGATTTTTATGGAATTGTTGTTAATAATGCAAACGGTCAGGAGTTTGTTGTAGAGAACAATAAAATTGGAGGACAGGATCCAGATTGTGGTGGTGCTGCTCTTACGTATTCATATACAGTATATAACCCATATTTTTATGGAATATTTTTAACAACCAGTACGTCAGGGATTTCTTATATTCAAAATAATACTATAAAAAATTTAAATATTACAACAGTAGCAATAGCAGCTCCAGATGTGTGTATTGTACCTATAGCTGCTTCTACGGGAAGAATTGATGTTACTGGAAACACTATTGGGGATAATGGTGCAGGCACTTCAATTATAATAACAATGAATGCTAATGGTGGTAATTATCCAATTAATATAGGTATTTACAAAACTGGAGATGGTAATATTTTAAATAATTCAGTAGGTTCAATAACCTTTAATGGAACTATTACGGTAACTAATGTTTTTTATGGTTATTTTATTTCGGGTACTGTTACAACTGATGTATTAGTTTCAGGCAACACAATTGGTAGTACTAGTCAAGTGAATAGTATTCAGACTTTAGCACATGCAACAAATTCCCCAGTTAAGTTTATAGGGTTTATTTTTGGCACTGCGGGTAATTATATCACAACTGTTTCAAATAATACTGTTGCAAATATTACTATGAGTGGTACAGGAGTTCTTCCAATGTTTAGGGGTATTAATAATCAGGCAACAGGAGGCACTCAAAATCTTATCAATAATACAGTGTTTAATATTTCAAATGCTAGCAGTAATACCTCAGAATCTATTACTGGAATTATTAATTTTAATGGCAATACTACAATATCACAGAACACTATTCATTCATTATCTGCAATTGGTGCAGCACAAGTTGTTGCGGAAGGTATTTATAATCAGGGTACAGCAAGTGCTAATGTAATAAGTAGTAACTTTATTCATAGCTTTACTACAACTCAAGCTGGAGCATATCAGAGAGGTATTAATTTGTCTGCAGGGCCATCTACTGTATCTAATAATATGATTAGACTTGGTATTAATGCTTCAGGAGGATCAATAAATGCTGCAACGTTTATTTATGGATTATATAAGGCTACAACAGCTAATACCAATTTTTATTTTAATAGCGTATATATTGGGGGCAATAATACAGGGGTAGCAGCAGCAACTTATGCGTTTAGAAGATTGGCAGCAGGAACAGATATTTCAAAAAATAATATATATTATAATGCTCGTACCGGTTTAGGTAACCATTTTGCAATTGTGATAGAGGCAACAACAACTTTTACCAGTGATTATAATGACTTGTTTAGTGCTGCTGCTGGTACGCTTGGTTCTGTTAACGGAGGAGGAGCTGCTTTAACTTTTGCTAATTGGAAAATTGCAATTCTTGCTCCCAAAGATGCTGCTTCTATAAGCTTAGATCCATCATTTATTACCCCATTGGGTACTTCAGCAACAGTTAATTTACATATTAATGATGCTAGTCCTTGTAAAGGTGTTGGTTGGTTTGGATCAAATATTTTAATAGATTATGATTTTCAGACTAGGCAGACAGGAGTTAGCCCAAACGGACCAAGTATTGGGGCAGATGAACTTTTCACTATTGCTTTAGGTAATGATGCTTATGGAATATATTCTCCTGAAGAGTTAGACGGTACAGTGTCAAATTGTGAAATATATGCTACGGGCGGTACACCTGGTGGCTTAGGTATTAAAGTTGCAAAACCAACAGATGCATTTTATACAAATGTTGGAATTAGTGGTTATCAAATTATTACAACTGAAAATAAATCGTGCACGAATAATAATATTAATTTAACTACTACTGATGGTACTCCTGACTGGCTTCTTGGTAATGGCTCTAATCCTGCTTCCGGGGCAATAAGTCCAATAACAACTCAATTTTCTTCAACTGGAAGGAAAGATATTCTTGAAAGTGTAAAAGTGTTTAAGGATTTTGTAAATATAACTATGGTTGCTCCTTCAGCTGGATCAATTTTAGGCGCGCCTGTTGGTGCCGGTTGCCCAACTACTTATTCTTACTCAAGTTCAGTTGCAGGTAGTGCAGGATTTACATATTATTGGACAGCTGTAACTCCCGGTGGTTGCCAAGCATTAATCGCAGACAATGATGCATCAACAACAGATATAACTTTTGTAAATACAACCGGAGTAAATCAGGTGTTTACTTTAAAATTAGATATAACAACGGAGTGTTGTGGTCCATTACCACAGGTTATCAGATATATAACTATTTGGCCGGGTCCTTTGGCACCCGTAATAGACGGAGGGCCCTTTTCGGTTTGTACAGGCGGAGAACAGTCGTTTTCGGTAGATATTCCGGATCCTGATCCCGGATATGCTTACGGCTGGTATAGTTTGTCTGCCGGGGGTACTTTCTATGGTGCGGGATCTTCGTACACGGTTACCACTGCATTGTCAGGTGCTAATTCATACTGGGCGCAGGCTACCAATAGTTTTGGCTGCAATAGTGCCCGCACTGCCGCTGTAGTAACGGGCATTGACGAACCTGCACCAACAGTGGTCAACAGCTCTACCTGCGGAGCCGCCGATGTTACATTAACGGTAACTGCTCCGGGGGCAGGATACACGTATGTATGGTATAGTGGCAGTTGTGGCGGTACTGAGTTGCAGTCCAGTACTGCTATTTCTTACACCTCGAATATTACAGCCGATGTTACCTATTATGTGAGAGCTATTCCTCCGGGTTGTGGTCCGGGACTTTGTGCTTCTCCTTTTATTAATTATACTGAACCGCCAAATCCTGTTTCCTGGCTGGGTAATAACACGGATTGGTTTAATACTGCAAACTGGACTTCTGGTTGCGTGCCTAGTTGTGGGGTAAACATTGAAATTCCTAATCTTGGCAACGATCCGGATATTGGATATAATGCAGCAGCACATGCTTCCTGTCAGGACATTCTATTGGAGAGCGGGGCAATACTTTCGTTTTCTGATTCTAGAGCAGAATTAGGCGTTTGCGGAAATTTTACTCATACAGGTATACTAACTACCAACAATTTAGGAAAAGTTACTTTTGAAGGTAGCGCTCCACAGGCATATACCCGAATCGGTACAGGTGATTTTAATAATGTTGGGGTTGCTAATTCAAACGGACTAACGCTTAATAATAATTTATCAATTGGCACAGTAGGGACTTTATCGTTGAATACAGGCACTATTACCACCGGGGGTAATTACCTTATTGTAAAGAATATGGCAACAGATGCAATAAATGCGTATTCTGCCACATCCTACATCAATGGAAATTTGAGCAGGTATGTGGCTACCGGTTCATACGATTTTCCGGTAGGGAATGCTAATGCCTACGAATTAGCCAATATTGATTTGATTAATAATACTAGCATTGGTAATCTTACTGTTAATTTTGGAAATCCTGAAAATGCAACTGGGACTGGTCTACCATTACCCGAAACTTTTGGAGATTATGATGCCGTGTTGAATTGTGGAGGAGTTGATGCTACAACCGGAAATGCAAATGGTGGAGTATGGACAATAACTCCAGATGCAGGTTCATCTACCAATTGTGATATTACTTTGTATGGTAGAAATTTTGATAACGCAGGTACTGTTGGTCATACTGTTTTAAAAAGAACCACAGCCGGACCGGGAGCATGGGAATTAAATGGAACTGCTGCCACAGCTGTTTTGGCTTCAAATGTTGTCAGTACTAGCCGTACAGGGATGACTGGCTTTTCGCAGTTTGCAATTGGTCGTAGAAACAATGGGGCAACACTTCCAATTTACTTGTCTCAATTCTCCGTTTCATGCAGCGATAATTTCGCCCATCTCATCTGGTCTACAGCCTCTGAAATTAATAACGACTATTTTATTTTAGAACGTAGCTTTGATTCAGAAAACTGGGAACTTGTTGCTGAAATAAAAGGGGTAGGTAATTCAAGCAGTATTGAAAATTATGAATATATTGACAAACAAACTACGTTCTTACAAATTTATTATAGGCTTTCACAAGTTGATTACAATGGAAAAAAGACTGTGTTTAATATCGTTACGACAAACTGTTTAAATAATAGTAACCATCAGGCAGGTCGGCTCATATTATTCCCCAACCCAGCGTGCGATTATCTGAGCCTTGTATTTTCAGATGTTGCTGAAAAAACCGGAAAAATTGAAATTCTTGACGAACTCGGCAAAAAAGTTTTTGAAAAAGTAATAGCAACTGACAACGACTGGAGTAAAATACAAATAGACATCAGTGGTCTTGCGCAAGGTCAGTACTACCTTAAAACCCTTTTTGAAAGAGAAAGTCTTCCTGTGCAAAAATTTGTTGTGAACAGGGGTTGGTAATCTCCATGTTGCCCCATGCCCTTAGTTCGCGCTCGTATCCGCAATAGCCTTGTGTGCAGGAGGACGAGTGTACCCAATAACCAGCTTACGGTCTTCTTGTCTGCCACAATACGCCTGTTTTTTCCTTGCTCAAACCTCCGAAGTCTCATCTTTGCAAGCCACTGAAGACTTCGCAGGTTATTCCAACGCTACCGCCCTTAGTTCGCGCGCGTCTCCGCAATAGCCTTGTGTGCAGGAGGACGAGTGCGCCCGATAACCAGCTCACAGCCTTCTTGTCTGCCACAATACGCCTGTTCTTCCCTTGCTCAAACCTCCGAAGTCTCATCCCCGCAAGCCATTGAAGACTTCGCAGGTTATTCCAACGCTACCGCTTGCCCATATTCATTGTCGCAAAGGAAACCCGCTTACACGGATTTGTGCCATACTGCGATGCGCTTAGCTGGTCGAAGCGAGCCTGTCGAAGTGCAATCCGGGTAAAACACACCAAATTTTCGCCACGCTGTCTCGGATTTGTGCCATACTGAGCCGAAGTGCAATCCGAGCCTCTCTATTCTCGTCGCCGCAGCGATTCAGACAAGTACCATCGTATTTACAAATTTTCCTATCTTGCGAAAAAAAAACTATGCGCTGTCGCCTGCTTTTCTTTTATGTTTTTTTAATGTTTTCGTACTCTGCGTTATCGCAAGACAGCACCGGAGTTCTGCTTCGTTTAAAAAAACATATTGAAATTCTTGCTTCCGATTCATTGCAGGGTCGCCGTGCCGGAACAGAATATGAAAAAAAAGCATACCGCTACATTATTAGTGAATTTTCAAAAACAACCCTCAAACCTTATGGCAAAAACTGGGTACACCCCTTTTCTTTTAAAGATGAAGACAGCCTGAAAAAAACAGCATACAATGTAATTGCCTATTTAGACAATAAAGCAAGCAAAACAATTGTTATCGCTGCGCATTACGACCATCTGGGAATAGGAGGGACAAAATCGCGTTCTTATGGGAAAAAAGCCATACATAACGGAGCCGACGATAATGCAAGCGGGGTTGCTGTTTTTTTGGAATTAGCCAAATCACTTTCTGAAAATAATTTGAAAAATAATTATCTTTTTATTGCTTTCTCCGCGCATGAAGAGGGCTTGTTTGGCTCAAAGCTCTTTATGGCAGACTACAAAAAATTACTTCCTGATATTCGCTTAATGCTCAATATAGACATGATTGGCCGCATGGATACTATTTCAAAAAATCTCTCGCTTTTCACATCCGGTCTTCCTGCTTCTATTGACTCCCTTGCGCAATCTTACTGCCCGCAGGATATTTATCTAAAAATTATAAAAGAAAATTTCCCTGAATCTGATCATTCCGCCTTTAAAAACAAAAAAATTCCCTGCCTTTTCATTACCACCGGTGCTCACGAAGATTACCATAAAATCACAGATGATGCAGAAAAAATTAATTATGCGGGTTTGTTGAAAATTTACGATTTCTTACAGCAACTTATTTTTGATTTAGATAATTCAAAATAGCATTATAAAATAAATTTTTTGTAAGAGTTTGAACCCTTGCAGACTTGTGCTGAGCAAAGTCGAAGTAGGTTTCATTATAAATATTTGATTATCCGTTTAAATAAGTTGAAAATTCAGCTTATGCGATGTTAGAAGCTGTGGGGTGTACCTCAAAATAATTTTATTCGTTAAATTATTCCATCTTTCCCGAAATTTTTAGATACATATATCCCTTCATTTGACCCAATAAAAATGTCTTTTCCATTACTTACCACAGCATTAGTAAGAAAGTCAATTGAGGTTCTGTTTTCTTTCCATGTTGATCCATTATCTGTTGAAATTGATATATAAACTCCACCGATTGCAATAATAGTTGATCCACTGATGTATAGACCTCCACTCAAATCGCCCGGGTAGTATGGTCTTTTAGTTTCTGAAAACGAATTTCCATTATCAGTTATCAGACCAAGTTTACGATCAAAGGTAACCCCTACAACTTCTTTTCCATTAGTTCCAATGGAACCTAATTTCTGGGCATTTACAAAACTACTCAACAGAAGAAGATTGACTGTGAGAAAAAATATTGAGATTTTATTTTTCATAGTAATGGTTTTAAAATTAAATACTATAAATTTCTTGGTATTACTTTTTAATAGTATTATTCATCCATATTAAAATTAGCACGAAGCTACAAAAAGCGAAACAACGGACTGCCCACAGAGCTTATATCCTCATACCCATAATTGCAATATCATCAATCTGGGTAGCGCCATTTTTCCATTCTTCGATGGTGTTGTTGAGAATTTCTTTTTGGTCGTGTGTGGGATTTTGAGAGATTGTTACAAACAGTTTTTTCAATTGCTTGTACATAAATTTCTTTCCTTTAGGTCCGCCAAACTGATCAGGATAACCGTCAGAAGTCAAATAAATCATATCTCCTTTTTTCAGTTCTATAAGATTATTTGAAAAAGGTCGCGTTGTTCCGCCAAAAATACCAATGGGCATTTTATCAGGATTAACCTCTTCAAGAGCTTCGAGGGGTTCTTCTCCGATTGTCAGATATTTCTCTTTGCGCACAACGTACAATGAATTATTTGCGCCTGCAACCTGAAGTTTGTACTTTTCTTCTTCGCCCGATTCGCGCACAGGGTCAAGGTCAAGAATGCACATGGTAATATCCATTCCGTCTTTCTGCTCTCCCGATTTCCCTGTCTGGTGCAAAGAGTTTATAATTAAATCGCGTAACTGATCAAGTACCTCGCTTGCTTTTATATGGTTCTTAATGCTTTCAACAGGATAAGCATTGGTTATTTCATTCAGAAATGCGGTTCCCAGCATACTCATAAAAGCACCGGGCACGCCATGACCCGTGCAGTCGGCCACACAAAAAACAAGCAGTCCGCTTGCAGTTTCTTCCTCTACTGCAATATATTTTCCTTTTTCATTCAATCGCATAGGCGGATAATATTTTGCCCAATAAAAATCGCCTGACACTATATCGCGAGGTTTGAAAAGAATAAAATGTTCAGGAAGACTTTTCGTAACATATTCTTCAGGAGGCAAAATAGCAGTCTGTATGCGTTTAGCATAATGAATACTGTCTGTTATCTCTTTCTTTTGTTCTACAATTTCATCGCGTTGTCCTTCTATTTCGTCGCGTTGTGTTTCAATTTCTTCTTTTTGTTGTTGGAGCTCTGTATTCAAATATACCAACTGATCGTGCTGCCCTTGTATTTCTTCTTTTTGTTTAACAACCTCTGCCGTGCGTTCTTTAACAATTTGTTCGAGCCTTTGTTTTTCTTTAAGAAGCCTGTACGTATTGATTTTTACAATAGCATACACCACGATAAATGCAAGAATAATATAAATAAGAAAAGCCCACCAGGTTCTGTACCAAGGTGGAAAAACGATGAATTTATAGGTAATTTCAGGACTAACTATTCCATAAATATTTTTGGCTCTTACATGGAAAACATAAGTACCGGGGTCTAAATTGGTATAATCTTTTTTCGGGTCGCTCGTCCAGTCAGACCATTTTTCGTCTTTATATCCCTCTAAATAAAAGCTGAAAATATTTGCAGATTCGTCTTCATAACCGGGATATGAAAAATTAAAAGTTATGGAATTATATGCATAATCAATAGATGGAATCATTTGCTCGCTCTGATGCAGCGCTATTTTTCTGACAATAGAATCGTCGGATTTTATTTCTGTATAAAAAGTTCCCCAGAAAATTACACTGTCTCTTCCAATGGTTACCTTTCTTATTAAAGAGGGTTTCACAACATTAAAATCTTTGTGTATGGAATTATCAAACTGAAAAATTCCATTATTACAGCCAATCCATACCTGCCCGGCTGTATCACAATATATTGACTCAAAATAAAGATCTTTCAGTCTGTTAAAAGAAATGGTATCGGGAAACAGTTTATTATCTTTGGTTCTGTACATTTCTATCCATTGGGAATCTTTATCGTAAAGGCTGAAAAATAAATTACCCGAATTATCGCCGGCAATGATATAAACACCTGATGTGTTTTTTTCTAAAATATCAGAAGGGTAAAACCGTGTTTTTACGGAATCGTATTCAAAAAGCCCTCCTTCAGTAGCAAAGAGCAATTTTTCCCCGTAATTAAAAACACGATATGTAGAAAGTTTTCTGTTTCCTTTTTCAAAATAAGCAGAATCAAAAAGAGTGATGTATGGGAATTCTACTGTAGAAAAAGATGTGTCTGTCCAAAACTTTATTTTATAAAAACCATCATCGTCTGTACCCAGCCACAAATTGCCGTTTACATCTTCCTGAATGCTTCTTACGGGTTTATCAAGCGATCTTTGTTCTTCTTTGAAGCGAAATGTTTTGTTGATTTTTCCTTCGTCTTTCCATTGTCCGTTATTGAATATAATTGAACTCAAACCTTCAGCGCAGCCAATAAACACACGCTTTGGATTTTTTTTCGACTGCAATAATTTACTGCACGATTGATGTGAAAACAAATGCCGCGCACTATTGTTTGATATTTCGTAAACGCCTGTCCCTGCTGCAACCAGCAATAGCTCTTCTGTCGTTTTACCTAGCGGAATTTTTACAGAACACACATTCCAGCATTGTGAATTTATGCCCTGCACCTGCCGGAACATTCCTTTTTCAAGATAAAAAACACCGAGGTCTGTTGTCGCATATAACGTTTCTTTGTGCATACAAATAGATGTTACTCCTCCTTTCAATCCGAGAGATTCATCCCAACTGCTGAATTGCGAAGATATTTCTGCTTTTGATACGCCGTTATTTAATCCGAACCATAAATTTTTCTGATAGTCTGAATAAGAATAATAAACGAATTCATCCTGTAACCCTGCCCTTTTATCAATGATTCTTCTTATGTTTCCTTTTTTGTCGAAAACCAAAACTCCACCGTTAAATGTTGAAAAAGCAAAATAAGTTTCATCAATTACAAGACCCTGATAAAGCGCATTTTCAATAATAAAATCATCTACATTTTTATATGCCGGATCTTTAGAAAAAACATTATTTTTAGTATCGAAAAAATATACACCCTGCGTTTGTGTGCCGATTAGAATTTTATCTTTATCAAAAGGCAGCATTGTAAAAATTCGTTCTTCAGAAAATTTTTCTCCGCCAGGAACAGAAATTAACTGATCGTTTTTCAGGTATTTCAAACCGCTTCCCCGTTCACGAATATACAATACATTGTTTACATAAAAACTTAGATGAAAACTTGTATTTTTTTCGGGATACCAAATTTTATATTTACCGTTTTTCCAGAGAATCAGCGATTGAAACGATTGAAAAAACACGCCATCCTCTGTTGTGTATGTTTTAAAAATATCACTAAAATCCTGATCTTTTTCTGCTATTTTATTTTTAAAGGAAAGATATTTTAATTTCCCTTTACTATCGGGCAACAGTACGCCAAAATCGGCTTTTGCGCCCACGTAAATAACTCCGGAACTATCAATAGAAAAAGAACGAACCGTATTTTGTTCCGAAGGATTATTTGTAATATGCCTCCATGTAGTACCGTCGTATTCGTAAATTCCCTGATTGGTATTTCCAACATAAACAAGCCCTCTGTGATCTTGAATAACAGCCCAGTTTTGAGGTGTGCCTTTATATGCTTTCGGAGAAAAATTTTTAATATAGGGTTTTCCTGCTTCCTGCGCTGCTACAGTGAAATAAACAGATATAGAAAATAATAATAGTATGATTCTGCCGAATGACATAGAAATTATTTTAGCATTGCAAACCTAATGTAAATTTAGCAAAAACACAAAAGATATACTTAGTGTTTGCAAGAAAACGCCAATCATCCGCACTAGCTGGCTCAAACAACCACTGGTTGTTTGCCGTGTCATAAAAACAGTCATTTACAAAAGTAAATCTACCTGTCGGTAGACAGGCTCCTTGGTTTTCATGACTTCGAAAGCATTTCGGCAAGCTCAATGTATCACCTTGTATTTGACGTTTTCTTTATCAAACACACAGTTTTTTGCTGACACAAATTACAGTTTTAGGGGAAACGTATGTTTCAATTAATATTTTTATAGTACGCTTCTCATGCAAAGCAAGACAGGGATGGAACTTGATTGGGTAAAGGGTATAAATTATTTTTTCGCACAAGAGTTTTTCACATTTTATTCTTTAAAAATTTTCCGGTATAAGAATTATTACACAGACACAAATCTTCCGGTGTTCCTTCAAAAACAAGGTTTCCTCCGGTAGCACCACCTTCCGGACCTAAATCAATAAGCCAGTCTGCTGTTTTGATAACTTCCATATTGTGCTCAATCACAATTACAGTGTGCCCATGCTTTATTAATTCAGAAAGTGCGTTGAGTAATTTTTTAATATCATGAAAATGCAAACCTGTGGTTGGTTCATCGAAAATGAAAAGCGTGGGTTCTGCTTTTTCTTTTCCCAGAAACGAAGCCAGTTTTACTCTCTGACTTTCTCCACCGCTGAGCGTTGATGAAGATTGCCCAAGTTTGATGTATCCCAAACCAACATCTGCCAGGGTATTGAGCTTTTCAACTATTTTCTTTTCTGTGCTTCCCGATGTTTTTGAAAACAGAACAATTGCCTCGTCAATAGTGAGGTTGAGAATATCAAAGATTGAATGATCCTGATATTTTACTTCCAGCACATCTTCTTTAAACCTTTGCCCCTTGCAGCTTTCACACACTAAATGCACATCTGCCATAAACTGCATTTCCACGGTAATAATTCCTTCTCCCTGACATTCCTCGCACCTTCCACCATCAATATTAAAAGAAAAATGAGAAGCTGTAAACCCGTTTAGTTTCGCATGTTTCTGTGATGCAAACAGCTTGCGTATTTCATCATACACTTTTATATACGTAACAGGATTTGACCGAGAAGATTTTCCAATCGGGTTCTGGTCTATAAACTCTACGTCACGCAGCAGATGCAAATCACCTTTCAAAATATTAAAGCTTCCGGTTTTTTCTCCATACCCTCCATACAATTTTTTCAGGGCAGGATACAATATTTTCTTTACAAGCGATGATTTGCCTGAGCCGCTTACACCTGTTATTACTGTAAAAATATTTAAAGGAAATTTTACATCAATATTTTTCAGATTGTTTTCACGCGCGCCGAGAATCTGAATAAAATTATTCCATTTTTTTCGTACAAGAGGCTTTTGAATTTTTTGCCTTCCCGTGAGGTACTGCGCAGTAAGCGATTGATCGTTCTCCAATTCTTTCAGTGTTCCCTGAAATACGACTTCGCCTCCAAGCCTGCCTGCAAAAGGACCAATATCAATAATCTCATCCGAAGAGCGCATTACCTCTTCATCGTGCTCCACAACAATAACCGTGTTGCCTATGTCGCGCAATTGTTTCAGCACTTTAATTAATTGATGCGTATCGCGCGGATGCAGACCAATACTGGGCTCGTCGAGTACATACAAAGAGCCGATAAGGCTGCTGCCGAGTGAAGTCGCCAGATTAATGCGCTGCGACTCTCCTCCTGATAAAGTATTTGAATACCTGTTAAGTGTCAGATAACCCAAGCCAACATCGGATAAAAATTGCAGTCGGCTTTTTATTTCTATTAATAAGCGGCTCGATATTTTTTCATCTGCTGAATTTAGCTTTATGTGATGCATAAATTCATGAAGTTCGTTTACAGGCATCAAAACCAGCTCCTGAAGCGATTTTCTATCAATCTTCACATAAGATGCTTCTTTTTTTAACCGCGTTCCCAAGCAAGAAGGGCAGGTTGTTTTCCCCTGATAGCGCGACAAAAGAATGCGGTATTGAATTTTATATTTTTTTTCTTCAAGGTGATTGAAAAAATCAAAAATTCCTTTAAAATATTTGTTCCCCTTCCAAAGAATCGCTTTCTGCTCAGCCGTTAAATCATGATAAGGCGTATGAATGGGAAAATTAAACTTCGAAGCATTATAAACAAGTTCGTCTTTCCACTCCTGTAGTTTATCGCCTTTCCAGCAGGCTACAGCTTCTTCGTATATGGAAAGATTTTTGTTGGGAATAACAAGGTCTTCATCTATGCCGATGGTTCTGCCGAATCCCTCACAAACAGGGCATGCTCCGAGCGGACTGTTAAAGCTGAAAAAATGTTCGGTTGGCATTTCAAACGTAATTCCATCCTGTTCAAAACGATTGGAAAATATTTCAGAAATTATTTTGTCCTCTTTTTCTGCGCGAATGATGCAATTTCCCTTCCCTTCAAAGAATGCAGTTTCTATGCTGTCGCCCATTCTGCCAAGCGTGTCCGGATCATTTTTAACTTTAAAACGGTCAACCAAAACATTTATCAGATTAAGGTTTTTTTCCGACAGTTTTTCTTTAATAACAAGTTCTATCTCGTTTATTTCTCCATTAATTTCTACGCGTGAAAATCCCTGCTGATGGAGAAGGTGTAGTTTGTCTTTCAACGGCTTCCCGTCATCGGTTTGAACTGCTGCCAATACCAGAATTTTTGTATCCTGCGGGAAAGACAAAATATAATTAATTACATCTTTTACGGTATGTTTTTTTACCTCTTTTCCTGAAACAGGACTGATTGTTCTACCAATTCGCGCAAAAAGGAGTTTCAGATAATCGTAAATTTCCGTTGAAGTGCCAACAGTAGAGCGGGGATTATGCGTGATGACTTTTTGTTGTATCGCGATAGCTGGAGGAATGCCCCTTATAAAATCAACCTCGGGTTTGTTTATTTTCTCGAGAAACTGCCTTGTGTAAGACGACAGGCTTTCCACATATCTGCGCTGCCCCTCTGCATAAAGTGTATCGAATGCAAGCGAAGATTTTCCGGAACCGGAAAGTCCGGTTATAACAATTAACTTATTCCGTGAAATGGAAAGAGAAATATTTTTCAGGTTATTGACCCGAGCCTTACTGATTTCTATTTTGGAATTACTATCCGACATGAGAAGAAAATAAATGATTCGCAAAAATAATATAAAGGTGCATGAATCCTATTAAGTAGAAAAATTTTATCGGAAAGAAATATTATTTTGCCCGTGCGTAAGAGCGTTTCTTAACAAGAGATTTAATTACAGCGCATATACTATCTGTGTCAAAGCCACATTCTGCTTGCTGCTCTTTTTGTGTGGCATGCTCAATAAAGCGATCGGGAATACCCAGTCTTACTACTTTCGCATGATATCCGTTGTCATTCATAAATTCTAACACTGCAGAGCCAAAGCCTCCGTTAAGGCAGCCATCTTCTATTGTGATAACATTTTTAAATCGGGTAAAAACATCGTGCAGAATTTTTTCATCAAGAGGTTTTGCAAAACGCATATCAAAGTGGGCGACATCAATATTTTCAATATCTAATCTTTTTGCAGCTTCAACCACAAAATTTCCCGGATGCCCAAGCGATAACACCGCAATATCTCTTCCCTGCCTGATAATTCTGCCGGTTCCTGTTTCTATTTTTTTGAAAGGAAGCATCCATTCATCATGTACGCCATTTCCGCGCGGGTATCTTA
>Ga0156634_1474_pt2 | contig 15922 bp, 14 predicted proteins | sample RifOxyC3_FD_110708 | JGI IMG/M metagenome (GOLD analysis project Ga0156634, IMG submission 110708) | Bacteroidetes bacterium RIFOXYC12_FULL_35_7 | reverse complement strand
GAAAAATTTTTAATAAAAAAACGCGCTGCAATGGGCATGAAAATGGTTTCCATTTATGACACCCGCGCATCCTTTGAGTCTCAAAAAGAAAAAAAATCAGGCTATATAATGGCCGCCGATCAATGCCCTTCTAATGTAGAAAAAGCAGTATGGATTAAGTTTTTTAATATTGAAACAGCTTGTCTGCATGGCGTAGAATATTATACAATAAAGTACAAAATGCCGCTCGTATTTTTTAATGTTCAGAAAGTGAAACGCAATTACTACACTTTAGAAATAAAGGAAATTGAGTACAATCCTGAACAATACAATGCCGGATTTGTTACTTCATCTTATATGAAAATGCTTGAAGAAATTATTTACAAAAAGCCTGAATTCTGGCTCTGGTCGCATAAAAGGTGGAAGCATGTCAGGTAATTGGTATTTTGTTGAGAGAAAAAGATGGAACTGTTCACTATATTTTTAATTGCAATAGGATTATGTTTTGATACTTTTGCTGTTTCTGTTTCATGCGGACTGTTAGAAAAAGAAATATCATTTTTCAAAGCAGTGAAAGTTGCAAGTTCTCTTGCCTTTTTTCAGGCGTTTATGCCTTTTGCAGGATGGCTTCTTGGGGTTAAAGTTAATCTGTTTATTGCAGATTTTGATCATTGGATCGCTTTTGGAATGCTTTCTTTAATTGGGTTAAAAATGATTTACGAAAGTCTCAAAAAAGAGGAGAAAAAGAAAAAATTCAATCCGCTTGATATTAAAATTTTACTTTGGATTTCTTTAGCTACCAGTATTGATGCTTTTGTTGTTGGTATCAGTTTCGGACTCATCAGTATTCCGATTGTAGTTCCGATTATTATTATTGGTACTACTACTTTTTTCGTTGCAATGCTTGGAATGTTGTTCGGAAAGAAAACGGGTGGAAAACTCGGTAAAAAAATGGAAACTGTCGGAGGAATTATTTTAATTGGGATTGGAATAAAAATATTGATTGAGCATTTGTATTTTTAGTATATTTATATTGGATTAAGGATTAAGGATTAAGGATTAAGGATTAAGGATTAAGGAGTAAGGAGTAGGAGTAGGATTAAGGAGTAGGAGTAGCCTGCCAGACTGCGTAAAGCAGGCAGGGAGTAGGAGTAAGAGTAGGAGTAAGAAATACAATTTACGAATCAAATTACGTTTTATAAAATATGAAAATTATTTTTTCAATATTATTTTTAATTTTTTCAGGATTATTTCTTACAGGTCAGAATGTTCAAATAAAAGGGAATAATCCTTTGTTTGTAGGTAAGACAATTTTTTTCTGCACATATACGGATCAAATCACATACCTGTTTGATACGCTTTGTACATCTAACGTTGACGCAAATGGAAACTTTAACTGTTCTTTTTTTCTTGATGAAATAAAACCTGTTTTTACATCATTCGGAGCATACAAATATTTAATCTATGCAGAGCCCAGAAAAATATACACTGTAACATTTCCTGACATAAAAGATAAAAGTAAAGCTGATGATATAAACCCCTATTTTGAAGAGATAACCTTGTTTTTGAAAATTGAGAATTCTGATCGCTCCGAATTAAATAATGCGATTTTTCGTTTTGATTTAACATGCAATGATTACATCAATGCACGCTACAATGAAATTTATAAGCAAGCTAAAAATTCCGGGGTTGATAAAATGATAAACTATATAGATTCGCTTTTTTCTTTCTGTAATCATCCGTATTTCATAAAATACAAAGAATATAAGTATGCGCTGATTAAATATTTTGCTTACGTGAGGCACGAACAAACAATGACACGTGAATTTTATAAAGGAAAGCCGGTTCTGTATCACAATACATCTTATATGAATCTTTTCAATCAGACATTTGATAATTACTTTACTTATTTTGCTAAAACCACCGAGGGATCAACATTGCCAGACCTTATTGGCAAAGCAAAAAGTCCGCGACGAATTAAAAACCTGTTGAAAAAGAATAACGCTTACGATGATGAAGTCCTACAGGAGCTTATCATATTAAAAGGCTTAAGGGATGTTTTGCTCTCAGGAGAATATAGTAAAAATGTTATTATACAAACACTCGATTCATTAGGACTACAAACGTCAGTTCCTTTTCATAAAACTATTGCAGGAAATATTGTAAAACTTGCCATGCAAAAAGAACCTGCTGTATCATTAAATACAATACCTTTATTCAATACAGACAGTACTGCTTTTAATACAGAGAAGTTTAAAGGAAAATTTGTATATCTGAATTTTTGCAGATGCAAAAGTTATCCCTGTCTTGAAGAAAGTGAATTGATAAAAATCTGGAATAAAAAAAAGCCTTTCAATATAGAGTTTATAACTGTTTTTGTTGAAGAAACGGCAGAAATAGTAAGAATACATCATGCTAAAAATAAAGCAGACTGGACTATTTTATATTGTCCGAAATCGGAACCAATATTAAAAACATTAAAAGTCAGAGCTTATCCGGCATATTTTTTATTTGATACAGACGGAAAAATGCTAATGCCTTACGCGAAAACAATGAAAGAGGGATTTGAGTCTTTTTTCATGAGAACATTCAAATAGTGGGGGTTGCTGTTGCAGGTTAAAAAGGTTGCAGGTTGCATGTTAACCGCTGGTTGAGCGCCTGCCTGTCCGCCTGCCTGCCGGCGAGGCAGGGTAGGCAGGGAGTCGAAACCAAGGTTGCAGATTAAGCTTCGTTTATTATCAACTTCAGAAGATCTATTTTATTATTATCTACTTTTAAAACTTTAATGATGAACGTGTGCTCAAGCTTTATTGTAATTTCTTCGTTTTCCAAAGGAATGCTACCATGATAATAAAGTAAAAATCCGGCTAGAGTTTCATATTCATTCGAAACAGGAAGACTTATATTAAATTTCTCGTTCAGGTAATCTATTTCTAAGCGACCCGACAACGAATATTCATTTTCTGCAATCTTTTTTTCTTCATAGATTTGGGTGTCGTGTTCGTCTTCAATTTCTCCGAAAATTTCTTCAATAACATCTTCAATCGTTACAATTCCGGCAGTTCCTCCAAACTCATCAACAACAACTGCAAGATTTTTTTTATCGTGTATAAACTTTGTAAGTAACTTTTGTGCAGACATAGATTCCGGCACATAAATGACATCTATAAGAACACTTTTTATTGAAGGAGGATTTTTGTAAAGTGCCGACAAATGAACGAATCCGATAATATTATCTATAGAATTTTCGTAAACAATAATTTTAGAAAAACCTGTATGTATAAATTTTCCCTTTAGTTCATCCATTGGATCATCTACTTCTACAGCTTCAATTTCAGTTCTGGGTACAATACATTCACGCAGTTTTACTTCTGAAAAATCAAGCGCATTCTGAAATATTTTTATGTCCCTGTCTATTTCATTATTTTTGAGTACTGAATCATTTTGGGTTGTTTCATCAAGAAGATTTCCGAGATCCATTTTCGTAAATGCTATTTGCTCATTTTGCCTACTTACATTTACCTTGAAAATCCTGAGCAATAAAAAGGTTAAACTTGTAAACATTTTTACAACAGGATACAATAATATATATATAATAAAAACCGGAGCAGCCATAAAATTCAGAAGTGTATTTGGAATCGTTCGGAACACGGCTTTCGGTATAAATTCAGCAGTAACAAGAATCAGAGCTGTTGATAAAATCGTTTGAATTATCAGTACGCCCGCTGATGATTGAATATATTGCATAATCAAAGGCTCCAGAACATACGCCATCTGGATTCCATAAACTACAAGCGAAATTGTATTTCCCACAAGCATTGTTGCAATAAAATGCGAGGGATTATGAGAAAGAATTGAAACAATTTTCGCATTCAGGGAACCCTGTTTTTTTTCAAGCTCCAGCCTTAATTTATTGGACGTAACAAAAGCTATTTCCATTCCGGAGAAAAAAGCTGAAAAAATCAGCGATATAAGTATTACAATCAAGTTATCCAATTCCTGAATTATTGTGAATTATTTTTACGTGTATATCTGCGGAAAAAAAACATTAAAACAGCAATAAAAGTTATTATGTAAAAAGGGTAACTTTCTGAGAATCCTTGTCTGTATGTTTTATGCACGGCAGCAATCACACTGAGCACAGCAATGACAAGCCACGTATATTCCAGTATTTTTCTGAATAATTTACTCATCTTTTAAATTTACGTAACTATTTCTGATTTTACGGATTTTCCAATTATTAAAATTCTGATTTGCCTGAAATCCTTCGCCACATAAAACTTCTTCATTGGAAGAAATTTTGACGAATTTTTCTGAAAAAAATTTTTCTCCGGTTACATCCCAGAAAAGCTCTTCTGTGTTTAGCGTCTTCCCTTCTCTTTTATTAAAAGCAACTACATTATTTCTTGCGGTCCAGAATTGTTTTTTTTCATCAAACACGGCATAATCTGCTGTCAAATTTGACTCGACCTCATCGGTGCTGTTAAAAAATTCTACTTCAATTCCTTTCGGATATTCTATCAAAGGATTTTTTTCATCAGAAATACGTAATACTTCGCGCGCTTTCAGACGCAAACGTATTTTTCCTGAATCGCTGTAAAGCACTTCAATTTTTTTTGCAGACATGGAGAGGGAGTTGTTCTCAACAGAATATTCGCTTACTTCTTTCAGAGAATTTTCACAGGCAATAAGCAGAAAAGCGCCTACAATAAATAAGTATTTCAGATAGGAAAACAAAAATTAATCAAATTTATATTTATGAAACCAGGAATCCGAAAGGCTGAAATTAATGCCAATATTCATATACGTTTCCCTGATAAGATTTTTATTTGTTGTCCCTCTGCTCCCCAATTCAAGAGAAAGATTCAATATTGAACGGGATTTTTTAACAGGCATAGCGATCCCAAAACTAATTCCTACATCATTAAGTTGTTCGTTTTTTTCAGAAAATCTGAGGAACGATTTTGAATAATGAGACCCAAAGCGGTAAGTAACGCGTTTCCAAAAATTGCTCATAGAACTTTTTTCCGGCGTATATTCAGCACCCGCTGATACAGTATGACTGTTTGCGAGAGAATCATTCATTCCGAATAGACGGAAGCTTTCCCAGTTCTGAAAATAATAATCCGTACCAAACATCCACTTATCTCCTTTAATCGTATATCCAACTCCAAAATTCATTGGAAGTGCTATTTTTCCTTTTTCATCGGGCGTATTTATAATGGTATCAACCAAAGAGCTTCCACCCTTATTGTAAAAATTGGTGGCAAGCGTATTTCTTGTTGCTGAAATATTGTGTTTATTATCAAAAACAGCTCCTAAGGTATATTCATATTTTCCCATCATTTTATTTGTGTATTGCAGCCCCAAATTGTAATAAAAATCACTGATTGTAATATTATTTTGTGTTCTCAGATTCATATACAAATATGAAGTATCTGTAAATTTAAGGGTTTTCATCTGTTCAATCGTACCAAACATATATGAAGCATTAACGCCAATTGAAAAAGTTTTGTGTAGTTTAAACGAATTGCCGAAATAAAATTTATTAATTCCTCCTGAGCCCGTGTAAAATATTTCGCGTGGAAGTGTTGCTGATTCGATTTCTTCTTTCAGGTTATAACCAACAGAGCTTAATGGAATAAGACCGATGCTTCCGTACCACCATTTTGTTAAAGGAAAACCAAATGAAAGATAGCTGATATTTGTATTGTGCATCAGTTCACTTACATCCGATGACTGCACGTATACTGATTTATTTCTGACTCCGAATTCAAAAATAAACGTAAGCGTATCAATACTACTATAAGAGGCGGGGTTCATAATGTTTAAACTTTTGTTATTGCGCAAACCAATTCCCAAACCCCCTAAAGCGTCATTCTGACAAAAGCCTCTTGAGCTGATTTCGCCAATTCCATAGCGGGAATAAGGAGAACTGGTAAAATTATTTTGACCAACAGCAATTGCGGAAAAAACAATAATCGCAAAAAAAGCAATTATATTTCTGATATTAAAAATAGTATGTATCAATTTTTTAATTTTAAATTATAATCAAGAATAAAATTCAAACCTTTTAACACAAGGTCAGAATCTGCAAAGATGGGATTTTTTAATTTCTTCTCAAAAAAAACAGCATCTCCCCCTGTTATTATGGTAATCAAACAATTATGTTTTCTTTTAAAGCGGGCAACGTATTCGTTCATTTCAAAAACACAGCTATTTTGAACACCTGCCCTTATAGATGACTCGGTAGTGTTGCCCGTTAAAACAGATTCATCCGAGGGAGAAATCAGGGGAAGTCTTTTTGTAAATGAATGCAAAGCTTTAAAGCGCATATTCAGACCCGGAGAAATTATTCCACCCTGATAAACACCTTTTTTATCAATAAAATCTATTGTAATTGCAGTCCCTGCATCAATTACCAGTACATCATTTTCAGGAAAAAGATATTTCGCTCCGCAAACAGCAGCCAATCTGTCTTTCCCTAAAGTTTTCGGGGTTTGATACGCATTTTTTAACGGCACTGGAGTTTCTGAAGAAAAATCAATAAAAAATGGAATTTCAGAAATTAATTTTTTATTTATTTTTTTATAACGGTTGCTTACCGAAGAAAAAATACCGGCTTTCAGACCGGAATATAGAGACAACAAAGCCGTTACTTCATCCAAATTATCTGATTTACAGACTGTTTTTTTTATCAACTTCTTATTTTTAAACAAAGATGTTTTTGTCAGGGTATTACCGACATCAATCACAAAATTCATGGAATTAAATTTTTTTTTTGAAATTATAACAATTTTTCATAATTTCATAACTTTTTACACGAGGAAAAATTGTTCAGATTATAAAATAAATCCCATTTGTAATGCAGCCCAAGAAAGTTCTTGTAGTTGACGACGATAAAATGCTTACCACACTTATCAAGATGTTTCTTGACGAGTTGGGCTTTGAAACAGTCGGTGTGTTTGCCGAAGCAAAACCGGCAATTGAAAAATGCAGGGAAAACCTTCCGGACGTTATTCTTATGGATATTCATCTTGATGGAGAAATAGACGGAATCAAAGCCGTTGATTTAATCCGCAAAGAGTTTGACGTTCCTGTTGTTTTTATTACCAGCGACACAGAAGAGGCTACTGTGAACAAGGCAATCAATACAAATCCTTATGGCTATCTTGTTAAACCAATTATTAAATCATCACTGAGCATTACTCTGGAATTGGCCTATTTTAAACACAGGCATGAACAGGAACTGGAGCTACGTGAAAGACCTTACAGAAAACTTGTTGACGATACTGAAAATACAATTCTTGTTGTTATTAACGACAATATTGAATATGTGAACATGTCCGGGCTGAAACTGTTTGGCACTATTAATATTGAGGATTTGCTGCAAAAATCTATACTTTCTTTTATTCAGGATGAAAAAAAGGAAACTTTTAAAAACAAAATGATTTTTGCGCTGAAGTCCAATACCCGTATCGAATATTTTGAAACGGTTATTAATTCATTATCGGGAGTACAGTGTTTTGTAGGAATTGTTGGCTCCGTAATTACCTTTAAAAGACAGAAAGCGCTTCAGCTTGTAATTGCTGATAAAACAGAGGAAATCCAGTCAAAAAGACTTCTTTCAGAACAGGATAATATCATCAATAATCTTTATGATGGTGTAGTTTCATTAAGTCTGAACGGAAAAATAAAATCATGGAATCTGGGAGCCGAGCGTATTCTGGGAATTCCAAAACATATTATTATCGGAGAGCACATTTCAAAAATTTTTCCCGAAAAAGATGAAATGTTTTTACAGGAAAATTTATTGGAAGTTCCATTAGACAAAGAGGTTCACAACCTGCCGATTGACTACACGCACCCTGTAACAAAAAAGCGGGCTTATCTCAGACTTTCGCTGTCTGTACTAAAAAACATGGCCAATGAAATTACCGGAATTGTTTGCTATTGTACCGATATCACAGAAGTTAAAATTCATGAGGAAACAATAAAAACCTCTGCAAATAATCTGAAAGCTATATTTAACGGTAGCACTGAGGCAATTTTTCTTATTGATAATAAGCTGCGGATTCTCGATTTTAATAAGCTTGCTGAAACCTACAGCCATGATTTTTTCTTTGTTGAACCCACGATTGGAGAAAATATATTTTTAGCACTTCCTTTTCTTGATAAAACAGAATTCGGAGGTCTTTTCAGTAATACTATAGAAGGAATTACCCATTATCTCGAACGGCAATTTCAATTTCCGGAATACAAAAAATATCTTAAAATAACAATCTATCCTATTTTAGACGACAAAGAAGATATTGTTGACCGGTTTTGCATATCATTTTTAGATATATCAGAAAGAAAGAAAATTGAAAAAGACCTTGAGGATTCCCGCGCAGAATTAAAACCACTTTTCGACAGCAGTATACAGCGCTTCTATCTTGTTGATACAAATTATAAAATTATTGCATTTAATAAAGCTGCCAAAGAAATTATTCAGAAAGAATTCAAATATTCGCTGAAAAAGGGAGACAACATACTTGATTTTGTACCTGCCGGACTGGGTATTGATTTCTTCAAACAGAAATTTGAAAAAGCAAGATCCGGAGAGCATGTTGTTTACAAAGAAAAAGCGGGTTATGATAATGTAGAATACTGGAACGAAGTACACCTTGACCCAATAGCAAACTATAAAGGAGAAATTCACAGAATCCTTTTGTGGACGCTTGATATTACGGATCGTGAAAATAATATGATTGCCCTGAAACAAAGCGAAGAAAGATATTTTCTTGTTTCACAGGCAGGAAATGACGGGATGTGGGATTGGAATATTTTATCAGACGAAATGTATCTTTCGCCAAGATGGAAAGATATTTTGGGATTTTCCGATTACGAAATCATAAACCGGCGCGATGCGCGTGATAAACTCATCCACCCGGAAGATGTTTCGCGGACAAAACAAAAAATGCAGGAGTATCTTGATGGAAGAACAGATATCTATGCGCATGAATACCGCCTGCGCCATAAAGACGGAACGTATCGCTGGGTACTTGAAAGAGCACTTGCCCTTAAAGATAATTCCGGAGAAGCATACAGAATTGCCGGTTCTATTTCTGATATTACCGAAAGAAAAAAATACGAAGAACAAATTTATGAAATGAACAAAGCATTGCTTGAAGAGCGTAGCATGTTCATAAAAGGAAATGTAATTGTGCTTCGCGTGGATGCCTCTAACCCTGATCAGGTAATTTATGTATCAGAAAATGTCGCGAATGTTCTAGGTTATTCTGCAGAGGATTTTGTAAATAAAAAAGTAGAACTATCCTCCCTCGTTTACCCCAGCGATTATGATATGCACATGAAGGAAAGAATAGACGCAATAAAAAAAGATGCCAATTATGTAGAGTTTTCTAACTACAGGCTGAAAGCTAAAAATGGCAAAACAATTTGGGTCAAAGACTTTACCTCTATCGTTCGTAATGAGAAAAAAGAACCTGTACAATTACTGGGTTATTTTGTTGATATTACACAGGAAAAAGAAGCGGAACAGCAATTTGAAGAAAGCCAGCAAAAATATTATGCGCTATTCAATGAAGCCAATGATTCTATTTTGATTATTGATGCGGATACGGATAAAATTGTTGACTGCAATAATAAAGCCGTTGAAGTTTTCGGATATGTTAAAAGTGAAATGCTCAGCTTCAGTCTGCTGAAACTTTCACCGGAAGTACAACCGAATGGCATTCTTTCAAAAGAAAAAAGACAGGAAAAAATTACGGAAGCAAGTAAAAACGGAAACACAACTTTTTACTGGCAACAACGAAAAAAGAACGGAGAACTTTTTGATGCAGAAGTCAGTCTTACTGTTTTGACTATCGGTAAAAAACGCTACAGACATGCGATTATAAGAGATATTACTGAAAGAAAAAAAATAGAATTATCCCTGCGTGATAGTGAACAAAAAAATAAAGCGCTCTTAAAAGCAATTCCAGATATAATTTTTGTTCTTGACAAAAATGGAACGTATCTTGATTTTAAGGCAGACTATTATTCTAAGTTTATACCATCTCAAAATATTATCGGGATGAACCACAGGCATTATTTTGAAGGAGATGTTCTGGAAGAAATTCTTCAGAAAATAAAAAAGGCGATTGAGACATCTGAGGTTCAAACAGTAGAGTATCAGATGAATTCCCCAATTGGATTGCGTTGGTTTGAAGCAAGAATTTCTCCACTCAATGAAAATGAAGTTTTATCACTTGTAAGAGATGTTACAGAAAGATATGAAAAAGTAGAACACTCCAAAATTAACTAATCATTTTAAATGTATGGATTCAAAAAATAAAAAGACCATTCTGGTTCCATGGGACTTTACACCGGCTGCAGAAAATGCATTATTACATGCCGTTTCTTTAGGGAAAAAATTTGACAACAATGTTACCCTTCTGCACATTGCAGACCGTGGAAAATCGCTTTCAAACAATTCAAAAAAAATTCAGGAAACCATTGCTGCTACTAATAAATTAAACGAACTTACCCGGCAGTATTCCGAAAAATGCAAAATATGTATCAACTCTATTGTTATTGAAGGAAGCATTTTTACAACCATTGCAGACGTCGCATCACAGTTGGATGTAAGTTTAATTTGCATGGGAACGCATGGAATGAAAGGCATGCAGAAAATTACCGGAAGCTGGGCAATGAAAGTTATTTCAAGCACAGATATTCCTTTTTATGTAGTGCAGGCTCCGCCTTCAAAACAGGATATTAAAAATATTATTTTTCCAGTTGACGAAAATAAAGAGACCGCGGAAAAACTTACATGGGGGAAATTTCTTACAACAAAGCTTGATGCTTCAATACGAATCGTTAAACAACATTTTGAGGGAGGTACAAAGGTCAGCTCCAATATGGCTTTTGTAAATAAATATTTGAAAAATCATGAGATTGAATTTGATATTTATGAACCGCCGAAAACTAAAAATTTCATAGACTCTATGATAAGTTATGCTAGCAAAAAAGAGCCCTGCATGATTTTGATTATGGTTAAAAGAGGAATTAATATTACTGATTATATCATGGGACTGGATGAACAAAAATTAATTTTCAATCAGTACAAAATTCCTGTTATGTGCATCAATCATGGCAATAAAGCTAAATAGTTTTTTAACATTTATATTTGAAAAATGAAGAAACCGGATCATAAAAAAATATTTGTTTTAGATACAAATGTGCTTTTGCACGATCATCGCTGTATTTATAATTTTGAAGAGAATGACATAGTTATTCCTATCGTGGTTTTAGAAGAGCTTGACAGGTTTAAAAAAGGAAATGATTTAATCAATTTTCAGGCGCGTGAGTTTGTTCGCGACCTCGATAAATTAGCTGGAGACCTGCTTCTGACCAAAGGAATTTCATTAGGTGTTAACAAGGGAACCCTGACTATTGAGCCTGGGAAAAAATCCGAAGCGGTTCATGATGCATTTCCTGAAAACACTTCAGATCATCGCATTCTTGCTACTGCCGATTTTGTTAAGAAAAGCAATCCGAAACGAGCGGTTGTGCTTATTACAAAAGACATCAACTTGCGCATGAAGGCTAAATCACTGGGAATTCCGGCAGAAGATTATGAGAACGACAAGGTACAGAATATATCAGAACTTTTCAAAACAGTAATTACCCTTGAGGGTGTTGATGATGTTCTTGTAAGCGGCTTGTATGAAAATTTCAACGGCATTCCCATTGAAGATTTTAAATTCGATAAAGAACCCCACCCGCATCAATATTTTATTTTAAAATCAAGGAAAGCAAGCGTTTTAGCTCATTTTGATCCGATTAACCGTGTGATGAACCGCGTTGAAAAACAACAAGTTTATGGTATAGACCCCAGGAATGCAGAGCAAACCTTCTCTATTGATGCGCTTTCCAGACCCGAAATTCAATTAGTTGCCCTTACAGGAAAAGCAGGTACCGGAAAAACGTTACTGGCTCTAGCAGCCGCACTTCAGCAGAAAAAAGAATTTCAACAGATTTTCCTTGCCCGCCCAATCGTTCCTCTTGCCAATAAGGATATAGGCTTTTTGCCAGGCGATGTAAACGATAAAATCGGTCCTTACATGCAACCGCTGTATGATAATCTTTCTGTAATAAAACATAAATTCAGACAGCAAAGCCCCGAATTCAACAAAATTGAAGAAATGCTGAAAACAGAAAAGCTTATTATTACTCCTCTTGCATACATCAGAGGAAGAAGTCTTTCTAATATTTTCTTTATTGTTGACGAAGCTCAGAATCTCACACCTCATGAAGTTAAGACAATAATTACAAGAGCAGGAGAAGGTACAAAAATCGTATTTACGGGCGATGTGGAGCAAATTGACTCTCCTTATCTTGATACACAATCAAACGGATTGACCTATTTAACTGACAGGATGAAAGGTCAAAGCCTTTTTGCACACATGAACTTAATTAAAGGAGAAAGAAGCTACCTTGCTGAGCTTGCAAGTAATTTATTATAAAAAATTGTTGAAAAATTTGGATTTTGTAAAACTTTTCAGTAAATTGTTCAAAAATTTAAAATTATAAATTATGAGAACATTTGTTTTACTATCCGTTTTATTGTTTTTTTCATTTTCAACCTTTGCTCAAACCTACCAATTAGGGCATAAAACAATAACTTATCAGGATTCGGCTCGAAACAACAGGAATATTCCAACGGAACTTTTTTACCCTGCAGCTACAGCCGGTAATGATGTTGCTATTTTAAACGATCAGTTTCCAATCATCGTTTTTGGTCATGGCTTTGTAATGGCAAATCCTGATTTGTATGATTACATTTGGAATGCATTGATTCCTGATGGTTATATCATTGCTTTTCCGACAACAGAAAGCAGCTCGATTTTTCCTCCTCCGAATCATGAAGCCTTTGGACTTGACCTTGCATTTTTAATAAATAAATTAAAAAGCGAGGGAAGCAATGCGGCATCTTTTTTTTACAATCATATCGGGACAACTTCTGCCATTATGGGGCATTCCATGGGAGGAAAAGCAACAATCATAGCAGCCGCAAATAATAACGATATTACTACATGTATCAGCATGGGAGCCGCTATGAGCGCAGGAGTCGGAAATAATTTAGATGTACTAAAAGATTATGCGCCCAACATTTCAGTGCCATCCATCGTATTTTCGGGCGAACTGGATTGCGTTGCCGAGCCTGATGAAAACCAGATTCCGCTTTATGATACATTAGGATCACCCTGCAAAACTTTTATCAGTATCTTAGGCGGAGGTCATTGTTATTTTGCATCGAATTCTAGTAATTGCGAAATTGGCGAAATGGGAACCTGCCACACAGCAACACGCGAACATCAGAATCAGGTTGTGTTGACTTTGCTTGCTCCCTATCTGCGCTTTATGCTGAAAAATAATAGTAATGCCGGACTGGAATTTCTTGCACGTTTAGACACTTCTGTATTTATTTTGACCGAACGCGATTGCGCAATATCCGGATTTGCATCTCTGCTAAATGATGAAATAATTATTTCTCCAAACCCTTCACAAGGCAAATTTTTTGTTACAGTTCCTGCTTCATCAGATGATTTGGTGTTGCAAATTTATAATGTTTCCGGAAAGAATGTTTTTCTGGAAAAAATTACTTCAGGCACTAAAACTTTTGATTTATCGTTTCTGTCAAAAGGTGTATATATTTGCAATATAACACATCCAGGAAAAAATTACTATAAAAAAATTATACTCAATTAATGTATACTCAAAATGCTTAAATCCTTTATCTTTAGGTTTCGACAAGCAGCAAAAGTGAAAAAGTTAAAATATCATACGTTTACAGTATATCAATCATACCTGTTATTATTATTACTTTTTTTATTTAGCACAAAAACTTTTTTTGCGCAAGAGTACGTAGAGGCGCACGCAATCCCAATGCCCGGTATATCTTATTCTTTTCAGATTCCGGGTGGAGATATGGCAAAACGCTTCGGAAATAATTCTAATATCGGGGCACATTTTACATTTAAAACAAAAAATAACTGGATATTTTCTGCAGAAGGCATATTTATGTTTGGAGATAAAGTAAAAGAGCCCATTCTCGACAGCCTTAAATCATCTAACGGAGAAATTATTAATGAATTCGGAGAATACGCGAGAGTTGTTCTTTCAGAACGCGGATTATTTTTTGCAGGATCTATAGGAAGATTAATTCCCGTGTGGGGACCGAACAAAAATTCAGGCATACTTATTACGGCAGGAGCGGGATTTCTTCAGCATAAAATACGCATTGAAACAGAAGGGAACAATGTTCCCGCGCTGTTCGGCGATTATTCAAAAGGATACGACCGACTTTCCAATGGCTTTGCCCTGAAACAATTTGTCGGCTATCTTTATCTGGGGAAAAGAAAACTTTATAATTTTTTCATTGGGGTTGAATTCTGGCAGGCTTTTACTCAATGCCGCAGGGATTATAATTTCGACATGATGAAAAAAGATGAAACGCTTAGAAAGGATTTTTTATATTCTTTTAAATTCGGATGGATACTGCCCATCTATATTCAGCAGACACAGAAGTATTACACACACTAATAATCTGTTTTTTAAATCACATTCGCTGTTATTCATTTTCCATTTTCGAATCGTACAATGTTTAAGTTATTTGCTGTGAATAACTTTAATTTTATTATTTTACAGATTCTTCTATTTTTGCACAGCTAAAATAAAAGCAGGAAAGTATGGAAAATAAAAATGTATTAAAAGGAGGCGAATTCCTTACCCGCGAATCACAGGCAGCAAATGTATTTATTCCTGAAGAATTTTCTGAAGAACAGCAAATGATTGCCGGCATGTGTCAGGATTTTCTTGAGAAAGAAATTTTTCCGAATCTGGAACAAATTGATAAAAATGAACCGGGGTTTATGCGTTCGTTTGTATCTAAGGCAGGGGAACTTGGACTTCTTGGAATTTCTGTTCCTGAAGAATTTGGCGGTTTCGGACAGACGTTTGTAACATCTATGATTACATCGGATATTTTGGGTGCTGGTTATTCCTTTGCTGTTGCTTATTCTGCGCATACAGGTATTGGCACGCTTCCTATTTTATATTACGGAAATGAAGAAACCAAACAAAAATATTTACCTAAACTTGCTTCCGGAGAATTTGCAGGCGCATATTGCCTCACAGAACCTAATGCGGGTTCCGATGCTAACTCGGGAAAAACAAAAGCAGTTCTTTCTGAAGACGGAAAACATTATATTCTCAATGGTCAGAAAATGTGGATTACCAATGGCGGCTTTGCAGATGTAATGACTGTTTTCGCTAAAATTGACAATGATAAAATTCTCAGCGCTTTTGTTGTTGAAAGAACATTCCCCGGAGTATCTTTTAATCCTGAAGAAAAGAAAATGGGAATTAAAGGTTCTTCAACAGTACAGATATTTTTCAACGACTGCAAAGTCCCTGTAGAGAATATGCTTGGCAAGCGCGGAGAAGGGTTCAGAATAGCTTTAAATATTCTTCATATTGGTCGTATTAAACTTGGCGCAAATGTTCTCGGAGCAATGCGGCGCGCAACCATGCAATCGGTTAATTACGCCAATGAGCGTAAACAATTCGGAACATTAATTTCAAATTTTGGCGCTATCAAATATAAACTGGCGGAACAGGTAATTCGTACTTTTGTTTCAGAATCGGCTACATACCGCACCAGCAAATATGTTGACGATACCATTCAAAAACGTGTATCAGAAGGAATGGCAAAAAATCAGGCATATCTTGAAGCAATTGGCGAATATGCACTGGAAGCAGCAGTTCTTAAAGTTTTTGGGTCCGAATCCTTAGATTATATTGTTGACGAAGCAGTTCAAGTACACGGAGGTATGGGCTACTCAGCAGAAATGCCTGTGGACAGAGCATACCGCGATTCCCGCATCAACAGAAT
>Ga0156634_1593_pt1 | contig 17916 bp, 13 predicted proteins | sample RifOxyC3_FD_110708 | JGI IMG/M metagenome (GOLD analysis project Ga0156634, IMG submission 110708) | Bacteroidetes bacterium RIFOXYC12_FULL_35_7 | reverse complement strand
AATGATTTTGAGAAAGGGTATTCATTTGAAAATTATAAGGAAAGAAATAAAAATAACCTTCAAAGCAAGTACAAGAAGCAGCAAGATAAGCATGAAAATTATGAAGTCTTTTGTAAAGTAATTTTTGAAATAACCAAATTGTCTAACAAGAATAAAATAAAAACAGGGCACGAGCGTTTTTGGATAGACTTAAAAAAAAACATTGGTAAAAATCAAATTCCAATAAAAGACAATCCTATTAAAAAAGAATTACCTAAAGAGGTATATCAGAAAATTTTGTTTAAATATTTTGAATCAAATCCTAAATATATCGATTTAGAAGAAATTGCAAAACAAAATATGGAACTTTATAAAAAAGAAATTGAAAAGATAGATCAACGTATAAAAGTAAAAAAAGAAAATAATAGCGGATGTCTTCAACATGAGGGAAAGCCGTTTGTACTGTATGAAAACAATGAAAAACTCTATGGCAATCCTATGTACTATGGATATGAAATTGATAAATATATTGAAAAGCTAAGAAATGGAAATAAACATATTATTCTAACGGCAAGTTTGCCAAATATGTTTAGAATATGTAAAGAAAATTTTGAAAAAGAGAATGTAATAACAGCATATACTTATTCTCAAATAAGCCAAGAAGAACATGCCAAACATTCTGATAAAGTTACAGGAGCTGCAAAACTCCGTGAATACGATGATATCTTACGTTATGCCTATCATATAGCCGATTTTGATTATGCTTTGATTTTTGCAGAAACAAGTGTCGTAAATAAATCAGGTAATCAAAAAGATGAACTTGTAGACCAAATGTTTAGATTATTTAGAGTTTATAATAAAGAAAATAACATATGAATAAATTAATTATTGTAGCAGGAGCCAGTGGAGCAGGAAAGACATTTTTATTAGAAAATTTGTATCAAAGATATTCGGATATTGAACCTATAAAAAAAATGTCTACAAGAAAAGAAAGAGATTATGAAAAATCAAAAGACACATTTATTGATTTAATCTATGACGTGAAGCGTGAAATAATAGATAGGTGTGAATATCATTATAAATATGAAAATTATTTTTATGGATTAGAAAAAAGTGAAATAGAATATGTTTTAGATAGAGGAAAATCTCCAATAGTTATAATAAGAGACTCTCGAACTGTTGAGAAGATGAAAAAAGACTATCCTAAATCAGTGACTATTTTTTTACAAAATATTTTAAGTGGAAAAGATTTAAAGGAACAGTTGTTTAAAAAAGGTCGTGAGGACATAAAAATAGCGGAAAGAATGGATAGATTCCAAAAGGATTTTAAGAAATATTGTGCATATGGAGTTGATTTATATGACTATGTTATATTAAATGAATTAGATGAATCTACTTTTTTAAGTCAATTTGAAAAAATATATAAGAAAGAGGCAAAGAAGGGTGGCCCTTCAAAAACTATTACATTAATTTCGGGTAAAAATTATGAAGAAAAATTTCGCGAAGTAGCAAGAGCACTAGAATTAGCTGACTATAACTATTACTATTCGTTATATAAACTTACAGAATTTTTGACATGCGCAACATTGTCCCAAAGTGTAGAAGATAGACTTATGAATACTGATTTTGTTATACTTGATATGGATGGGAATGATAGGGGTATTTTATATTACTATCAAGGTTTTTTAAAAGCACATAACATTGACTTTATTACCTTAATTCCAGAAGAACAACCAAGTAAAAATTATATAACTACCTTAGATATTGATTATTATACTTGTTTAAATGATTTTTCTGCAAGTATTAAAAATAAATTTCATGAATATTTAAAAAAGCCAAAATCAATATTCAGAGATCAACCAAAGATTATTCATTTCATGGAAGAAGCGATTATACAAGCTGAGAAAAGTACATTTGAAGATGATAAGAATAGACCTTATGTTGGAGCAATACTTATAGATGAAAATTATAATATAGTTGCAAGAGCTAATAGAGGAGGTGATAATGGAAACGGACAACATGCTGAATATAGACTGTTAGATTCTATTAAAGAGAAATGTCTTAACCTAAGTAAATGTATTCTTTTTGTAACATTAGAACCGTGCACAACAAGGAATCATCCTAAAACACCTTGTGCACAAAGAGTTATTGATAGTGGCATCAAAACAGTATATGTCGGAATGTTAGATCCAGATATAAGAATTCGTGGTATTGGTGTAACCAAAATGAAAGAAGCAGGTATAAAAGTTGACATGTTTCCACCTGAAATAGAAAATAAAATAAGAGAATTAAATAAAAATTGGATTCAGTTTATAAAAGAAAAAGATTATAAAACCGATAATCCAAAATAAGTATTAACTATAATTGATAGCTTAAAAAATACTCTTAAAATCGAAATACTATAAAAAATTATATGTAAAATGGAACAATTATAATCTCACGGGCTTTCGTTGCCATCTCTAATGGTCTTGCACGTTTTGCTTTTCCCACAATGTCCTCACGATAGGTAAATAAAAGCAAAAAGAGCAAGCCCATTTTGTCATCCCTTCGCTAAAGCAGTATGAGAAATTATTTATTAAAAAAATCTCCTCCCTTTTGAAATACAAAATGATAGTTGAAAATAAGATAAGAAATTACATAAATATGATGAAATCGACCAGGCTCTAATAACTAAGGCTTCGTGCGGTCGAGGTTACGAGACCAAGCATGAAGCCATGTTGCCCTGTTTTACAGGGGAATCCTGTCGCAAAGCGCCACAGGCTAAATTCGGAGCACCAAAGCACAATTACCTAAAAGAATTTATGGAGTTTAGTGTGAGGAGTCCATTCTCACTTTAATCGTCGAAGTAAAAAAATCAAATTTTATTTTTAAAATTTCTGAATTTATCAGAAAAAACATAATTCAAATTATCAATAAATACGTATCATTAAATCAAAAACGTCAAGACAGGGCAAAGCTACCGCAGGCTTTCAAAAAGCATAATTTCAAAAATTGTTGATATTTTGCATTACAGCTTGCGGATTTGAAACGAATACAGGAGGCACTCTTATGGCATTAAAATCTTCTATACGGATCATTTTGCCCGCCTTACAGCAAGGACAAATATCTGGATCAAACAACTAAATATTTAAACTTCAATCAAGGACAAACCATTTTTACCTCGCAAAATTAAAGAACTATTTTTATCATATTTTTTGGCAGCTCGAAAAATATTATTATTTTTGTTAACCTTTTTCGTTAATTATTTTTATCATCGCAGTGGAAATAAGTTACAAGAACAGAAAATTAGAAAAGCAACTAACAGACCCAAAAGAAATGGCTAAAGCCTTTGAACAGTTGGCACGCAAGGTAAATCAACGACTCAAAGACTTGACCGATGCAGACACATTGGCAATTATGAGAACTATTCCGGCCGCGAAGTGTCACGAACTTACAGGCAACCGCAAAGGTGAATTAGCAGTTGATGTTTCTGGTAACTACCGAATGATTTTTGAGCCGAACCACGACCCGAAACCCAAAAAAGATGATGGCAGTTTAAATTGGGAACAAGTTACGAAAATTCAAATTAACGAAATTGAGGACTATCATTAACATAAACAGCACTAAAATAAACAACATGACAACGACACTTGAAATATCCAAATCATTACTATCTCCGCCTGGCGACACAATTCAGGAACACATTGATTTTATTGGCATGAGCCAAGCTGAACTTGCAGAGAGAATGGGCAGACCCAAAGAAAAAATTAATGATGTAATTAAAGGAAGGGAGCCAATTTCTACAGCTACTGCATTTCAATTGGAGAAAGTATTAGGTATTCCTGCTAGTTTTTAGCTGAACAGAGAAAAAACATATCGCAAGGAATTATACGAATTGCAACAACAAGAAGAACTTGAAAAAGAAAAAGATTGGTTGGGAGCATTTCCGATAAATGATATGAAAAAATACGGTTGGTTACCGGACACAAAAGAAAAACATGTTTTAGTGGACAGTTTACTAAAATTCTTTTGTGTTGCATCAACTGACGAATGGGAAAGAATTTATGTGGACAAAGAAGTATCCGTAGCATTTAGAGTCTCTTTAGCACATACGCAAAGCCCCCATGCTATTTCCGCATGGTTACGTAAAGGAGAAATTCAATCTAAAGAAATTGAAATTGCAGCGTTTGACAAAAAGAAATTCAAAGACGTATTGGCGGACGTAAAAGAATTGGCATTTTCGATGCCAAAAGACTTAACCCAACAGTTACAAAATATTTGTGCCAAATGTGGTGTGGCAGTTGTATTTACGCAAAACTTGCCAAAAGCCCCAATTAGCGGTGCAACGCGTTGGTTTCACAACAAACCTATCATTCAATTATCGGGTAGGTTTAGAACCAATGACCATTTTTGGTTTACCTTTTTTCATGAAGCGGCACACATTATTTTGCATGGGAAAAAAGATATTTTCCTTGAAAATGTAAAAGGAACTGAAATAGACCAAGCAAAAGAAGAAGAAGCGAATGTATTTGCAGCAAAAATATTATTGACCGAAAACGAATTACAAAAAATTATTGATGCAGTGCCATTGACAGAAGAAATAATTTTTGATTTTGCTAAAAAATTCAGAACACCTGCTGGTGTAATTATTGGCAGACTGCAACATTTAAAACTTATACCATTTTCTACTGGAAATAGTTTTAGACAAAAAATAGATCTGTTTAATTAGTGTTTGTCCATAATGTCCGATAGCTGCGTTACTCTTGTGTTGAAAACAGTCATTTACAAAAGTAAACTCCTTGGTTTTCAACACTGCGAAAGCCTTGCTCTCGAACATTCTGAACCAAACACTGACTTTATGGACAGACAATAATTAAGAATTACAAATATATTCCGATCGTTTAACTAAATGCAGCAAGGAAGTGCCTCAATCCTTAACTTTTTCAGCCACTTCTTTTTTAAATTCATCGCAAGGTTTAAAAACCGGGATATAATGCGCAGGAATCACAACAGTGGTGTTTTTGGAAATGTTCCGAGCTGCTTTTTCAGCTCTTTTCTTTAATGTAAAACTTCCAAAACCTCTAAAGAAAATATTCTGACCTTGTATCATGTTGCTTTTTAACTGCTCCATATAGGTCTCTAATATCTTTGAAACAAGCTGCTTTTCTATTCCTGTTGTTTTTGAAATTTCCTGTACTAAATCTGCTTTTGTCATAATGATTTTATTTTTGAATGATTAGTTTTTCTGCTCTTTCTCCTGCTTTTAAAATATATAATCCATTTTCATATTTTGAAACATCTATGCTTGTGCATTTTGTTTCTTGTAACAATTTTCCACAGGTATTATAAAGTCGGATAGTTTCATTTTCACTCCCCTGTACCTGTATCCTGTTTTTTGCCGGATTAGGAGCTATTTTAAGCGCTTGGTTTTGTAAAGGTATGTTTTCTTCGGATACAATCAAAGAGAACGAATAAAGGCCTCCCTCGTTTGCCACAGCATATAATTTGTTGTTTAAAGTAAATATATGGCTTGGGGAACTGGATGAACTGCCTGAATCTATATCGCAATAAAGAAACGTCCCATTTATAGTGCCATCACTTACCCAAAGCTCTGAGCCATGCAATGAATCATTTGCTGAAAAGTAAAACTGAGTAGTGTTATTTAAAAAATTACCAGGTGTAGAACCAATACTTCCGGGATAGATATCTAAAAATAAAGAAGTACCAAGCTCTGTACCATCACTTACCCATAACTCATTACCATGTATAGAATCATTTACAGAAAATAATAAATTATTATTAAAAGTGAAAAAATCATGAATTGAGGGATTGTATGTATAATTTGTAAACTGTTTAAATAACAAAGTTCCACCGGAAGTGCCATCTGTTACCCAAAGTTGGTTCCCATGTATACCATCATCAGCAGTAAAATATATTTTATTTTTAAAAGAATACATGAACTGAGGATCAGAAAACCCATTAGGGTTTATATCCTTTAAAATACCTGTACCATTTGAAGTTCCGTTGCTTTTCCATAATTCTCTTTTATTTTGTAAATCATAACCTGAAAAAATAAAAATTGAATCTGCAATACATACATAGCCTATAGGAAAATTCAATATACCTTCATTTATATCAACAAATAAATTAGTTCCTGCTTGTGTCCCGTCACTTATCCATATTTCTCTACCGTGTGTTGTGTCTTGTGCAGAAAAATATAGTGTATTATTAAATATAAAATAACATTCCGGATTTGAATCACTATCTGGATTTATATCTTTTAACAGCATAGTTCCAACGTCAGTCCCATCACTTACCCAGGGCTCGGAACCATGAATGCCATCATCAAATGTGAAAAATAATTTATTATTAAAATAGGTTAGAAAACCTAAAGAGCCATTTCCCGGTAAATCCTTAACCTTAACAGTTCCTGTTTCCGTTCCATCTGTTTTCCATAAATCATATCCGGTATTATCAGTAGCAAAAAAATACAAATAAGCATTCATCTCTGTAATATTTACAACATTTGAATTTCCACTTGTATTTATATCCTTGACCATATACGTACCCGCCTCTGTTCCATCACTACGCCATAATTCTGTGCCATGTGTACCATCATTGGCTGAGAAATAATATATATTATCTTTAATAATGCCTTGTGATATATTTGCAGCTCCAGAAGGATTGATTTGTTTTACCAGATTCGCAACATGGGTCTGCGCATTTGTGACGAACGTACAAATTATAGTGACGAAAGAGAGAAATAGGTTTTTCATTGAACAATTTTTAATGGTTTGACAATAGGAAAAATTTTATCTGTTTTATAACGGTTAAGCTTTGATTTCTTATTACATGGTTATATGTAAGTTATTTGTTTATTAATACTTGCTTTAAATTTTGCTGATAATTCAGTTTTAGGAACTAAATCTACCTTTTTATGTAATTTCTTTTTTAAAAAGTCTTCCAATTCAAAAAAAGTTAAGCCTAAATTAAATTGATAAAAATCTATCAATATATCAATATCACTATTATCATCAGCAGAATCCTTCGCATACGAACCAAATAGTCCTATTTCCTTTACTCAATATTTTTCAACAAGGAAAGGATTAAGCTTTGTTAATGTTTTTAATATATTATCTTTTGTTTGCTTTATAAAAATAGGAATAGGGGAGAAGTACCTGTTCCTGTATTGCTGTTTTATTGATCGCCGCGGCGATTGAAAAATGAACGATGCAAAAATATTCCCGGAAAATTAAACTACAAAATAAAATCAAAAAATAAATAACAATATCTGATAATGCCAACAATATTAATTTTATACATCGAAACACGCTTCATAATTAAAACTCAAATGCTCTTTTTCCTTGTAGTATCCAAACTGGTTTGTAACAAGCTTTGTCTTTCCAATTTCAAACTCAGGGACATTTCTGTGGCTATGCCCATATATCCAGGTGTGAATCCGGTTATTTGAAATAAACTCATTTAACTCTACCGCAAATGCATTGTTTATTTTACTCTTTCTGTATTCTTCAGGATAATTCTGAAAAGTTGGTGTGTGATGCGTAATAACAATGTTCTTTCCATCCGAAGATCCCCTCAACTCCTTACTTAAAAATTCTAAAGACTTTGTATGTAAATAATTAAAATCAATGGGTCGCAGCAATTCTCTTTGATAAAATTTTATCTGATGAAAATCATTTACATACTCCTTACAGAAAAGTTCATTTTCCGGAAGTATATGACTCCATAATGTTGTAAAAATTAAATTAATGTCGCCCTCACGGATCGTAATGTTATTGACCAGAAAAAAATTATCAGCCACAGCTTCCTTCAAGGGTTTGTCTGCCTGTGTTGCTGAAAATCCATAATATTCATGATTCCCGGGCAGCCAGTAAATACTTTTATAAAGAGGAGAATAAAGATTTATAAACCATGTAAGGTCTTTATAACCTTTTCTAAATGCAAAAAAATCACCTGCTATAATCAAAATATTACCTGCCGGTTTTAAATGTAAATGTTGCAGTTGTTTGTAATTATCAATCATCTCTAAATGCAGGTCTGAACAGTATTGAATTTTCATTTTAACAAATTCATTTGGTTTAAATTATCTTTTATCAATGCTTCCAAAATTCATCAGAAATAATTAATCTACGACTTTTAAGAAATTGGATTTGTCCTTCAATTGTAATAGCTTTTTTCGAAATTCATAAAGCGTATAAAATAAAAAGACCCGCCGGAGTGCGCATACTTGTAGAGGCGTGGCAGGTACTATTAATGCAAATATACAAACTTAAACCATGTTTTTTATATTTATTCTATTTGACATATTGATTATGCAATCTTTACCTCTGATAATCAATAACCTGAAAAATCAATTTGTGCTAAAAAACATTTTAAATTTTATGCCTGATGCGTTATACTAAAAATGTAAAAATCATATCAGAAAAATCAGCATAAGTGCGTCTTTATCAATAAAAAAATATGTTTTTATTGTTTCTATTTAACCCACATTGAAGCCTTAACCCCCTGATTTTATTTTTTTCGCTTACTACCAGCTGGTATTTACCTACTTCTCCTTTCACATACGTGGGCACAAAACCGTATCCAAGATAACAACCTACTTTTATAAAACATTCTAAGCTTCTAATATTGTTAACACAAAACAGAACAATTATTTGTTTGATATTAAAACAATATATATATTTGTTTCGTTAAAAAGTAAAAAAGAAACTCTATGAACATAAAATTATCACAAAAACAAATTGGTCAAAGGCTTACATCACTTCGGAAAATGAAGGGATTCTCTCAGGAAGATTTAGCAAAAAGCATGAAAATATCCAGACCATCTTTAGCTCAGATTGAGCTAGGTAATAGAAGTGTTGATATTCTTGAATTGCAAAAATTATCTATGATATTAGGTTTCTCATTAGATGTTTTTATGTCTTACAACTTCTCAGCGGCTGAAAAGATTGATGGTAAAGCAGATGTAACCCAAAAAAAAATCGAGGAGCGTGTTTCAATTCCAACCTTAAAGGTCAACAAGTTCAAAAATGTATTACTCTATATTTTAGAACGATGTGCCGGAAAACCAAATGTTGGAGAAACCGTTCTATCCAAATTACTCTATTTTTCAGATTTTAATTATTATGAATTATATGAAGATCATTTAACAGGAGCAAAGTATCGCAAGTTACCTTATGGTCCTGTTCCACAAAAATTAGATACTATTCTCGGGCAAATGATGAAGAGCGGGCAAATTCAAAGAATTAAGACGGAATATTTTAAGAAGATGCAAACGCGTTACATCCCGCTTTCAAAAGCTGATTTGACAGAATTAAAAGCAAGTGAAAAGGAAGTGATTGACAAAGTGATTGAGCAATTCTCTGACTGGTCAGCTGCTGCCATAAGCAACTATTCTCATAAGGACTTACCTTGGTTAGCTTCTAAAGAAGGAGAAGAAATAAATTACGAATTAGCTTTTTATAGAGAGGCACCTTTTTCTGTAAGAAACTATGGAGACGAAATTGAGGAACAATGAACTTTGAAGAATTAGCTGAATTTAAAAAGGATTTGAAAAACCTTTTAAAAAAATACCGAACACTAAATGATGATCTGGATGTCGTTAAAAAAGTTCTTGCTACTTTTCCTGATGAAAGACCACCTTTTAGTTTTCGGTTAGATAATCTAAATATAGAAACATGTATTATAAAAGTTAAAAAGATTGCTTGTAAATCATTAAAAGGTCGCGGTGTAAATTCCGGATTACGATTAATTTACGCACACTTTATCGAAGAAAAAAAAATAACTTTCATAGAACTTTATCATAAGAATGAAAAGGAAAATGAAGATCGCCAAAGAATTATTTACAATTTTAAATAGAAATTATGAAGGTTGGGGCTAAAATATTTTGGACTTTATTAGGTATCAATGTTGGACATTTTATAGGTCATGCATTAGGAGAGAAGGAAGAATGGAAAAAATAAATTTGCCCGCAAAGGCAGATGGATTGGAGGGCTTGAAACTTTAGGCTTAGCTTTTACTTTAGTTGTAAACCATTAGAAATAAGTTTGTTAAACGCACCTATTTAACATAATGTTAATTATTTGACAAAATAATTTTAATTGAAAAATGCTTATGGCTTTGATTTATAGAGAATTATATATTATTTCAGTAATCACAGAAAATAAATTACAAAGATATTTTGATTTTTGAAGTGTTTTTGATTCTTGAAATTATTATCTTGCAATTTAGATTAACAATAAACATCAATAAATTATGAAAAATTTTACTTTTATTCTGTTAGTGTGTATAGCAATAGAAATTAATGCACAACAAGTAGCATGGCAGGAACTTGCTAAAATGAATTCTTCTTCTGCGCCAACATGCAATACGATTTTTTGCAACGGATATATTTATTTTATAGGAAGTGCAATGGGTATGGAAGGAACGATTTTTAACTCGACAGGTGCAAATCCTGATACAATTACAGAATACGGAACATTTCTTGCAAAATATAATACAAACGGAGCATTAATATGGGTGAAAAGAATTGGCACCAATACTTTTCTTTATAATCTAAAAACAAAAGATGGTTACATATATGCCAGTATGTATTATTCAGGAACTGCAGAATTCTTTGGCACATCCTACACAAATACTACCTCCTACGGCGAAGATATCATACTAATGAAAATGAATCAGGAAGGAAATCCTGTTTGGGTAAAAAAAATTGGCGGGCAAAACAACGACAGAGTTTTTGATATTTTTATTGATAACAGCAGTAATATTCTTATGACAGGCTGGTTCAACTCTACTATATTATTTGATACAATACAATTAAATACCAACTCAACCAGTAATTTCGATGTTTTTATCGCTAAATTTGATTCTGCCGGGAATGCTCAATGGGCACAAAAATTCGGAGGTACTGGGTCAGACGAAGGTTATGGAATTGCCGCTGATGCTTCAAATAATATTGTTATCACTGGAAGCTTTAAAAATAGTATTACAAACACAGCAGGGACTATAAATTCTCTTGGTTCTACAGATGTTTTTATAGCTAAATTTGACCCGAATGGTACAATTTTATGGATGAAAAGTGCAGGCGGAATCAATAATGATTGTGGAAGAGAAATAAAATTTGATCTTACCGGAAATATTGTAGTTGCAGGATTCTTTTATCAGTCAGCAACTTTCGGCTCATTAACAGCGACAGCAAACTATCAAACAGATGTATTTCTTGCCAAATACACTACAGCCGGAACAGAGCAATGGATTAAATCTGGTGGAGGAGATTTAACTTTTATAGAAGAACCAACCTCTATTTTATTTGACAATAACAACAATATTTATCTTACTGGTAATTTTTGTGGAAGTGCACATTTTGGGTCATTATCATCTAGCTCCTACAGCAATACTCGTATGTTTCTTATTAAATATTCTTCAACAGGCTCAGAGATGTGGTTAAATGCAGGCTCAAATACGACAAATATTACTTCATTTGGAAGTACAATGGATACAAACAAAGGAATTTATGTTTCAGGACAAACATTACAGGGAACAAATATTTACAATGCTTTTCTGCTAAAAGTGAATGATAATACTCTTACTAAAGCTGAAACAAATGAATTTTCAGGTTCAAATTTTCTCATCTATCCAAATCCTGGAAAAGGTCAAATTACTATAGAAGCAGAAAGACTTGAAACCATATCACTATATCATATAACAGGAAGACTTTTAAAAATAATTAACACAGAATCTGACAAAGTTACAATCAATACAAGCGAATTTATACCGGGTGTTTATATTATTATGCTTCAAACTGGTAAAGGAAATTATTGCAACAAAATATTACTTGAATAATCTGATTTAGTACATGAAAGGCTTCTTCTGTAGATTCAATTCCAGTATGGTGCGATTAGAAGTGCAGCAGTGGCACATGATCAAACCTTATAATTTAGAAGTTGATTATATTTTTCTCTCTTCTTCTTAATAGACTTCTCATGCTGTAATTTTTTAACCTTATATCATTTACAATTTTCTCTTTACCCCGGATGCAATATATCATCAAAAGCCTTTTCCCCCAATCACCAAAATCTATTTTGTAAAGATAAATAATTTTTTATACTGAAACAATATTTCAGTGTGCTATACTTTTTTAGCTGAAAAATGTTTTATGGCAAAAAAAAATATCATCCAATTATATTTTGGGCATACATGAGAGGTTTATTACCCATTAACACAAACAATGGAAACAATGGCTAAACTAGCCAACAGTACTTTTGATATAACATATCAATAAGAATATTTTATTTGCAAACAAAAGAGGCTGCCAGAAATTATTGGCAGCCTCTTTTGTTTTGTGCGCTTTTTCGGATATCCCTGCTTATGCAGGGCAGGTCGGAAAGTTTATCCCGTTTTATCGTGGATGATGTAAATTCATTCACTTTATTAAGGTAAACGAGCATAATGAAATTTATTCATTGATATCGTTTTTATACTTCCTATCGTACTAGAATTTAAGCTTTCAATCTTAGTTTCTATCAATCTTGATGCTGCATCATATATATAAAAAGTAGCCAAATTATCGTTGTTTAATTCTGAGATTAACAAATCTGTTGATTTGTCATAAACAAATGTTTTCATTGGTGCATCTATTGGATGAACCCGAAAATCATCAATAAAAAAGTCTTCATTTCCGGAAACATAAAACCTGAGATCGTTTGTTCCATAGTTCTGTGAAACGTAATCTTCTGGAACATCAATTTCAATTGTCAATAATTTCCAGTCTCCTATTGTTAAATCAGCATTATTGATAGATTTACTACGAAATACATCAATAGAACCACCTCCTGAATGAGATCCATTTAAGCTAGCGCAAAGGCTTACAGTTAGTGAACTATACTTGTTTACCCATACAGAGGCTCTATAAGTTCTCCCTCTATCTAAAACATGGGGTGTAGAAGGATCGTGTTTTGCTGTAAAGCCCGGGCTATATGTACTCGATCCGGGAACCCTTAAACAAAATTCTCCTGAATGAGGAATTATTGAATTTCCATTATGAATAAAAGAGCTACCTATCAATTCATGAGCAGAATTTCCAAGAAATCCACCTTCAAAATCAAAAACACTACCTCTATCAATTTTATTTTCAAACCCAGAAAAAGCGAAGCTGATGTAATTACAATTAGAAATTTCCGCAATCTTGAATTTATTGTCATAACTATATTTGACAGAAGAATAAGAATCTCCAATAGCTTTAGTCTCAACTGGAATTATTTTTTCATTGTATAACGTGTTTTCTGATATTTTCAACCAATTTGTATAATCAGGAGCGCCATTAAAAATAAAACTTTTATAAGGAAACCAATTAGCCCCAGTAATATTATCAATTATATTTTGACCACCATATACCTTACTAACATTGATGCTATTTGTCCATGTAGTATAACTACCATCAATAAGATTTTGGTTACCATTAACAATTGAATATTTTTTTATTAAACTTGTTGGGGATAATTTATTCAGATTATCATTATTTATGCACTTTGGACCTAATGCACCATATTCTAAATAAGCAGGAGTTTGCACTGTTTTATAAATTGCTTTTTGCGTGGGATCAATAATAGTTGTTTCAACAGGCTCACCTGAAAGTACATCCAATTTATTAACCTCAAAGATTATTGTTGTGTTGTCAATACTATTTACAATTCTCTTTAAATAGGGAGTTAATATAATTTTTTTGAAAAAACCGTGAGAACTAATATCAAAAACCTGCATTGCAATTTGCTGATATATAGTATTCGGATATAACATTATTGGCATGGACGCAGTGCCAGAAAAGTTTCTGTAAAAAATTTCTTCTAATCTGCCCTGCTCTTCATATGTGGCATATTCATATTTAATTTTTGACACCAATGAGTTTTTATTGTTAAAGCTAGATATTTCTTGTATTAATCCATATTTTGAGTCATTTGTAACAGTATAAAATTCAGAAGATGTTATTGAAGTCGGATTAAGTGTTGAAAAACCAAATGTTGTTGATAACGATGGTTCTAAATTACAATTATTCTCAAATTTTGTAACAACCGATCCGAGAAGATTACCATTATCACCAAAGGAATTTACTTTTACCTTTGAGTATGCAACCATAGGTGGAAGTGCATGCCTGTCGTTGACGCTTCTGTTTTTATTTAAATATTTAGCTGACCCAAAATAAATTGGACCAAACCTGTCTGGTTCTGTAGTTAATACCCCATCTTCATAGGATAAAGACAATTTATATTTTTCGCCTGATGTTGGTTCAGAAATTGAAATATTCTTCACACGTAAGCCTCCTCCATTTGCAGAATTTATATAAAAATACATGAAATTTGTACCGTTAAATGGTAAATTACCTGTACAATCACTAAAATCTGTAGCTGGATTTTGCCAGTTATATCTTACAATACCATTTGGTAAAGTTGCAATTCCTCCATTCGAGTGCGCATTGTTATCGTGGAAATAAGAATTACAACAAATCTGAATATTAATATTATTTGCAATTATATTTTCAGATGTAAGACAATTTTGAATAAGATTATAATCTTCTGGATCTTGGAATGTCATATTTATGTAATTGCCATCCTTGACTACAGTTTTTATGGGCAAAATTCTTTTGGGAAAAGCCAATTTCGAACCACTTGATTCATAAGTAACTTTGTTGTATACATCCGATTCATAATCCACTTCAATGACTCCACCAATAGGTGTAACTATTTTTTTAAGTGACCAGCAATCTATAAAATCTTTATCGTCATCTATTAAATATCTACCCTTATATGCAGGATTATAATTTTTCTTATAATAACCAAAAAAATCATGTTGTTCGTGATTATAAAATGGATTATGGTTGTCTGCTGCATATTCAAAATTAATATCCGGATTTATCTGGGTTTTCATCCTATCATATGTGGTAATACTAAGTAAAGTTATTTTACCGCTATTTGTGTTTGTTGATTCACAGGCAAAGTTATTTCTTTTCACAAAATTATAGTGATCACTATAATTCATAGCATCCAATGAAACATCCGGATTAAAATAGTACTGTTGTGGATCTGGACTTGAACAATTACTATAGTTTATGTTATTGTATAAATTTTTACTTAGGCTATAATTGTAGTTGAATGAAATGTTCTTTTTACACAAATTATTAATTGCCGTTTCATTCGCAAGATATGCATTAACTCCATATACCTGAGTTGTTGGCAAAGAACTAAAAGCTGTTGATGTTAAAGACATTTTATTAATAAGGCTTGTTGAAAAATCCTTTGTATTAAATAAAAGAATATTTTTTAATAACAACTTTGGTATTCTTGCCTGATTAGCACTGTGTTCATCCAATCTGACATCTTTGATGAATACAGCAGTTTCATCTGCAGTTTTTATTTGTTCAATATAATATAATTCAGAGATACCATCAACAGAACTGTATGAAGAAAAATAATTGTCCTGCAACCTTCCAAAACGATAAAATTGTGTAATATTTTTTTTATTGTATAAATCAAAACTCCCTCCATAAAATGGATTACGCCAATTAAAATTATCAGTCCATTTTGAATAATGATAGGTTATCCAAAATCCAGCATCACCCACATCTGGATAATTATTTGAGTTTTTGTCTATAAAATCAGGGCCTGTTACTGCAACTAATTTCCATGATGTTACATAAGCCGGTAAATACTCTGCACTGTATTTCATAACACCTCCCTCGTCCCAATATGTAAAAAATCGCTCTTTTAATACATATACAGGCAGGCTGTAATGGTAAGTAAAACCTGCTGTGTTTGTAATTTTAAAAGCACCTATGTCATCGCCGCCCAATCCACTTCTGTTAAACTCTGAGGAGGGCGGGACAATTAATTTTCCCACTGTAAGATTTGCTATTTCATTATTAGTGAAATATTCTATATAATTTCCGGAAATAAGCTTTGTATCATCTGTTGGACAATTACTGGTGTAATCTGTCTCAACGTAATTAGGACCTCTTAAATACGAAACATTTCCTGTCCAATTTGGCAGAACAGGACTTGCAATTTTTACACCCGGTTCTGCTTTAAGACGAAACTGAGCTCTTTTTGTAAAAAGCTTTGTATATAAATTATCGGAAACTCCATCATGAACTATCGTTGCATAATCAAATAAATGAGGGCTCATTTCACCAGATATGCCAGGACCACTTACTGAGTATGCATCGTAATCAGGAAATTCAAATGGTGAGCCTTTTTCTGCACAACCCTTTTCAGATTGATAAACATCCATCAACCTTGGACCAGTTGCATTCTGAAAATTTGAGAAATACAAGGGACCATAGCATTGTTTTATTTCGCTTGAAGAACCTGTTTTCTTTGATGTGATAATTTGTCCATTCCAATCATCAGGGAAGCCATTTACTGTTCTTTTTATTTCCCCAATATCTAAATCCCATCCCAAACCAACCCATGAGGCAGGTTGATTTGTTGATATTCCTGCGTTATAATTAACAACAAGGGGTATGTTTTCTCCATTAGACCCTGAAATATTCATCAGTGGAACATTGTATCTGAAGTTTCCAGTAAACTGATCAATATAATTGACCAACTCCTGAGCGACACCGGCATTCTGTGCTAAAGTTACTGACGAGGACGTAACATAAAAAACAAGTATGAATAAAAAATTTAAACCCTTAACCATAGTTGTTGTTTTTAATTATTTTTAATAAATTTAATAGTACTTGTAGTTTTGCTATTTGTGATTTTAATAAAATAAACTCCAGCCTGCAAATAGCTTAAATTAATATCTTCAGAATTTAGCACCAAAGAACCTGAGCATAACTGAACCCCTCTTAAGTCAAAAATCTGAAATTTTGTTTCTTTATCTGCCCATGAACCTTGTATTGTAATACTTTTTTGTGTTGGATTTGGGAAAAGCTTTATCTCCCCAGTTGCTAATAATGGAGCATTAATACTGTTATAATGTTCGCAACTTGGAAAACTGTTTGTTTTATACCATTGACGTATTGTCTCAATATCCTGATTTAATTTATCCAACACATTAGCTTCCGGTGTTGTTCTTGACCATACAAAAGCCAATTCGACAGAAATTTCTTGTCCGGAATATAAATCAAAGGGACCAATAGATGCTACTCCTCTTCTGTCGTTCGGGATACGATTTTCTCCTTTTTCGCTCCACCCCAAAGAAGGAGTTATTACAGGAGGATGAATTATGCCTCCAGTACCATAGTTACACGGATCAGAAATTCCCGGGAAAGCAAAACGGGCTGTTGTGCCGGGATTAGTTAAACCATGAAGCCCATAAGTTAACAAATTCCCATTTTTCCATTTCCCCTGCAAATAATTATAATATTGTGGTGGTGTTATTGGATCGCATGCATCGTTGCATGACCCATTATTTAAATACATAAAACGGGTAAAACCCATACACTCATTATCAATAATACCATCGCCATAGTTAAACCCATTAATATTGCCATTTAAAACATCTCCTGCCCCAACATTTTGATACTGCCCACTTACTGAATCATACCTGTAACCATTGGTGCATGATAAATTTCCATTATTATCCCAACTTGTTAAATCGTCAATACCATTAGCCTGTTTTCTTATAGCACTATTTAGCAATGTAACTGAAATAGCCGGGGGATTTGTGCCATAAGCAGAAGGTTGACCGCTTCCATCAGTTGCATAACCATTATAAAAAAAGTAAGAATTGTTTTTCAGATTAAAGCCAATGAAATCATCATTGCCATACCCCAGATCCCCATCTGTAAACAAGCCAAGAAATGTGTTATGGTAATTAGCAGAAGACCTGTTATATATTTTATATTCTAAAAATGTTGTATTATTTAAAACCAGATTATCTGATGATGTAAGCGTGTCGCAATTATAAGCATAGGCTGAGCAGTGGATTTCAAGTTTAAGC
>Ga0156634_1430_pt2 | contig 19834 bp, 17 predicted proteins | sample RifOxyC3_FD_110708 | JGI IMG/M metagenome (GOLD analysis project Ga0156634, IMG submission 110708) | Bacteroidetes bacterium RIFOXYC12_FULL_35_7 | reverse complement strand
GGTTTCGACTGCATTGATAAGGAACGATTGCTTCATGCGGTCAGTGTAGCCAATATAAAAGAATTTATCGAATCGCTGCCTTTGCGGTATAACACAAAAATCGGGCAGGAAGGTCATGGACTGAGCATGGGACAGAAACAGAGAATCCTTATTGCGCGGGCGGTGTATAAAAATCCTGAATTCCTGTTTTTCGACGAAGCTACCAGCGCATTGGACGCAAACAATGAAAAAATAATATGGGGTAACCTGGAACAGTTTTACAGGAACAGAACGGCGGTTGTTGTGGCTCACCGGCTGAGCACAGTAAAAAATGCCCACCGGATTATTGTTCTTGATAAAGGAAAAATCGTAGAAACCGGATCGCACACCGAACTCACGGAAAAAAAAGGAGCTTATTATGAGTTGATAAAAAACCAGCTTGAACTCGGAAATTGAATATGAACAACTCTGACGAAATAAAAAAAATACAAATCCGCAGCGAAGAGGTGCAGGAAATTCTCGGGCAAACCCCAGCCTGGATTATCCGTAAAGGGATACTCATTATTTTTATTATTTTTTTACTGCTCCTTACCGGAAGTTATTTTTTTTCTTACCCGGAAATCATCCCAGCCCGGATAGTTGTCATAACAAAAAATCCACCGGTTTCAATTGTGGCAAAATCGAACGGAAAAATTACCGGTATTTTTGTAACCGATAACCAGGTAATAGAATCCAATACGGTTTTAGGACTGATAGAAAATCCCAGCAACTTCAAAGACGTTTTATCATTAAAGCAAAGCTTAGATTCCCTGATGCCGTTTATCAGCTCTTACGATACCCTACATCTTGTCCGTTTTAAAAACAATTATTCATTAGGCGACCTGCAGGCTTCATTTGGCTGTTTTTTGAAAACATACGGAGATTATATAAATTTTTTACGCCTGAATTTCTCAAAACAAAAAATTATATCATTATCAAAGCAGGTGAACGACTATAAAAATTATTACTCAAAACTCGTAGTACAAAAAGATATTCAGTTTAACGATTTTTTCATTACTAAGAAACAGTATGCGCGTGATTCATCGCTGTGTGCAAAAAATGTGATTTCTGTAGCAGAATTTGAAAAAGCGGAGAGCACTATGCTGCAAAAAAAATATCAATATGAAAATGCAAATACCGTATTGGCAAATACCCAGATTCAGATAACGCAGGTAGAGCAGCAGGTACTTGATATGAAAATTCAGGCTGCGGAGCAAAAAAATAAACTTCAGCAGGCGATTAAAGAATCGTATGAAAACTTACTGAGCCAGGTGGCTGCATGGGAGCAGGCGTATGTGCTGAAATCTCCGATAAAGGGTAAGGTCACATTTACCAAAATCTGGACGAACAATCAGGATGTTATGGCAGACGATATAGTTTTCACAGTTGTGCCTATGCAAAAATCTGAAATAACCGGAAAAGTGAAGCTGCCTGTTGCAGGTTCCGGAAAAGTAAAAGCAGGCCAGAAAGTAAATATTAAAATAGACAATTATCCTTTCAGGGAATACGGGCAGTTGCGCGGGTTTATTCAAAATATTTCTCTTGTTACGGCCGATAATATGTATGTGGTGGAAGTGAGTCTGGCTGACAGCTTAGTTACCAATTACGGGAAAAAATTAAAATTCTCGCAGCAGATGCAGGGAACTGCTGAAATCGTTACAGATGACAAATCGTTGCTGGAGCGCATCATGGAACCTGTGAAAGCAGCTTTAAATAAATAGTGGCAGGCCAAATGTTATGCAACTGTTACCGGCAGAACCACCTTAACCGTTGTTCCCTTACCTTCCGTACTTTCAATTTCTATGGTACCCTGCAATAAATCCACGCATCGCTTTACAATGGTTAACCCTATTCCTGTACCTTTTATGGTTTCTGCATTAACTGCCCTGTGAAAGGGTTTAAAAATATGCTTCATGTCTTCTGCCGGAATACCTATTCCTCGGTCATGAATACTAAATTGAATTCCCTGCAAACCGTATTTTTCGATAAGGAGATCAACAGGCTTGTTTTCTGAGTATTTAATACCATTTGAAATAATATTATTCAAAATATGCCGCAGCAGGCTTTCATCAGTATTTATTTCTGCAGACTTATAATTATTTTTTGTTTTTATAACGACAAGCTTACCGTACACAGATTTTAAATCGCATATAACCTGGGTGTATAACTTTTTCACATTCACGGCCTGAATATTAGCTGATAAACGCCCGCTCTCGTCTTTCCCGATTATGGATACATCATCGAGCAGCACATTGGTATATTGGATGGATGAATAAATGCGTTTGTAGTATTCCTGTTTTTTTGCATCGTCCCATTTACTGCCGTGTTTTTCGAGTAGTTGCACGCTCCCGAAAATACCGGACAGCGGGGTACGGAATTCATGAGATATGACAGAAATAAAACGTGATTTCAATAAATTAAGTTCTCTTTCTTTATCAAGGGCTTCGCGGATATTTTTTTCCATTTTTTTCCGCTCGGTAGTATCTCTCAAAAATGCCTGGTAAGTTCCGTCCGGCATTTTACGCGTCTTCATTTCAATGGGAATCGGCATACCGTTTTTTTGCGTTAGTATCCGTTCGGTTATTACTATTTCCCCTTTATCAAGCAGATCGTACCTCAGAGGAGTGGCTGTTAAAATATCATTGCTGAACAGGTCTTCCATATTCGATCGCATAAGCTCCTTTCGCGTATAGCCTGTTAAAATAACAGCTGCATCATTTACATCTATAAAATTACCCTTGCTGTCCCCGATAAAAATTGCATCCACAGCCTGTTCAATCAAAGTTCTGTACTTTACCTCGCTTTTTTTAAGCAGATTTTCTATTTCTTTTCTGATAACTATTTCATCTGTCAATTCCGAAGTTCTTTCCATTACCCTTTTTTCAAGATTTTCCAAGGTTTCGTTTAGTTCATTTTCATTGTCTTTTCTGACAATAATACCGGAAAGGGTATTCGCACAGGCTGTAAGAAATTCTCTTTCCCGGTCTGATTCCCGATGCCCGTTTCTTAAATAAATATTAATAACCCCCAATAATTGATCTGCAAAAAGAATCGGGACACAATAATGTCCGTGTTCATGAATATCCGGATAACGAATTTCGTGATCCGCATCCAGGCAACTGCTGAATACAATTTGTTTCGTAACTGCTGCTTTTCCACAATAGCATTGTTCTAACTTCACATTGCGGCAGGAATTCTGAATGTTTGCAGATAAATTTTTCTCTGTAAACATTTCCAGTTCCTGTGTTTTTTTATTGAAAAGAAATATACAGCCCTTTGATTCAAATGCGAGCCAGGGCAGAGAAATAATAATTTCGAAAGATTTATAAAGAATTTCTTTCAGCGTAATATTTTCCATAGAAAGCTTAAGCAGCGATACCAGTACTTCTTGTGAATCGTAATTTTTTTGCAGTTCAATCTCCAGATTTTTTCGTTCTGTAATATCGGTCATTACTGATAAAATGGCATTCTGTTGTTCATATTTTATACTTTCTGACCTTACAATTACGCGTCTGTTGGTTTCGTTTTTCCCTATTACTTCTATTTCATATTCGCCCACTTGCTCTCCGCTCATTCGTTTTTTCATATTTTGCAGAACCATATCTCTGAACGGCTCGGTAACAAAATTTAGTACAGATTGCCCTTTAATTTCTTCAATAGTTAATCCAACATTATTCAGAATAATATCATTGGCATATAAAAATTTTCCATTGGCATGGATTGATAACATATCGGGCATTTGCTGCACCAGCATGCGATAACGTTCTTCGCTTTCGCTGAGCTTTTCTTCTTGTTTTTTACGGTCTGTAATATCTCTTGCAATACCCACTGCATGCCAGTTATCTTTGATTTTTATTGCAGAGAGCGAAAGTTCGATATTGATTTCGCTTCCATTTTTATGCAGGCCTATTAGTTCCAGCGTTTTTCCCACTGCGGCTCCTGTACCTGATTTGGCAAAGACAGGGAATGCTTTTAAGTGGATCATGTTATCTTCATTTCTTGCAATAACTTTATGAAGTGTTTTTCCAACTATTTCTTCCTGAGAATAACCAAAAATGTTATTTGCTGACTGGTTCCAGAAACTCACATTGCCGTTGTAGTCAATCATAATAATAGCATCCTGCGCCGCCCCGGTTATAGATTTTAACTTTTGTTCTGATTCTATTAAAGCATCTTGTGCCAACATTCGCTCTGTAACATCCATACCAATGGCTAGCACTCCAATTGTACGACACTGTGAATCCAGTAAGGTTTTATCATACCATTCAATAAATAGTTTTTGTTTATTTTTAGTGATAATAGGATTTACGTTGCCACGGGTAGGTATATTATTTATTGCTTTGCCAAATATTTCATTTATATTTTGCTTTATCTCTTCCGGAATAAAAGTTTTCACCCAGTCTTTCCCCTTTACTTCCTCTAATTTATATCCAGATAATTCCTCCATATAGGGATTGAAATGGAAAATGGTCCCATCAGGATTCAAGGTCAGGATAATTACCTGTGCTGTTTCAATCAGGCTTTTCGAGAAATATAATTCTTTGCTGAGATCATCCTTAGCTTCCTTGCGCTCTGTGATATTTTCGACAATTGCAATATGAAAGTAGGTTTGCGGTTTCTCATCTGGTTTCCATAAAGGCGAAACAGTAAGGCTCCCCCATAGAATGTTTCCATTTTTATGCATATAACGCTTTTCAAATGAAAATTCTTTATTACTACCTTCTAAAAGCTGTTTGTTATAATCAATATTTGTTTGAATATCCTCATGAAAAGTAATATCCATGAATGTTTTTTGTAACATTTCCTGCATGGTATAGCCTATAAAATCGCAATATTTCTGATTTATGCGAACAATTTGTCCTGTGTAAGTATTCAATATTGCCATGCCAATTCCTGCTTGTTCAAAAATAGCACGAAAACGTTCTTCACTTTCCTGCAACGCTTGTTCAGCCAGCTTTCGTTCGGTGATGTCTAACCCGGTCACAAGGCAATGATCTGCATTTTCACAAATTATGCCGGTAAGATGTACATACAATGAGTTACCGTTAGCTGATAAACACACATCACAGGATTCCCTTGCTTTGCTGTTAAATATTTTTTCAAGGAAAAGATTGAAACCCGGTTTTGAATCTTTTGAAACAAAAAGGCCAAACAAACTGTTAATTAAATATGAGCGATCTTTTCCCAGCATTTTTGATGCTATGAGGTTGAGTTCAATAATTTTGCCTTCGTGCGAAAGCGTAAAATAACCCGATGGTGCAAAATCGTTTAATTCCGTATATTTTTCGGTTAACATATCGGCCCGCTCTTTCGCCAGCATAAGCTCTTCGTTCTGCATTTCGAGTTCAATCTGGTGTACCTCCAGCTCATGAATGAGTTTTAGCGAATCGATCTCAGAAAGAGGTGCAACGGGTTTTGCAGTTTTCTTTTTCAGAGAGGCTTCTGCTTTTTGGCGAAGGATTGCGGGGTCTGATTTGTTACTTTTTTTCATGATTTATTTTATTATATCTACCCCAACTCCTTACAAAGGGGCTATAACTGAACTCCCTTAAAGGGGCTATAACTTGTGGGTATTTTATTTAAATTGTGCTTTTATTTGCTTTAATACTCCTGTCAAATTGTTTAGTACCTCTTTATTTTCAAACCTTAAAACTTTTTTATCCATTAATGCAAGGTGAGCATCACGTTCACTATCCTTTTCAATTCCTTCAGGTGTATAATGATGCTGACCGTCTAATTCAATTATCAGTTTTTCTGAAGAACAATAAAAATCAACAATATAATGACCAATGCTATGCTGTCTCCTGAATTTGCGCCCACAAAGCTTTTTATCTTTTAACACCTCCCATAAAACCAGTTCTGCTTCTGTCATATTTTTTCGCAAATTGATGCGGATTTCTTTCAGGTAGGCTAAATTATAAAGTTTGGTTGTCATATAAATTAATTAATCAACTACTCTGTTATTGCCCCTTTTTAAGGGGTTGGGTTTCTTCTTTTCTTTTTTACAATAAATTATTTTCCCGAAGTAAATTAATGGTTTTGTTTAGTTCCATTTCTAATTTTTTTGCAACAGTAATATCAATAAACGTGATTACCAATCCGTCAATCCGGTCATCGAATGTGCGGTAAGGCATAATGCGAATGTTGAACCACCTGTCATCACTTGTTGTTATAGGTGTTTCCTTAAATACAAGTGTACGCAATACTTCGACAACATGATCTTTGATTTCCGGGTACTGTAAATCGGTAACCAGATCGGTAAAAGGCCTGCCAATATCTGAGGATCTTAGTTTAATGATGCTGGTGATTTGGTCAGTAAAACGACGGACATTTAATTCCTTGTCGAGAAACAGGGTGGCTATATCTGTGCTGTTGAGCAAATTTTTCATGTCGTTATTTGACTGAACATAATCTGTAATTTTGCTTTGCAGTTCCACATTCACTGTTTGCAGTTCTTCGTTGAGGCTTTGCATCTCTTCTTTCGATGTGGTTAATTCTTCGTTGGTAGATTGTAATTCTTCATTGGTAGATTGAAGTTCTTCATTGGATGACTTTAATTCTTCCTGTGAGGTCTGCATTTCTTCGCGTGTACTTTGCAGTTCCTCGTGGGCACGCTGCAGTTCCATTCCAATTTCCTGTTGATTAACCGAGACTCCCTGTTTTCCTTTTTTTGATTTTATGTTCGCCTCTTTTTCAAGAACAGAAACATCTGAAAAAACGATCATGATCGTTCCTTTTATGGCATCCGGTTTTTCGATTTGCTGAAAAGTAATATTCACATATTGTGTGCCTCCATTCGTTCCAACTTTAATGTGTCTTAAAATTACAGGTTCATAATTTTGCTTTGCTTTACGTAAAGCTCCCGGTAACTCATTGCTCAGACCCTCGCGGGCCATTGCAAAAATATTCATATTTGCTTTGCCCGCTGCAGGTTCGAGGTATTTCCCTGTGCGGCCTGTAATGTAAAGAATGTCGCCTTTGTCATTGATCAGTACACTGGCAGGGGCAAAGCGCTGAAGCAACAGTTGGTCTGCTATTGTTTGTATATTTGTTGTAACATTTACGTTTTTTTTATCTTCCATGATTTGTATTTTTTTATGAGAAAAGGAACTTGGAAAATTTATCAGTTCAGCTGCAATAGGATTTTCAACACGTTTATACAGTTTTAACTTTGGATCGAGTATGGAGAACATCGCATTCTGAGAATTTTCGCTTTCAGCGCTGCCAAGCAGCATAATACTTCCGGGATTGAGGCAGTAATGAAACAGAGCCATCAGTTTTTTCTGTAATTCCGACTCCATATATATCAGCATATTCCTGCAGGAAAGAAGGCTCAGTTTGGTAAATGGAGGATCTTTAATCACATTCTGCGGTGCAAAAATTACCATTTCTCGTATAGCTGTATTTATTCTGAATCCATTTTCGTTACTCGTAAAAAACTGACTCAACCTTTCGGGTGAAACATCTACGGCAATGTTTGAAGAAAAAACTCCTTTGCGGGCTATTTCAATGGCATCACTATCGAGGTCAGTAGCAAATATCTGCATAGTGAAATTCTTTTCTTGCTTAATTTTCTCATAGGCTTCAATAAAAATCATTGCTAAAGAATACGCTTCTTCTCCAGTGGAACAACCGGGAATCCAGGCACGAAAAACATGTCCGTTGGGTAACTCATTAAACATATCGGGCAGAATACTTTCTTTTATTTTGTTCCAAACAGCTGCGTCGCGGAAAAAACTTGTAACACCAATCAATAGCTCCTTAAAAAGAATTTCCAGTTCCTTTGGATTCTCCTGTAAAAAGCGGATATAGTTATTGATTTTATCAATCTGGTGCACGTTCATACGTCTTTCGATACGACGGAACATCGTATTTTTTTTATACTGGGAAAAATCGTGCCCAGTTTGAGTGCGCAGGAGGATGATTATTTTATCAAGGTTGCTGATGCTTTTTGGTTCAATTTCTGAATCATGGGTGACAACCGGACTAAATTTAAGGTAATTGATAAGTTTCTCCGGCAACTCATTCGCAGCGCCCAGTATATCTACATTTACAGCAGCAACTGCACTTTTGGGCATGCTATCGAATTTTGCTTCACCGGGGTCTTGTACCAATACCAATCCGTTTTTTTCTTTTATGGCCTTCAATCCCAGGCTGCCATCGGAGCCCATGCCAGAGAGAATAATGCCAATACTTTTTTCCTGCTGATCATCGGCAAGCGAGCGGAAGAAAAAATCAACAGGTAGCCTTAACCCCCTTGATTCTATCGGTTCAAATAAATGCAATGTGCCGTTTAATATAGACATACTTTTATTTGGAGGGATCACATATACATGATTGGGTTTAACCGGCAACCGGTCAGTAACCTGAGCCACTGGCATGCTTGTTGTTCGTTGAAGCAATTCCGCCAAAATATCAACATGGTTTGGATCGAGATGCTGAATTACTACGAAAGCCATACCATTGTCTTTGGGCATATTTTTAAAGAACTGCTCCAATGCCTCCAGGCCCCCTGCAGAAGCACCAATGCCAACAATTGGGAAATCACTTATAAGGGTTTTTAAAGGTGTTTTTTCTTTTACCTGTTTTGCTGATTGTATTTTTTTAGGCTTCATAGAAAAGGGTTTAGAAAATCAATTTTATATTTTTCTTCCTGTCTTTTTGGCTTTGTGCTATGAGTGAAACATAATCCAGTTGTAGCTTCTGAAGCTCAATTACCAGTTTTTCTTTTGATTTGTTTTGATAATTTATTTGAGTAATTTGGTTCGTTGGCATAATTTTTTTTTATAATTCCCTGTTTAGAGAGAGTTTATTATTCGCAACTGGTTTTATCAAAGGTAATGTATAAAAAACGGAATACAACAACATTAATGCATAAACCCAATTAATTTACAAATAATTATGCATTATGCTGAGTGATAACAGGTTTCGAGAAATCAATATGAGTATAAATAGGTAAATTACCGATTTTTGGTGAGAATTCTTTGAGAAACATAGGAGTGGCCTCACGAAAGGAAACATTAACTTTCAAATTGTACCTATACGAAAAAGAAACAAACACAAAAAGTCGTAGGATAAAATGTAAATTCACGCATAAAGTCGTAAGAAAAAATGTGATTTGAATATAAAAATTCAGGGGTTACAAATTTCGTTTCTTCGTTAAATTCATTTGCTATCAGATGTGCGACCCTGATTTGAAAAAAGCGTTTTCTGTACATCGGATTTATTCCATATATTTTTTTTTATCTGATAATACGATATGAAGTTCAGATTCATTATTTGAAGGAAGCTGTTGTTTCGTGTCATCAAAATTTAATGTTTTTATTTTGTAGTAAACAGTTGTAGCCAGAGGCACACTATCTACATAACAATATAACAAAGGAATAGCATGAGGTACTTTATATCCATTTTTAGAGCCGATTACTTCATAATCTGACTTATTAAATGAACGTAATATTAAAAATGCGCAATCTGATTTTTGTCCCTTAACAAGCCATTTTAGGTATGTTTTACCTTCAGCATATTGAGAAGTAAACTCAACGATGCTTGTTTCATATTCATCGTGATCAAGTACAGCCACTGTAGCATTTTTCTGCGAAAAAGCCATTGCAGAGAGCATTGAAAAGCTTACTACTGCTAAAAATTTAATGATTGATTTCATAATTTATTTCCTCCATTTTATTATAGTACAAAACTACTATAGCCAGCAAATCGGGATAAGAGTTTATTACCTATTTTTTAAATAATTTGTATAATTAATTTAGGCATTATTACTAATGGACGTGTATTACATAATCATATTACCTATATGTCAGTTTTTAAAATGAGTAATATGCTCTTTCATTAAAGGGACTCTGAAATGTAATTTTGTATCAGGAATTAATATATTGAAAAATCATGAAAACAATAAAACGAAATTGTTATGATAGCAAAAATTTATTTTTAAATGAAACTATTTGTGAAATAAAAAAGGTTTATTATTCAAACATAATAGGAAAAGCAACTCTTTTTGCCAACACAAGACTTCCATTCATTTTGTTAATTTTTATTTATTTATTTTGCTTTAACATATCACATGCAGAAACAAAAGCTTTATATGCAACTGTAATGAATGGCAGCTGGTCTTCAACTTCAATCTGGAATCCAACTGCTTGCCCCAGTTTATCAGATGATATAACTATAATACATAGTGTTGCTAATTTCACAAACTTAAGTATTACCGGCTCAATATTGATAGAAAGTTCCGGGACATTAAGCTCTCTAGATATGATAGTATCAAATGGTGCCGTATTAATAATTTCCGGAACATTAAATTTAGATAACCTGACACTTAACAATGGAAGTACGTTATGTATTTTGCCTTCAGGTGTTGTGGCAATTTCTGGCGATTTTGACAATAAGAATAACACCATAAATGTTGTTGTTGGGGGCAACCTGATTGTTGGTGGCAATTTCACAAATGGTTATGGCGGTATCATTAGTGGTTCGGGGGCAATCTTTGTTTCGGGTATATTTGATGGAGCAGGTACAACCTTTAGCATATCTCCGACAAGTTCTATTCCTCCCAACAGTACTATTCAAATTGAACTTCCAATTGAACTTTTAGATTTTGATGTTGTTGCAACCGAAAATGATATAATTATTAACTGGAAAACTGTTTCGGAAATTAATAATGATTATTTTACAATTGAAAAAAGTTCAGACTGTATATTTTTTACCGAACTCGCCCGTGTAGTTGGTGCCGGTAACAGTAATTCGATTCAGGAATACACTTTTTCAGATATAGATATGAAGGAAAAAATATCATATTACAGGTTAAAGCAAACTGATTTTGACGGACAATTTAAATATTGTTCTCAAATACTTGCCGTTTCAGGAAATAGTGAAGACAATAAAATATCAGATGTCGCTATTTCACCCTGTCCTTTTACGGAAAATTTCTATATCCAATTTTTTTCAGAAAATCAGGAATCCTATATATTGAAGATATTTGATGCAAATAATAAATGTGTTTTCACTAACAAATTATCCGTCAATGCGGGAATAAACAGACATAAAATAAATCATTTAAACAGTGCTCCTAAAGGAGTTTATATTATCGGGATATTCAAAAATAAAGACAAAATATATTTCGGCAAAATTTTGAAATACTGATCTGGTAATTTAGCTGGCTTTCCCCAAGGAATGAATAGAGTAATGCATAGAAGACAATGAGAAGACAAATCAGAGTGCTTAATACAGACTCTCACAGGTAGATTTTTCCGGTTTTGTTAAAGATATAATTTATTTTTCTGATTTGAATTTATAGACAGGAATGTCCCTTGTATATATGCAATCGTCAGGCTACATAAAAACAGTTAAGATAATTGTCAGGTAAGGTAATAGGCATTTCCCGCAATATTTTATTATCAAAATAGGTAAAATGCTGTTGAAAGCAGCTAACAGATATTGTATTTTTGATAAAAATTAATACAAACACAATTATGAAAGTCATAGTAATAGTAATGGGACTGATCTTTATTTTCACATCATGCAGAAAAGAAAATGATTTATTAGTGGAGCCCATAATCAAGAATCAAAAATACGCTGCAAAAATAATATTAAAAGAAATCAATAATATACAACCTGTTCCCGGTTTAGGAAGCGATCCTTCAACTACCGACTACAATACTTACAGCTTTACCCTAAATTATTCAGATTTTATTTATAACAGCGCATCGAATGAATACTATTTCAATCTTACTTTGCAGGAAGGATCTGTTAATGGGGATTGCCAGCTTGATGTTTTTCTGAGACAAAGCAGCAATTCTTTGAAAAAATTACCCTATCTTGATGCTGACCATAAACTAAATTATTCATACAGCCTACAAGATGGAAGTATTCATTTAACAATCTCTGTTATAGAAAATCAATACCAAAAGATAAAACAGTTTTCTGTTTTACCAACATTGATAAACTATGAAATACATGTTACGTTTGATAGTGATGATTGGAAATAATAAATGGAAAAAACATCTCATTTTTACAAATGAATATCAAAACCCCAAGAACATTTTTTTTATATTGCAAATCGTTTTACATGCACTAGGTGTTATTCTCATGTATTATTCAATATTATTTTATCAACAACATATATGGTAATGCAAAATAAAATTTGACTTCAATTACAAATCATTATTATATTTGCTGAAAAAGGAAATAGGGATTGATTGAAAGGGGTGTTGTTGTTTTGTTAAAATAAATCGGAATGGGTTCCTGTTCTTAAAAGTATGATTATTTTTTCTACAGTATTTATTTGCCAAATTAGCAACCAATCATTCTGGATATGACACTCCCAACAATCTGAATAATTTCCTGAAAGTTTATGTGCTTTAAATTTTGCTGGCAATTCCCCTGAATTTTGTAAAAAAATCAAGCGTATTTTGAAGTAATTCAATTTTCAAATTACGCTTTACAGTGCGCTTATAGTCTTTCTTGAACTCATTTGTAAATTCAAAACTATACATCAAGCATCAAGTTTTGTAAACAATTCCTTTGTGTTTTTTGCTTTAATAGTTTTGCGTTGCCTTGCATCTGTGATTGCTTTAATCGTTGTATCATTAGGCAATTCAATTTCTTTTATAAATGGCAACGAAAGGCTTTTAATGAAATCTAAAAATTTTTTTGCCTTACTATCTCGTATATCTATTGCTAAATAAATCATACTAATAATTTTTTAAAATTGAAACCTCGCTGTTATTACGAAATCAACCTATGAATATCTCATCACAGGTGGGTGTTTTTACAAAAATATTACAATTCCACATATAAAACAAATTTTTAAATAAATCTTTGTAAATATTGTATCTAAACGAATATATTTGGTTATTCGACAAAATTAGTGAATGTTTAAATACCCGGCTAATTATGCAATGGGAACACCCTCGAGGTTTATACCCGGCAGGTGCGCTGAAACCTCGAGGGTGTTTTCCGTTTGAAAATAGCCGGGCATCACTTGTCTTAAATATAGTTAATTATTTATTATCCACTAAAAATGTCGAATAACCTTTATCAACAACATATATGGTAAAGCAAAATAAAATTTAAATCAATTACAAATCATTATTATATTTGCTGAAATTTAATTTAAAACCTATGAAGAATATTTTTAAGATTACAGGAATTGTATTGCTTGCTGTTTTTTTCGCAGCTTGCTCATCTGAAAATCATGAAACTATGTATGGAACTTATTTCGGTTCTCATGCTGCATCCACTAAAACCAATGAGACCGGAAATAAAATTGAAGTACCCGGCTTTGATTTCAAGGTTGAAGTTATGAAAGATTCAATCGTGTTTTTTTATGGATCTGAAATATATAAAACAACTTATAAAATAACTGAAACAAGTAAGGATTTTGTAGATTTTGTTGCCAATGCAAAACATAAGGATTCAGAAGTTACTTATAAGTTTAAATTTGATAAAAACGAAAAGGCTTTGATTATTGCCGATATAATGGGTGATGGAAAAGAATTGGTACTGAAATTATTTGATAAATATATGGAAACAAAGGTTAATGAATTTGCGCTTTACACGCTGAAAACAGATATTTCTAAACTTACAGAAAAAGAAAAACAAATGATTCCTGTTTTAATACAGGCAGCAGATTTGATGGAAGAAATTTACTGGAAACAGGCTTTTGGAGATAAACAAAAATTAATGGATGAAATAAAAGATGAGAACACCAGGAAGTTTGCATTGATTCACTACGGACCATGGGACAGACTGAATGGAAATCGTGCTTTTGTTTATGGTTATCCTGAAAAACCAAAAGGCGCATGTTTTTATCCGGCTGATATTACAAATGAAGAGTTTGAAGCATTTAAAGATAAGAATAAGACAAGCTGGTACACTGTATTAAGAAGAAATGAGGATAAATCATTGAAATGTGTATGGTATCATGAAGAATATAAAGAGCAGATTGAAAAAGCGGCAGTATTGCTGAAACAAGCAGCAGAATTAGCAGAAGATGCGGGATTAAAGAAGTTTTTGGAGTTACGTTCCAAAGCTTTGCTCACAGATGATTATCTTGATAGCGACCTTGCATGGATGGATATGAAGAACAATACTATTGATATGGTTGTTGGCCCTATCGAAAATTATGAAGACCAGTTATTCGGTCATAAAGCAGCGCAATCTGGTCAGATTCTTGTGAAGGATAAAGTATGGAGCGATCGCCTGAAACACTACGGCGCTTTGATGCCCAAACTACAGGAAAGTCTTCCGGTTGATGCAAAATATAAAAAAGAAAAACCCGGAGTTGATTCTGATATGAATGTTTATGATGTGATTTATTATGCGGGCGATTGTAATGCGGGAAGTAAGAATATCGCTATCAACCTGCCCAATGATGAACGCGTTCATGCAAAAAAAGGTTCTCGTAAATTACAGTTGAAAAATGCAATGCAGGCGAAGTTTGAAAAAATTCTTGTCCCCATCAGCAATATTGTAATAGCCGAAGAACAAAGAAAACATATAAAATTTGATGCTTTCTTTGAAAATGTAATGTTCCATGAAGTGGCGCACGGACTAGGAATTAAAACTACGCTTACAAATAAAGGCACTGTTCGCGGTGCGCTTAAAGAAAGTTATTCGGGAATTGAAGAAGCCAAAGCAGATATTTTGGGTTTGTTTTTAGTAGCAAAACTCGCGGAAATGGGAGAGATTAAAAATAAGGATATTCATGATAATTATGTAACTTTTTTTGCCGGAATTTTCAGATCTGTCCGCTTTGGTGTATCGAGTGCGCATGGTAAAGCCAATATGCTTACCTTTTATTGGTTTGAAGAAAAAGGCGCTTTTGAAAAAGATGCGAATGGATTGTATAAGGTGAATTTTGAAAAGATGAAAGAGGCCATGAATTCTCTCGGCGAACGAGTTCTTACTGTTGAAGGAGATGGCAATTATGATGAAGCTAAAAAGTGGATTGACGAAAAAGGTAAAATAGGAGCAGAGCTTCAGAAAGATCTTGATCGTATTGCAAAAGCTAGCATTCCAAAAGATATTATTTTTGAGCAGGGAGTTAAAGTTCTTGGATTATAATTTAAGGCCCTTCGGGGCTTTTTTTATGAAATATTTTTTAATCATATTTATTTTATTTGTTTTTTCTTCTGTCCTTGTTGATGCACAGGAATTGCAGACCTCGCCCTTAAATTTTGAGTTTTTAAAATACAGAGAAGAATTATTGAAGAATGAAAAACAAAAAAAGGAGATTATTCCTGCTCCTTTCAAATATTATTTTTCTGATGGGATAAATACTTCTGAAAATTTCCCTTTATATTTTAACCTTAAAGATTCAGGATTTGTAAGCCCGGTAAAAGATCAGGGTTCTTGTGGTTGCTGTTGGGCTTTTGCAACATTAGGAAGTCTTGAATCATCAGTTATGATGCGTAATTCCGGCGTTTTCGATTTTTCGGAAGAAAATATGAAAAACTGCCATGGCTTTTTAATGTCCGGTTGTTCCAGTGGCAACCATCATGTTTCTGTGGCTTACCTCACGCGCGGAAGCGGCCCTGCACTTGAATCTCAAGAACCGTATATTCCTTCCGATAATTTATGCACAGCGCATTTTCAACCACAGTTTTTGGTAACAAAATCGTATGATTTGCCAAAAGATCCGCTTGTAATAAAAAATGCAATTATGGAAAATGGTGGTGTGTATGCAACGATTTACTGGCAACAGAATTTTTATAATTTTACTTATAAAACTTATTATTACACAGGAACGAATGAGGTAAATCATGCAGTACTTGTAACAGGATGGGATGATAACAAAGTTATTTCAGGTAAAACCGGGGCATGGATTGCAAAGAATAGTTGGGGAACGGGCTGGGGACAAAACGGGTATTTTTATATTTCGTATTTTGATACAAAATTTTTATCTGCTGCTTGTGTCTTTCCTGAATTTTCTGCATTCAAAAACGGACAAACGGTATATCTTCATGATACGCTTGGAATGGTAGGCAGCTTGGGGTATGGAGGTAATACTGCGTATGGATTAGTTAAATTAACAGCTAAAGAAACGCACAGTCTTACAAAAGTAGGCACTTTTATTAATGCTCAGAATACAAAAATAAGTGTAGAAATTTATTCTGGAAAAAATGATGAAAGCCTTGTAAATCGTCTTGCAGAAATTAATGAGCAAACATGTCCGTATCCCGGTTATTATACATTTGATTTGCCTGTTAAAGTTCCTATAAATAAAGGAGAAGATTTTTATGTTAAGATAAAATATATTACACCCGGATACAATTTTCCTGTTCCCTGTGAATATAAAATTGCAGATTATTCTGACCCGCATATTTCAGAAAATACATCTTGGGTAAGCAGTTCTGCTCTTTACTGGGAGCGGATGGGTGCTCCAATAAACGGAAAGATGAAAGATGTTTGTATTCGCGCTTATGCGGAAATTGATTCGAGCAGCACATTCAATGGATTAAATATTTATCCCAATCCGAATCAGGGAATTTTTACTTTGGAATTTGATACAAAACAAGAGGAGTTAATTTCTGTTGAGTTATATGATATTACAGGAAAGATAGTTTATAAAAGAGCATTTGTTAAAAATTTAGGTCAGATTATTCAGCGATTTAATTTTTCAAAATTGCCCAAAGGGGTTTATATTTTCAGTCTAAAAACTTCGACAACTTCAATAAAAAGACAATTATTGATATTATAAAAAAAGGCTCATTAATGAGCCTTTTTTTATAATATCAATAAGAATATTGCTTACCAAACTTCTGTATAAGCAGTATTTGAATACAATTCTTCTAATTTTGCTTTATGTCCCTGTTCCATTTTTGCCAATTGAATGAACATATCTCTTTGCGCAGTTTCTGTACTTGCTTCAGCGAATTTGTTATACATATTCATAGCTTCCTCTTCTTTTTTCATGGCAAGAGCTATTCCGTCTGCAAAAGACATTTCGGCTGTAAGCACTGGTAAATAAACAGATTCTGAAATTTTATAATCTGCGGCTTCTTGAAAATGCATTTGTTTTGCTTCATTATTCAGAAAAGCTTCAAGCGTTTTTTTATGTTTCATTTCTTCATCTGCCAATTCATTGAACGTTGCCTTCAGGTTTTCGCTTTTTGATTTCTGCGCGGCGCTTTTATAAAAATCATAGGCTTCAACTTCATTGCCGATTGCCATTGTCAGGGTTTGTTTGTATTCTGCTATTGTCATAATTATGTATTATTAGATTTTTAAAATTAAATTATCTCTCCGGCTGTAAAAATATAAAAAATAATCATTAATAAAAACTTAAAAATCTGTTTTATACCATAATATTTTGGATGTTTTTACCCTTTTAAATTGTTTCAGTAACAATACAGGTATGAAAATTAGAATACATAAAATATCAACCTGAAATCATTTCTGATTCCTTAGGCTGTTTTCTTTGTAATTCAGTATTGATTTTATATTTTTTTCGCATAGCAGTAAATGTAAGTTCTGCAATATCCTTTACGGGAATAGCACTAACCCGGCTGAATGTTTTTTTACACAAAGGGCAGGCGGTAACTATCATATCCGGAGTATACAACTCAAATTCTTTTATAACATTTGATGAAATCTGTAATTTTTCTGAAACAGAAAGTTTAAAATTACCAAGACTGCCTCCGCAGCACAAACTGTCTTCTTTTTCTTTTTTTATTGAAATGAGATTGCTTACATTTTGCAATAATTGTCTTGGTTCGTTATAAATCCCAGAACCCCTGCCAAGTTCGCAGGGGTCGTGATAAACCGTTTTAAGGTTTGAAGCATCAACCTGAATTTTATTTTCTCTGATAAGTTGTAAAATATATTGCGAATGGTGCAGTACATTTATGGATAATTTATATTCATCTTTAAAAATTTTATAGCAAATAGGGCAGGAAGTAACAAGCGTAGTAGCACCCGATTCTGTTATCTGCTGTTTATTCTTTTTAATAAGACTTAGCGCAGAATCAATTTTCCCTGCCATGAGCAAAGGTCTTCCACAGCAAATTGAACCATCTTTATCAATAAAATTATAGTTAATTCCAGCTGTGTCTAAAATGCTGCACATAGCAAATTTTATTGCAGGAGTTAAATGCGTCATGCACCCTGCAAAGTATATTACATCTGCTTTTTTAACTGTTGCGCCATTAAGATAATTAAAAGCATTTGCATTGTCAAAAACAAGTTGTTTGCGTTTTGTTATTCTTATAGCATTCACTTCAATTCCAACCGGGCAAACATTTTCGCATCTTCCGCAAAGAAGGCAATTAAATGCTTTGTGTTCGTCTTTTACATGTTCGCGCGTTTTCTGTAAAAAATAAACTGCCTGAATATCGTTTATCTTAACTTCATTTAACTGGCAAACATCAATACATATTCCGCAACGGGGGCAGGAGTTGACTTCAAATTCTGTAATTCCATCGTAAATTTTATTGGTTTTAATCCCAAAATTTCTGAGAGCAATAAGGCAAATTTCAGTTGGTATGTGCATATAACGGGAAAAGGGAAGTACTATTAAAAACGTACCGAGCACAGTGGAGTAGCCCCACCAGGCACCATAAGATAAATATTCAACCGGTAAAAAAGTGGCGAAAAAATTTCCTGCATTACCTGTCAGAAACCCTCCTGTTCCATACTGACCAGAAGTGAAGCTTTCAGCCAGAAACCGCATCGGAAAAATCAGCCATATTGTATAAAGCCCAACTTTGTCAAATATTTTTAAACGTGTTGTCCGCTTCATTCCGAATAGTCTGGATTTTATTCTTTTGTAAATGGCAAGTCCTACACCAATCAAAATCATCAGAAGCAAAAAATCCATAACAAAAGTATAGAATGTTGCAATAGGAATGTTGCTTCGTTCGTGAACAAAAAATTTGAGAAAGATTGGATCATAGGGCATGTTAAAAACCTTGCCGCTGTGCAGTTTTGCTTCTAAATTGCCTGCAACAATAAGCAATGCCCAGCCAAGTGCAATGCTTGCATGCATGTATCCTAATAAAAGATTTCTTCTGAAAATTTTTCTGTGCAAAAGGCTTTCAAGGAAAATTTCTTTTAAAGCGAGAATTATTTTATGGCTGAAAATCCAGCGCAACAGTTTTAATTTATGTTCGCCGGATAGCTTTATAAACCAACGAATGTATTTGTAGCTTAATACAATTATTAAAGTTGCAAGTCCTATTAGAAATGGTATGACAAAGGGGTCAAAATTCATTTTTTCCGTTTTCTGTTTTCAATAACTTCATTAATTTTTAAAATAATATTTCGTGTATTTACACCTCTCGGGCAAACAAGAATGCACTTCCCACAAAGCATACATTTTGTTATTTCATCTTTCATATCTAATTTGTATCCACGGTGAATCAGCGTAAAAAGACGGCGCAGATTGAAATCTGTAAAATTTCCGGCAGAACAGGTTGCAGTGCAACTACCGCAGCCAATACACAGTTTAAACGTAGGTTCGTGTTTTTTCAGATATTCGTAAATCCATTTATCGGTTTTGTCGAAATCTATCTGACGGTCTTTGTTTATACTGTATCCGAAGTCTTTTTTCATTTTTTATTTTGATGAAACATTTTTTTTGTTGTTATATGGATGTTGTTGTTGTTGTTGGCATGTGGTTGATGTTGATGTTGATGATGTTGTCATGTGGATACGTTGCATGCAACGTATTTACAATCCACAACCCCAATCCACATACCATATACCAAACCTATATTTTATTTCTAACTCTTTTTTCAATATCATATCCTTCGAGATAGCTTGCCACTGTTGCTGCTGCAGAACGGGCATCCATAATTGTATT
>Ga0156634_1286_pt2 | contig 20028 bp, 3 predicted proteins | sample RifOxyC3_FD_110708 | JGI IMG/M metagenome (GOLD analysis project Ga0156634, IMG submission 110708) | Bacteroidetes bacterium RIFOXYC12_FULL_35_7 | reverse complement strand
CCTTGGAATAAGAAGCCCCTGTGAGCCGGTAGGTAATATTTCCAATTTAGCAGAAGCGTCTACAGTTGTTCCTCCAATTACAACACCCTCTGCTGTTCCTGCGCCAGCGGCCGCCAATGATTGTTCAGATCTTGTTAATATTATCCAGTCGGAGCCGTCATAATATCTTATATTATTATTGACAGTATTAAAATAAATCATTCCCTCTGTTGCACCTGCAACATCTGCCGCTAATTTTGGGAATAAAACTCCTTTATTATTTGCGTTAACGTGAAGAATCGCAGAATTATCAGGATCAGCAATTCCAACACCAACTCCAACTTCTGTTCCTGCACCCGATGGATTTACAGCAGGATTTAAGACTAATTGGCGATCTAAACGGCACCAGTTATATCCATTGTAATAATTAAAATACCCGACTGTTCTGTTAAAGATCAGCAATCCCGTTGCAGGAGAGGGGAGGTTGTTTCTCTGGGTTTCAGATAAATTTGGAAACAAGACACCTTTGGTCGTAGATTTAATATCCAGAGCCGCATTTAAAGCAGCATCAGAATCATCTTCATTAATTGCAACTTGCGCTATGGACAGAAGTGGTATGCAGAAAAGAATAAAAACGATAAGACTGAATTTTCCAATTTTGACATACCTGCTGACCCAGGTATTTTCGTCTAAGATTGAAATTTTAAAATTTCTCATACTATTTGATTTTTAGATTAACTAATTAATAACAATTTTTTTAATATAATTTTCTTTCCCATTAAACACATTTATAAAATATAAACCTGGGGCTATGGTTAAATTACTAATTTTGATAATACTTTGTTTTTCAGAAATTACAGTTTTAGAAGTATAAACAGTTTCGCCCAGCATATCAGATATTGAGATGACAGCATCAGTATTGGTATCAAAATCTGAACAATTCAGGTAGAATCCGGTTTTTGCATCAGCGGGATTTGGGAACATTGATACAGAAATAGGTGCTTGCGTATCGTCAATATATACACTTACAATATAAGAATAACTTTGTTGTCCGTTATAATCGGTTTGCTTTAACCTGTAATAAGAAACGCCTTTATACGGATTATTGTCAAAGGCAGAATATTTAATCGGCGAACTGCTGTTCCCTGCGCCTTTTACCCGCGTTACTTCTTCAAAATTTATTGCGTTTTTGCTGCGCTCCAAAGTAAAGAAATCATTGTTAATTTCAGCAACTGTTGTCCATTCAGAGAGCACAACATTGTCAAATGTTTTTGCCGTAAATGAGAGTAGTTGAATAGGAAGCGGAACACCCGTAGAGCCAGCAGTTATTTTAATATAGGGCAAATCGTGAGTCAATGAAGTTGCCGTAATTAAAGGAGAAACATTTGTTGTGGACAATGGTTTCCAATATGCAGAGGCTGATGCGGGTTTATACCACTGATAAAGCACCAGAGTCCCGTCAGAATGACCGTTTAATTCAGATGAGTGGTAATTAACATCGAAAGTCCCAAAATGTGTTGTTTTGGCAGTAGGAGTAATTTTATAATACCTGTTAATTCCATAATTGAGGGTGTAATCCCCTGATCCTTGTTGTTTCAGATGCCCGCGTTCTATTGTTGTGGAACCGAAATTTGTGAAAGCATCAATGCTTAAACCTAAACCTGCAATATTGTTATTATTCCCAATATTAATATTTGTTGTGTAAGTAATAGCACCAGTTCCAAGACCTTCAGAAAAAACAGCATTCGTTGCTTTTATTCTGTTAGAAGCAGTCTCTCCGGTAATAAATCCGGTAGTGCCAAGTTCAATATTATAGTTAATAAGGTTAAAGTCTCCATCTGTCATAAGCAATTCATTGCTGACATTTATGTTAGAATTTAATCGTATTCCAACATTTGTATTATTAATAGTTAATTTTTCAAAAGATGTCGTTGCAGTACCTTTTATAGTTTGAAGAGTAGCTCCAAGTAATTCTATCTTTCCCATAGAACCTCCCCCTTTTATAAGGCTTCCATTGGCGTTATTTGTTAAGTCTCCATTCACTCCAAGAGTTCCATCAATACTGATGGTAGAAGTTCCGTTATTCATGACATTTCCTTTTATCCAAACATAGGCATCCTGTTCGATAAGGAATTGAGATGTTCCACTATTTGTAAGTTCTGCAGAAGTACCCACTAATGTAATGTTTTCAATCCCCGTAATTCTTAGTACTGCGTTAAGATTTTTAAGCTGATTCGTTACAATTGGCATAGCAGGATCGCCGGCTCTTCCTACAATGTAGTTACCAAAGGCATTCATTGTGGGATTGGTACGTTTCGCAATAATATAGGATCCGCTAAAACTCTGCGTTCCATCGGTATGTGTTCCGTAGCTTATCCATCCGCTGCCATCGCGTAAATCGGTAATTAATGAATAATCGCTGGCAATACCACCCACGTTGGTTTGACCTGCCGATTGAATCGTAAAATCATAAGAAAGACCCACAGGAGCACCATCAGGGGCAATGTACCAATAACCATAATTCATAAACTGATTAATAGTTTTGGTTCCAACTGCAATTCCCCCCATCGGAGGTATTTGTGCATCATCCTGTATAAAATGAACATCTACATAATTTAGCCCTGAGGTAATAGTATTAATTTTTAGAGTAGCCAGTTCATAATATGCAGATGTACCAATAGGCAGATCGTATGTTCCTACACCCACGTATCTTCTTAAATTGCCAACAATGTATTTTGTCTCTGAATAGTTCGTAATTGCTGCTGTACTGGCATTGTTAACAATCATGTTAAACGCGTCGGTTGTTATTTTTCCGGAAGTCATATTCATGATATTGTCTACTCTTTCATCAACAGATAAACTCACGCCGTTGGCATTATTGATTGTCAGATTCTCGAAATAGCTGCTTACAGTGCCACCTAATATTTGAGCTGCAGTTGTTCCGTTGAAAACAACGGTTCCTTTTGTTGCACCGGCTAAGGCTAAACTTTGGGTCGCATTATTTGTCCAGTTTCCTTCAATGTTTATTGTTCCGTCTATCTGAATGGTAGAGCTGGTAAGGTTATTGATATCGCCCTTTGATGTTAATGTTGCCAGATTTTCAACTTTAATGGTTGCCGAATTTGAATTATTTATTTGTGCTAGAGTTCCTGAAACTGTAGCTGTATTCGCATTTGTCATTCGGATAACAGAACCTTTGTTTCGTATTTCATTTGTAATGGCATAAGTAGGATAAATCGAAGAGTTTGCTTTTCCTATAACATAATGTCCAAAACCGGATAAAGAGGAGCGTTTCGCATACACATTATTTACGGCATAGGTTTGAGTGGAGGAAGAATGAACGCCATTGTCGGCATACAATCCTGTAGAGGGGATTTTTGATATCAGCGCATACATATCGGATGTTCCGCCAAGATCGGTATGTCCGGTTTCTGTGATTCCCAAATTATAATTAACTGCGGTAAAGCCAATGTTACCTGCTATATTCCAGTATCCATAGTTTAAGAAATTTACAATAGCAACTCCCTGAACGGTTAATCCTCCTGGTACGGGATTTTGGTTTCCTGCTGCAAAGGCAACATCAATATAGGTAAGTCCTGTATTACTGTTTATCTGTATATTGGCTAATTCGTATTGCGCCACAGTTCCTACAGGCAAGTCATAAGTAGCGTTTGAAACATATCGCCTCAGGTTGCCAATTATGTATTTGCTCGCATCATAGCTCAATATGGCATTGGTAGCTGTATTGCTTACAATCGCTTTGTTTGCTCCGGTTATTATTTTCCCGGAAGTCATGGTAAGGGTACGACTGATATCCGCATCTAAACTTAATGTCAGACCAAATGAATTGTTCAGTTCCAGATTCTCGAATACAGTAATTGCAGAACCGGCAATGGTTTGGCTTGCTGTAGTACTGACAAAATTAACTGAACCATACGTTGCATCGCCATCCGATAAACTGGCTGTAGCATTATTGGTCCAGGTTCCGGTAATATTAATGATACCATCAATTGTAATGGTAGAACTTGTCAAATTGTTAATGTTACCTGAAGCGTTAAACGTAGCGCCGTTTTCAACGAGGAAGATTCCCGTATTGCTATTGTTAAGCTCTGCAGAACTGCCGGACACACCCCCGAAAGTGGTGCCGGTAATCCTGAATACAGAAGATTTGTTTCTCAATTCGTTTGTAATAGCTGGCAACTGGTACAGCATGCTTGCTCCTTTACCTATAACAAAGTCGCCAAAGCCTGTAAGAGCATAGCGTTGAGCAATAACGTAACTTCCATTAAAACTCTGGGTCGAAATTGAGTGAATCCCTAAATCGGCATAAGTCCCCGGTGTCGGGATTTTAGAAAGTAAAGCATACATATCCGGAGTACCTCCTAAATCAGTATGACCGCCTTCCTGAATGGACAGATTGTAATTAATTGCAGAACCATCTCCGTTTATGTTCCAATATCCATAATCCAGAAAATTAGTAATTGTAACACCGTTTACGGTTAAACCACCGGGTACAGGATTCGGATTAACAGCAGTAAAGTTTACATCAACATAACTTAATCCTGTATTACTATTGATTTGAATGTTTGCCAGTTCATATTGTGTTGCAGTCCCAACGGGTAAATCATAGGTGTTATTTGTTACAAAACGTCTGAGATTCCCATTGATGTATTTTGCATTTCCATAGCCGACAATGGCTACTGCATTTGAATTGCTGACAAGCAATCGGTTTGCTCCTGTATTAATTAAGCCCGAAGTAAATGTAAGCGTCCTCTGAACTTCTGTATTTACATTCAGATTAACACCAAAAGAATTGTTAATTGTAAAATTCTCAAATTGAGTTACTGTAGTTCCATCAATAGTTTGTGTTGCAACTGAAGAATTAAATGTAATTAGACCGTAATCGCCATCTCCGTCTCCAACACTTGCAGTGGCATTGTTTGTCCAGATTCCTGTAATATTGATAGTTCCTTCAACCTTAATGGTGGCACTTGTTAAATTATTTATGTTTCCATTGGCATTAAATACAGCACCTGTTTCGATTTTAAACAAACCTGAATTGCTATTATTTATTTCAGCAGATGTTCCGGAAACACTCCCATTGGTAACATTGGAAACAATATAAACCGAATTTTTATTTCTGAGCTCATTGGTAACAGGAATTTGCTGGTAAAATTGTGAGGCTCCCTTTGCCACAATAAAGTCACCTAATGTGGTAAGATTTGATCTGACAGCAGTTATCGTGCTACCATTAATAACTTGTGTGGATACTGAGTGTGTTCCATTATCTGCCCAGGTTGTTCCGGGAGGAATGTACCTTGAAATGACCGCATATCTGTCTGCCGTAGCACCACCATTGGTATGACCCAGAGAACTTATGGAAACGTTGTAATTAATTGCAGTTGCATCAGATGATAGTGTCCAGTATCCATAATCTAAAAATTCGCTGACTATTACTCCCTGAACGGTAAGTCCCGGAGGAGTAACAGGATTCTGGTTGCCTGCTGTAAAAATAGCATCTATATAAGTCATATCTGTTGCGCTGGTAACCTGAATGTTTGCCAGTTCATAATAAGTGGCAGTACCTACCGGAAAGTCATAAGTGTTGATTCCGACGAATCTTCGGAGGTTTCCAATCACATATTTATTCGCATCATAACCACCAGCAATGGAAGTGGGGGTTGTATTTGAAACTATTAATTTGTTTGCATTGGTTGTAATTTTACCACTTGTAAAAGTTAAAATGTTATCAACCTGCTGATCCCTGCTCAGGGTAATGCCAACTGCATTATTAACCTTCAGGTTTTCAAACAGGGTATTTATATTTCCGCCCAAAGACTGTGAGGCGATTCCGTTAAATTCAATTGTACCATAATCTGTATTATCTCCCAGCGTAAGATTTGCTTCGCCTTCGTTGTTCCAGCTTCCTTTGAGTTGGATAGTCCCATTGGCCTGAATAAAGGAACCTGCGCCATTGTTATTAATATCGCCTTCTGAAATAATAGTTGCATTCACTTCAGAAATTAAATAACCGCTATTATAGTTGTTGATTTTTGCGCTGGGGCCGAAAACTGTAGTATTCGTGCTTCCTGTTGTTTTAAAAACAGAATTTTTTATTCGGATTTCATTTGTCAGCGGAGAATAAGGAGTATAGTCATTTCCACGACCAATAATATAATCTCCGAATGCAGTGATTCCCGCACGTTTAGCACTAACATAAGCACCAACAAAACTCTGGTCTGCCGGATTATTAGCATCTCCATTATCCCCCCAATCGCCTGCGGGAATTCTGGACAATACAGCATAATCTCCTGCAATACCTCCTCCGTTATAATGCCCGCCGGATTGAATTGTCAAATCAAAGTTTGCAGTAGGTGCCCCGGTTTCTGATATATTCCAGTATCCATAATTTAAGAAAGCATCTATCGTTCCAAGTCCACCGCCTGCAACGCTTAACCCAACTGGCGTAACCGGATTTTCATCACTTTCGTTAAAAATAAAATCAAGATAACTTAATCCGGAAGAACTATTAATAACAATGGTTGCCAGTTCATAATAGGATGCGGTACCCAACGGAATATTATAAGTTGTATTGGTCATATTCCATGATACTTTTCCAATCACGTATTTTGCCGTGCTGTAACCTGCAATAGCCACTGCATCATTATTGCTTATAATAAGCTTATTTGCTCCTGTTGTGAGCTTTCCTCCGGTTCCAAAAGTAAAGACCTGATCTACCTGAATATTATTCGTGAGTGTGGCGCCGGCAGCATTATCAAGAGTAACATTTTCAATTTGTGAAATTGCTGTTCCACCTACATTTTGATTCGCTGTTCCGAAAAGATTCAATGTGCCAAACGTACCGTCACCATCAGAAAGACTGGCCATACCGTTGTTAGTAAAATTACCAGATAACTTCAATGTTCCGTCAACTTTAAACTGAGAACCTGCGCCACTGTTTGTTATTGCGCCTGCCACTGCCGAAGTACCTGAACCTAATGTTCCATCAATAGTAATTACTCCATCAGCATTGTTGTTAATGGCAGTGTTTGTTCCTAAAGAATACATAGAAGCTCCTGCGGCAATTTTTATTTTTGCACCGGAATTTTTGAGTTCATTAGTAATGGCAATTTCAGTATAAGTATCGGCATCTGCTTTTCCAATAATAAATTTGCCATAGTCAGCAAGGGCTGAACGTTTTGCATAGATATAGGAAACAGGATTAAATCCTTGAGTCGCTGCTGAGTGGATTCCTAAACTTTCCCATGCCGTACCCGCGGTTTTGTAGGTTAGCACTGAATATATATCAGGAGTACCACCTCCATTTGTATGACCGCCTGATTGAGTTGTAATATTAAACGTTGAACCTGTTGAATTATCTGCTGAAAGATTCCAGTATCCGTAATTCAGGAATTCTGTAACCAGTAAACCTCCAACAACTAAAAGCGGAGGAGGCGTTTGTGCGCCGTCTATAGTAAAGTTAATATCAATATAAGATGAAGCTCCAAGAGTAACGACTTCATAATTTGCCAGCTCGTAATTTGCTACTGTTCCAATGGGTAACGGATATGTTCCGGAAGCAATATATTGCCTGAGATTTCCATTGACATAAGAATTTTCACTGTAGGATGTGATGGATGTATTCGATGTGTTATTAATAATTACCCTGAACGCATCTGTTGAAATATCGCCCAATGTCATTACAAGTTCTTCATTCACTTGTGTATTTATTCCAAGCGTCAGACCTGTTGCATTGTTCATTTTTAATTTTTCAAACTGAGTAACAGTTGTACCAGTAAGATTTTGTCCGGCAGATCCGTTAAACTCTACAGTACCATAAGTACCATCACCATCAGACAATGAAGCTGCCCCATTATTAGTCCATGTAGTTGCAACTTTAACTGAACCATCTATAGCGACAGTAGAGGCTACTCCTTCATTAGTAAAACTTCCGGCAGAAATTAATGTTCCATCCACAGATATAGCACCACTGTTGTAATTATTTATCATTGCAGAGACTCCCAACGATGAAATAGAAGCTGCAGAAGAAACTTTTAATTTTGCTCCAGAGTTTCGCAATTCATTTGTGATAGAGGCTTGAACGTAAGCATCGGCAATTGCCTTCCCAATTATAAAACTTGCGGAAACATCTGAAAGAGCAGAGCGTTTTGCATATACATAGATTCCGTCAAAGCCCTGGGTTCCTGATGAGTGAGAGCCAATGTCCTGCCACGAAGTTCCTGAAACAGGAGGAACGGTTGTACTTGTTACAACAGAATATAAGTCAGGAGTACCACCTCCATTGCTGTGTCCACCGGATTGAACTGTAATATTGTATGTTCCGGAACCGGTACATGTAAGATTCCAATATCCATAATTTAAAAATTCGGTTACTAATTGTCCGCCTACAGTTAAAGCAGGGGGAGGAGTTTGGACTCCATCCATCGTAAAATTAACATCCATGGCTGTAAGGGTACCAACAGATGTAATTTCAATAGTGGCTTGTTCGTAATTCGTAGCATCTCCTAATGGCAGGATGTATGTTCCGGCAACGACTTCTTGAGAAATTGTACCATTTACATATTTTGTTGTTCCATATCCTGAAAACGCAGTACCTGCTGAGTTATGAATAATAATTTTATTAGTACCCGTATTCAATAAGCCCGGGGATGTATTAAATATCAACTGTTCGTCAATCCGCTGGTTGCTTGATAAGTTTACGCCAGCAGTATTGGAAATTATCAAGTTTTCAAATTCGGTAAGTGTTGTGCCTCCCACGGTTTGCGCAGCAGTACCCTCAAATTCAACAGTGCCTTTTGCAGCCGCATCTCCAAGAATTAATGAAGCGGCGCCATTGTTAGTCCAGTTACCATTTAATTTTGCAGTCCCATTAATTTTAATAAACGACCCGCCCCCATCGTTAGAAATGTCGGCTTCAGACGATAATATTCCATCAACACTTATAATACCATTGTTGCTGTTATTTACAGCAGCGCTGTTCCCCAAAGAAGTTACGGTTACTCCAGTAGGAACTTTGAATTTAGCGCCATCAACCCGCAATTCGTTTGTAATAGGGGGTTGTGTATAGGAATCTAAAAGCGATTTCCCAATAATATATTTTCCAAAATCAGTAAGGGCAGAACGTTTTGCGATAATGGCAGAACCGTCAAAACTTTGTGTTCCTGTAGAGTGACTCCCCAGATTTGCCCATCCTGTACCAGTATTAGTAATAACAGAATACAAGTCAGGAGTTCCACCACCGTTTGAATGACCTTCTGAACGTACAATTACATTATAGGTCGCAGAACCGCTTGTTTGTGGCGATAAATTCCAATAGCCATAATCAAGGAATTCACTAATTAGTTGCCCATTAACAGTTAAACCACCGGGAGGTATTTGAGTGTGGTCTTCAGTAAAATGTGCATCAATATAAGACATGCTACTGTTACTTATTTGTTCATAAGTAGCAAGTTCGTAGGTAGTAGCATTACCGCATGGAAGATAATAAGTGCCTGCGTCAATTGTGTATTGTCTGATAGTTCCATTGACAAAACCTGTAGAAGAATAGCCTGTTACAGCATCGTTAATCCCAGCAGTGTTTGTGTTTATAAGTTTATAGCCGGAAGTAGTAAGAATTCCACCCAGAGCAGCAAAAATAAGTTGGCGATCTACTTGCACATCTTGATTTTGATTAACACCAGAAGCATTGTTGATATAAAGTTTTTCAAATTGTGTAACCACAGACCCTCCGATAGTTTGAGCGGCTGTTCCATTAAATTCAACAGTACCGTAAGTTACATCAAGATCCGTAACCGTAACTCCTCCGTCATTAGTCCAATTTTCCTGAAGTTGTATTGTTCCATCTACTTTATAAAATGAAGCAATACCATTGTTATTGACATCCCCATTTGTTACCAGAGTTCCATCTACTGTTGTAATTGCACCGGAATAATTATTAATTTCAGCATCAGTTCCTAGAGCAGAAACAGTAACACTGGTTGGGATTTTAAATTTTGTTCCTTCGTTTCTCAGTTCATTTGTAATAACCGGCTGTACATAGGCATCATCGAGTGTTTTACCTATTATGTACAGACCAAAAATAGACATGCCCGAACGTTTTGCAATTACGTATGCCGGGTCGTATATTTGTGTTGCAGGAGAATGTGTCCCATAATCAGTCCATCCGACACCAAGATTTGAAAGCATTGCATATCTGTCAGCAGTTGGCAATAAGTCTGTGTGTCCTGATTCTCTCAAAGTCAAATCATAAGTGGCAGAGCCTCCGGTATTCGGGCTTATTGTCCAATATCCTTCGTCAAGAAAATTTTCAACTCTGGCTCCATTTGCCGTTAAAAAGGGGTCGGGTGGATTTTGATTGTTTACAGTAAAAAAAACATCTAAGTAAGTTAATCCTATTGCGCTGGAAATATTTATTGTAGCCAGTTCATAGTTGGTTGCAGAACCAACAGGCAGTTCATATTCTCCGGTTGTAACATAACGCCGTAAATTCCCATTAATATATTTTGTATTTGAATCATCATAACCGACAAGAGATGCGGTATTCGTATTATTGATAATAATCCAGTTATTCAATGTACTTAACACACCGGCACTAAAAGACATAACCTCGTCAACGTGCTGATTTACGGTATTAAGTGTAACACCTGCTGTATTATTAATGGTTAGATTTTCAAAATAAGTTGATACAGATCCGTTTATTATTTGAGCAGCAGTTCCGTTAAACTCAATTGTTCCTAATGTAGCCCCGGCATAAGCAACGCTTTGCTCTGCGTTATTTGTCCAGTTTCCTTTAATTTTATAAGTGCCATCAACACTTATTGTTGAAGTGCTATTATTGATTGTGTTTCCTGTAATATTTGCTGTTCCTATAATTTCAATTAGAGCACTGTTACTATTTGTTACATTACCAGTAACATTTAAAGTTCCTGCCGCTTGCGAATATGTACTGGCATCATTAGACAAATCAGTAGTAATACTTACTGTTCCTGCGGTATGCGTAAACGTTCCTGCGGCAGTATTATTTAAATTTCCGGTTACTAAAACGGTACCATCATTCATTAGTACTGTACTGGCAGCGTTATTCAGGTTTCCGCCAACACTTAGGGTTGCACCGGTATTGGTTGTAATCGTTCCACCGGAATTGTTGTTCAGATGTGTTGCTGCTCCAATAACATATAAATTACTTCCGGCAGCCTGTTTGATTTTTACACTTTTATTAAGAAGTTCTGTTGTTACAGCCGGTGGCGTATAAAGGACTGTTGCAGAATGCCCAACCACATACCTTCCAAAAGCAGACAGTGCTGATCTTCTTGCAGTAACAAGAGTAGTTGTGTAATACTGTGTTGTATTTGAATGAATGCCATTACTTAAATAGCCTCCGCCGCCCAGATTGGTAATCAGGGTGTAATTATCTTCTGTTCCACCCAAATCTGCATGCCCCTTAGATTGGCAGGAAATATTGTAAGTACCGGTACCGGCATCGGGAGTAACAGTCCAATAACCATAATTCAGAAAAAAATCAATAGTTTGACCGTTAACAGTTAATCCTCCGGGAACAGGATTTTCATTATTTACTGTAAAATAAACATCTATATAATTAATACCGGCTATTGAAGTAAAATCAATTTTTGCCCATTCGTAATGTGCAGCAGTACCAACAGGCAGATAATACTCTGTTGCATTTACAACATATTGCCGCAGGTTTCCGTTGATGTATCCGGTAATACTGCTGCCCGTAATGTTATTTGTTGCTGTTGAGGTTACAATAACACGGTTAGCTCCAGTATTAATAAGCCCTGTGGTAAAAGTCAATTGATCAGTTACTGTAATATTTGAACTAATTGTAACACCTGTACTAGAATTGTTTATATTCAAAAAAGTAAAACTCTGCCCGTTCTGAATGGTTTGGGCAATACTCCCGTCAAAGCTGACAATGCCAGTTCCCTGTGTGAATGTTCCTCCTGTATTGTTCCAGTTTTTTGCAAGTGTCATATTGAAATTACCAGTATTCCATTCTCCGGATGTCAGTGTAAAATTACCATCAATATTGCTATTTGAAGCTTGATTTGCGCCTTGAATATCATTTAATTCAAGATTTCCATAAGCTCCTGCTCCAGTTAAAGTATGAGCAGCAGAGCCACTATTCAGGTATAACTTGCCAGCGCCGGAGTGAGTACCATTATTTGTAACATTTCCTTTTGCTGTGATTGTGAAACCACCATCTGCAAAAGTATTGTATTGACCAATGTTTAATGTTCCATTAACATTAATGGCAGCAAGAGCTGTTTTTGTAACATTTGCAGTTGCAGATAAGGTTAAGTTTCCATAATTGGGTACACCCGAAATATTTGTTGCAGCATTGGAATTAAATATTATCGTACTTGCTATATCTAAATTAATATTTGCATTTATATACAAAGTTGGAAAAAGTCTTGCTGTTGCAGCAGTTCCTAAAGTAAGAGATGTTCCTGCTGCCATGATGATAGTTTTTCCGGCATTTCCTATTATCTGGAAACCACCGTCTGTCATGCTTCCGGCAAGAATAGCAAAGTTTCCATTGAAAGTTGGAGCAGCATTCATTGCGCCTGTAGCAGTGGTTTGTCCTGCATTATTCCATGTGAAATTGCCAAATGTCTGACCAAAATTTGTTAAATTGGTTATAGTTATTCCGGTAACATTACAATTTGAGGTAGCATTCCATGTGGCAATAGGCAATACTCCTCCATCCCGTGAATGATTGTATGTGCTTCCTGCTGCAAAAATGAGTGAAGCTGCTGTGGATGTGATTACACCGCCATTGTTTGTGATTGTACCATTAACAGTAACAATTTGAGTAGGAGTTGTTGTTGCAGTTCTAAAAGTATTATCACCGGCAGTATTTGCATTGATAATAAGATTCCCTGATATTGTTCCTGTAATTCCACCACTAAAAGCAATTGTAATTTTATCAGCTCCGGTGCTGCTTAACTGAAGCGTAGAACCCACTGGAATATCAAGACTTAATACCGGAGGTGTACCTGCGCCTCCACTTATAGTTAGAGTCTGAGTGCCTGTTGATTCAAGCGAAAGGTTTGTATTATTAGAAATAAGTATTTTACCAATGGTTTGTGTAGGAACATTGGTCGCTGTAGTCGTTGCTCCATTGTCAAAAACAAGAATATCATCCTCGAGCAGTGTTGTTCTGTTTGGTGTCCAGTTAGCAGCATCAGTAAAATCTGCTGTGCCGATTTGATTCCACGTATAAGTATTTGAAGGGATAACCCTTGCAGTAAAATCAGCTCCATTCAGCAAACCGATAGTTTCAGTATGAGATGTTGTTGTAGTCATTACCGGAGCTGCAACATAAGTTGGAAATTGAAACCATTCTACTCCATCCCAGCGATTAATTTTGTAATTTCCTACTGTTCCGTTAACATCTGTAGGAGCTGCTGTGCTGTATGTAAATGAAGCAGTATAGGTGTATGTTCCTGCCTGATCGTCTGAAAACGTCCAGTATCTTGAAATAAAATGCGTTTGAACGCCATTATCAGGGTGTGTCGCATCTGTTATAGTAACTCCTATTTTTCTATTGGATTCAGAATTAGCCGAAAAATTTAATGTAACCCCGCAATAATCCGTGTTATCATCGCCAATGGGAAATGTGAATGCCTGTGCGCCGTTAAAAACCCTTAAAAGCCTTCCTGCTCCATTCTGTACAACCATTTTTGAAGCATTGTAAGGCGCTCCGCCATTAGAAGATGTAGAGTTACAGGTAATATCATTTGCATTAAGGGTTATTTTTCCCGTAGTAAGCGTGAATATTCCATTGATTGTTAAAGGAGCATTTAAATCCAGTCCGTTTGCAGAATTTAATGTAAAATTATTTACAGGGGAATAAAATTCATTGGCAGGTGTTAATAAAGCAGAAGCAGCTGGTCCGTAAGTGAGATTATAGGTTACATTCGTCAGGTCAAAAATAGGGATAATGCCAATATCCCCGTTACTGCGTGTAACAGTTAAAGTACTTGCTGCACCAATTCCCAGAGTTAATGTTGAAGCATTTGATGTACTTAAAGAACCCGCTGTAAGTGTAAGTCCAGTTTGAATAGCCACATTTTTCTGAAGATCTACCCCAGCACTGTTATTAATAGTCAGGTTCAGCAGTCTTCCTGCAACACCGGTTGTGAAGATTCCTGTTCCGGAAATTATCTGGGCAACTGTCCCAATCATATTGATTGCAGAGTTTGCAGTTGTAGATGTTAGTGTTCCGTTGTTTGTAAGATTATTTTTAACAGAAATAATTCGTCCATTAAGATTCAGAAAACTTGCCCCATTTATTAATAACTCCCCGGCAGTAACAGCGGCATCCAATCTTACTCCCGAAGCATTTGTGTTGCTGATGGTTAAATTGTTGATTAAAGAACCAGTATAAGTTCCTGCATTGAAAGCTTGTAATGCAGTGCCATTGAAAATAAGCGTAGATGTAGCACCGTTTGCGGTTAAAGTACCGGCATTTGTATATGTACCGGAGATTGAAAGGGTGTTGTTGTTCAAGTCAAGAGTACTGCCTGCAATAATATTCAGATTCGCAATAACTGTTGCAGCAGCAAGGATTCGAACTCCACTGTTTACCCTGAACGTACTAAAGGTGTTTGCAGAATTTACATTGGCAGTACCCGTAAATACAACCGAACTCGTAGAAGGTGTAAAAGTGGTAACATTCCAGTTACCAGAGCAATTGATTGTAGCAGCTCCGCTTGCGGTAACAGTTGAAGGTAAAAAATCACCGGAGGTAATTGTTCCTGTTGAAATAGTGATTGTCCCAGCACCACTTATCGGAAATGTTGTTGCATTTACTGTTTGTGTGCCAATAATAAGTGTTCCATCAACAACCAAAGCTTTTGCTGTTGCTGCCGCAGCTACTGTAACATTATCTCCCCCCAGAATCGTTATAAGGGCTGCTGTATTTGACGGCACCTGTCCCGGATTGTTTTCTCCAACACCTGAAGCCTGCCATACGCCTCCGCTGCTGTACCGTTCCCACGTACCTGCCGTACCCCAGTTGCCAGTTCCTGCTGAACGAAAATCACCAGTCGATTGAGCAAATAGAGCAACAGGGAAAAAGATAAATAAATATATTAGAAAACGAAATATCATAATAAATCTTAAAGGTACAAATATATGTATAAATATTGTTTTTTGCAATGGGTATTTTTACTGTTTTTTCCCTTTCAATAGGTTTTTTTCTTATTTTTTATGATAGTATCATTTTTTATTTGTCAAGTTATTGATTGCATCCCATAAGGCATCAAATTTATACGTTCCTTTCGTTTAATCCATAATTCATATCTTGCTCTTATGGGTAAAAATACCCATATATATTTTTATATATCATGTTATTTTTTAATTTTGTGCTAAACTCAATAAATTACAAATTATGAAAAACTTTCCTACAAGCCTGATATTATTTCTTTTTTTATTCAGTAATAGTATTATCAGAGCCCAAACCCCACAGTCTTTCCGCTATCAGGCAATAGTCCGTAATGCAAGCGGAAACGTTTTACAAACCCAAAATGTGAGTTTGAAAATATCTTTATTGCAAAGTAGCTCGACTGGAACAGTAGTGTATTCAGAAGAACACACCGCAACAACTAACAGTTTTGGGCTTGTAAATCTTGAGATAGGAAGTGGCACAAATCAAAGTGGCACTATAGCAAGTATAGATTGGGCGCAAGGTCCTTATTATTTAAAAATAGAATTGGATGCTACTGGAGGCAGCACTTATGCTGAAATGGGAACAACACAATTGTTGAGTGTTCCTTATGCGCTTTTTGCTGCTTCGGGAACACCAGGTCCACAAGGGCCGCAGGGCGAAACAGGGACTGCCGGTCAAGATGGTCAGGATGGACAACCCGGTGCAGATGGTATTGGGATTACAAATAGTTATGTTTTGAATGATAGTTTGTATCTGGTTTTATCTAATGCTCAGGTATTAAATGCAGGTCATGTGAGAGGAGTGCAGGGAGTTCAGGGTCTTCAGGGAATTCAGGGAGAACAGGGCTTGCCAGGAACAAATGGGATTGATGGGATTGATGGAGTATCTGTATTGAATACGTATGTAAACAATGACAGTTTATTTATTACACTATCAAATAATACGACAATCAATGCTGGTCATGTAAGAGGTTTGCAGGGCTTGCCAGGTACTAATGCAACCATTCATGCAGGTACTGGAATTTCTATATCTAATGATACTCTTTATAACATAAACCCCGGTAGCGCGATAAATCTAACCGGATCTGGTGCTACAAGTGTTAGTGGAACATATCCTGATATTACGATATCTTCTACTGATAACAATACAGAATATGCAGCCGGAACAGGTTTAACTCTTGCTGGTACTACATTTAACAGTACATGGACTACCAGTAATACAAATATTTTTAATAATAATACAGGTTTTGTCGGGATAGGCACATCGAACCCGCTTTCCTCTCTCCACATTAATGGGTCATTGCGAGTAAATGATGATTCTGAATCGGAAGGTTTTGTTTTAACATCAGATGCTAGTGGTAATGCTTCATGGCAGCCTTCATCTATGACATCATCTTCAGGAATTGCTAATTATATACCCAGATTTATTTCTTCAACAGCATTAGATAATTCATTGTTATATCAGAATGGTACGAAAATTGGCTTAGGAACAACTACTCCAACAAGTAGATTACAAGTTCAGGCAGATCCTTTAGCTCACGATACGGTTCCTCTTTTTGAAATTAAAGATAAAAATGATAAAACAGTTATGGTGGTTTATAACGATAGTATTCATTTTTTCATTAAAGACCCAGGAGGCTCAAAGGCAGAAAACAAAGGAGCTTTTGCTGTCAGTGGAAAAAATTCTACAAAAAATATTACAAACAATTATTTTCATTTGAATACTGAAAATTTATTTTCTGGTAGTGATGCTGGTAAAAAACTTTCTTCTGGGATGAATTACTCTGGGAAACACAATACTTTTATCGGTTACGAAGCAGGATATAACGATACTTCGGGTTATAAAAATTATTTTATCGGGTACAAGGCAGGGCATTCTACAACGAGTGGATACAGTAATATTTTTATTGGTGATAACAGTGGCTATTCAAATAATGTGGGTTACGGAAATATTTTTTTTGGTGACAGCAGTGGATTTTCAAATACAATTGGTCGGCAAAATGTATTCATTGGTTATAAAGCAGGTTTTTCAAATGTAGGATTATCTTTTGCGAGTAGTTGGGGCGCATATAATGTATTTATAGGTTATATGGCGGGTTATTCAAATGTTGTTGGATGGGGAAATGCTGCGAATGGATACAAGGCTCTTTATTCAAATACTGCAAATTTTAATGTTGCCAACGGGTGTGAAGCCCTCTATTCAAATACTTCAGGATATAATAATGTTGCCAATGGCTATTATGCTCTTAATAAAAATACTACTGGTTTTGATAATGTTGCCAATGGATCAGGATCTCTTTCTAATAATACTATCGGAAACTATAATGTCGCAAATGGGAAATATGCGCTTTCTTTTAATACAACAGGTAGCTCAAATGTTGCTACAGGACATGCTGCTCTTATGCAAAATACAATAGGAGGTAATAATCTTGCAATCGGAAATTATGCTTTTTTTGCAGGGGCTGATTATTCAAATTCATCTGCTATTGGCGCAAATACTGTTATGACACAAAGCAACAAAGTTCGTATTGGCGATGTAAATGTTACGGTAATAGAAGGACAGGTTGCTTATACTTTTCCTTCAGATGGAAGATTTAAAAAGAACATTACTGAAGAAGTAAAAGGGCTAGATTTTATAACACTTTTGCGACCTATTGTTTACAATTTTGATACAAAAGCTTTTGATGAATTTCTGATGAAAGATATGCCTGATAGTATAAAGTTTACAAAGCTGTCAAAAAATGATTATTCTGAATCCTATTCAATACGACAGAGTGGTTTTATCGCGCAGGAAGTAGTTGAGGCTGCGAAAAAATCGGGTTATGATTTTAATGGAATTCATAAGCCTGTAAGTGATAAAGACAATTATAGCGTTGCATATTCTTTGTTTACAATTCCATTAGTAAGAGCCGTACAAGAGTTGAATGATATAAACATTGATCTTCAAAAAAAATTAGAATTACAAGAAATAAAAAATGAAGACTTGCAAAGACGAATAGAAGATATTGAAAAGCTGATAATGACTAAATAACTGAACTTTCGCATGAAAAGAACTATTTTTTTTGTAATTTGAAACAATTGTTAACATTAATCCATGCAAAAGATACTTCGACTGTTCATCACTGCGGCGATTTACTCACTTCGGCAAGCTTGTTTAGGCAAGCTCAACACAAAGCAGTGCATCGCAGTGCATCGCTAAACAGGGTTCTAAAATATCATCAAATTTGCAATCGCTCAGCATAACTGAATCTATGCAGCTTTGTTTGCAAACCTGTCAAGTTTCAGTATATATTACGGTGCTCTGCACCTTGGTTTTTCTATAGTCTTTTATATTTTACAAATATTTTGCGGCTCTGCCGCTGCATTCTAAATATAGCAGCAGAGCTGCGACAACATTTGTAGCAGCGATAGCTGCGTTGTTTATAAAGGTGCAGCGCACCGTAATATTATTTTTTTGATTTCAGTCCTAATTTTTCATGAAAATAGAAAAAGCAAAAAATATTTTATTATTTTCTTGAAAATGGCTGTTGATATCATTTTTCAGCGAATTCATTTATGCGATTTTGAGTAAATAATAGTATTGTCGGTAATGTTTTTCAAAAGCGTAATCGCCACTGCGGTGGAGACGATAATGACTGGGCATGGTATTGCGGAATATTTAAAAAAATTATTTAACCTTTATGGGTAAAAACCCCCATATATTTATATTTTTATTTGTCATCTTATTTTTTAATTTTGTGCTATAATAAAAAATTTGAATTATGAAAAATTTACTTGCAAGCTTGATTTTACTACTATTTTTATTCAGTAACAGTATTCTCAACGCACAATCCCCCCAGTCTTTCCGCTATCAGGCAGTAGTGCGCAATGCAAGCGGTAATGTTCTGCAAACGCAAAATGTGAGTTTGAAAATCTCCTTGTTGCAAAGTAGTTCAACAGGAACAGTTGTATATTCAGAAGAACATACTGCAACCACGAATACTTTCGGGTTGGTAAATCTTGAGATAGGAAATGGAGTGAACCAGACTGGTTCTTTTACTACGGTAGACTGGTCGAATGGACCGTATTATATAAAGATAGAGTTGGATGCAACAGGAGGTAGCATTTTTACAGAAATGGGCACAACTCAATTATTAAGTGTTCCGTATGCGCTTTATGCAGCATCAGGTACTCCCGGACCGCAAGGACCGCAGGGAGAACAAGGTCTGGCAGGACAGAACGGACAAGATGGTCAATCCGGCGCAGATGGAATCGGTATCACGAGCAGTTATGTTCAGAATGACAGCTTGTATCTTGTTTTGTCCAATGCTCAGGTTTTGAATGCAGGTCATGTCAGAGGCGCACAGGGTATTCAAGGACTTCAAGGAGTACAGGGATTACAAGGCGATCAGGGCGAACAAGGCTTACCCGGTACAAATGGAACAGATGGAGCAAATGGGATTAATGGGATTGATGGGATATCTGTTTCAAATACGTATGTAAACAACGATAGTCTATACATAACTTTCTCAGATAACACAACTATTAATGCGGGTCATGTAAGAGGGGCGCAAGGAGTTCAAGGAATTCAGGGTGAAATAGGAAATACAGGACCAATGGGACCAATAGGGCCTCAGGGTGCTGCAGGTACAGGTTTGACAAATCGTGGTACGTGGATAACAGGTACAGAGTACAATCCGAGCGATTATGTTTTTGATCAATCTACAGACAATCCATTGGTTAATTCTATGTGGATATGCCAGACAACTTCTCCATTCACATCCAGTACAAACCCGTATCTTGATGCTACAAATTGGATCGAATTCCAGGCACCTGCAGGTCAGGATGGCTTATCAA
>Ga0156634_1421_pt2 | contig 20593 bp, 9 predicted proteins | sample RifOxyC3_FD_110708 | JGI IMG/M metagenome (GOLD analysis project Ga0156634, IMG submission 110708) | Bacteroidetes bacterium RIFOXYC12_FULL_35_7 | reverse complement strand
TCCCGATATTATTCAGGCATTTGAAACTGCTGCGGATACTTCTCTTACAGATTATTTTAACGACTGGTGCTATAATGAAGGATATCCGATTTATAACATTCAATGGTGGCAGGAAACGAATAATAATCTTCACATTGTTGTTAATCAAAGCCAATCACATCCATCCGTTTCATTTTTCAAAATGCATCTGCCATTTAAGGTTGAAGGAGCAACAGATACACTAATGCTGCGTTTACACAATACAACTTCCGACCAGCATTTTATTGTCCCGATTGGTTTCAGTGTTTCACAATTAAAATTTAATTCGGATTTCAGAATTGTAACAAAAAATTCTGTTGTAACAAATAACAATTTATTAATTGATAATTCTGATAACATTGCAGTCTTTCCTAATCCCATAAACCGTTACGTAAGTATTAAAACAGAAAATAATATACTGCCTGAAAGAATTGAAATATCAGATATAACCGGAAAAATAATTAATGAATTTGTTCCAAAATTCTTTAAGGAGGAAGAGTTTAAAATAGATGTTTCCTATCTAAGGGCAGGTGTTTATTTTATTAAAATTATTTCCGGAAATAAAACAGTTTTGAAAAAAATTGTAAAAGAATAAAGGGTCAAGCCACTTTTGCCTTTCCGCACATTGAGCGAGCCTGTCAAGCTCTGCATGATCGAAATGTGCCTTTTACCTTTTCTCCTTCAAAAACCTGTTTATTTTTTCAAGCAGAACAATTTTATCAATGGGCTTTGAAATATAATCATCGCAGCCGCTGTCAATACATTTTTTTCTGTCTTCTTCCATTGCGCCTGCGGTTTGAGCAATTACAGGCAACAGTGGATTAATTTCTTTTATTTTTTTTGTCGCTTCATAACCATTCATTCCTAAAAGTTGAATGTCCATCAGTACAAGATCTATTTTCTGATTTTTGCGGATTAGTTCAATGGCTCTTTTTGCTGTACGTGCATGAAGCATCTGAGCCTTGGTTTTACTAAGTACTTCCTGATAATATCTTATACTTGTATCATCATCTTCAACAATAAGAATGATTTTATTGCTCCACGAACAATCTATTGCTTTATTAACAGGTTTGATTTCAGATAAGGTATTTGTGGGTATTCTTTTATAGGGAAGGGTAAAATAAAATTGCGAACCTTCATGTTCTTCAGACTCAACCCAGATGGTTCCCCCAAGCAATTCGACGAGTCCCTTTGATATTGCAAGTCCAAGACCTGTTCCTCCAAATTTTCTTGTTGTAGAGCTGTCAACCTGACGAAACCTGTCAAATATTATTGATAACTTTTCTTTTGGAATCCCTATTCCTGTGTCTTTTACAAAAAACAATACGTTTTGCTTATCCTTAAAAGTATATCCGAAAGCAACCTGACCCTGACGGGTAAACTTAATAGCATTTCCAATAAGATTTGTCAGAATTTGCCGCAACCGGGTAATGTCTGTTAATATTCTTCCCTTATCATCCTCAATTTCTTTCTGAAGAACAAGTTCAATTTTAGATTTATCATTCCTTACATTTTCTGACTGAAAAAAGAAGAATAATTCGAAAAATAATGCGCTTAAAGAACATTCACGTTCATAGACAGCTATTTTTCCGGCTTCTAATTTAGAAATATCTATGATATCGTTTATCAGGTGAAGAAGATGGATTCCACAACTATTTATTCTTTCAACATATTCAAGTTTTTTCTCTTCATTAATATCGGGATCTTTCAAAAGTTCCGCAAATCCTAGAATTCCATTCATGGGCGTTCTTATTTCATGACTCATATTTGCCAGAAAATAGGATTTCAGATTGTCAGAATCTTCCGCTTTTTGTTTTGCTTTTTCAAGTTCTTCCTCCTTTTTTATATGGTCTGTAACATCATTAACAAAAGAAGCTATGCCCGTTATATTTCCGTCAATATCAGTAACCGGAATATTATACCATTCGCAGTAAATAATACTTCTGTTTTTTCTGCAATTTTTGTTTGAGTTAGACAAGGGAGTCTTTTCTGAAATAATTTTCTGAAATAAGGCACAGGCTGTTTCTTTTAAATCATCAGGGAGTATTAAATCTGTACCCTTTTTACCCAACGCCTCTTCTGATGTATATCCAAATATTTTAGATGCTGAAATACTCCATTCTCTGACCCTGAAATCAGTTGTCCATTCAATAAAACCTAAAGGGGTATTCTCGGTAAGAAATTTGAATTTAACGGATAAACGAGTCCAGTCATCTTGTAGTATTCGTGCCTGAATCAGCTCTTTCTCTAATTTCAGGATTTTTTCTTTCAGGATTTCATTTTCTTCCCTGAGTTTTTCGGGTTGCTTGTTTTCCATAAATCAATGGGTTAATTTCATTGATAATATTTGTTGTATTTTGGGTAAGATCATTGGAAATAACATTGTAAATAATATCTGCATTTTTATAATACGTTTCTCTTTGCAAAAGGGTTTCAGAAATATAATTTTTAAAATCTTCAGATTCAATATTTTTCAACAAAGGTCTTTGATTCGTGATTGCAGATAATCTATAAAAAAGAAAATCTACCGAACAATTTAAGTAAACGAGCAAGCCGTTTTCTTTCAGATATGAAAGATTGTCATTAAAACAGGGTGTTCCTCCTCCAGTGGCAATAACAATATTTTCTTCTATTATTTCTTTTAAACAAATAGTTTCTTTTTGGCGAAAATACAACTCGCCTTTTGTCTCGAAGCAAGTGTGAATGGATTCTCCTAAATCGGACTCTATGACTTCATCCAGATCAACAAATGCGTATTGTAATTTTTCTGCAAGAATTTTTCCAATAGTTGTTTTCCCGGAACCCATAAAACCGACAAGAAAAATTCTCATAAAATAATTATTAAAAAAAGGATGCTATTAGAAAAGTGTCATTTGTAAAGGATCGTTGCCATCTTTTTTGATCATTTCTTTAATATTTGGAAGATGGTTTGTGTTATTATTTTCTGATTTCGGAGCTGGTTCTTCTTCTACAATAAGTGGCTCAATAAAGCTGACTTCTGCTACTTCAAAAGGAGAAATACGTTTACCCTTGGCTTTATAACTCTTTATTCCGATAAATTCAGCAACATTGATTACCTCGGAATCTCTTTTTTTGTACTTCCCTCCGAAAGTAAGCTCCAGTTGCGGGTATTTATCATCATTAATAGTTATATATTTTGATTCAGGATGATCTCCGATAAAAGAACAAAGCTTATCCGTTTCTTCTATCTGAAAACGTTTGATATACGTTTCTCCGGTTTCTCCCTCGAAGTGAATAGCTGTCCATATTTTTTTCGGATCGTATTTTTCAATAATCAGCAGGTCTTCTTCGTAATGATTTGATAAATCAAAATTGGTAATTCTGTAGCAACCCGATTCTGTAAAAATAAGTATTTTATCTCCACCAAGGAATTCTCCTATATAGTCTCCGTGATCTTCTGTATTTAGGCGCATCACATAACGATCGAACCATATTTTTATTCCTCCAAGCGTTGAAACTCCCTGCTCTTTTAATACGATTTTATGAATTTCGTGTTTGGTAAGGATATTCCCTATTGCGCCTCGTCCCTTGATATCAATCTTGCTGAAATCCTGTTCAAAAAATAATTTTTTCATCATAGGTTTTGGCTTAAGCATTACTTTGATAATTTCTGCTTCGCCATTAGGATTCGCGCTGAAATAAATAATTTTTGAGCTCTCTGCGCCTTTGGTCATGTCGTATTCTTTATCTAAAATAAGACTTGTAACAGCGCAGCGCTTGATCATTGCATTTCCATATTTTCCATCTCTGTAAACGATGTTATAAATTGTGCGCTCATCGTTTTTAAAGAATATTGTAACATGAATAACGTCTTTCCCTATAAATGTTTTTTCCGCGACCCTAGTAATCATATACGTCCCGTTCCTTCGGAAAAAAAGAATATTATCAATATCCGAGCACTCGAAAAGAAATTCATCTTTTTTCAGGCTTGTGCCAATAAAACCTTCTTCTTTATTAATATAGAGACGAACATTGTTGGCAACAACGCGAACAGCTTCTATCTCATCAAAACTACGTATCTCAGTACGACGCTCCCTGCCTGTTCCGTATTTCTTTTTGATTTTTTTATACCAGTCAATTGTGTACTGAATAATTTGTTCAAGAGAAAGATTAATTTGTTCAATTTTTTCTTCAATATCTTTTATTTGCTCGTCTGCTTTGAAAGAGTTGAATTTGGTGGTACGTTTGAAAGGAATTTCTGACAGGCGTATTATGTCTTCACGTGTAACGTTCCGTTTAAGTTTTTTCTTGAAAGCTGCAAGACCTTTGTCAATAACATCTACCATATCGTCTTCTGATGCAGAGCCTTCAATTTTTCGATAAATTTTATTTTCGATAAAATATTTTTCTAATGATGCCCAATGCCATTGTTCTTCGAGTTCTTCTTTTTCTATTTCCAACTCGCGTTTTAAGAGCCACATGGTATTCTGAACAGAAATCTGGAGAATTTCAGTAATGCCAATAAACCTTGGTTTGTCTTCCTCTATCACACATGCATTGGGAGAAATGGAGACCTGGCAGTTTGTAAAAGCGTAAAGTGCATCTATTGTAATGTCTGGGGAGGTTCCCGGAATTAAATGAATAACAATTTCAACTTTATCGGATGTGTTGTCGTCAATTTTCCGGATTTTTATTTTTCCTTTATCATTTGCCTTAATGACTGAATCTATGAGGCTATCTGTAGTTTCGCCAAAAGGAAGCTCTGTAATAACGAGTGATTTTTTATCTGTTTTTTGAATTTTAGCTCTTATTTTAACGGCTCCACCTCTCAGCCCATCATTGTTTCTGGAAAAATCGGCTGCTCCCCCTGTTGGGAAATCAGGAAATAAAGCAGGTTTTTTGTTTTGCAGAATTTCTACGCAGGCATCACATATTTCAAGAAAATTATGAGGCAAAATTTTTGAGGCAAGCCCCACTGCTATTCCTTCTACGCCTTGAGCAAGAAGCAAAGGGAATTTTACGGGCAAGGTAATAGGTTCCTGATTTCTTCCGTCATAAGAAGATTTCCAGAAAGTGGTTTTTGGGCTGAATACAACCTCCAGTGCAAATTTTGATAAACGCGCTTCAATATATCTGGGTGCTGCTGCGCTATCGCCCGTGTAAATATTTCCCCAGTTTCCCTGTGTGTCAATCAATAAGTTTTTCTGTCCTAACTGAACAAGCGCATCTCCTATTGACGCATCGCCATGCGGATGAAATTGCATAGTGTGCCCAATAATATTTGCAACTTTGTTATATCTTCCGTCATCCAGTTTTTTCATTGAATGCAGGATGCGACGTTGCACAGGTTTTAATCCATCATAAACGTGCGGAACAGCTCTTTCCAGAATAACATACGAGGCATATTCAAGAAACCAGTCTTTGTACATACCCGATAAATAAACTGTTTCACCGGGTTTGCCTGAAGAGGTAAATATTTTATCCGGCTCCGTAATTATTTCAGAAATCTCTTCCGATTCAGAAATTTGTTCTTGTTCATTAACTTCTTCCGGTATTTCGGGCGTATCAGCAATTTTATTTTCTTTCTTCTTTTTGGCCATATCTTTTTCAAAAAAGCAGTCAAAATTAAAAAAAAAGAAAAGAAATTCAGAATTCTGAAAAATATTAAGTAAAAAGATATTAACTAACAGGGATTTGCCCTAAAAGAAAAGAGGAGGCAAGACCTCCTCTTATTATTATTATTTTAAATATCCTATCGGACAATGGTTACTACGCCATTTTTCGGATCTGTACCATCGCCAAGATTTATAATATAAACATAAGAACCGGAGGGGCAATCAACGCCATTGAATTTTCCATCCCATCGGCTGTCGGAAGGTTTGCCTGAATAAATGAGATTTCCCCAGCGATTATAAACTTCGATGATTGCTTTAGGATAAAGGTGCAGATTACGGATATTCCACAAATCATGAACTCCATCGGCATTGGGTGTAAAGACATTCGGAATTTCAAGGCAGGGTTTAAGTGTATTTGTAACCTCAATATTAAAGCTGATGAAACAACCCTTGCTATCTGTAATTTTTACATCATAAAATCCATGATACAATCCTTCTGCCAGTGTGTCATTTTGTGCAGGATCCGTGTACCAATGATACAAGTAAGGAGGATGCCCTCCGGAGGCATGAACAAGGATGCGCCCGTCATCTCCTTCTTCGCAGGAAGTTGGAGTTACAAGTGTATCAATATAAATTGCAGCAGGACCAAAAACCCGTACACTATCAATAGAATGGCATAAATTCATATCTGTTACTGTAACAATATATAAACCTGTTGAGAGTCCTACTGCCTGATTGGATGTTTGTATAGGAATCGTATTCCATAAATAACTGAATCCTAGAGTTCCTCCGTATGCTGTGATTCTTGCTTTTCCGTCATTTCCTCCAAAACAATTGGTGCTGTCTGCTGCTATAACAGTTACGATAGCAGAATCTGGTTCATAGATTGTATCACAACCAGAAATATTACAACCATTCGCATCGGTTACAGTTACGCAGTAAGCAGTTGCAACTCCTATTACAATAGAATCTTGAGCTCCGGTGTTCCATAAATAACTAAATGGAGCTGTTCCGCCGGTAGGTAAAGCTGTAATGCGACCATCCGGTTGCCCTTTACAATTTGCGTTTTTCACATTAAAAAGCAGATATACCGCAGCAGGTTCCTGAATAGTCTGACTTCCTGTAAGAACACAGCCCGCAGCATCTGTAACTGTTACACTGTACGTTCCAGTAGCAAGATTTGAAATAGTGCTCCCTGTCTCACTATTTGACCATAAATACACATAAGGAGGAAGTGCGCCTGTTAAAACAGCAGTAAGAGTGCCATCCTGAAGTCCGTAGCATGAAATATTTGAAGTTGTCAGGCTTAATATTCCAGAAGAAGTGTTTGTAACAGATATGGACAAGGTGTTCTGACAATCATTGGCATCGCTGACCGTTACATTATAAGTTCCTGAAGAAATATTTAACAGCGATGATCCTGTTGAATCAGGATAGCTTTGCCATGTGTAAGAATAAGGCGTTACACCTCCTGCTGGCGTGAGAGATATTGAACCGTTAGGTAAGCCACAGGTTGCATTAACAGTTACCTGATTGACGGTTAAAATTTCAGGAGAGTTCAGCATTACGCTGTCATTTGCCGTACAACCATTAAGATCTGTTACAGTAACATGATACATTACGCCAGCGCTTAATCCATAAGCTATTGCATTTACAGAAGGAGGATTGTTATCCCACATATAATTGTAGGGAAAGATTCCTCCTGAAGCAGTTAATGTTGCCGTTCCTGTATTTTGCCCGAAACATAATACGTTCGTGCTGTCTGAAATCGTAGCAGTCAGCGCAGGTGGTTGCGATATGGTTGTCGTTGTTGAGGTTGTGCATCCGTTTGCATCTGTAATAATTACAACATATCCTCCAAAACCCAGACTGTCGGCAACATTCGTTGTATCTCCGTTTGACCAGCTATAAGAATATGGTGCTGTGCCTCCTGTAACACTAACTGTTGCGCTGCCATCTGAATATCCGAAACACGAAATATTTTGAATAGATTGGATGCTGGCAATAAAAGCAGGAGGGTCTGAAACAATAATATCCGCGGTGGAAGAGCAATTATTTGCATCCATGACTGTTACAGTATAAGTTCCGGAATTAAGTCCGGTTGCAGTTGAAGAATCAGTAATGGCGCCTCCGGACCAGTTAAAAGTGTAAGGAGTAACTCCTCCGGAAACAGTAACTGTCGCTGTTCCATCGTTTCCGCCATTGCATGAAACCATGGTTGAGGTTGTAGCAAGTGTTGGCCCTCCATCGTCATTAATTGTCAAAGAAGTTGAAGAGAAACAACCCAGCGAATCTGTTACAGTAACACTATAAATTCCCGTATTTAGATTTATAATAGTATCTTCTGTTGAATTATCAGACCATATATATGTGAATGGTTCTGTTCCTCCCGTCGTTATAACCCATGCAGAGCCATTTGCCCCTCCACAAGTTGTATTAATACTTTGAACCTGTAATGTTATTGATATTGGTTCTGATAATGTTACACTATCAATAACAAAACACCCATTCGCATCAGAAACAGTAATATAATAAGATACATTTGCTGATAAATCAGTTACGGTATCATTTCCTGTTCCGGTACCGCCCGACCATGAATAAGAATAGGGCGTTGTTCCTCCTGATACGGATACTGTCGCCGTTCCTGTGTTTGTACCAAAACAGATAACGTTTGAACTGTCGGTAATTTCGGCAATCAGACCGGATGGCTCAGTGAGTGTTACTTCTACAGAATCAATACACGCGTTTTCATCTGTAACATACGCAGTATAAGTTCCTGCAATAAGCCCGGTAGCAACAGATGTATTTTGAATAGGATTTGTATTCCATGAATAGCTGTAAGTCCAGGTTCCTCCATTTGCAATAATTGTAGCAGTACCGTCAGCATTACCGAAACAAAGTATGTTGGTAGAATCAGAAATTGATAAATTCAATATAAAGGGCTCTGTGATTGAAATCATTGCTATTGCACTGCAAATAAGTGTATCCGTTACAGTTACATAATATACTCCCGCCGATAACCCGGAAACAGCATCTGTTGTGTCAGTCGGGGCAGTACTCCATAAATAGGTGTACCCAGGTTCTCCTCCCGAAACAGTAATTGTTGCATTGCCATCACTGCCACCATTGCAACTGACATTTGTTTGCGTTCCTACTGAAACACTTAATGTAGAAGGCTGACCGATTGTTACAATGGCTGTATCTGTACAATTGTTTACATCGCTGACAGTTACAATATAAATACCAACAGCAAGGTTTATTGCGGTATCATTTGTCTGAGCAGGGAGTGTATTCCAAACATAAGTATATCCAGGAGTTCCGCCTGTGGCTTCAACAACCGCTATTCCATCTGTTCCTCCGTTACAGCTTGAATTGATTTGTGAAGTAATTACCGCATTAACAGCAGTCGGTTCATTTATTGTAACAGTGGTAATTCCTGTACAGCCATTAATATCTGTTGCTGTTATTGTATATGTTTCTGCGCTCAGATCAATTGCTGTTTGAGAAGTCTGAACAGGAGTCGTGCTCCATTCAAACGTATAACCCGGACTTCCTCCGCTTGCTTCGGCTGTAGCGCTGCCATTTGTTCCTGCATTGCAGGTTACATCAATTTGAGATTGAATGCTGGCAACAATCGCAGTATTTTCATTAATAGTAACACTAATGGTGTCAACGCATAAAAGCGAATCTGTAATAATTACTTCGTAGATTCCGGCAGATAAATTTGTTGCATTTGCAGCTGTCTGTGCAGGAATTGTATTCCATAGATAATCATAATCTGGAGTGCCTCCTGTTGCGTTTACTGTTGCTTCACCGGTTGCAGCGCCATTGCATGAAACATCTGTCTGCGAAGTAATCATTCCGTCTAGAAGCGGTGGTTCGCTTACGGTTGCAGAAATCGTATCTGTACAACCATGATTGTCTGTTACTGTTACAGTATAGATACCTGCTGTCAGATTTGTTGCTGTAAATGTTAATTGAGGAGGCATCGTGTTCCATTCGTAATCATAAGGACTAACTCCTCCTGTTGCGCCTGCAATGATAGAGCCATTATTCCCGCCAAAACAGGTAACATCTGTAATTTTAATAATTAATGCATCAACAGAAGAAGGAGGTTCTGAAATTGTTGCAGATGCTTTTACAAAACAGGATTTGCTGTCTGTAACGGTAACATAGTAGATACCTGCTGTTAATCCGCTTGCTGTTGTTCCGGTTTGTGTTGGGCTTGTACTCCAGGCATAAGTATATCCGGGAGTTCCGTTTGATGCAGTAACAGTAGCATCTCCATTGGTTCCTCCAAAGCAGCTAACATCGTTAAAATCTGTAATTGTGGCTTCTGGGAGTGGCAATACTGTTATTTCAATTGTGTCAGAACTTGGAAAACTCACATTATTTACCACATTTACATAGTATTCAAATGTACCTACACTAGAACCCACAACCCAAATTGAGGAAGTTGTTGCGCCCGTTGACCATAAATAGGAAGCAAAAGAACCTGCATGAATTTCAATACTATCGCCAAGACAAATAAATGTATCTGCTGGTAATTGAACAATGGTGCTGTTAATTTTCCCAATACCGAATTGTGAGAAGGAGGTTAAATCTTTTCTTAATGCATAAGGTTGACTTGCAAGACGACCTTCGCCTCCATTGGCGCTAAGTCCAATGCCCACGCCACATGTGCCACAGGTCCAATCCGCTGCCGTAAGAGAATTATCCGGACGTTTTAAAATACCAAATTCATTATCAATTAAGCCACATGAAAAATTTCCAATATAGCCTCTGATACTATACAACGCACTTGCAGGACTTGTATTGGGAGTAATAAACCAAACCCCCTGATTGCAAAGCGAAGCATAATCCATGCCACTTTCAGTTGTATTCATATCTGCATCAATGTGATTTGTAAGCGTACTGAATTTGGCATCCAGATAGGTAACACCTGTAATTCCGGAAGAAACAATTTCAGAAAGATAATACCCCGTGTTGTCTCCAACAGGGAATCCATAAGTTTGCGAATTTGAATTGATGTACCGACGCAAGTTTCCATTGATAAAGCTTGGAGTTGCAGCGCCCTGATTGTATCCGGTAACTGAAGCGACATCTGCATTGGTCACAATCAAATAATTTGTGGCAGTATTTATTTTTCCGTTCGTTAAATATAATGTATCTGAAACAAGCGCATTCACACTCATGTTTACACCAGTTAAAGACGAATTATTAATTCGCAGACGGCTGAATGTAGTAGGAAAAGTCCCCTCTATTACTTGTTGATCAATAGAATTAAAAATAACTGTTCCGATTCCGTATAAAGCATAAGCAGAAGAATTATTTGTCCAGCTTTCAGTTCCCGCGTCGGTATTTTCTTTCAGCAAAACGGTGCCATTATTTTTAATACCACCGGCAGTTGTAGTTACTCCACCGTGAATGGTAATAATTGCTGAACCGCTTACAGTCATACTGTCTGCAATGGTCAGTATCGTTTGTGCGTAATTTTCCTGAAAGGGTATCCCAAACAGCAAAATCAGGTATATCAATTGACGAATATTTGTTTTCATTTTTCTCATTGGTTTAATGATTAGAAATTTTTTTCAATCAATTGATCTTTACTTATTCTTTTTAATAGGATTCGCCTTGATATAATCTTCTTTTATTTTATCGTAGTATTCTTTCCCTAGATCTTGAACTTTAGCCCTAATATAATTATGATCAGTAGCAGGTTTTTTCCAATTTTCTCCCGGTCTGTATGGTTTGTTAGAATATGGATCTAAAACATAAGGATCTGTTGCAACATCAGCACCTGCAAATTCAAGTCTCCATTCTTCATAACCTTTTCTTTTAGCAACAATACGAAAATCAAACTCACTTCCATTTGCGGCAGAGGGGGCGTGAAGAATAAAACGATCGTTTTTCTTTTCAACCCACCAATCAACTCCTAATGGTGAATTAGGAGTAATAAAGACTTTAATAGGGTGCTTTTCATTTATCATTAAAGCAGGAAGAAATTCAGAATCAATTTTTACTTCAGCAATACCACTGGTAATTTTTGCCGAACCAAAATCTTCAAACCATATTTCAGGGCTTTCAACGCAGTAAACCTGACGAGGTTTTCCTGTTTGGTCTAAATAAGCTGCTGATTTTGTTCCCGAAATTAAATGATTTCCGGAAAAATACCCTGCATATTGAGACGCAGAACCCGTAGCATAAGAATAAATACCACGAACATCCTGAGTCCCTCCTGCAGCGTAAGAATAAATACCATAAGTCCATCCGGGATTAGAAGAACCTGTATAATAACTATTAAACTGACCACCATAAGCAGAACCAGAAGCAGATGTAGCATAGCCAACAGCTCCTTGATTAACGGTTCCGAGTAGCCCGAAATTTGCGGAAACACTTGAATACATTTCAATTAAAGATCCAACAGTTGGTGTATAATATCCTGCAACACCGGCAGATTCTGCGCCAGATTGCGAAGTTCTGCCAATAACACCCGGACAAAGCTGTGCTGTTCCGGCAGGAGCTGCCTGCCAGCCATAAACACCCTGTTGCCCGTTTGAACTCGAACCAGTTGCAATAACCTCACCTATTACACCGCAAATAGGCCAGGAAGAGTTTGTTCCACTTGTATTGCCAAGCCCGATTCCTCTAACACCTGCATCAAGGCAGCATCCACCTGTTACACCCATATAAGCAGCTCCCCAGCCATACAAACCGGTATATGTAAGATTATCTGCGGAGGTTATATAATAGTCAGAACTGGCATCCACGAATGGAAAAATATCTCCTGACCAAATTGGTACATCCGCAACAGTGCCTCTGGTACCCATAGCCCCATTAAGCCCACCGGCAAAAAAACCGCCGTTTGAATTATTTCCGTCATAATAGAACCCAAATGTTTGTCCGTTATCATAAACACGCGCATAAGCATTATATTGCGGCTGAATGTACAATGCAGATGTTGGTCTTACCCAATATTCAGTAGTTCCCGGGATTAATGGCATTACAGGAAAAGGCGTCCAATTGCCACCGCTATTTTTGTATTCTATAGCTCCGGCATTATCACGGAAACCATAGCCAGTAGAACCGTATAATCCAAAATTATAATATGCACCGACAGGGAGAAGTATACTTCCACTTGAAGAAATATGAGTAGCATTATCTAATAAAATAGAATTTCCCAATGCGGAAGAAGATGTCCATTTCGGGATATAATTTGTTGTTCCGGAGCCTGTAATTCCTGAAGAATTGATAGTAACATTCCCTGTTCCTCCAACCGGAGAAATAGTAACGCCTGTTCCGGCAGTTATTTGTGTTACTCCTGTATTTGTTATTGTATTGCTTGCAATACTAATACCGGTTCCAGCAGTATAAGTAGTTCCGATTGAAGAAATTGTAACTGTATTTCCTGATTTAGAAACAGTAGTTGAACCGCTACCGGTAAAATTAATGGTTGTACCGCTTGTTACATTAGAACCATTAGCACCTGAGCCCTGTAATGTCCAGTAGCTGTAATTATCATAAACTCCAGAGTGGTTATGGTTTCCTGGTGCTGCTTGTGTGGCGCCTGTGCCAAAGTCAACAGCCCATGTTGCTGCTGCGCTACCGTCGTAATTTGCTCCTGTAAGTCCTGTCCCTCTTGTATGTAATGCGTGGGCATGTGTTGAGCTTGCAAAACTGCTATTTGAATAACCGCTGGCAACAATAGATGTACCATTATACCATAAAAATTGATTGGACGTATAAGAAGAGGCATTCGTTCCTCCGTTTGCTATTGAGACAGGAGTAGAAAGCGAAAATTGTGTTCCGGTAAGTGTCAATCCATTTCCAGCAGTATACGTTGTATTATCATCTGCGCGCCAAGCAGGATTTCCTGCGCCATCGGTTTTCCATACATAATTTGCATTAACGCCTCCGGCAGCAACAACTCCTGCGCTGGATTGTGAATTTACGGCAATAGATATAACAGGAGTAGTTGTTCCGGTTGCAACAGAAATTGGGGCAACACCGGAAACAGAAGTAACTGTACCTCCACTGCTGTTTATCCATGAGGGAGATGCGCTTGCGCCGTTGGAGCTTAACACCTGACCTGCAGCTCCAAACCCTAATTCATTAACCTGACCTGAACCATTGGAATAAAATACGCTCCAGTTTCCAGCAGTATGATCTGCGGTTGATGTCATTGCATGAGACTGGTTATGCAGTTGCGCGTGCGCATGATTTCCTTCAGCTGCCGTGCCTGCTGTAGTGCCATATATCACGCTGATTGTATTTCCTGTAATATTGATTCCTGTCCCTGCAAGATATGGGATTCCAACTTTTTTCCATGCTGCCGCAACTCCGTCATAATAATAAAATCCAAAACCATCAGTCGGAGAACCTGCATTTACATAAACCAATAAACCATCCGCAGGACTGGCAGGCATACTGCTCCATGATACCCTTGTAGTTAAAAAACCTTTAGTCGGATCTTTAAGCTCTAATATCGCTGAAGCAACGGGTGTAAAACTTGGAGAACCTATTCCAATTCCTTGAGCCAATGATTTTTGTTGGCTAAATCCAATAAACACAAACACAACAATACTAAAAAAAAGTACTAGATTTTTCATATTAATTAATTTAAGTTTCGAGTTTTGAGAGATAAAATCAAGTAAAATTACAAAATAAAATCTTAACAACAAATTCATTAAACGAAATTTTTAATAAAAGGTTTCTGTGATTTATTTATTTGATTAATTTTCAGTTAAATAATTCTGTTAATATTTCATATTAAAAACTATTTCTAAAAACTTATTTTTTGTATCATTTTTAATATCTTTGTTAGCCCAAAATAGCAAATATTTTTTATGAAGAAAACCACCATTTTTAAGCAACTTATCTTGAATGTAATCATTCCGGTTGTTACAGCATTGCTTATTCTGGGAGTTTTAAATTATCAAAATACGCGTTCTATTTTACAGGAAGCAAGTGAGAAGAAAAATCAAATTATATCAGATGAAATACAAAACATAATGAATTTTCAGGATGCTTCATTAAATATAATTGAGGAGTTTCTTGACAAAAGAGTAGAAGAAATAAGCAATAGCTTGATTGAGATATACAAAAAAGAGCAAAATAAAATTGAAACAATTGATTTAAGGGATGTGCAATTAAACTTGGGGATGCATCCTGAAATGGAGGATATTTATGTTATTGACTCTAAAACAGGCGTTATTGTTAACACAACGTTTGATAAGGATTTGAATAAATGTGTTTTTGATTTTGGCGAAGGATTTAAAAACTTTTTGTTGGACATGCTTTCATCAAAAAAATTTGTGAGTGAGCGATTTTCTATTGAGATGTCTACAAAGCGTATAAAAAAATATACATATCAACCTACTCCTGACGGACGTTATATCATTGAAACCGGTCATTATTCCATAAGAGCAGACAGAGTGCAAAAGCTCGTAAAAGATAGATTTTCCCACATCACAAAAAAAGACTCAAGTATTTCGTATGTTGATTTATTTATTGGCGCAGACGAACCTTTTTCATTTATTAGTGGATATCCCCTAAAAAAGAATGATCTTAGGAAAAAATATTTGTTTGACGCTTTTGAACTGAAAAAAAGGACAGCTTTGGATGTTATCGAAAAGGAAAGACATCTTCATTATGAATTCATTTACATGGAACGAAAAAATACACTGTTGTATAAAAGTTCCGTTATTTCTATTGTAACAGATAAAACAGAAGACATTAGAATTTTACAAATTGAACTCATAAAAACATTGCTCATTTTTGGCATCACACTTTTTGTTGTAATTTTAATGATTTATAACAAAACACGCACAATAACAAAACCAATTAAAAAACTTGTCAATAATGTTTTGCGTATTACTGCCGGAAATTTTGAGGAAAGGGCTGAAGTGGAAGGGAAAAATGAAATAACTACTTTGTCTGAGAAATTCAATGAAATGCTTGCGACAATTGAAGGATATTATAATGTTTTGGAAGAAAAAGTCCGAGAACGTACTGCAGAAGTTGTTAAGCAAAAAGATCAGATAGAAGAGCAGAAAAAGAGAATTACAGACAGCATTATTTATGCAAAACGAATTCAGGATGCCATTCTACCTCTGGAAGAGAATGTCAATAAATATCTGAAAGAAATTTTTATTCTATATAAACCTAAAGAAATTGTCAGTGGCGATTTCTATTGGGTTGTGCAGTTAGACGATAAGGTGTACATTGCCGCTGTTGATTGTACGGGACATGGGGTTCCCGGTGCGTTTATGAGTATGCTTGGATTTGCTTTTCTGAATGAAATAGTTAATAAATATAAAAATATTTCTGCAAATGAAATTTTATTCAAACTCCGCGAGAATATTGTAACAGCTCTACGTCAGACGGATGAAATTGGAGGCAGCAAAGATGGAATGGATGTTGCTCTTTGTATTATTGATACGGATAAAAAAATAATTCAATATGCAGGAGCAAATAATCCATTATATCATGTAGCATCGCCCGTGGGCATGATACCATCGCCCCATGGCCCGATGCTACATGAAATAAAGGCAGATAAAATGCCAATTGGTATCAGCAGGAGGGGAATGAATCCTTTTAAGAATCATGAGTTCCAAATTAATGAAGGAGATTTGCTGTATTTGTTTTCAGACGGATATTCTGATCAATTCGGCGGATCTGAAAAATGGAAATTCTTGTCTTGCAATTTCAAAAAAATGCTTATTGAAAATGCCCACCTTCCTATGAGTGAACAAAAAATACTTTTGGATAACACGATTGAAAACTGGAAAAACGGACACGAGCAGACCGATGATATTCTTGTTATCGGAATTCGTTTTTAAAATCTGTAAAAAAGGGTTTATGTCGTAAGCCCAAAATTTAATTTTCAAAAAAAATTCTTCTCTTACTATATTTTTTGTATTTTTACTGTTTTGTTCTATTCAGAACTCTGATATTAGTAAAATGAATCTTTCGGCGTCCATATTCATAAGTCATTTCAAAGAGCAATCTTTGAATAGTTGGGAAAAAAATCTTCTTTCTTTCATCCTGACACTTATTAATAAAATTTATGGAAATGAAATCCGCTTTCATTTAAGCGGTGATATAAATTCAGAAGATGAACTACTTCGTGTAATAAATAAATCAGATGCATTTATTGTTTTTTTGAATGATAATTATTTAAAATCTAATGCATCCATGAAAGAGCTGGATATTATTACAAACGAAGTCGTTCAAACAAATAAAAAATTTTTTAAAATATTAAAAAAGGAAATACCTCTTTCAAAACAACCCGAAACGCTAAGATCTCATATTAGTTATGATTTTTTTTTCAAATTACCCACAACGGAAGATCAACATTCTTTGATGGAAAAGAATATTGTTGATATGGAAAGGCATTACTGGACAAAATTAACGGATCTTGTTTTTGATCTTCGCTTTGCCTTATCTTCTGAAGAAGAACATGTCAAGTCTCCTTATTTTATTTATCTGGCAGAAACTACACCTGATCAGGAAAATAGCAGGGAAAGCATCAAAAGAGAATTAAAGCGAATGGGATTCAGGGTATGTCCCGAAAATATTTTACCTGATACTACAGATGAACTTAAAGATTCTGTTATTAAATATCTTGATCAATCTTTTTTGTCTATTCATATTTTTGGTAATACTTATGGAGAATTATTAAAAAACAGTGAGATTTCTGCTCCTGACTTTCAAAATAAAATTGCTGCAGATTATTATGAGAATTATAAAGTAAGAAGGAAAGACAATCCATTTCTTTTTTCCCGCTTAATATGGATGTCGCCGGATCTTAAAATACAGAATGAAACGCAGCGTCATTTTATTGAACAGTTAAAGAGAGATTCAGAAGCGCTGAGAGGAGCATCTTTAATACAAACCCCGCTTGAATATTTCAAAACAATCATAATGTCTGAAATTAAATCAGTGCATCATGGGCCTGCTTCAGAAAGTTTACAGAAGAGAGGAACTCGAATCTATCTGGTTCACGAAAGCCCTTCTTTTGATAAAATTAGCGATATCAGTATTTTTCTTTCTACACAGGGGTTTGAAATAATTCATTCTCCAAAGCTCACAGAAGAAAAAAATTTATTAAAAAAACACAGACAGAATCTAGTTGACTGTGATGCAGTACTTATATATTTTGACAGCAGTGATGAATTCTGGTTGAAAAGTAAAATTAATGATATTGTGAAAGCTCCTGGTTTTGGTAGGGCTAAGCCTTTTATTACTAAAGCTGTGTACCTTGATTCTCCTCATTCTGTTCCGGATGAATATTTTTACAACAGAGGAATTATTCCTATTCATGGTACAAATGAATTCTCGATTGAATTATTATCCGTTTTTATTGAAAAAATTTCTATCGCATTTGCATGACAAATAATATAAATCATATTGATTTTAATAACGAAATTCCTTTTGGACAATTATTCAATCCTTATCCGGGCTTGCGCCCTTTTGGAATTGAAGAAAGTCATTTGTTTTTTGGAAGAGACGGGCAAAGCGATGAAGTTTTATACAATCTTGCCAATAATAAATTTATCGCAATTCTTGGTGCTTCCGGAGGTGGAAAATCTTCACTGGTTTTTTGTGGTTTGATGCCAATATTGCATGGGGGTTTTGTTACAAAATATGGGTCTTCATGGCATGTTATCATCTCCAGACCGGGAAGCAAGCCCATACAAAATATGGCAGAATCATTATCAAAAGATGCGGAAAGCGACACGCCGGATGAAGACGATTATTTTAATTTAGCTTTAACCGAAAGTATTCTCCGAAGCAGTTCATTAGGGCTTGTTGATGCTATCAAACAACTTTATAAAATCAATAAAAATATTTTAATTTATATTGACCAGTTTGAAGAATTGTTCCGGTTCAGAAAAGAAAGCCTTATCTCAGATACTATAAATGAAACCTATTTTTACTTAAAACTTTTAGTTGAAGCAATCAATCAGGAAGACATTCCTATTTATATTGCAATCACCATGCGCTCCGATTTTATTGGAGAGTGCGCGCACTATCAGGAATTGTCATCTTTGATTAATAAAAGCCATTATCTGATTCCACAAATGACCCGTGAAGATTTAACAGAAGCGATTACCGGTCCTATTGCTGTTGCAGGAGGAACCATCTCTTCGCACTTGGTAAATCAGTTACTGAATGATATCGGAGATAACCCTGACCAGTTACCCATCCTCCAGCATGCGCTGATGAGAACATGGGATTACTGGATAAAACATCGGTTACAGAATGAACCTATAAGTATTAGTCATTATCATGCTATCGGTGGAATTGAAAAAGCCTTGTCTGAACATGCGAATGAGGCATACAATGAATTAACACCAAGGGGTAAAGAAATTTGTGCGAAAATTTTTAAAACACTATCAGAAAAAGGAAGCGACAACAGGGGAATAAGACGTCCAACCTGTATTAAAGATCTGGCTTTGATTTCTCTTTCAACAGAGCAGGAAATTATTGAAGTAGTTGACAAATTCAGGGTTACGGGAAGATCTTTTCTCTCCCCTGCTTCTAAAGTTAAACTTACAAGCGATACAATCATAGATTTGTCTCATGAGAGCCTTATGAGAATTTGGGACAAGCTAAAAATATGGGTAGAGGATGAATCTGCTTCTGTGCAGATTTATTTAAGACTTTCTGAGTCTGCTGCTTTGTATCAGGCAGGGAAAACGGGTCTTTGGAGGCCACCTGATCTCCAGCTTGCGATTAATTGGAAAATGAAACAGCAACCTACACTTGAATGGGCTCAAAGATACGCACCCGGCTATGAGAGAACAATTGCATATATGGATGCAAGTCAGAAAGATTATGAAGCTGAAGAGTTAAATAAAAAAAGATTGCAACGAAGAGCATTGAGGCGCTCCCGGGTTACAGCACTGGTTCTTGGCGCGGCAGCAGTTCTTTCATTAGGCTTTATGCTCTATTCTCAAATTATGAAAAGCGAAGCCGACAAACAACGTTTGCTCGCGATAGAACAAAAAAAAGAAGCTGAAAGGCAAACAAAGTTTGCTAACTATCAAACAGAGAAAGCCCTTGCAGATAAATTAATGGCCTCTCAAAAATCTATTGAAGCAAATATTCAGGAAAGTTTAGCAAAACAGGAAAAAATAAATGCAGAACTGCAACGTGCGAAAGCGGAAGAATCAGCTAATGAGGCACTCATTCAAAAATTGCTTGCCGACTCAAGTGCTAATGTGGCTCTTACAGAAAAATTAAAAGCCGAATCGAACTCTGTTGCTGCAAGGCGAGCTGAAAGCAGGGCGCAGGAATTGCGATTTCTTTCAATAGCCCAGTCTATGGCTGTTAAGTCCCTGCAAATAGAACGCGATAAAAATGAAAAAGCCCTTGTTGCTTATCAGGCATTTTTATTTAACAATAAGTACAAAGGACAGAAATTTAATACAGATATTTTTAGTGGATTACTAAATGCGTTAAAAGCATTCAAGGGAAAAGGATTCAATTATCATAATGGTCATACTGCCTCTGTTCGTTCTATAGTTTTTAATCCAATAAATAATATTTTTTATAGTGCCGGAAATGATGGAAAAATTTTGCAATGGGATGGAAATGACTCATTGAAATATTTAACATTATATAAAAATAAAGGATTTAATACCTGTCTCGCTATAAGTATTAATGGCAGGTGGTTGGCTTGTGGAACAGATAGTCTTATTCAGGTTTTTGATCTTTTTGGCAACATCGGCAATCCGGCGAAAATTTTTAAAGGTCACACCGGAACAATCAGTTCTCTTGCTTTTTCACCTGACTGCAATACCCTTGCTTCTTCAAGCGCTGATAATTCTATATTATTTTGGGATATTGAGTCTTCTTCCATGCAGGTTTTTATAAAAAGAAATGCCCTTGTGAAAAGCCTTGCGTTTACTCCTGATGGCAAAAGAATAATTGGGGGTACTAATGATGGTAAGTTAATTTTATGGAATCGTATTTCTAAAGACTCTGTAATT
>Ga0156634_1396_pt1 | contig 21973 bp, 10 predicted proteins | sample RifOxyC3_FD_110708 | JGI IMG/M metagenome (GOLD analysis project Ga0156634, IMG submission 110708) | Bacteroidetes bacterium RIFOXYC12_FULL_35_7 | reverse complement strand
AACTCGTTATTCAGTAAAAGATGCTTATTTACTCGAACGTTTGTTTAAGTATGCTGCAGCAAATGTGGGGTTTCTGGTTTCACTAAATAATATAGTAAATTTTCTAAAAACTCAGAAAATAAATGTGAAATATGAAACTGTAGCAAATTATCTCGGTTATCTGGAGGATGCCTGTTTGCTTCACAGGGCTGAGCGTATGGAGATAAAAACAAAAGAATTATTGGCCGGTAACAGAAAGTACTATTTAAACGATATGGCTTACAAAAACTATCTAATTTCTTCATTTGATAAAGGGTTCGGGCAATTGCTTGAGAATTCAATTTATCTTCATTACAGGGCAACCGGATATAATGTGAATGTGGGAATGCTTCGAAATGCAGAAATAGATTTTTGTGTTCATAAATCTAATGATTTTAAATATGTTCAGGTGTCGTATCTTCTGTCTGATCATAAAGTGATAGAGCGTGAATTTGGAAATTTCAGGCAGATTAAAGATAATTATGAGAAAACAGTTGTAACGATGGATGATTTGAGTTTAGGAAACAAGGAAGGAATTAAGCATTTACTGGCATGGGAACTTTAGGATAGTGGATAACAATAGAGAGAATTACGAATTACGAAACCGTAATTGTAGAATCGCTCCACGGAGCGATTTATAATTACAGTTTAATTGGATTAAAGATTAAGAAGTAGGAGTAGGAGTAGAATTTATGTCAAAGGGAAAAATATAAATTAATGAAAATAGCATACATAGTACCCGGAACCGGAGAAGCTTTTTACTGCGGAAATTGTCTTCGCGACAGCTCATTTATAAAAGCTTTTCAGAAAGCAGGGCATGAAATAATTACAGTTCCGATGTATTTGCCTCTTACTTTAAAGGAGGATGTAAACAGGGCTGTTTCTCCAATATTTTATGGTGCAGTAAATTTATATTTGAAACAGCAAAGTCCGGTATTTAAAAAATTGCCAAAATTTATTTCCAACTGGCTCAATTCAATGCCTGTTCTGAAGTTTGCTGCAAGGAAGGCAGGCTCTACTCGTTCAGAAGGTCTGGAAGAAATGACTCTTTCCATGCTTCGCGGAGAAAACGGAAATCAGGCTGCTGAACTGCAAGTATTGATAAATTGGCTCAATAATAATTATAAACCCGATGTGGTACATTTGTCAAATGCACTGCTTATTGGTATGGCACCGGAAATCAAAAAAAAAACAGGAGCAAAAGTAATATGTTCTTTACAAGATGAAGATGAGTGGGTAGATGAAATGAGAACAGAATATCAGCAAAAAACATGGGATTTAATTTTAGAAAAATCTGCTTTTGTTGATGCATTTATAGCCGTGAGTCATTATTTTAAAAAGTTGATTTTATCAAAGATTTCTGTTCCGGAAAATAAAATCCATGTTGTGTATAACGGTGTGAATCCTGATTTTTATTCTATCATTCCAGATAAAAATACTTTACATTCAATTGGATATTTGTCGCGTATTTTTCCACCTTATGGACTCGACATTTTAGTGGATGCATTTCTTTTCTTAAAAAAAGATAAAAATCATAATGATCTCTCGTTAAAAATTTCTGGTGGTTACACAAAAGATGACCTTCCTTTTTTAAAAGGAATAAAAAAGAAACTAAAAGAACAGGGACAAGAAAAAAATGTATTTTTCTATGAAGATTTTAGTGAACAAGCAAAAAAAGAATTTTTAAATTCAATCTCAATATTTTCTGTTCCGGCCCGCAGAAAAGAAGCAATTGGGATGCATCTGCTGGAGGCAATGGCTTCCGGTGTTCCTGTTATACAACCTGATCATGGAGCTTATTCCGAAATTATAAATGCTACAAATGCGGGATTGCTTTATAGTCCAAATACAGCCGAAGCTCTTGCAGAAACTCTTAACAGGGTTCTTACAGAAAATGAATTGTATCGAACGTTGCAAGCGAATTGCAGGCAAGGAATAAATGTGTATTTTAACAGCGTAAAACAAGTTCAGGAATTGTATAAAATTTATTCAAGGTAAAATGTTATTAGAATTATCAGAAATATCAAAATCTTTTGAAAAAAGAGAAGTTTTAAAAAAAATAAATTTTAAGGTTAAGGAAGGCGAAACCATTGCCATTATCGGTCCTTCAGGTTCAGGGAAGACTACTTTATTAAATATTATTGGCGGTCTGGATGCTCCAGATTCAGGATCCGCTTTTTTTAATGGGAATGATATAATCAATTTTACTGAAAAAGAAAGGGCGCATTTCAGAAATTCAGAAATTGGTTTTGTTTTTCAGATGCATTATTTATTACCCCAATGCACTGTTTTTGAAAATGTGCTTATTCCGACATTAGCAATTAAAAATAAAATAAATAAAAACATTTACGAAAAGAGAGCTATAGACCTTTTAGAAAGAGTAGGTTTGAAAGAAATGATGAATCAGATTCCCGGAGAATTATCAGTTGGAGAGTGTCAGCGTGCTGCATTTGTAAGAGCTTTGATTAATAGCCCCAAGTTGATTCTTGCTGACGAACCCACAGGATCTCTTGATTCTGAAAATGCTGTGCGCTTAGGACAATTATTGTTAGAATTAAATAAAGAAAATAAAACAACTTTGATTGTTGTAACACATTCATCGGGTCTTGCGGAAATGATGGATTCTTCTTTTTGTTTGCAAGAATATTCCCTTACAAAGAAAAGATAATTTTTTCTAAAAGATTTTCACGATTTTTTTCACTTTCAACATTTTCCTGTTAAATTTGTAATTTAGCTTTGCTCATACACATTTACAATGAACTTTATTTTACATCGCTTATCGCTGATTTTCGTACTGATTTTTTTCTACATGCAACATATTACACTTGCACAGGAGTCAGGTGTACCCTTACTGCGAAACTATTCGCCTGAAGAATATAATTCAGAACCACAGATTTGGGCTATTACTCAAGATCAAAGAGGTATAATGTATTTTGGTGCTTCTGATGGAATTCTTGAATATGATGGTTCTATCTGGAGAAAAATCTACACCCCGAAAAAACAGGTTGTCAGGTCTCTTGATATAGGTTCAAATGGTCGTGTTTATGTAGGATCAAATAATGAATTCGGATATCTTAAACCGGACGCTTCAGGAAATGTACAATACATTTCATTAAGTGTATTTTTAGATACAGTTTATAAAAATTTTGGCGATGTATGGAAAACTGTTGTAAGAGGAAATTCTGTTTATTTCAGTTCAAATAATTTTATTTTCAAATTTACTCCCGAACAAGAAAAACCATCTAAAGAAAATATAAAAACCTACAAATCTGAAACAGGCTTTTTCCTATTATTTAAAAATAAAACAGATGTATTTTCTTTTCAAAGAAGAAAAGGAATGTATAAAATAGGCAAAGATTCCCTTGAACTTATTAAAGGAGCAACAAAAGTCAGAACCTGGTTCATGGATACGTATGAGGGATACAAATCGCTGATAGGAACTAATCCTGATGGACTTTTCGTTTATGACCCTAATGCATTGAAAGATGAAGATATTGTTACAAAAAAATATTTTAACAAAGAAGCAGTTGCTGAAACAGAATCATTTTTAAATGAGAATCAGTTATATCATGCGATACGTTTGCGTGATGGACGCTTTGCCCTGGCAACTATTAGAAGTGGAATTGTTATTATTGATAAATTTGGAAAAACTCTTCAGCATATTTGTAAAGAAAATGGATTGCAAAGTCAAACAGTGCATTATTTATTTGAAGACAGACAGGGCGCTCTTTGGGCTGCATTAACCTATGGGATATCAAAAATAGAAACCCATTATCCGGTAGGTATCTGGGATGAAAAAACCGGTTTAGTCGGAAGTATTTATAATGTGATACGAGTTAATGGAAAAATTTACGCCAGTTCCAATCTTGGCTTGCACTATCTTGACAAAAATAAATTTTATCCTATAGAAGAACTTGCAGGAAAAAATGCGATACAGGTTTTCGATTTAAAAAAGTATAAGATTGCCGGGAAAGATAAATTTCTCGCAAGCGCTACTCACGGAATCTGGGAGATAAACGGTAAAAACGCTCAAAACATAAGCCGATTTGTAACTTTTGGGATGTACCAGTCCCCTATAGATTCAAATTGCATATATATTCCAAAAGATAATGAAATTTATTCTTTAATGTATAAAGAAAGGAAATGGATTGAGAGTAAAAGTCTTGTTACATTTTCAAATTCTCCAGGCAGTATTGCACAGCTAAACGATAAAGAACTTTGGTGTCTTGTAGATAACAAACCGGTTTTATTAAAAATTCAAAATTCTACTCTATTCCCTTTTTACTTTAATGAAAAAGACTATCCTGAAATAAAAAATGTAATATTTAATTCTATTTCAATACAAGATAAAACATTATATTTTTTTACAGAAAAAGGGATTTTTGTTTATGATGTCTCTCAAAATAAATTTTTACTTGACAGGTCTCTTTTTAAAGGATTATTTTCAGGAAAAAATTATGATTTTGTGGATGTTTTTAAATTTGAAAAAATATATTTTACTGTAGTAAAAAAAAATAAACGACTTCATCTAATATCACTTAAAGAGGAAAATAATAAATGGTCGGTAGATTCAGCAAGTTTGAAAAGATTGCGGGATATTGAATTGTATTACAATGATGGTGATTCCTTATTATGGTTTGTTTCTTCTAAAACACTATATAAATATAATCCATTCAAAAATATTTTATTGAGCGAACATCTATATTCTCTCATTCGTCAGGTTACGATAGGTGGCGATTCTATTCTTTTTAATGGAACGTATATTGAAGAAAAAAATGGAATTCATGCACCGGGATTTTTGCAGAATTCTGAACGATTTCCGGTTATCAATTTCGGAAAAAATGATTTGTTTTTTTATTTTTCAGCACCCTCCTTTGATAATGAAGCATTCAATGAATTCAGCTACTTCCTTGAAGGAAACAGCAAGCAAGAAAAATGGTCGTTGTGGAGCAAAGAGAATAAAAAAGAATTTACAAATCTTTATGAAGGAACTTATCTTTTTAAAGTAAAGGCAAGAAATATTTATGGAATAGAAACGAATTTATCAAGCTTTAAATTTAAAATTCTTGCTCCCTGGTATCGTACGATTTGGGCTTATATTCTTTATATATTATTATCTGGTTTATTTATCTGGATAATGATAAAACTGAATGTCCGTAGGCTTGAGCAAGCAAAAAAACGACTTGAGCAAATAGTAACAGAAAGGACAGCAGAAATCGTTGAGCAGAAAGAAGAAATTTTACAACAGAAAGAAGAAATTCTGGTTCAGGCAGAACAGCTCGAAGCAAGCAACAGAGAGCTGGAAAAATTATCCTTAGTTGCACGTGAAACAGATAATGCTGTAATGATACTGGATGCTTTTGGAAACATTGAGTGGGTAAATTTAGGATTTACGCGATTGTATGGTTTTACGACAGAAAATCTTATTGAAAAAAGAGGTAATAATATTACACAAAACAGCTCCTACCCTTTTATCCATGAAATGTTACAACAAATCAAAGATCAGAAAAAAAGCAACAGCTATGAGTCTTTATGCATGACAATATCGGGTGAAAAAATATGGGTACAGACAACACTAACACCCATTTATAATAAGGAGGGAAAATTAGTGAAAATTGTTGCTATTGATTCAAATATCTCTAAATTAAAATTTGCAGAAGAGGAAATCAGACAGCAAAAAGAAGAAATAAAATCGCAGCGTGATGAAATTGAATCGCAGCGAAATTTAGCTCTCGCGCAAAGAGATGAGATGTCAAAACAAAAGAAAGAATTAACAGATAGTATCCGCTATGCCCTGCAAATACAAAAGTCGATGCTGCCCTCTGATAGTTTAGTAAAAAATCTGATAAAAGAATATTTTGTTTTTTACAAACCCCGCGACATAGTTTCAGGCGATTTTTACTGGGTAAATGAAGTTGAAGAAAAAGTTATCATTACTGTTGGAGACTGCACGGGCCATGGTGTTCCTGGAGCATTTATGAGTTTATTAGGTATTACTTTTTTAAAAGAAATTATTGTTAAAGAATATATAACACATCCTGCTGTAATATTAAATAAACTACGCAAAGAAGTTATCAGATCAATGAAACAGCATGGAGAGGGAACTGAATTAAAGGATGGGATGGATATTTCGCTTTGTGTCTATGATAAAAAAACAAAAACATTAGAATTTGCCGGCGCAAATAATTCTGCTCTAATTGTACGTAATAAAGAATATATAGAATTAAAGTCAGATCGTATGCCTATTGGCATTTATGAATCAATGCAAAAATTTACAATGAAAGAATTCACATTAAATGAGAATGACATTGTTTATTTATACACAGACGGTTTTCAAGATCAATTCGGGGGGACTAATGGTAAAAAATTCCTTTCAAGAAAATTTAAAAATCTTATTATTGAAACATCTCAATTACCTTTACACAAGCAAGAAGCGTTTCTCTCATTAAAACTACTTGAATGGAAAGACCAACATGAACAGGTTGATGATATTACAGTACTCGGAGTCAGATTCTTTTAACTTCATAAACTTATCATTATCTATTATTTTATCCTGATAATCAAAAAGTTTTAACCCTTATCTTTAAAAACATTCATTTTTTCAAAAAAAAACCTATTAATTATTAGGCATTTCCATATAATTATAATATTTTTGCCCCTCATTTTGTGAAAACAACATAATGTCTAACTTATTAATTATTTTATTATTACATGGCAAAAGTAAATGATTTGAACAACATTGAAGATCCTCAGGAAGGTTTTGAAGATATTGAAAATCAAGAGGATGTTATTATCGAAGAAGAAGTTTCAGAAGAAACATCAGATGAACTTGACGAAGACGGCTTTTCGATTGAAGAACTAAAAATGCAGCAGCTCCGTAAAGATGAGCTCGCAAATTTTAACTGGGACATAATTGGCAAAAAAGAAGTTAATTATACCCCTGATGAAATGGCAAAGTACGAAGCAATGTACGATGCAACGCTTTCAACCATTCAGGAAAATGAAGTTCTTGACGGCACAGTTGTCGCAATGAACAAAAGGGAAGTTGTAATTAATATCGGCTATAAATCAGAAGGTATTATCAGCTTAAACGAATTCCGTTATAACCCTGAATTAAAAATCGGGGACACAGTGGAAGTACTGGTGGAAACACAGGAAGACCCAAACGGACAACTTATTATTTCTCATAAAAAAGCGCGTTCTTTACGTTCATGGGATAGAGTAAATCAGGCACTTGAAAATAATGAAATTATCAAAGGTTATATCAAATGCCGTACAAAAGGCGGTATGATCGTTGATGTTTTTGGAATTGAAGCATTCTTGCCAGGTTCACAGATTGATGTGAAACCAATTCGCGACTATGATATTTATGTAGATAAAACTATGGAATTCAAGGTTGTTAAAATCAATCATGAATTTAAAAATGTTGTTGTTTCTCATAAAGCGCTTATTGAGGCTGAACTTGAATTGCAGAAGAAAGAAATTATTGCAAAACTTGAAAAAGGTCAGATACTTGAAGGAACAGTTAAAAACATCACTTCTTATGGTGTATTTATTGACCTTGGTGGCGTTGACGGGCTTATTCACATTACAGACCTTTCATGGGGCAGGGTTACACATCCGGAAGAAATCGTTAAACTTGATGAAAAAATCAATGTTGTTATTCTTGATTTTGATGATGCGAAAAAACGAATTGCTCTCGGCTTGAAACAACTCACAAAACATCCATGGGATTCTTTAGATGCTGAATTAAAAGTTGGCGATACAGTAAAAGGAAAAGTGGTTGTACTTGCAGATTATGGCGCGTTCATTGAAATCGCAACAGGAGTTGAAGGTTTGATTCACGTGTCAGAAATGTCCTGGTCACAACATTTAAGAAGCGCGCAGGAATTCCTTAAAGTAGGCGATATTGTTGAAGCGCAGATTTTAACACTTGACAGAGAAGAAAGAAAAATGTCTTTGGGTATTAAACAGCTTAAAGCAGACCCATGGGAAAAAATTGAAGAAAGATATCCTATCAATTCACGTCATACAGCAATGGTTCGTAACTTTACCAATTTTGGCGTATTTGTTGAAATTGAAGAAGGCGTTGATGGTCTTATTCACATTTCGGATCTTTCATGGACAAAGAAAATTAAGCATCCTGCAGAATTCACTTCCATTGGAGAAAAAATTGATGTTGTAATTCTTGAAATTGACAAAGAAAATCGCAGATTGAGTCTTGGTCACAAGCAACTTGAAGAAAATCCATGGGAAGTATTCGAATCTATTTTCACTTCAGATTCTATTCACGAAGGAACGATCATTGAAATTAATGAAAAAGGTGCAATTATAGCTCTTCCTTATGGAGTAGAAGGTTTTGCAACTCCGAAACATCTTGTTAAAGAAGATGGCGTTCAGGCTCGTATTGACGAGAAACTTAACTTTAAAGTAATCGAATTCTCTAAGGAAGGAAAGAAAATTTTCGTTTCTCACAGCCGTATTCATGAAGATATAAAGAGAGCCGAAGATTCTGATAAAAAGAAAGGCGACGAAAAAGAAAAGGTTGCGACCCAGAAAGCTGTGAAAAATATTAAAGATAAAATTGAAAAAACAACTTTGGGTGATATTTCTGATTTGGCTGCTTTAAAAACTGAAATGGAGAAAAAAGAAAAGAGCGATAATAAAGAAAAATTAGAAAATAATAATGTGGAATAAAAAATATTCCTATATTTGTTACTCTTACTTTTTAGAATTGAATTTAAAAATTTCTGAAATATGGATTTTAAAGTAACTAAAAAAGATAAATACACATTGATTGAGGTATTGGTAGACAAATTAGACACCAACATTTCTCCCTCATTGAAATCAGAACTTGTTCTTATTTCCGGAAACGGAGAAAACAACATTATTCTGGATTTAAGTAAATGCAGGTATTGCGATTCTTCCGGTTTAAGTGCTATTTTAGTAGCAAACCGCCTGTGTAAAAACACAAATGGTACTTTTGTGCTTACGGGTCTACAGACTGCTGTTGAGAGGCTGATAACAATTTCTCAGCTTGATACAGTTCTGAAAATAACGTTTACCGTGAATCAGGCTGTTGATTTGATTTTAAAAGCAGAAGCCGAAAAAGAAAAGGCAGACTAATTAATGACGTCTTTTTCACTGACGATTCTCGGTAGCAGTTCCGCACTGCCTACTTCACAACGTTTTCCAACTGCTCAGATAGTAACCCTGTCTGAGCAGTTTTATTTAATAGACTGTGGCGAAGGAACCCAGATGCAGCTTCGTAAATTTCGTTTCAGGATTGGAAAAATCAATCATATTTTTATCAGCCATTTGCATGGCGACCACTATTTTGGAATTTTTGGACTTATTTCAACCATGCAATTGCTCGACAGAAAGGGCGATTTGCATATCTACGGACCTAAGGGACTTAAAGATGCAATAGGCTATCAACTCGACCATTTCGACAAACTCTCATTTCCCATTATTTTTCATGAAATTGAAACCAATGGTATATGTAGGCTTTATGAATCATCAAGACTAATCGTTGAAAGTATTCCGCTAAAACACCGAATTCCTACATGCGGATTTCTTTTCAGAGAAAAACCCCGCCAGTTAAATATTCAAAAAGAAGCGATAGAAAAATATAGCTTGAGCATCCGTGAAATAGTACAGGTTAAGAACGGAGAAAATGTTGTCAGAGAAAATGGGGATACAATATTATATAATGATTGCACTCTTCCACCGGAAAAACCAAGAACTTATGCTTATTGTTCCGATACATTATATAAAGAAGACATTATTCCCCAGATAAAAAATATTGATCTCCTTTACCACGAAGCAACCTATATGCATAATATGGCTTCCCGCGCAAAAGAAACATTTCACTCAACTGCATTACAGGCCGCAACTATAGCAAAAATGGCAGAAGTAAAAAAATTGGTCATAGGTCATTTTTCGGCTCGCTATAAATCCTCAAAAGAGCTTGTAGAAGAAGCCAGAACCGTCTTTCCTGAAACTTATGCTGCTGAAGATGGGTTGAGTTTTGATGTTTAGATTCTTTTATTTTTTTACCCAGGCTTTTCTTTTTGGAGCAGTTCCTGTTTTCCAGTTTTTATCAACCTTTATAAGAAGAACATCTTCACCGATAGCGCCATATTTTGTGCATTGTGTTGCAGAAATAAAGCCGCCGTCTTTTGTGGGACAGATTGCTCCTGCACCGGTAACAGCCATAAAATCACCTGTAATGATGATATTGCCATTAATATCTAATTTTAAAACAGTCATAATTCCTTCTTTTTCAACTGGAGTTGTGTTAAAAATATAAGCATCACTAACTTCGCAAACTTTCTGGAGTAGTCCGCTTCCATAATTTTTTTGCCATTGAATATTGCCGTCAGCATCTATCTTGATCAACCTGTTTTCTACAGAATGTATGTCTGCTTTTTGTTTTCCTCCCCCAATAATACAACCACCATCTTTTGTTGCAAGAATGCAATTAGGATAGTCGGCTACATCTTCAATACCATAATTTTTTTTCCATATAATGTTACCATCAGAACTTAGTTTTATTACACGTGTGTCTTGCTGCTTTTGATTCGAGGGGAGCATGTCGGAAGAACCACAAATAAAAAAATCTCCGCTTTTTAATATAATAAATTGATTAAATATTTCATACTCGTAATCTGTGAGAGAAATTTCTTTTGAAAATATTTTTTCTCCCTCCTCATTTATTTTAAGGAGAAGTATCGAATTTAAATTTATCTGCATAAATAATAAATATCCACTATCTGTAGGAACTATAGCTTTAATTACCCAATATTTTGAATTTTTTTCAGGGTATTCTCTATATTCTTTTTTCCAGAGGATATTCCCGGAGGAATCGGTTTTAAATAGTAATGGAAATTTATTATATGATTCATCTGGCAGAGTTGCACTAAAAATAAAACCCTTATCAGGAGTTTGAATTTCGGCATAAATAGTCAGAAGTTGGTCATCAAAAAACTTCCATGAAAGAACTTTTCCAGACTTATCAGTTCTGGCTTGAAAATATTTTTCAACAATCATACTAAAACCCGTTAACGCATAAGAATAATCATTCTCATAAATTGAAGTTACCAGATCTTTAGACTTGCTATTTGCATATTCTTCCCCTCCGATGAGAGCCTGCCATGCTTCCGGAGTTTTTGTCTGTGAAAAAAGTATTGAAAATTTAAAAAATAAAAAAAACAGAAGTGTAAAATTTAGTGGTTTCATGGCTTTTTAGTGTTTATGTCATTAATGTTTTAGGTTAAACCGTGGACTGAGCGAAGTCGAAGTCCAGGTTGCAGGTGTATTCGCATTCAAAAAAAATTACATTAGAAATTAAATATAAAATTACGAAAAATCAAAAGCAAAGACAATTTTTAATTTTCTTTTTTTTATTTATTTTTAAAAAAAATTCCATTCGACAGAATTATGACTTTACTATTTGAAATTACAATTCCGTTCACAAATCCTGTTTTGATTTTTACCCTTGTTTTACTTATCATTTTATTTGCGCCAATATTATTTCGTAAAATTAAAATTCCCGGAATCATCGGGTTAATTCTTGCCGGTGTAGCTGTAGGACCTCATGGATTAAAACTGCTTGCAGAAAATTCAAGTATTGATTTGTTGGGACCTATCGGGTTGCTGTATCTGATGTTTCTTACAGGTTTGGAAATTGATATCAGGGACTTCAGTAAAAATAAAAATTCAAGCTTACTTTTCGGCAGCTTGACTTTTATTATACCTATTGCGTTTGGACTTTTAATTAGCATTTTTATACTTCAGTTAGATTTTATTGCTGCACTATTGCTTGCCAGTATGTTTTCAACAAATACACTTATTTCTTACCCGATTGCCGGAAGATTGGGTATTATAAAAAACAGAGCCGTTCAAAATGCAATAGGGGGTACAATTATTACAGATACAGCAGTTTTACTTCTGCTGGCAGTTATATTGGAATTAAACTCCGGCGAACTCAATTTTGAATTTTGGTTAAAACTTTTAATATCGTTGGGAATTTTTGTGTTTGCTGTTACCTGGGTATTGCCCAAGTTAAGCAGATGGTTTATGAAATACCTTGAAGGAGACAGTAATTCTCAATATATATATGTACTTCTTGTAGTATTTATTTCCGCATTATTTTCAATGGCTGCGAATGTAGAGCCTATTATTGGTGCTTTTCTTGCCGGACTTGCGTTAAACAAACTCATCCCCCATTCTTCAGCTTTAATGAACCGTATTATTTTTATCGGAAATACCCTTTTTATTCCCTTTTTTCTTCTTAGTGTTGGTATGTTGATAGACTTGAGTACTTTCTCTTCCGGAAAAGATATTTTCATCACAGGAACGCTTGTAATTACAGCAATCATAACAAAATTTATTCCAGCCTACATCACACAAAAACTATTTAAATATTCAAATGAAGAAAGAAACCTATTATTCGGATTGAGCAGTTCAAGAGCGGCTGCAACAATCGCAATCATACTTATAGGTTATAAATCCGGTTTGTTAAATGATTCTATATTAAATGGAACCATTATGGTTATTCTGATTACTTGTCTTATCAGTTCATTCTTTACGGAAATTGCAGGAAGAAAAGTTGCGATTGCAGAAACCGGAAAAAAAGATGAGCAGGAAAAATCTGCTGAAAGAATACTAATTCCCATATCAAATCCTGCTAATATCAACAAACTTGCTGAATTTTCTGTATATATACAAAACAGAAACTCAACAGAACAATTCTATCCTCTTATTGTTGTTCCAAATGAAAATTTATTAAAAGAAAAAATCACAGAATACAGACAGTTGTTAGAATCTTCTTTAAAAAATTCAAATTGTTCCTATGAAAAATTCATGCTTGCCTCACGGGTAGACATTAATATAGCAGATGGAATTTCACGTGCTGCAACAGAAATAATGGCATCTTTTATTGTAATAGGCTGGAACGAAAAAGTAACAACAACAAATTATTTATTTGGATCAGTTCTCGACAACCTCATTTCAAAAACAAAACAAACTATTTTTGTATTGTATGCCCCTAACCCCCTTTTTTTAATAAAAAACATAAATGTAATTGTAGCCCCAAATGCTCATCTGGACATAGGTTTTAACAATTGGATACATTCAATTTCTAACCTCGCAAAGCAAACAACTTCGGAGTTATTCTTTTTTTCAGATACAAGTACACTAGAGCAAATTAAATTTTCTTTACAAAAAAACAAAAGTATTAAAGCCAATTATAAAGAGTTTAACAACTTCAGAAATTTAGAATTTATTATTCGTAATTTTAAATCTTCTGATTTTCATTTTTTTGTAAATGGAAGACCGCGAACAATAAGTTATAATAAGTATCTAGCTGTTTGTCCAAGGCAAATGAATAAGCAGAACCCTGATTTTAACTTTGCATTCGTGTTGCCTGAACAAAAACCATTATTTGAAAATACCAGTGTTAAAATTGATGAAATTTCCTCTGATCCTATTGAAGAAAATATTGAACGTATTCATAATGTTGGGAAATTCGTGAAGAAGATGGTTAAACGAAAAAAATAACTTCATGACAAATCAGTTGCAATGAACAATGCTAAAGTGGAGCGCATCAAAAAAGAGGTAAAATCTTTTATGAATACGTTGAGATATCAAGTACCATAAGGATTTTATTTCTCAAAGATAAAATAATGTAGAAAAATAAAAATACTATAGCCTATATTGGAATCCAACAAGAGCAAAAGGAACAAGCAATTTGAGATTTTTTTTATTTTTTTAAGAACCTTTTTATTTTTATATTTACATTCGAATTCTGATTCTTGTATTTTTACAATTCAACAGCTAAAATCCATTTGAAATGAACAAATCATTGGTTTCAATTATTATTGTGCTATTGTTCAAATTTACAATAAGTGCACAAACCCCCATGACATTAACTTTTAACACGCAGATCTCATCAGGGCAAACTATTTCGTTACCATTATCAGGCTCTGTAAATGTTTCTATTGACTGGGGAGATGGCACTAATGAAAATGTTATTGTTAGTGGAATAATAGATCATACGTATTCAAGTCCTGGGATATATATTGTTTCTATTACGGGACAAGTGAGCCACTTCGGAAATGGCTTTAATTCATATCCCAATGCTGAAAAACTGGTTTCTGTAACTGATTTTGGAGACCTCGGCATTACCAATCTTTCAGGAGCTTTTTATGGGGCAAAAAATTTAAGCAGTGTTCCTGCACAAATTCCATCAGGCGTTACCAACTTATCTTATATGTTTAAAGGAGATTCTGTTTTTAATTCAGATATTGGAACATGGGATGTCAGTAATGTAACAAATATGAACCAAATGTTTCAAGGGGCAGTGTCATTTAACCAGAATATAGGAAGCTGGAATGTAAATTATGTAACAAGCATGAATTACATGTTTACCGGGGCATCTGCATTTAATCAAGATATCGGCAACTGGTATACCGAAAATGTAACAAGTATGTATTTTATGTTCAGTCTGGCTACTGCATTTAATCAGGATATAGGAAATTGGAACGTAAGCAATGTTACTGATATGGGTGGTATGTTTTGGGCCGCATCAGCATTTAATCAAAATATTGGGAACTGGAATGTCAGCAATGTTCAGTATATGGATGAAATGTTTCTCAATGCTGTGGCATTTAATCAGGATATCAGCAATTGGAATGTAAGCAGTGTTACCAGTATGAATAAAATGTTTACCGGGGCGAATGCTTTTAACCAAGATATAGGAAATTGGAATGTCAGCAATGTTACCAATATGTCAGAAATGTTTTCATTTGCGACTTCTTTTAATCAAAATATTGGAAACTGGAATGTCAGCATTGTTACGAACATGAAAGAGATGTTTTACTTTGCTTCTGATTTCAATCAAAACCTTGCTGCCTGGGATATCAGAAATGTAACAGATATGTCAGGTATATTTCAAAACAGTGCTCTTTCTTCTCTTAATTACAGCAACATGCTTTCATCTTGGTATCTCTTACCCTTACAGATGAATGTTTCTTTTCATGCCGGCAATGCTAAATATGCTGCGGGAATACCTGCTTTTGCAAGACAAAGCATCATTAATAATTTTAACTGGAATATTACCGATGGCGGACCAGAGACATCAACGCCGATGGAACTTATTTTTAATACACAATTATCTTCTGGGACAACAATAACACTTCCTTTATTGGGAAATGTTTATGTTAGTATTGACTGGGGCGATGGATCAAGTGAAGTGGCTACTACTATCGGGCTACTAAGCCACACCTATTCTACAGAAGGTATTTACCATGTATTAGTAAGCGGAACATTATCCCAATTTGGAAACGGTTCTGCAATATATCCCAATGCCGAAAAATTAACTCAGGTTGTTCAATTTGGCACTATTGGACTGACAAGTCTTTCAGGTGCATTTACGGGTGCTGTGAACCTTACTTCCGTTCCAACCCAATTGCCTTCAACTGTTTCAGATTTATCATATATGTTTTGCAATGCATTATCTTTCAATATGAATATTGCATTATGGAATACCGGAAATATTACCAACATGGAAAATTTGTTTGAAAATGCCGGTTCTTTCAATCAAAATATTCTGGGCTGGAATGTTAGCAATGTTGTTTCAATGAAAAGCATGTTTAAAAATGCAACAACATTCAATCAATATATTGCCGGTTGGAACGTAAGTCAGGTAAGTAATATGAATTCGATGTTTTACAATGCCCTATCGTTTAATAGAAACCTTGGTAATTGGAACGTGGCTCAGGTAGCCGATATGGATAGTATGTTTTATGGAATAACACTTTCTACATCGAACTATAGTGGTATTCTTTCCGGCTGGTCTGCACTGCCTTTACAAAACAATGTAGTTTTCCATGCAGGGGGAAGTAAATATTATGCAGGAAACCCTACAAGTGCCAAACAAAATATTATAAATAATTTCAACTGGACAATTACAGATGGCGGTCAGGAGCCTGTAGAAACAAGGATGATTCTTAAGTTCAACACACAACTTTCTTCAGGACTATCTGTTACATTACCACTCATGGGAACAATAAATGTGTCTATTGACTGGGGAGACGGAAATACTGAAAATTTCATATCATCAGGACTTAAAAGTCACACCTACGATGCAGATGGTATTTACGAAATATTTATCAGTGGCAGCCTGTCTACTTTTGGAAGTGGCGCATCTGTTTGCCCGAACATTGAAAAACTTATTGCTGTCTATAGCTTTGGCACCTTAGGATTAACAAGTCTTAACGGAGCATTCAAAGGAGCTGTTAATCTAACTGAAGTTCCGGAGCTTTTACCGGAAACCGTTACAATTTTGTCCAGAACCTTCAGCGGAGCAACTTCTTTTAATCAGGATATCGGAAACTGGGACGTTAGTCATGTAACTGATATGAATAAATTATTTGAAGGGGCAAGTCTCTTCAATCAGGGCATAGGAAACTGGAATACAGCAAATGTTTTAAACATGAGCGACCTGTTTTATGATGCCACAGCATTTAATCAACCCATCGGAAACTGGAATACCGGAAGTGTTACAAATATGTTATACATGTTCGGAAATGCATCTGCTTTTAATCAGGATATTGGAAACTGGAATGTTTCAAACGTAACAAACATGGGTTACATGTTTAATAATGCAACTTCATTTAACCAAACCCTCGAAAACTGGAATGTGAGTAATGTTACGCTTATGGGGGGGATGTTTTACAATGCCACAGCATTTAATCAACCCATCGGAAGCTGGAATACTGGTAACGTTACGACTATGGGGAATATGTTTTACAATGCCCCTTTCTTTAACCATGACATAGGGAACTGGAATACAGGGAATGTTATCAATATGAGCAATATGTTCCGGAGCGCAACATCTTTTAATCAAAACATAAATAATTGGAATGTAGAAAAAGTAACAAACATGTCATACATGTTCTGGAAAGATACTGTATTTAATCAACCTATCGGAAACTGGAATACAGGATTAGTTACCAATATGTCTTACATGTTTTACGAAGCAAAAGCATTTAATCAACCCATAGGGAACTGGAATACAGCGAATGTTACAAACATGTCTTATATGTTTTATAAAGCATTTTCTTTTAATCAAAATATTGAAACCTGGAATACAGGCAATGTTGCAAACATGTCCTATATGTTTAATTGGGCTACAGGGTTTAATCAACCATTAGGAAACTGGGATGTAAGTAAGGTTACTACTATGACATATATATTTTCTAACGCTTCTGCATTTAATCAACCTTTAGATAACTGGAACACCGGATTGGTAACCAATATGAATAATATGTTTAGCGGAGCCCTAACCTTTAACCAAAACTTAGAAACCTGGAACGTGGGGAGCGTTACCAATATGTCAAGAATGTTTTATGGAGCCAGAGCATTTAACGGTATTATAGGTGCGTGGAATGTCAGTGCGGTAACCGATATGGAATTAATGTTTTTTTTAAATGATTATTTCAATCAGGATATCGGGTTATGGAACGTTGGCAATGTAACAAATATGCAAAGTATGTTTAATTCTGCAATAGCTTTTAATAAAGACATCGGGAATTGGAACACATTGAACGTAATAAACATGAGCAGTATGTTTTCAAACGCCGGTTCGTTCAACCAGAATATTAACAACTGGAATGTAAGCAATGTTACAAATATGGCTGGTATGTTCAGTAGCACCATATCTTTCAACCAACCATTAAATAATTGGAATGTAGGAAAAGTAACCAATATGAACAACATATTTAGCTACGCCATAAATTTTAATCAGGATTTGGGAGCATGGGATGTAGGCATGGTTACAAGTATGTATAAAATGTTTTCCAATGCTGTGCTTTTTAATCAGAATTTAAGTAATTGGAACGTGGAACTGGTAAGCAATATGAACTTTATGTTTTATAATGCTGTACAATTTAACCAGAATTTGGGATACTGGAATGTAACTAATGTGGCAGGTATGGACAGCATGCTTTATGGCGTTACGCTTTTAACAGAAAACTATGATAGTATGCTTGTCAGTTGGTCTGCTCTGACTTTAAAAAATGATGTAAAATTTCATGCCGGCGAAAGCAAGTTCCACTCCGGTGTTCCAGCAATTGCAAAGCAAAATATCATCAATAATTTTAACTGGACGATCACAGATGGAGGAGAAGAAACAGTATCATTAATGAGTCTCAATTTTGATACACAGAATTCAGAACCTGCAACAATAACACTTCCTTTGTTCGGACAGGTTAATGTTACCATTGATTGGGGTGACGGAAATTCCGAATCAGTAACATCTCCCGGACTTATTCATCATACATATACAAGCAAATCATTAAAAACAGTTTCAATAAATGGTTTTCTTGAACAATTTGGAAATGGAAGCACAGGTTATCCTAATGCTGAAAAACTGGTACAAGTAAATAGTTTTGGAAATATTGGATTATCAAGTCTTGCCGGTGCGTTTAAAAATGCTGTTAATTTAATTTTCGTTCCCCTGATATTACCTGAAAATATCACAAATCTATCCTATGCTTTTTCAGGCACTGTTTTATTCAATCAAGATATAAGTGGATGGGATGTAAGCAATGTTGTTGCCATGGACAGCATGTTATACGGGGTAACGCTTTCAACGCAAAATTACAATAATTTACTTACCGCCTGGTCTGAATTATCCCTACAAAACAATGTAGTGTTGCATGCAGGGAACAGCAGATACAGCGATGGAGTTCCCGCTTCCTCACGTCAATACATTATTGAAAACTTCAACTGGACAATTTATGACGGGGGTATAATTGACACAGCACATATTTATGAAACTGTAGCTTTAGGAGATACCGTGATATTACAAATATCAACACCTGTTGGAACTATCCAATGGCAAGAAAGTAATGACAGTATTCAGTGGGCAGATATGCAGGGCTATATTGATACAATAGCCATTGTTACCACAACAATAAGTCCGACGAATTTAAAATTTTACAGAGCTGTTGTTACAGACAGTACCTGCATGAACATACCAACTTCAATCAGCAATATTATCCGGCATAAAATTATTGCAGATAAATCTGCTTTACAAATCGGTGACTTTTTTAAAGGAGGAATAATTTTTCAAACCACCGGCTATGGTCAAGGCTTATCAGCTCCAAAAGCTGATCAGAGTTTCGGAATTGAGTGGGGTTGTTCTGGAATTTCAATTGCAGAAGCATCCAGCCTTGAAGACGGTGCTCTAAATACAGATGCCATCCTTTCAGATTGCAGTACGCGACCCATTGCCGCCAGCATTTGCAGCGATTTAATCCTGAATGGCTACGATGATTGGGTTTTACCAGCAGCAAACCAGCTTTCTTTTCTATATCAAAATAATAATCATGTTGGAGGTTTCTCTACCGATAATTATTGGACAAGTAGTGAGTTAGATTCAGAAAATGCTTATGTAATAAATTTTGCATCAGGTATTCAGTCAATGAGCGATAAATCTTCCTCAACAAATGCCATTCGTTGTATTAGAAAATATTATCCCAATCAACCCACAATCAGTACTGCAATACTACAAGACAAACCTGTTGCTGTTAATATATTTGACCAACCGGAAGCACAGAATATCTGTCAGGGGGAAGACATCATTTTTTCCATCTCTACAGTAGGAACCTTACCTGTTTCCTATCAATGGAAAAAAAACGGGACAATTATTTCCGGGGCAACAGATAGTATTTTTTCATTATCTAATTCGAATATTTCAATGGAAGGGCAATATTCATGCGAAGTCTCAAATATTTGTCGTTCTCTTGTCAGCAACCAGACTGAATGCAATATTATTTACCTTCTTTTAAATGCAGGCGCAGATAAAACAATTTGCGAAGAAACCTCAACAACCATTAATGCAACCTGCATAAGCAATCATGCAAATCTGTCAGGCAATCTTTCCTACAACTGGTTGCCTTCGTACGGTTTATCAGAAAATACAGTTCAAGAACCTGTTGCCTCCCCGGACAGTACAACAACCTATTATGCAACTGTTACAGATGAATTGGGCTGTACAAGCTCTGACTCAATAACTATTACAGTTCAAAATCCTTACGATAATGAGGTTATTTGTATGGTTACTGTTGATGAAATGGCTGGAAAAAATAAAATAGTTTGGAATAAAACATATAATCAGGGAACAAATACATATATTATATACAAAGAAAATCTATCCGGGGATTATGTTATTGCAGGCAATGTACTTTTCGGAGATACATCTGTGTTTATTGATTTGGCAAGCACTCCTGAATTAAAAAACGAAAAATATAAAATTGCGCTGATCGACACATGTATGAATGAATCAGAATTCAGCCCGTTTCATCAAAGCATATTTCTCAGTATTTCTGAAGGGTCTCAGCCCGGTTTCATTACACTACAATGGAATCCTTACATTGATCAGTCTGGCATTTATTCTCCCTCGTTTTATTCGGTTTACAAAGGAATCTCCCCTTCAAATATGAGCTTACTCACAACAGTTCCTGAAAATATTAATTCTTATAATGATTCTATTTTTGCAGAAGTGAATTATTATAAAATTGTTTTTGATAACGATTGCGGAACGTTGCTGACAGCAAATTCAAATATGGTTGACAATAGTATTTATGTTAGTAATTTTGCCCACGAAAATAATTCAACCGCAAGGTTCAATATTTCTCCAAACCCTTTTAGCGACAAGACTTGCATCTCTTTCAACAATCCAGATAATAAAAAATTAAAGATTGTTTTAAAAAACACAAAAGGGTGCATTGCACGTGATTGCGGTCAAACAAAAGGGGGACAAATATTTATTGAAAAATCTGACCTTAAACCGGGAATGTACTTTATAGAAATAATCGGGTCTGATATTTTATTTCGGGAAAAAATTATTATTGAGTAGGTGCTCAACATTGGAAATTAATCTGATAAATTTATAAATTTCTTTTTGAGATATTATTTCACTAAACTTTCGCATGATTTTTCCAATAAGCACAGATGCTTTGCAACAAGAATAAACTGATTACCTGAATAATCACATAAAAACAAAAAATATAACGGTGCGCTGCACCTATAAATGCAACGCAACATATGTTGCTACAAATATTATCGCAGCTCTGCTGCTATATTTAGATCTGCAGGTGCAGAGTACCGTTATATTTGTAACGACAGAACCACTAAATATATAGGTGCAGAGCACCGTAACATCTCTTACAACAGTTTATCAATACCCTATGCATCATGATTTTTCATGCGAAAGTTCAGTTATTTCAAAAAACCATTAAACGTTCTTTCGTGACCAATTGTTGTGGAACCACCGTGACCAGGATATACTTCTGTTTTATCATCAAGGATTAGCAATTTTTCTTTTATAGAGGCAATGAGTTTTTCATAGCTCGATGATTTTGAAACAGTGTTTCCAATCGTTTCAAAAAACAACGTATCACCGGAAAATAATTTATTGCCCACCTTAATACAAATGCCCCCACCTGTGTGTCCCGGCGTGTGAATGATTTCAAATTTCAATCCGCACAATTCAAGCACCTCTCCACCTTTCAGCAAAAGATCTGCCTTGTAAATTTTAACATAGGCCAATGATTTAAAATCATACTGGTGGATGGCTGTTTTGCATTTCAATACAGGGGTAAGCTTTGGTAATTCTTTAAAATGGTCATCATGACCATGAGTTAAAATAATGTATTGAATTGTGAGACCATTTTGCTTTATGTAATCAAGCATTTGTTTTGTGTTGCCTCCAGCATCAATAATTACAGCCTCTTTTCCCTTGCCAATAATATACGTATTTGTTCCGGCAGAGGAGAACATTTTAAAAATTAAATCATTGCCTGAACTAAATGCAGCGAGGCTAATAATAGAAAATAGTATGATAAAAATATTTCTCACAATTTCAATATTTTCTTTCATACAA
>Ga0156634_1457_pt1 | contig 25865 bp, 22 predicted proteins | sample RifOxyC3_FD_110708 | JGI IMG/M metagenome (GOLD analysis project Ga0156634, IMG submission 110708) | Bacteroidetes bacterium RIFOXYC12_FULL_35_7 | reverse complement strand
TGTACCTGCAAACAATCAAAAATATATTAATAAATCTATAGATTTAAAATCGGATTTTATCATTTACGATTTGGAAGAATCAGTATCTCCTAATGAATTAATCGAATCTTTAAATAATTTAAGGAAAATTGTTATAAAGAATAATTATTATGTTCGTCCACATTTTTTTATTAAACCCGAAGAAATAAATGCCGAATTACTCGAAAATTTGATTAAAATAGGTTTTAATAATTATGTAATACCAAAATTATCCTCAATAGTACAGCTAAAGTTAATAAAATCATTTTTTGAAAGTATTAAAAATTACAAACACGATAAATACAATTTTATTTTGTTAGTAGAGAATCCTGCTTTTTTGCTTTGTTTAAATGACGCTTTACACTGCAATTTTCTAAACGTTAAATCTATTGGTTTCGGAAGCCATGATTATTGCAATATCATGGGAATGAAACATACATTGGAAAATTTATATTTTGCCCGGCAAACAGTTTTAAATACTGCAAAAGCGTTCGATTTAGAAGCTATAGACATTGTTTCGCTTGATCTCGTCAATGATTCTGATTTTTGTGATGAAGTAATTAATGGTTTCTCTATGGGGTTTGATGCTAAATTTATTATTCACCCAAAACATTTCCAACTTTTAAATAAAATTCAGTACTATACACATGAGGAGGTTTTAGAAGCGAACCTAGTTTATTCAAAAATTCACAACCTTATTAATGACAAAGTATCTGTTGTAAAAATTGATGGAAAAGTATATGAAAAACCACATATTAACAGAATTATAAACATAATTAACTGGAGGAATAAAAATGGAGGGAAATAGAATGGGTCGATACTTCGAAGAGTTTGAAGTCGGTCAAATAATAAACCATTGTCAGTCAAAAACAATTTTTGAAAGCGACAATAATCTTTTCAGTTTGTTAACAATGAACCATCATCCGGTTCATATTAATATTGACTATTGTAAAAATCAACAACATGGTCAAGTACTTGTTCCTGGAACCCTAGTATTCTGTTTGATAGTACATATGTCAGTTATGGATATAAGTGGTCTGGCTATAGCAAACTTGGGTTACGAAAACATTGAACATCTTGCCCCTTCTTTCATAAATGATACTCTTTATAGCAGAACTGTTATTCTGGATAAAAAAGAATCAAAATCAAAAAATGACAGAGGAATTGTTTATGTTGAAACTATTGGTTCAAATCAAAATAATATAGATATCATAAAATTTCGCAGAAAAATTCTAATTAAAAAAAAGGGCTTTTAAAATGGAAAAGAAAAAATATTTAATGCGCAGTTTAATGTTTGTGCCTGGTCATAATGACAAACTGCAACAAAGTGCATCAAAATCTGATGCAGATGTAATTCTTCTTGATTTAGAAGATTCTGTGCTTCCTATTTCAAATAAACAAATTGCCCGTGATACGATTGTAAAAAATGTTAGTGCTGGTTTATTCAAAAACTATGAAGTTTTTATAAGAATAAATGAAAGAGATAGCGGCTTTTTGTTAAAAGATGTGCTTCAAACAACAATTCTAGGTGTAACAGGATTTTTATATTCAAAAACATATAATGCTAAAGATATCATTTTTTTTGATAAATTATTAGAGACAATTGAATTGGAAAAAGGTTTCCCAGTTGGAACATTTAAAATAATACCCATTTTAGAAACAGCATCTTCAATTATTAAAGCGGATGAAATAGCAACAGCATCTTCAAGAAATGTTGCAATAGGCTTTGGCTCCGAAGATTTTGTAAGCGATTTACAAGGGATTAGAGATTTTGAAGAACCGCAGGAACTTTTTACACCAAGAGCTTGGGTTGCTATGGTAGCAAGAACTCATAATTTAATTCCAATAGATGCTGCTTATATAATAATTCATGATTTAGAAGGTCTTGAAAAACATTGTGCATTGGGAAGAAAACTGGGATATGCAGGAATGTGGACATTGCATCCTAAACAAAATGCAATACCAAATAAATTCTTTGCCCCTTCAGAAAAAGAAATAGCTGAAGCTTATGAAATATTAAAATTAGATGAAGAAGCTCAAAAATTAGGAAAAGGTGTTGCTATTATAAATGGATCTTTTATTGGTCCTCCACTTGTTGTAAAAGCAAATCACATTATAGAGAGAGTAAAATTAATTAAATCAAAACAAAAATGAAACTGATAATTATTGGCGGTTATGGCAATGGTACTGTTATCGCACAAATAGCAGAAGAAATTAATAAAGTTGAGAATAAATGGGAAATCATAGGATTTCTAAATGATTTTGAAGAAGGGTCTATCAATGGATATCCTATTCTTGGAAAGGTAGAGCACGATGTGGTTCAAAAATATCTTCAAGCTGAAGATGTATTCTTTTTTTATGCATTAATTTCAATTAAGTTAAATTTTAAATCTCTGAATAAACTTCATAATTTAAAAATACCTTTAGAAAGATTTGCAACATTGATTCACCCTACTGCAGTTATTTCAAATGCAGCGACAATTGGTCATGGAGTAAGTATTCAGGCTTTTTCTATTGTTGGTCCCAATGCCAAAGTAGGAAATTTTATTCAGGTTTTTGGGCATGCCACGGTTGGTCATAATTGTATTGTTGATGATTATGCATACGTGACTTCCAACTCAATCATTGGGGCACATGTTCATTTAAAACAAGGTGCCTTCCTTGGTGTAAACTCCACTACACTTGACCGGGTTACTATTGGAGAATGGTCAATTGTTGGTCAGCATTCAAATGTGATTAAAGATGTTCCAGATTATACAAAAGTAGTTGGAAATCCTGCACGAATTATTGGTAAAGTTGAATGAACGTTTTTTTTCGTGTTGATGCGAGCCCAACCATTGGTTATGGTCATTTGGTACGTTCATTAGCTGTTGCAGATGGTATCAGATCAAAGCATTTGACAAGCAATTTTCTCTTTATTGTAAATAGTTTTTCAAAAGCTATTGAGAAAATTCATCAACTGAATTTTAAAACCATTGTTGTCCCAGATAAGGATAATGAAGAAACTTTTCTCAATCTGTTTTTCCAAAATCAGGAACTTTCTATTATTGTTTTTGATAATATGAATAAATACTCTTTCAGCTTTATTGAAAATTTAAAAAAAAATAATAAAGTTGTGATGGTACACTCCTATTCAGAAGGAAGGTATTTAGCTGATCTGGCAATATACCCTGCCGCCCACCTGCCCGAAGATTTCATTATTGACAAAAATTGGACAAAACACAAAACAAATTTTTTACATGGGCTTGATTATGTACTGCTAAATAAAAATATTCTGGAAACAGAAAAGAAAAAAATAGTGGCTGAGCCACCTAAAAAAATAGTATTTATTGCAGGGGGAAGCGATCCCTCGAATAGCTTGCTGACTTTTTATGACTGGTGTAGAGAATCAAATTTTGATCAGAACTTTCAGTTTTATTTACTCTATGGGCAAGCCTGCTGTTACATTAATGAAATAAAAAATTATCCAGAGAATTCCCACCTGCATTTTCTTCCCTTTTCTGTTGATTTTATTAAAGATGCAGATATTGCTGTTTGTGCATTTGGTGTAACCTTATATGAACTGGTATATTTAAACATCCCAACTATCTCATACGGACACACGCTACTTCATGCAGAGGCTTCAAAAAGATTTGCTGAAAAATATAATTGTACAGTAAATATGGGATTGTTATCCATGTTAGACTGTCAATCGTTTAAACACACGCTTGAAATTCTTATTGAAGATTTTCAAAAAAGAAATGATTTGTTTATCAAAAGTAAAGGTCTTATTGATGGAAACGGAATTAACAGATTTGTTGAAAATATAGAATTATTAATGCACGCAAATGTCAGTCAATAAAAACAAAACATTCATCATTGCAGAACTTTCTGCAAATCATAATAATAGTTTTGATATTGCTGTAAAAACTATTGAGGCAATGGCTGATGCCGGTGCTGATGCCGTAAAGGTTCAAACCTACAAACCGGAATCTTTAACATTAAATGTTGACAATGAAATTTTCGGACCCAAAAAAGAAGGAATCTGGAAAGGGCAAAGACCATTCGATATCCTTTCTCAGGGCTCTATGCCTTATGAGTGGCAACCAAAATTAAAAAAAATTGCCGAAAGTCTAGGCTTAATTTTTTTCTCATCACCATTTGATTTTGAAGCTGTTGATTTTTTAGAGTCATTCAATAATCCTATTTACAAAATTGCTTCATTAGAAATAAATGATATTCCTTTGATTAAATATATAGCTTCAAAAGGTAAACCCATGATTATGTCAACTGGTGTTGCCTCTGAAAACGATATTCAATTAGCACTTGAAACATGTTATGGTGTTGGAAACAATCAAATTTCTTTATTGAAATGTACTTCAGAATATCCGGCAACAGTAAGTCAGGCAAACCTGCTCACAATTCCTAAAATAAAAAAACGCTTTGGTGTAAACGTGGGTGTTTCTGACCATACTATGGGGTGCATAGTCCCGATTGTGGCTGTATCTGTAGGCGCTACAATAGTAGAAAAACATTTTATTTTAAGCCGCAAACTTGGTGGTCCGGATTCCACCTTTTCAATGGAGCCTGATGAATTCAGGGAAATGGTACAATACATTAGACTTTCTGAAATTGCACTCGGTAAAGCAACATTGGATGTCTCTGAAAAAGATAAGTATCGTCGCCGATCTTTGTTTGCTGTAGAAAACATAAAGGCAGGAGAGATGTTAACAGAAAAAAATATTAAAAGCTTAAGACCCGGAAATGGAATCGCCCCAAAATATTATTATGAAATATTAGGAAAAATAGTACAAAAAGATATTATAAAAGGGGAACCATTAAATTGGGATTTTTTTGTTTAGAATTTTTTAATGAAATAATAAAAATTATCACTTAATTATTTACTAAAATTAATTTATATGAAGTACTGTAAAAATTGTTTAACACCAGAGTCTAACCCTGGGACTACATTTAATGAAGAAGGTATCTGTAAAGTATGCGGTTACTATCAGAAAGAAAAAAAGTATGTTGATTGGGATAAAAGAATGGATGAGATAAAAGAAATTGCATCTTGGGCGAAATCAAAAAGTAATGGTAAATACGATGCTGTTATTGGAGTTAGTGGAGGAAAAGATAGTTTAAGGCAGGCATTATTTGCCAGAGATGTACTGGGACTAAATTGTCTTCTGGTCAACAATCCTCCTGATATTATTACCGAAACCGGCAGGAAAAATATTGAGAACATTCAGAACCACGGTTTTGATTTGATAAAATATTATGGGAATCCTGTTGTTTATAAAAAGATAGTATTAAGAGCATTAAAAGAATACGGAAACCCACAAAAGCCTTCTGAATACACTATAGCTGCCATTCCCATCAGAGTTGCCATCAATTTTAATATCCCGCTTGTTATTCATGGGGAAAATTCCGCATTAGAAATGGGAGAACCAGAAAAATTTACAACCAAAGAAGATCTTGGCGGGAGTGCAATTGGTTTTGCAAACAGTAACACGGTACAAGGGGGCAAGGCATCGGATTGGGTTGGTGAAGGCGTTACTTTAAGCGATTTGCTTCCTTATCAATATCCATCGTTAGATGAAATTAAAGCGTCTGGTGTGCATGCAATTTACTTAGGATACTATTTGAAAGATTTTAACTCATTTATGAATGCGAAATTAGGGATAAAAAATGGATTGAGTTTTAGAGATGAAAGTCTGTATGACCTAGGCAGATATCATCGGTATTCAGCTTTAGATGCTAATATTAATCAAATAAACGGTTGGATTAAACATGTAAAATTTGGATATGGTTCCGCTACAGACAGAGCCAGTATAGACATTCGTGAAGGTAAAATTACCCGGGAAGAAGGAATTGCTTTGGTTAAAGAATTTGATGGTCGCTGCACGGATAGGTTTATTTCTGAATATTGTGATTTTCTCGGAATTTCTGTTAATGAATTTAATGAAATCATAGAAAAATATCGGGGTAAAATGTGGATAAAGGATGCTGATGGGAAATGGAAGATAGATAGTCCTATTTGGGAACAAGAACCAGTCAATAAAAATACAGATATTAAAAAAGTTATTAGGAGGTTGAATGCAGAACTGGGGATAGTACAAGATATTGAATAGATATTATTTCTTTTTTAATGTTAAATGCATCTGCAAGTTACCTTTATTATAGTAATTGTGCAGATGCATTTAAAAATTATTTAAAAATTATTTTTTATGAAATTTAATCACAGGCTTAATTTTTTTATAAACGATAAGCAATATACTTTTCGTACTCTTTTACCTGAAGATGTTTCCCCTTTATATGTCCAATCTTTAAATGAAGAAAGAACCTTTATTGAAAATGTGCCGGAGTTAATAGATATTAATAGTCAAAAAGAGTATATCAGTAGTATATTAAGTTCTAAGCATGATTCAATTTGCGGTTTATTTTTAGAAAATGAGTTAATTGGAACTGCGGGCATTCAAAATTTGCTTGGTAAAGATCAGGTTATAGTTGTTGATGGATATACAAATAATAGTACTATTGGCATTTTAGTCCTCTCTAAAGCAATCCGTGGTATAGGTTATGGAAAAACACTTGTTTGGGCAGGTTGCCTGCTTGCAAATAAATGTTATGGTATAAATATTTTCGAAGCATGTATGTTTAAAACAAACCCCCCTTCATTAAAAGCTTTTTTAGCTTGTGGTTTTAGCATTACTAAAGAAAACCTGAAATCTTATAATGTTGAATTGAATATTAAAAACCTTAACCCTCCTGGATTCATTGATGTTCCATCAATACATTTTTTATCAGAAAAAAATAATAATGCTTAATTCCTACTTTTTTATTCCGAAAAATATTTTTCGCCAAGCGAAAAAGAAGTGAGCGATGCAAAAGAAATGTTGCAACTAGCTCAAAATGCATTTAATGAAAGCAAAGGTGTGGCTTTATACAATGGCAAATTTATTGGTCCTCCAATGATTTTAAATGCGAGAAAAATTCTAAATAGGAATGAATTAATTTTAAGGAAAAAAAAATAATCTTTTTATGATTATTTATCATTGCATTACTATTAAAAATGGTAGTAGCAAAAGGATATAACATATTATTTTATAATCATTACAAATATTAATTTTGGGAATATTCAGCGCCTTACAAGAAAAAACACAATTACTGATAGGTAAAGACTTTTATAATTTTCTGTCGCATTCAAAAAATTATGTTTCTGCAGAAATATTTTCAAAAGGGCTTGGAATAATTACGATTCCTATTTATACTCGCTTACTTGTCCCCGAAGATTATGGAATTTTTGCTATTCTTGGTTCATTTCTTGCCATTTTTGGAATAATCTATTCTATGGGAATTAATAGTTCGGTTATTCGTTATTACTACGAGGGGAAAGATGATTTTGATAAATTTTTAGGCTCGGCAATTTTTTTATTATTGCTATGGATTGTTCCCTTAAGCTTTATTCTTTTTATTGGCAAAGATATTTTATTGAAATTTTTTCAGATTCCTATAGGAATGATCTATATAGGAATTGGAATCGTTTCTTTTCAGATTTTTATTACCCTTTATGAGGGGCTTCTGCAGGCAACAAAACAAAGTAAAAAAGTCGCATTTTTAAATATAATCAAGAAAATATTATTGGTTATCTCTACTGTAACATTGATTCTTATTATGCAAAAAGAAAAATATTACGGTATGGCTTATGCAACGTTATTTATAACGGTTTTATTTGGGGGTTACAGTATTTACCAAATTGGAAAAAAAGCTACAATTTGCCTTAAAAAAGAATATATAAAGTATGCTTTAATTTTATGCATTCCTATTGTCTTTCATCTGTTATCTCAATATATTCTAAGTTCTTTTGACCTTATAATAATTAATCAATTAGTCGGCTCTAATGAAACAGGCTTATACTCGCTTGCTTATAATATCGGGGGGATACAGAATATGATATGCTTTGGCATGCTTTACGCCTGGACTCCTATCTTCTATGAAAAATTAAAAGAATTCAAATATGACGATCTAAACGCTTTAGCCTCAAAATTTGCACGGATTATATATCTGTCTGCATTTGCCCTGATTTTATTTGCCCGGGAATTAATGATAATTCTTGCCGATGAACAATTTCATAGCGCTCTGGATATTATTCCAATTGTAATAATGTCGTATGTTTTTTTCTTTTTATACTCCCTCTATGTAACTTTTGCATTTTATAAAAAGAAAACACAGCTTATTGCTCTTTTTACAATTATCGCCGGGGGTATTAATATCGGGTTAAATTATTGGCTCATTCCTTTGTTTGGGTATAAAATAGCTGCATGGACTACCCTCATTTCTTATGCCTGTTTATTTGTTTTGCATTATTTGAATGCGCGTGTTATTCTAAAAACAGATTGGATTATTTCTTTAAAAAAATTATTGCCGAATTTATTGGTATTAACAGGGTTTGTGCTTTTATTTAGTTATATATCCATTGTTACTTCAAATAATTTTATTCTTATTCCTGTTAAAATATTTTTGCTCATAGCTTTAATTTTTCTGTATTTTGGGAAGAAACAATTTTTGAAAATTAAACCTTAGTCCAATCTTTAATCTTTTTCCTATAAATAAAAAGTGTTTTGTTAATGCAAATTTATGTTATCAAAATTAATAACCGACATAGGTAAAAAAATTATTAAAAGCGAGATAAAGCGTCTCCAACTTAAACGTACCTGTAGAAGTTTAAATATCATCTCTGCATTAAAATATAAAACATACTGCACAAAAACAAAGAATAAAGACCACAATGATTTAAATAACATTGTTCCTGATTTTTTTTTATGGAATAAAGAATATTTTTCTAATAATAATTTTTATGGTATATCTGATATTTTTAGGGAGTATTCACTATGTAATATTATTCCAAAAGCAGCTATTGAACATGGCGTTTACTTTGGGAAAGAAGTTATGGATTATGAGGCTGCTAAAAATCCGACAAATAATATTATTACCTTTAGTCAATACAGGTATGAAGTGTTATCAGAAAAAACAAAGCAAAATATTATTTGCTTAGGTCCTTACATACATTATGTTAAGCCATTTTTAAATGAGGATTTTCATAATGAAAAAAAAGCTTTAGGTAAAAATTTATTGGTTTTTCCAAGCCATTCTGTAGATTTAGTTACCGCTGAATATGACATCGAGATTTTTTTAAACGAAATAAAAAAAATAGCACCAAATTTTAATACGGTCTCTGTTTGTATATACTGGAAAGATTATTTAATGAAAAAGCATTTACCTTACCAAAATGCCGGATTCAAAATTGTGTCTGCAGGTCATAGAAACGACCCCAGATTTTTAAGCCGATTAAAATCTATTATCTTGCTTTCAGATATTACTATTTCTAATAGCTTGGGTACTCATTTAGGATATTCTATCTTCCTCAACAAGCCACATATTTTAAAAATCCAAAAACAAAAATATAGTGAAGATAAAGTCGGCGCATACAACAATGCTATCACTAATAGATTTGTTGGTAAAAACGAAAATTTTTATGATATAATAAAAAATGAAAAGGATGTTTTCAATACCCTTTTTTCAGAATATACTGAAACTATTTCTAAAGAACAATATGAATTATGTAATTATTACTGGGGGTTTGATTTTATAAAAAAACCTGAAGAATTAAAATCAATACTGAAATCACTAGTTTGAAACAACGAAACATCAATAATTAAAATTATTAAATAATATGAAACTGATAATTTTAGCCGGTGGATTTGGAAGTAGATTAGGAAGTCTTACAAATTCAATTCCAAAACCAATGATTCCTGTCGGAGGAAAGCCTATAATGTGGCATATTATGAAAATATACGCTCATTACGGAATAAAAGATTTTATAATTTGTCTGGGTTATATGGGAGATGTAATTAAAGATTATTTTCTTCATTATGAATCAAAAAACAGGGACTTTACAATTAATCTTCAAAACAACAGTATAGTGTTTCATAACGAACTTTTGGATAATGACTGGAAAATTACTTTAGTAGATACAGGACTAAATACATTGAAAGGTGGTCGGCTCAAAAGAATTGAAAAATATCTGACAGATGATATAAATTTATTAACTTATGGCGATGGTGTTGCAAATATTGACATTAGAAGTTTAATAGATTTTCATAAAAAGAAAGGGAAAATTGTAACGATTTCAGGTGTTCATCCTCCTGCCAGATTTGGGGAGCTTATTGCAGATGGAGACATTATATCTTCTTTTCAAGAAAAATCCCAAACATCTCAGGGAATGATTAATGGTGGTTATATGGTCTTCAATAAAGAACTATTAACATATCTTTCACAAGATGAATCATGTGACCTGGAAGCAGGTGTATTAGAAAATTTAGCGAAGCAGGAAGAAATAGCGGTTTATAAACATGATGGATTTTGGGCTTGTATGGATCACGAGAGAGATTTGGTTTATCTTGAAAAATTATGGAACAATAATAATGCATTTTGGAAAGTATGGAAATAATAAATAATTTTAATGACGCCTACAGAGGGAAAACAGTACTGGTAACAGGTCATACAGGCTTTAAAGGTTCGTGGTTGTCAATTTGGCTAAAAGAGCTTGGCGCTAAAGTAGTAGGATATGCGCTAGACCCCTTTTCCGATAAAGATAACTTCGTGTTATCTAACCTCAGTAGTAAAATTATTGACGTAAGAGGTGATATCAGGGATAGAAAAAAATTAAATGAGGTTTTTAAAAAATATTCCCCTGATATTGTTTTTCATTTAGCAGCGCAACCTTTGGTAAGGATATCTTATGAAAATCCCGTTGAAACTTATGAAACAAATGTTATAGGGACGATTAATATTTTAGAAGAAATTAGAAATAACCCTTCCACAAAAATAGGTATTATCATAACAACGGATAAGTGTTATGATAATAAAGAACAATTGTGGGGCTATAAAGAAAACGATGCTATGGGGGGGTATGACCCATATTCTTCTTCAAAAGGCGCTGCTGAATTAGCAATAAACTCATGGCGTTTATCTTTCATGAATCCCGTTGATTATACGAAACATCGTAAATCAATTGCCAGCGTTAGAGCTGGAAATGTTGTTGGGGGAGGAGATTGGGCAAAAGACCGAATCATTCCGGATTGCATTCGTGCTATTGAGATGAACCTGCCAATCGAAATCAGAAGCCCTGACGCAATAAGACCATGGGAGCATGTTTTAGAAGCATTAAGCGGTTATCTGCTGCTCGGAGAAAAAATGCTTTTTGATCCATTAAAATATTGCCAGGCATGGAATTTTGGTCCGGAATTAAAATCAATTGTTTCTGTTTGGAATATTGCTGAATTAATAGTTAAGTCTTATGGCAAAGGAATGTTAAAAGACGTTTCTGATTCACTAGAATTGCATGAAGCAAAAATACTTGCACTTGATATTTCAAAAGCAAAATTTTTACTTGGTTGGTCTCCGCGATTAGATATACACAAAACAATTGAATTAACAGTTGACTGGTATAAAAAATACTTCTCTTTTGACACTTACGATCTTTGTGTAGATCAAATAAAGATTTTTCAGACTACCGGGTCTGACATAATACTTTCTAAAAATATAAAATAATATTTTTCCACATCAAATGCAAAGCATAAAGTTATCCGTCTGTATCCCTGTATATAATAATATTCGTTTATTTAAGTGTTGTCTTGAATCAATTATTCAAGCCATAAAAGGCATAGAAGACAAAGTTGAAATTGTTATTAGTGATAACGCATCTGAAGATAATATTTTTACATGCTATGAAAAGTTAAAAAATCAACATGAAAATGTAAATTTTATCTTTTCAAGAAGTTCCGAGAATAAAGGAATGGCATATAATTTCCATAAAGTTGTAGAGCTTTCCAATGGTGAATTCTGCTGGATAATCGGTTCGGATGATTTTGTTGCGAAAGATGGTGTTAAAAAAATACTACATGTTCTTGAAAATTGTAATAAAATTGATTTTATAAGTGTAGCCTTTTCTCATATTGATTTGTTACAATATAGTAAAAACAATGAAAATTCAGAATTTATTTGTAAAAACATTAAGTCTGAAATTGAAAATGTTTCCAGCAGAACAATCAATGCAAAATCAAAGCATACTGATGGATATAAAATCTGGGATGAATTGGTTGATCCTTCTTATAATAATGTTATGCTGGGATCAATGATGACGGGTGTTTTCAGAAGGCAACTTTGGTTGTCTGTTGATGTTCAGGGAATGGATAAAAATTCGCAATTTTCAAATATCGAAAATACGTATCCGCATTGTGCTGTTTATGCAAGATCAATGATTGGTAAACCTGCATATTATATATCAACCCCTGTGATTATAGTAGGGGCGGGTGCCAGACCATGGGTTGGGTCTAATTGGTGGAACGGTTCTTTACCTGTTATTTATTTTAAAATTTGGAATGAAATCATTAATGAGTATAAAAAAGGAGGTTTAAAAAGATTTCAAGTTTTTAAATGCAGACTAGAGATTGCCAAAACAATTGGGCGGTTTTTCTATCCTTATTTTTATTTAAAATATATTAGTAACCAAAAAATTAAAAATTCAGACATAATAAGCCTGAAAAAAGCATTTCTTAATGTTTGGTTTGCTCCAACATTTTATATTGGCTTACTAAAAGGGGTTATTAAAATTCACTTTTATAAAATAAAAGAATAACCGATGAAAAAAGTAATAATAACTGGAGCAAATGGTTTTATCGGTAAAAATTTATCGGAATTTTTAATTGATAAAGATATTACAGTGTACGCTGTTGATAAAGAATTTAGGGAAATTGATGAAACTGATTCAAAATCAAAAAAGAAAATATTTATAAGAAATGAATTAGTAAACATATCTGTATTGCCGGAATTAATTACAGACAGAGATATTGATGTAATTTATCATTTGGCATGGGATGGGGTAAATCCTGAAATGAGAAACGATTTTTCAAAACAAATTTTAAATATTTCCTATTGTATAGAACTTGTTAAAGCAGCAAAAATTATTGGGGTTAAACGGGTAATATTTTTAGGTTCAACGATGGAGTTTATTTACAATTCTATTCCTATTGATGAAAATGCGATTCCAACACCACAAAATGCCTATGGAAGCGCAAAAGTAGCTTCTCGTTATTTATCTGCTCAATTAGCAAATGATTTAGGTTTAGATTTTATTTATGGAATTGTTACAAGCGTATATGGCAAAGGGAGAGAAGACAATAGCGTAATTCACTATACAATTAAAAAATTATTAAATGGAGAAAAGCCTTCTCTGTCAAAACTTGAACAAAAATGGGATTTTATCCATATAAATGATTTGGTAAATGCGCTTTATTTGATAGGTAAATGTACTTACTCAAAAAATATTTTCCCTATTGGCAGAGGGGATAATTTTCCTTTAAAATATTATATTAATATTATTAGGGATTTAATAGACGAAAAGCTTCCTTTGGGAATAGGAGATGTTCCTTATACAAACAATCAGTTACCGTCATCCTGTATTAATCCTCAATTATTAAACCTTGCTACAGGTTTTGTTGCAAATATTGATTTTGAAACGGGCATTAAAGAAGTGATTGATTACTATAAAAATTCTTATCTCGTTTAAACATTGTTTATAAAAATTCGATTCTCTCTTGTTAAAAATTTCTATCATAACACCAAATTACAATTATGCACATTTTATTGAGCAAACAATAAAAAGCGTTGTGGAGCAAAATTATGAATCTATAGAATATATAATTGTAGATGATGGTTCAAAAGATAATTCTGTTGAAATTATTTCAAAATATGCAGAAAAACATCAAGATAAAATAAGATTTTTCCCAAGAACGAACTATGGCTTGGCTAAAACACTCAATTTTGCTTTTAAACAAGCTACCGGTGACGTTATTGGCTGGCTTAATTCTGACGATACTTTATGTGAGGGTGCTGTAAAAATGGTAATGGATATTTTTAATTCTAAACTTGATACAGATATTGTTTATGGAAATTATAACCTGATGAATCAGGATGGTCAGGTACAATTTGAACACAAGCATTTAAAATTCGATTATGCAAGCGGTGTATTTAAAGGGTTTGGAAATATACTTACATCTAATTCTTTCTTTTGGAAAAGTAGTTTATTTGAAAAGTATGGATACATAAATGAAAATTTTAAATATAATGTTGATGGTGAGTTTTTCTCAAGAATAACAATCAACACAAAAATAGCTCAAATAAAAAAACCTTTGGCAAATTACAGGCAGCATGGTGCTACTTTGACATCAGAGAAAAACCCAATTGCAGAAAAACAAAAACAAAAAGAACTTTCTTTTGAATTTGAAAATTCCTATAAAAATTTAAAAATATCAAAAATCGTATCTTTAAAATATGTCTTTTTTTTAAAATATTATTATTTATCAAAAAGAATTATTTTCAGAGCACTTCAAGGTCATTATTTTGATAGAATAAAAGCGAAAATTTGAAATAATTTCGGTTACTCAAATTCGCATAATTTAATTCGCTGAAAAATAAGGTCAGCAGCCATTTTTCAAGAGAATAATAAAATATTTTTTGTTTTTTCTGTTTTCATAAAAAAATAGGACTGAAATCAAAACAATATAATATTCCGGTGCGCTGCACCTTTGTAAACAACGCAGCTATCGCTGCTACAAATGTTATCGCAGCTCTGCTGCTAAATTTGGTATGCAGCGACAGAGCCGCATAATATTTGCAGCGGCAGAGCCGCAAGATATTTGTAGCAGCAGAGCTGCGATAATATTTGTAGGTGCAGAGTACCGTAATATATACTGAGCGAATACAAATTTAATTATATTTATGTACCCATTTTTGCTATGCTGTCGAAGTATCTTTTGCATGGATTAATGATAACAATCGTTTCAAATTACAAAAATAAATAGTTCTTTTTCATGCGAAAGTTTAGTAATTTATTATTCCTACTTTTTACACTTATTTAGCTTAAAAAAATATGTTTTTTTTCAGACTTATATTAATCGGCTATCTGATACCGGCCTTGTTTGTAGATGTTTTAAAAGTTCAGATTGGATCTTTCTATTACCTTGATTTTTTTTTCTTAAGTTCACTTATTTACATTCTGAAAAATTATAAGATTCTTTTTAAGGCAACCCATTTTTTTAAAGCAAGCCTGATATCAATAAAACTTTTAAAATATTTTTTAATTTTATGTCTTTTTTATGTTATCATTTCTTATCTTAATTACATTCAAATACACAATATAGATGACAGTGACGGATTTAAACTTATTGACAGCTATATACCCAGACATTCCTATTTCATATTTTATTCTTTAATTGGTATTTCTTTATTTTTTTCTATCAGTAAAAACTTTGATAAATTTATCAAAGATTTAGATTTAGTATTTTATTTAACTCCTCTTATAATTGTTTCACAATATTTAGGATTTTCTGAAAGTCGCATAGGCAGCACATTGATTCCTTTTTGCATCTATTATATTTATAATAAAAATAAAATACTTGCAATTATATACTTTTCGGCTTTTTTTATAATGTATTATGGAGAAAACACAACAAATATTTTGAGCCTTTTTATAACTCTTATTTTTATATTAGATAAAGAAAAGTTTTTATTCAAAAGCGCAATAAAATATAAATTTTTATTTATTGGTGTTATTTTTTTTCTCGGGAATTTAGCTTATTCAAATATTAAAAACTTGCAAGATTACGATGAAAATGTTGGTGGAAGATTGTTATTCTGGCAAGATAATTTCGAAACATTAGAAAAAACAAATTATATGGGAGTCGGTTTTGGCACCCCCTATTTTAGCAGTATAGGTGCTTTTTACTTATCGGGATATGATGAAAATGAAGTAGAAATTGATGTTATTTATGTTACAGGCCAGCATAGTTCCATAATTAATATGTTTTACCGCGTTGGGATTATCGGCGGGGTTCTTTTTGTTTTATTTAACGTGTATGTTCTGTGGGAAACCCGTAGAACAATAATTTTACTGCGCAACCAGAAAAATAAACAGATGAAAGAATTGGTTAATGTTTTTCTTTTAGCTCTTGTACTTGGCTTTATGAACGTAGCATTTCATGTAGGTTTGGAAAGCCCTCGTGTATTTATTGGTTATTTAATATTTATTTCACTTATTATTACAATAAATAATATTTTAAGAATAAAAGCAAAAGAGGTGTTGCCCGAAAACCAAAGCACATAAAAAGCATTAATCATATAAATTTCATTTTATCAGAAAAATTTTAATTATAGGACCTCTGCCTCCCCCTTTTGGTGGTATTGCAGAAACTATTTTGCTATTACAAAGCTCTGATTTTAATAGTAGCTTTTCTGTTCGTTGTACGAATATATCTTTTCATTCAGCAAATTTTTTTTCACTTTTTATTAATGCCCTAAGAAGTATTACCGTATTTATCTGTCAATTATACAAGTTTAAGCCTTCTATTGTTATATTTCATTGCAGCGGCGATATAAGCGCGTTCCGTGAGTTAATTTTATCCTGCATTGCAAAATTATTTTTTAAAAAAACAATCTGTCATTATCATGGTGAATATGTTTCTTTCCCTTTCAATCCTCATAAATACGAAAGAAATAATAGCATCTGGTGGGAAAAAATTTTCTTTAATATCTTTTTCCATTTTTCCAATAAAGTATTTGTTCTGACAGATAAAATTCTTGATGATTTCTGCATTCATCTTAATAAGAAAACATTCAAAAAATTGTCGGTTTTAAATAATTTTATCAATATCGGATCTTTTAAAGAAAAAATAGTTAATACAAAATATATTAAAATATTGTTTGTCGGTCGCTTAGAAAAGTTAAAAGGGTACTATGATTTTGAGAAAATTATTGGTTCAATAAATAAAAAATATAATAATGTCCATTTTCTGATCTGTGGTGCAAAAGGGGCTGATGTAAATTATCATATTTTAAATAAAAAAAATGTTTTTTATCAGGGCGAAATTTTTGGCGAAAAAAAATATCAGATTTTTGCAGAGGCAGACATTCTTGTTTTACCTAGCTATTCAGAAGTATTTCCCGTTGTTCTTTTAGAAGCAATGGCTCAAGGCTTGCCTGTTGTATCAACAAATGTTGGAGCAATTCCTGAGATTATAAAAGATGGTGAGAATGGTTTTCTTTGTGAACCCGGAGATGTTAATGCCTTGCTCAAAAATGTTGTCAGTTTAATTGAAAATGCCGGTTTGAGAAGTTTAATGGGAAAGAACAACAAAGAAAAAGCATTAAAAAAATATGCCGTACAAAGAGCGGTTAACCAGTATAGGGAAGCATGTGAAATATTATTGTCAAAAAAAAATCAATGAAAAAAATTCTCTTTTTGATTCAACTCCCTCCCCCCGTACATGGAGTTTCTGTTATGAATAAAATAGTTTTCGAAAGTAAACTGATTCAAAAAAATATCCATTCTGTATTATTAGAACTGAAATTTTCAAAAAATTTTAATGATTTAAATAAAACAAGCTTTTCAAAATTTTATACCCTTATCTGTTTATGGTTTAAATTCATTAAAACAACTTTAAAAGTAAAACCTGATTTCGTTTACTTTACCATTTTCCCTACAGGTAAAATATTTTTTCGTGATTTGATTTTTGTAGTAATAATTAAAATTTTTAGGATTAAACCAATATATCACATTCATGGGAAAGGAATAGATAGATTTAAAAAAAATAAAATTCTGCTTCTATTATATAAATTTACATTTAGTAATAGCATTATAATTCATTTATCGGATATTCTTATTACCAAAGATATTTTACCATTAAAACTAAAAAAAACAAAATTATTTGTTGTGTCAAATGGAATAGAAATAGTTGATACCGGTAAGTATATAAAAAGAAATAATACATACGTGTCTCTACTTTTTTTATCTCATACAATTGAATCCAAGGGTATTTATGTTCTATTAGAAGCATTTGATTATTTAGTTAAAAAAGGGCATAATATTAAATTGGATATTGTTGGATATGGAGGTATAGATAACGAAAAAAAAATTAAAAGTATTATCAGTAACAAAGAGCTTGATAATTATGTTATTTATAATGGTGCTTTATACGGTGAAGAGAAAAATCAGCATATTTGTAATGCAGATTTACTTGTGTTCCCCACTTTAAATGATGCATTCGGACTTGTTATTCTTGAAGCAATGCAATTTTCAATACCTGTAATCGCGAGTGATGAAGGGTCAATCCCTGAAATCATTGATGATAACAAAACAGGGTTGCTCGTTGAAAAGGGAAACGTAAAAGATTTAGCCGAAAAAATCGAACAATTAATCAATAATCCCGATTTAATATTAAGAATGGGAAAAGCAGCCCAAGAAAAATTTGAAAAAAATTACACCTTAAAGCATTTTGAAAACCGCATGAAAAAAGTTTTTGATGAAATAACTGCAGAATAACCACTCTTTTATCTTTTTACCTTTTATCTTTTTACCTTTTACCTTTTATCTTTTTATCTTTTATCTTTTTACCTTTTACCTTTTATCTTTTTATCTTTTATCTTTTTATCTTTTATCTTTTTATCTTTTATCTTTTAAAACCTCAACGTCCTCTGCGGTTAAAAGTGCGTTACGATGTGGAACATTTAGCCTGTGCGCTGCGATGTGGAAAATGTTCAACAATCTCCCAAAGCCTGTGCGCCGCAACGTGGAACATTTAGCTTGCGTCACAACGTGGAACATTTAAATTGGCAGATTCATTCACGATTAATATAAATTTAAAAATAAATTATTACAATGAACAAAATTTTTGAAAACAGTACCATCCTAGTAACCGGAGGTACCGGTTCTTTTGGTCATCAGGTTGTGAAACGCCTTTTAGAGGAATTCCATCCGAAAGAAATTATCATTTTCAGCCGCGACGAAAAGAAGCAGTTCGACATGCGTAACCTGTATAAAAATCTGAACCTGAAATTTATTATTGGCGATGTCAGAGACAGAAATTCAGTCTTTTCAGCCATGAAGGGTGTTGATTATGTTTTTCATGCAGCAGCATTGAAGCAGGTTCCCAGCTGTGAATTTTTTCCCTACGAGGCCGTCAGAACAAATATTATTGGGGCCGAAAATGTGCTGGATGCAGCAGAAGAAAACAATGTAAAAAAAGTGGTGGTACTTAGTACCGACAAAGCCGTTTATCCCATCAACGCCATGGGCATTTCAAAAGCTATGATGGAAAAATTGATGCTTGCAAAAGCGCGTTCATCGAAATCCAAAACAGTATTCTGCGGTGTAAGGTATGGAAACGTAATGTATTCACGCGGCTCTGTTATTCCGTATTTTATTGACTTAATTAAAAAAGACCAGCCATTAACTATGACCCATCCCGACATGACAAGATATCTGCTGCCATTACCGGTAGCTATAGAATTGGTTCTTTTTGCGCTTGCCCACGGAGAAAACGGTGATATTCTGGTACGCAAATCTCCTGCCTCTACAGTTAAAGATCTCGCTGATGCAATGGTTGAAATATTTAATCACAAAGCAGGGACAAAAGTAATAGGCATTCGCGAAGGAGAAAAAATGCACGAAACACTGGTAACCCAGGAAGAACTGATGAAATCTGAAAGCTATGACCTTTATTACAGAGTAAAGAATCTCAGCACAATTGATTACGATAAATACTTTACAGAAGGCAGTGCAAGCGAATTTACTAAAGAAGGATATACCTCCGAAAACACCCAGCGATTATCATTGCAGGAAACAAAGGAGTTGGTGCTTTCCTTGGAAGAAATAAAAGAGGTTTTAAAAATCGGGATATAGTATTTTCTCGCTCACTCGGATTTGCAATCCGAGTGCAACAAGCCAAATGTTCAACATCTCCCCGGGCATGTGCGCCGTGATGTGGAACATTTCAGTGGAAAAAAATATTGAAAACATTCATTTTTTACATTGAAAATCCCCCGCTCGCTCGGATTCGCCGCGGCGAAGCAATCCGAGTAATAAGATCTCCCGAAGCTCCCGTTGGCGCTCGTTTGTAACCTACCGTGTACCCATATCTTTTATTAGCAAATAGCCTTCTAAAATGTAACTAAATCGTTCAAGGCCTCTCCTCAATACAATCAGACCAGGTGGTCCTTGTGAAGAGTAGGCCTTCCATCCACCTAATCGGCCTATAATCCAAGTCGCCCATTTTGTCCGATTTGGATTGTATTGATTTTGTTGCTTTGTGGTTTTGCCACGCAATTTTTCATTTATCTTTTTCAAACAGTCTACTTCTTCCTCGGTAAATACTTCTTCTATGGGTTGACCTTCTCCTTCAATATCATCATAGGCCAATCTCATCTGCATTATTTTTAAAATTGCCATAAGCATCATAATACAGATTTTTCGTATTGCCGCACCATTTTCAAGTTCTGTATTTTCTATCTGATAGCCTTTATTTTTAAGTAATCTGAATAGTTGTTCAATATACCATCTGGCTCGGTACCATTCAATAATTTGGAGTGCTTCTTCATAATTTTCTACTTTGTGCGTGGTTAGTAGCCTCCAATATATTTTTTCATCTTTTCCTTTTGTATTTATTTCTTTTGCTTCTACTACATACAATTCTTTTTCCAATGGCAAGCCTTTCATATTACTACTCGTTGGCTTTTTAATTGTTAATTTACAGTAACGTATTTCTAATTCTACTGTTTTCTTTGCTCTATTAACCCGTTTATCAGTTTCAAGTTCAATGAGGTGTTTCCCTGCACAAGTTTGTTTGGATAGTTGTTCTGTCAAACACCCACCCTCTGTTACATTTCTATCAAAAGATGAGCGTACAATTAGATGCGAACGTTCATCTGGAACTAAACAAAAAAGCTCATAAATATCGCTCTCCCTGTCTTGCACAAAAGTTACTGTTTGGGCTTCCTTTAATACAGTTTTACTTTGTTGAGCTACCTCTATCCATTTATAAGATTCTTTGACCTCGATAGATTGCCGTCTGAAATTCCTTTCAAAACGTCTTGGCATATCTAATGGGCGATGCCAAAGCTTCATCTCCGCAAAACCAAGTGGTGTAAATTGATATGCATCTATTACAAAAGCTGGATGTATTTTGAATCCAAGTGCGTAATGAGCATAATCTAATCGGCCTAAATTACTTTTATCGGTGATCCTTTTGTCATGTGCGGTTAAGTTCACTTCGCTAGTATCTTGTATACATAACAAATGTCTGTCTCTTACTAACGATTGTAACCGTGATGCTGCTTCGTCTATTAATATATCCTCTGTCACCTTTGGGTGGTTTAAAAACCTATAATACGCCTTTTGTTCTGCCCAATCATCGGAAATTTTCCTGATGCTGCTACATGGGGTTAATGACAGTTTACGAAACAACTGAGACCCCCTTTTTTCTTATCTCTTTTCATTTAAAAGTTTTGTATAGTCCGGGATAAAATACCTTGGTATTATCAATTCTTTTTCCATGTCACAAAAATAAAAAATTATTTATGGGTACACGGTAGGTTTGTAACGAGTGCCTATGAGTTTCCCCGCTCGCTCGGATTCGCAATCCGAGTGCAACAGTGTTCAACATCTCCCCGAGCCCGTGCGCCGTGATGTGGAACATTTAGTTCCGTATATTCATTTTAATGCACTATATTTACATTTTTAAAAACCTATTAGTGTTTTATTGTTACACAAAATGGAACGAAAGATTTTCGAACACTTATTGAAATGGAAGAAAAGCAAACAACGTCTTCCATTGTTATTGCAAGGTGCGCGTCAGGTTGGAAAGACACATAGTTTGCTTAAATTTGGTAAAGAACAGTATAAAAATGTTGTATATTTTAATTTTGAAAGCAATCCCGACCTGCATTCGTTATTTAACAACAGTTTAGCACCCAGTCGGTTAATTCCTCAACTGTCATTACTTTCCAGCAGTGAAATTTTTCCTGAAGATAGTTTATTAATATTTGATGAGATTCAAAGCTGTGAACGTGCAATTACCTCATTAAAATATTTTGCAGAAGAAGCGCCAGCATATCATGTTGCTGCAGCGGGAAGCCTTTTAGGAGTTGCAATAAATAGACAAAATTTTTCTTTTCCAGTGGGCAAAGTGAAAATAGAAAATATGTTTCCGCTGGATTTTGAAGAGTTTTTATGGGCATTAGATAAAAAAAAAGCTGTAGATGTTATAAGAGACTGCTACTGTTCCTTTTCGGAATGTATGCTCCATAAAGAGTTTCTGGACATGTTTCAACTTTACATTTCTTTGGGCGGAATGCCCCGTGTGGTAAATGAGTACATTGATAAACACGACTTTGATTATATTACATCAATTCAAAAAGAGATATTAATCGGATATATTGCCGATATGTCAAAATATGCTGCAATTACAGAAACGATAAATATAATGGCAGCTTACAACAGCATACCTGCACAATTAGCAAAACCAAACAAAAAGTTTCAGTACAATATCATTAAATCTGGTGCAAGAGCAAAAAACTATGAAACTCCTATAGAATGGTTAAAAGCGGCTGGTGTTATTTATAGGGTTCAAAAATGCAGGCAGCCTGTTTTACCCTTAAAAGCATATATCGTAAACGATTATTTTAAAATTTACATGAATGATACAGGTTTGCTTTGCTCTAAATATGGCTTGAATAATAAAAACATTGCGAAAGAAACAATGCAAATAAGCGGGATAAAGGGTGTGTTAGCAGAAAATTATGTTTCCGGAGCACTGCATTGCAATGGCTTTGAACCATGTTACTGGGAATCGGAGGGAAAAGCCGAAGTAGATTTCATTATTCAAAATACAAATGGCGAAATAATTCCAATTGAGGTCAAATCCTCTGAAAATGTAAAATCTAAAAGCCTGTCAGAGTACATTAAAAGATATAAACCAGAGACAGCATACAGAATTTCCACAAAAAATTTTGGCAAAGAAAATAATTTATTGTCAATCCCTCTTTATGCTGTATTCTGCATAGAACAGTAAAATGTTCAACATCACCCGCTCGCTCGGATTTGCGCCCCCCGCTCGCTCGGATTTGCAATCCGAGTGCAACAACAAATACCTAAGCCAAATGTTCAACATCTCCCAAAGCCCGTGGGTCGCGATGTGGAACATTTCAGCAGGGACATCTTCCATAGCTCGTGTGCAGCGATGTGGAACATTTTAAATTCGAAAAAAACTAAACGTAAAAAAAATGAAAAAAATAGGAATCACCGGTCAGTCCGGCTTTATAGGCTATCATTTGTATCAGTACTTGCGTTTGCAAAAAAAGCAAGTTCAATTAATAGATTTCAAAGATCAATATTTTGAAGATGAAGGGCAATTATCGAGGTTTGTTGGCTCATGCGATGTAATAGTCCATCTTGCCGGAATGAACCGCCATGGCGACCCGCAGGTTATTTACGACACCAATATCCGCTTGGCACATCAATTGACCAATGCGGCAGATAGAGTAGGGGCAAAACCACATATACTGTTCTCTTCCTCAACACAGGAAGAGCGTGACAATCCTTATGGAAAATCAAAACGTGAAGCTCGCTTATGGCTTGCTAATTGGGCTGCTCAAAAAGGTGTTAAATTTACAGGCTTCGTAATACCTAATGTTTTCGGTCCCTTCGGGAATCCTTTTTACAATTCTGTAATAGCCACTTTTTCTCATCAGATTGCTAGTGGTCAGAATCCAAAAATTGATATTGATGCGGAGATGAAGCTTATTTATGTTAATAATCTTGTTGAAATAATTTATCAAAATTGTATTTCTGAAGATTCAAAAAGTGAAGTATTTGTGAATCACATGGCATCATATAAGGTTACAGAAGTGCTATCTAAGTTGGTAGATTTTAAAGAAACGTATATGGATAAAGGTGTTATTCCTGAGCTACCCGAGTATTTTGATGTATGTCTTTTCAATACATTCAGGTGTTATATGAACCCTGCGCATTATCCATTTTATTTAAAAAATAATCAGGACAACCGAGGTTCGTTATTTGAAGCAATAAAAACAAATACAAAAGGTCAGATGTTTTTTTCCACGACACATCCGGGAATTATACGTGGCAACCATTTTCATAGAAGAAAAATCGAACGGTTTTGCGTGGTAAAAGGCGAAGCAGTTATCAGACTAAGGAGAGTTGGCACATCTGAAATTATTGAATATCCGGTAAGTGGAGATAAACCTTCTTTTATTGACATGCCGGTTTATCATACACACAATATTACCAATACTGGAAATTCAGAATTACTGACAATTTTTTGGGCAAACGAATTTTTTAACACCAACGATCCGGATACCTATTTTGAAGAAGTTTAAGAAGAAGATAAAAGACAAAAGAGGGGATAGGTAAGAAAAAAGAAAATATATTTGCAAGTATTACTAGTGTTTAAATGTCACAAAAAAATGAATGATTATGGAGAATGATTTAATGGAACGGTTGTTTGTATTTGCAGTCAGAACCCTAAAGTTTACAAGAAAATTACCCAATACTACAGAGTATAAAATAATACGAAATCAATTAGCTAAAAGTTCAACATCATCTGGGGCAAATTATGAGGAGGCTCAGGGAGGCTCTAGTAAAGCCGATTTTATCAATAAAGTGAAAATTTCTTTACATGAAATGAGGGAATCAAATTATTGGCTTAGAATAATTGATGCGATTAAAGAAGAAGACACTTTTGAAAGTGAAATACAATTTTTACTAAAAGAAAGTTCAGAATTAAAAAAAATATTAGGAGCCATAATGCAAAAAACCAGACAAGGCAAATAAAATTATTAATTTTATAAATATAATAGTGTAAATAACCTCAAACTTTTATCTTTTATCTTTTATTTTTTATCTTTTATCTTTTATCTTTTATCTTTTATCTTTTATCTTTTATCTTTTATCATGAAAAAATCAAAAATAAAAGTCTGCACAATTGTAGGCACAAGACCAGAAATAATACGACTAGCATGTGTATTGCAATTGCTGGATAAAAATCTTGATCATAAAATCATTCACACAGGTCAGAATTACGATTACGAGTTAAACCAGATATTTTTCGATGACCTTGGCCTCAGGAAACCAGATCACTTTTTGAATGTTGATACAAGCAGTCTGGGCAAAGTTCTTGGAGAAACCCTGATAAAGGCAGAAGAAGTTTTAAGGACTGAAAAACCGGATGCCGTCCTTATACTTGGAGATACCAACAGCAGTATTGCAGGTATTATTGCGAAGCGGTTAAAAATTCCCATTTACCACATGGAGGCAGGAAACCGTTGTTTCGATTTAAATGTTCCTGAAGAAATTAACCGGAAAATTATTGACCACATTTCAGATTTTAACCTTGTTTACACAGAACATGCGCGTAGACATTTACTTTCTGAAGGTCTCCCTCACAGAAGAATATATCTTACCGGTTCTCCTATGTTTGAAGTGCTGATGCGGTATAAAAAACAAATTGATACTTCAAAAATTGTTTCAAAATTAAAACTGCAAAAAAAGAAATATTTTATTGTTAGTACGCACCGTGAAGAGAATGTCGATAATCCCGATAATCTGAAACAAATAGTATCCCTTCTCAATCAGCTTGCAGAAGACTATAATTATCCGGTAATAGTTTCAACCCATCCCCGCACACGAAAACGACTTGAAGCATTAAAGAAAATAAAGATTGATTCTCGTGTTCAATTTTTAAAACCATTCGGATTTTTCGATTATGTGAATTTGCAAATGAATGCAGCATGTACGCTATCAGACAGTGGCACTATTAGTGAAGAGTCGGCTGTTTTATCATTCCCTGCAATAACCTTGCGCAACGCAATAGAAAGACCCGAAGCGCTTGATGAAGGTACAATTATTTTAACCGGATTTGACACAGAAACAGTAATGAGCTCTGTAAGACTTGTAA